>ERZ1643251.13-NODE-13-length-363477-cov-109.436894_pt1 | contig 363477 bp, 315 predicted proteins | sample MGYA00579261_ERZ1643251 | MGnify/ENA primary metagenome ERZ1643251 (study PRJEB29033, sample SAMEA4952267) | chicken gut metagenome | biome: Broiler Chicken; feature: Gastrointestinal Tract; material: Caecum | place: Ireland | collected 2018 | study: Broiler... | reverse complement strand
GCACTCGATGCGACGCTACGACGGACAGCAGAGATATAAACGCGCTCGGACACGATTATGCCGAGGAGTATACGGTAGACGTTAAGCCGACATGCGAGGGCGTCGGCAGCGAGTCACGGCATTGCTCCCGCTGTGATGCGACGACTGACAGCAGAGATATAAACGCGCTCGGACACGATACAAGTAGTGTTGAATGGATCTCTGATTCCGAAAACCACTGGAAGGTATGTGCTCGCTGCAATAATAAAACAGAAATGGCGGCGCATGATTTCGGAACAACAGGGATATGTGTCTGCGGAGTTATCGAGGATACTCCGCTTGGCGAGTTCACGTTCACATCGCTTAGCAACAATCGTTGGGAAGTGACCAAATATATTGGAACACGTTCGACAGTTGTGATTCCCTCTGAATATGAAGGCGGAGCAGTGACTAGTATCGGTAGTGCTGCTTTTGAAGGATATACGGATTTGACGTTTGTCACCATCCCGGACAGCGTGACGAGCATAGGGATGAGTGCTTTCGAGGATTGCAGCGGCTTGACATCCATCAGCATTCCTGACAGCGTGACGAGCATAGGGAATGGTGCGTTCCGCGGTTGCACGAATCTTATACAAAAAGAAAACGGCGTAAGCTACGTTGACAAATGGATTATCGATTGCGATAATACGACAAGAGAAGCGACTTTACGTAGCGATACCGTGGGCATAGGAGAGTCTGCTTTCTACGGTTGCACCGGCTTGACGTCCATCATCATCCCCGACAGCGTGACGAGCATAGGGGGTTTTGCCTTCTCTGGTTGCACCGGCTTGACGTCCGTCACCATTCCGGACAGCGTGACGAGCATAGGGGATTACGCCTTCCGAGGTTGCAGCGGCTTGACGTCCGTGACCATAGGGAACGGTGTGACGAGTATAGGGATGAGTGCTTTCGAGGATTGCAGCGGCTTGACATCCATCAGCATTCCTGACAGCGTGACGAGCATAGGGAGCTATGCCTTCGAGGGTTGCACGGATCTTATACAAGAAGAAAGCGGAGTATGCTATGTTGATAAATGGGTTATAGATAGCGATACTCTGCAGGAGAAGTGATTTTGCGTAGCGATACAGTGGGCATAGGGGATTCTGCCTTCTATAATTGCAGTCGCTTGACGTCCGTGACCATCCCTGACAGCGTGACGAGCATAGGGGATTCTGCCTTCTATAATTGCAGTCGCTTGACGTCCGTGACCATCCCTGACAGCGTGACGAGCATAGAGGATGATGCCTTCCGTGATTGCAGTAGCTTGATGTCAGTTACCATCCCTGACAGCGTGACGAGCATAGGGGATTCTGCCTTCTGGGGTTGCAGTAGCTTGACGTCCGTTACCATCCCTGACAGCGTGACGAGCATAGAGCGCGATGCCTTCCGGGGTTGCAGTAGCTTGACGTCAGTTATCATCCCTGACAGCGTGACGAGCATAGGGCTTGGTGCTTTCGAAGGTTGCACCGGCTTGACGTCCGTAACCATCCCTGACAGCGTGACGAGCATAGGTGATTATGTCTTCGAGGATTGCACCGGCTTGACGTCCGTTATCATTCCGGACAGCGTGACGAGCATAGGAAGTCATGCCTTCTCGGGTTGCACCGGCTTGACGTCAGTTACCATCCCCGACAGCGTGACGAGCATAGAGGAGGAGGCCTTCATGAATTGCACCGGCCTGACGAGCGTTCACGTTAGAGACATTACCGCTTGGTGTGAGATCACGTTTAACAATACCTATTCAAATCCTTTGAGTTATGCCAATAACCTATATCTTAACGGCGAACTTGTGACAGATCTCGTTCTCCCAATAGCGTAACAAGTATATGTGACTATGCGTTTTATAATTGCGACAACTTGACGTCCGTCAGCATTCCTGACAGTGTGACGAGCATAGGGTGGTACGCCTTCTATAATTGCAGTCGCTTGACGTCCGTGACCATAGGGAATGGTGTGACGAGCATAGGGGGTTATGCCTTTGAGGGTTGTCACAATCTTGTTGAAGTGTACAACAAAAGTTCGCTCGACATCACGGAAGGAAGCAGCGAAAACGGATATGTCGCCTATTATGCCAAGAATGTCTATACGGAAGAGGGAGGCTCATGGTTTACGGACACGGCGGACGGGTTCCTCTTCTTCTATGACGGGACAGACGGCTATCTCATGGGCTATTATGGTGGAGAAGAGGCAATCACACTTCCCGACGGCTTCACCGCCTATGACGGCACGGAAGTGACGGAATATGCAATATCTGAGTTTGCCTTCCGTGGTTGCAGCGGCTTGACATCCGTTACCATTCCGGACAGCGTGACGAGCATAGGGGGTTATGCCTTCTCGGGTTGCAGCGGCTTGACGTCCGTGACGATAGGGAACGGCGTGACGAGCATAGGGTATCAAGCCTTCTCGGGTTGCAGCGGCTTGACATCCGTGACCATAGGGAACGGCGTGACGAGCATAGGGGATTTTGCCTTCTACTATGGTTGTTATAAACTCATCGAAGTGTACAACAAGAGTGCGCTCGACATCACGGCAGGAAGTAGCGAAAACGGATATGTAGCCCGTTATGCCAAGCATGTCTACACCGAAGAGGGCGGTTCATGGTTTACGGATACCTCGGACGGGTTCCGCTTCTTCTATGACGGAACTGACGGCTATCTCATGGGCTATTATGGTGGAGAAGAGGCAATCACACTTCCCGACGGCTTCACCGCTTATGACGACACCGAAGTGACGGAATATGCAATATATGATTATGCCTTCTATGGGTGCAGCGGCTTGACGTCCGTGACCATTCCGGACAGTGTGACGAGCATAGGGAGTTATGCCTTCTATAATTGCACCGGTTTAGCAAGGATATATTACACTGGCGATGTTGCAGGTTGGTGCGGAATATCGGGACTTAGCAACATAATGTCAAGCGGACGTACTCTTTATATTGGAGGAGAAAAGGTAGAGGACGACCTTGTCATTCCTGACAGCGTGACGAGCATAGGGAGTTATGCCTTCGATGGTTGCACGGGCTTGACATCCGTCACTATTCCGGACAGCGTGACGAGCATAGGGGATTATGCATTCCGTGGTTGCACCGGTTTAGCAAGGATATATTACACTGGCGATGTTGCAGGTTGGTGCGGAATATCGGGACTTAGCAACATAATGTCAAGCGGACGTACTCTTTATATTGGAGGAGAAAAGGTAGAGGACGACCTTGTCATTCCTGACAGCGTGACGAGCATAGGGAGTTATGCCTTCGATGGTTGCACGGGCTTGACATCCGTCACTATTCCGGACAGCGTGACGAGCATAGGAAATAATGCCTTCCGGGATTGCAGTAGCTTGACGTCCGTGACGTTTGAGAATACGACGGGCTGGTATTATACATCAAGCAGCACGGCGACGAGCGGGACTTTGCTTTCGAGTAGTAGCCTATCAAATCCGTCCACGGCGGCGGAGTGGTTGCGGTCCACATTTTATAACTATTACTGGAAACGCAAAGTGTAAGTAAATCTCAAACAACCTTTGTCGGAGAAACTCCCGGCATATTCTAAGCAGCAGGGGAAGGCGCGGAAAACACCGCGCCTTCCCTTATCCGTCAGTTTTTCTATCACTTCAAGTCCCTCTCAGCCGCTTCATCCCTCTTTTTATCCTCAGACCGCCCGTTCCCCGTCAGCCCAAGTTCCTTTCAGCCGCAGTCGATCCCTCTTATCCCCGGTCAATTCATCCGCTGCCGTCCATGTTTCTTTCGGCACCTAGCCAATTCCCATTATTATCCCCAGTCAATTCATCCCCCGTCGCACATCGCACTTCTAGTCATTTTGACTACAAGCCGTTATATATCCGAATAATCTGTTTTAATGCGTAAATATCTCAAAAGTCCCGCCATAAAAACAGAAGTGTAGACATTCCGTCGCAAAAGAAACTTCTAGTCATTTTGACTACAAGTTTTATTTTTGTCCGCATTTATGTGTGTCGCGGTTGAACTGCAAGATACACATTTGAAACACAAAAATCTCGCCATTGCAGCGTAGTGCAGTTTCTAGTCATTCTGACTATAAGCCCGATTTTGATCGTTGTGTTGTGGGTTGCGGTTGAAATGGAAAATACACATTTGAAACACAAAATTTACACCGGTATAGTGTAATGCGGTTTCTAGTCATTTTGACTAGAAGGTGTATATGCGGATTGAGTAGGGGCGGAGCGGAGAATGGAAGGGGGGGCACAATACTCCAAAGTCAGGGGAATAAAAAGAGTACATCAAATATAAAATTCACCGCGCTTGCCAAACGGGGCGGCGATGTGGTATCATCAAGCATATTGCGAGGTGAAACATGGACAAAATCAAGATGAACACCCCTCTTGTCGAGATCGACGGGGACGAAATGACGCGCGTGCTGTGGCAGTGGGTGAAGGACATCCTCATCACTCCTTATGTGGATCTCAAGACGGAGTATTACGACCTCTCTCTCGAGAACCGCGACGCGACGGACGACAAGGTGACCGTGGACGCGGCGGAAGCGTGCCTCAGGCTCGGCGTGGGCGTGAAGTGCGCCACCATAACCCCCAACGCGCAGCGCGTGGAGGAGTTCGGGCTGAAGAAGATGTGGGCGAGCCCCAACGCGACCATCCGTGCCAAGATGGACGGTACGGTGTTCCGCGCGCCCGTCATCGTGCGCGGCATAACTCCGCTCGTGCCCGGCTGGAAGAAGCCCATCGTCATTGCCCGTCATGCGTACGGCGACGTGTACAAGGGCGTGGAGATGAAGGCGAAGGGCGGCAAGGCGGAGCTGAGCTGCGACGGCAACTCCCTCACCGTGTTCGACTTCGGCGGCAAGGAGGGCATTCTGCAGGCGATCCACAACACTAAGGCGAGCATAGAGAGTTTTGCGAGAAGCTGCTTCAATTACGCGCTCGACACAAAGACGGACCTGTGGTTCTCCACCAAGGACACCATCTCCAAGATATACGACCACACCTTCAAGGACATCTTTGCGGAGATCTACGAGGCGGAGTACAAAGAGAAGTTCGAAGCGGCGGGGATAGAGTATTTCTACACCCTCATCGACGACGCGGTCGCGCGCGTCATGCGCTCCGAGGGCGGCTTCATATGGGCGCTCAAGAACTATGACGGCGACGTCATGAGCGATATGGTGGCGACGGCGTTCGGTTCGCTCGCCATGATGACCTCTGTGCTCGTGTCGCCGACGGGCGCGTACGAATTCGAAGCGGCGCACGGCACCGTCACGCGCCACTACCGCAAGTATCAAAAGGGCGAGGAGACTTCCACCAACTCCGTGGCGACTCTATTCGCGTGGACGGGCGCGCTGAAAAAACGCGGCGAACTGGACGGCAACAAAGAGCTCTCCGCCTTTGCGGAGCGGCTTGAAAAGGCGACGATAGACACCATCGAGAGCGGCGAGATGACAAAGGACCTTGCCGGGATGTTCCGCCTCGACGGCGTGACCGTCAAGGCGTTGAACAGCCGCGAATTCCTCGAGGCCGTCGCGAAGAGGCTGTAACGCATACCCCACCGAATTTAGCCCCGGGCGAAAATCAGAGATTTTCGCCCGGGGACCCCGAGAATATACCCCAACCGAAAATCAGGGATTTTCGCCCGGGGACCCCGAGTTGAACCCCACGAAAAATCCTTGCGGATTTTTTGCGGGGACTCCGAATTGAGCCCCACCGAATTCCCTGCGGGAATTTGGCGGGGGCCCCGAATGAGCCTACAAAACGTTAAAGGGTTTGTGTGGGAAAACAGTGCAAAAAAAATAACGCCGCCTTTGCAGGGCGGCGTTTTCCGGTCCGTCGCGGCGGTACTTGCCGTCGCTTTTGCGCACAAAATCGGGAAACGCGCAAAGACGGCGGTGGTATGTTTGCTCTCCGGAGTGTTCGCGGTGGTGGTGCTGGTCGGATATTTCAACCTGGTGCCGTTTTATTTCAATTCGGGAGCGGTAGTCTTTGCGGTGGGGGACGAATATCAGATCTGCTGGAGCACTTCGGCGCCGTCCACGGGGTATGTCGAGGTGGGCGGGGAAAAGTATTACGCCGTTGTCGCGGGTTCGATCCGCAACGACGCTTATCCGGACCACGAGTCCGTGTCCGCATTCCGCTTTACGGGCACTGCGCTTGAGATAAGAGAGGACGGGATTACCGTCATGTTCACCAATCAGAATAAGGACGTGAAAGGAGTCTACGAAGTGTAGACCGCGATGTTAAAGGCGGCACGCCGCCGCGTGCCGCCGATGAAAGAAGCCCTCACTCCGGGTCGTCGTCCAACCCGATGAGAAAGTCCGCCGAAACATTGAAAAGCCTGCAGATCTTTTTGATCTGCGCAATGTCCGGCTCGTATTTTTCGTGTTCCCAGCAGCTTATCGTACGGAAATTCACCTGCAAATACGAAGCGAGTTCCTTTTGTGTAAAGCCGTTGTCCTTTCTCAACTCGCGGATCCTGATCCCATACATGGCATTAATTCTAATTATTATTCAAGAAAATTGTTGATATTCCATGTTTGCTGGAATTATTTTACATAAATTTATATAAAGAACGGCAAAACAGCCCGTATTCCGGGGATTGAGGAGAGGGTAAAGCGTAAAGCGCCGTGTCAGCGGACTTATTCGCCGCGGCGGTCCGGGACGCGGCGACGGGAAAAGCGGGAAGGGTGCGCCGCGGCGGCACTGCATACTGATATGCCGGCAGGGAAGAGGACGGAAGGAGCGGCCGCGCCGGCGGCGCATGCCGCAGGGAGCCGGATGGCGGAAAAAAATATCCGCGGCAGAGCCACGGACACGCCGTTACGGTTTTGCGTAAATTATGTTCCCGCCGTTTATTTCCACCTTGTCGCGGTAGGCGGCAGGGATGGTGATGACCACCTGTTCCTCTATGCGGTTGGGCTGGAAACAGAGGTCGAGCATGACGTCGATCGGATCGTCGTGCGCGGGTTCGGGCGAGCGGACGACGTTGAGGATGTAAAGCGAAGTGCCCACCGCCTCTTTCGTGATGACGTACTCATCGGGGTAGAGGTTGTAGTAGGAGATCTCTATCCTGCTTGCCGATGTATCGTATCTGACTATGACGTCGCGCTCGGTGATGTCGACGTTGATGGCGGTGACTTCGTTGACGGCGTATTCGGGGCGTTCCGGGACGCTGTCGGCGAACCAGCCGTGCGAGAGCATATATTCGCTCCTGGCGCTCACCCACGCTTCGGAGTTCATGCTCCCCAGCGCGGCGGAAACGATCACGCAGATCACCGCAAGCACGAACAGGGCGTAGCCGAGATTCAGCCATGTCAGGTATTTGGGCTTCACGATGACGGAAGAACTCTCGTTTTTAGCATTTTTGAGAGTAGTTTTCTTAAAAACGGAGGATAGTTTTGATTTTGCGGGGCTTTCGCCGCCGGAGGTTTCTTCCGCAAAATCTGCGGCGTTCCCTCCTTCCGACGCCGCGGGAGCTCCGTCCGAAGAGCTTCCGCTATCCGTACGCACGAAAAGTCTTGCTCCGGGCGCGTCGGGCCAACGGTCGTACCACACCTTGCGCATATACACGAAGAAGCCGCGTACGGAGATGACCGTCACTCCCGCGCCGATGAAAGACAGCCCGAACAGGGTGAAAAACGCCATGACGGACTCCCACGCCACTTGCAGGGCTATCGCATAACACAGCGCAACCGCCCAGAGCGCCGCCATGGCAAGAGAGATGAGCACTATGCCGGCTGCCGGCAGAGCGTAGAGAAATTTCTGCAGTTTTTCGGATCTGTTTTTCATGGAGAGCGCGATCTTCCTTTGTTTGCCGTTTTCGGCAATTATACGGAGCGTGTCCGCGCAAGTCAAGCGATCGGCGTCTTTGCGGCGCGATAAAGGTTCTGCACAAGGGAGGCGGCGCATATCTATTTTGTGCGGAGATAAAAGCGAAAACGACGAATTTCGACAAATTCCGACAAAATCCGCCGTTTTATCTGCCGCGCATTCTTTTACTATGAGGTGAACCGTGTTCGTCGTCCTGAAAAAGCGAAGCATAATGTTGGCAGCGGCATTCGTCGTGCTGTTTGCGGTGCTGACCGCGGCTCTCGGCGCGTCCGGAGCGGCGGGGGTGTATTTCGGGGTGAGCACGCGCAAGATTCCCGTCTACTGCGTGGAGCGCGGCGCGGAGGAAGAAAAGGTCGTCGCGCTCACTTTCGACGCCGCATGGGGCGCGGACAAGACTCAGGGCATTATGGACATTCTCGGCGAATACGGCGCCAGCGGCACGTTTTTCCTTGTCGGCTTCTGGCTGGACAAGTATCCGGAGATGACCAAGTCCATCGCGGAGGCGGGGTTCGAGATAGGCAACCATTCCGCCAACCACCTGAATATGCCGAAGCTCAACGCCGAAACAATGCGCACGGAGATAACGTCCGTGAACGCGAAGATAGAGGAACTTACCGGCAAAAAGCCCGTTTACTTCCGCGCTCCGTACGGCGACTATTCCGACAAGCTGATGACGGCGGTGGAGGATCTCGGCATGGTGGGAGTACAGTGGAGCATAGACAGTCTGGACTGGAAAGGATTGTCCGCAAAGGAGATAACCGACCGCATAGTACCCAACGTGAAGAGCGGGGACATCATACTTTTCCACAACAACTCGGACCACGTCCTGGACGCGCTCCCGCTGGTGCTCATGGCACTTAAGAACAAGGGGTACTCCTTCGTGGGGCTGTCCGAGCTTGTGGCGACGGAGAATTTCACCGTCGATCACACGGGAATGCAGCATAAAAACGCATAATACCGGCTCCGGGGCGTCCGCTTCCGGTCCGGCTAAAAAACAAAACTGCCGCTTCGGCGAAAGAGAGGAATTATGGGTTACGAACAAATGCAGAACAACAGAGCGTATGTCGCGGGAGAGGTGATCTCCGCTCCCGTATTCTCGCACGAGGTGCTGGGCGAACGGTTTTACGACGTGGTGCTCAGCGTAAAGCGGCTGTCCGACCGCGCGGACGAGATACCGGTCACCGTGTCGGACAGGCTCATGCAGGACGCGTCGCTGGAAGTCGGGACGCGGCTGGGGGTGAGCGGCCAGCTCAGGAGCTACAACAAGCAGGCGGACGGCAGGAGCAAACTCGTCCTCCGGGTGTTTGCGAGAGAGCTGGACGACGGGGAGTCGGACACTCCCAACCGCATAGAGCTGGAAGGGTACGTATGCAAACCTCCCGTGTACCGCACCACGCCTTTCAGGCGTGAGATATGCGACATGCTGCTTGCGGTCAACCGCGCGTACAACAAGTCGGATTATATCCCCGCCATAGCGTGGGGGCGCAATGCGAAATACGCCGGCGAATTCGCGGTGGGCGACAAAGTGGCGGTGTCCGGTAGGATACAGTCGCGCACCTACCAGAAAGTCCTTCCCGACGGAAGCACGGAGGAGAGAGTCGCTTACGAAGTGTCCGTATCGCAGTTGGAAAGAGTGGACGGCTGAACCGTCTAAGCTACATGAAGCGGCGTCGCGGACGCCGTTTTTTGTTTACAAATATGCGCGCGTGATGTATAATCACCGTAAAGGTATGTTATGAAACTCGAAGATTTTTCCCTGAGAATCGTTTACGAAAAAGACGGCGCGGAAGTCGTCACCGAGGACGGCGACTCCGTCGTGTCCGTGGAGAAGGAGATCGCGGACGGCAGACTCACAGTGGTGCTGCGTTCGGACCGTCCGGTCAGGCTGCGTTCGGCAAGAATGGTACAGCCGAGGGAGTATTCTCCCGAGGAACGCTTTTTCGGCGGCGGATACCAATCCTGGACGCGCACGCTGGAGTACGGTCCCAAAGACAGGCAGCGCGGACTTCTCGGTCCCTCCCGTCTGCCCGTGGCGCGCACTTTCTCCGCCGCATCCGGCGATTACGCTTTCGTCAATTACGGCAGGAAGCTGTTCCACTCCCACGGTTACACCTACATCCGCCGCGGCGACAGGACGGAGCTGTTCGGTTCGCTTGACGAGAGCACCGGATTTACCGTGTTTTACGCGGACATGAAGGAAAACGTGTTCGCCGTCGTCAAGGACGTCGATGGGGCGGAGTTTTCGGGAGAGTACAGGCTTTTCGACATTCTGCACGCCGAGGGAGGCTACGACGAGGTGTTCGACAGCTATTTCGCGGCGTATCCCGTGAAAGCTCCACGCAGGCAGATAAAGCGCCTCGCCGGATACACCTCGTGGTACAACTATTATCAGAAGATCGACGAAAAGATCATTCTCCGCGACCTGGAGTCCATGTACAAGACGGCGGGCAACGCGGCTAACATCTTCCAGATCGACGACGGTTACGAGAGCAAGGTCGGCGACTGGCTGATTGTGGACAGGGAGAAGTTTCCCGGCGGCATGAAAGCCATGGCGGACGCAATACACAACAGGGGCTACCTCGCGGGGCTGTGGCTTGCGCCTTTTGCGGCGCAGCGCGACTCGGACATCGTGAAAAAACGTCCCGACTGGCTTGTGCGCGGCAAAAACGGAAAACCGCTTGTCGCGGGCGTGGCGTGGGGAGGTTTCTATGCGCTGGACAGCGAGAACAAAGGCGTCAGAGATTATCTGAGAGGCGTGTTTGACACGGTGTTCGGCAAGTGGGGCTTCGACATGGTGAAGCTGGACTTCCTTTACGCCGCATGTATGGAGCCGCGCAACGGGAAATCCCGCGGCGCGCTCATGCACGACGCGATGGCGTTCCTGAGAGAGTGCGTGGGCGACAAACTGCTGCTCGGATGCGGCGTGCCGATGTGCTCGTCGTTCGGATTTGTCGACGCGTGCAGGACGGGGTGCGACGCGGAGCTTTCGTTTGCGGACAGATACTATGTGTCGTGCACCAATCAGGAGATCGTTTCCACCCGCCATTCCATAGAAAACACCGTGTTCCGCAGACATTTGAACGGACGGGTGTTCCTCTCCGATCCCGACGTGTTCTTCCTGCGCGACGGCGGTATGAAAAAGACGAATTATACGGACACTCAGAAAGCTCTGCTCGCCAAAGTGAACAAGATGCTGGGCAGCGTGCTTTTCGTGTCAGACAACGTCGGCATGTACGACGCGGAAAAACGCGCCATGCTTCTGGACGCCTTTGCGCCCTTCGAAGGGAAGGTAACGGGCGCTGAGATGACGGGGAAGGATACCGTGAACGTGTATTTCGAGGAAAACGGGACGGAAAAGACGCTTTCTTTCGACCTGTCGACGGGCGATACGGAAGTGCGGGCGGACAAATGAGGCGCTGAATGGTTTATACCGAACATATCCGGGAAGTGAGAGAGGCCGTTGCGGCTTGCGGCAGGGAAGTCGCGGTCGTGGCGGCGGTCAAAATGCAGACGAAAGACACGGTGGACGAGCTGATGCGCGCCGCGCCCGATTTCATACTCGGCGAAAACCGCGTGCAGGAGCTCACGGCGAAATACGATCCGTCCTACCGATGGCATTTCATCGGACAGCTGCAGACCAACAAAGTGAAGTACATCGCGGACAAGGTGGAACTCATCCATTCTCTCGACCGCGCCGAGCTTGCGAAGGAGATCGACAGGCAGGCGGCAAAACACGGAAAGATACAGGACTGCCTGGTAGAGGTGAACATGGGCAGCGAGATCTCCAAGGGCGGTGTCGCGCCGGAAGAGGCGGCGGAGTTTCTGCGCACGCTGCAGGACTTTCCGCACATCAGGGTGCGCGGTCTTATGAGTGTGCTGCCAAACCTCGGCGACACGCCGGAACTGCGCTCGCTTTATGCCGGGCTGCAGTCCCTTTTCGAGAGCACCGCGGGGCTGTCGCTCTCCAATTACCGGGCGGATATTCTCTCCGCGGGAATGTCCGGCGACTATAAGATCGCACTCGAATACGGCTCGAACATGATCCGCCTCGGACGGACGCTGTTCGGCGAAAGGATATATCCTGCCTCGGCGGTCTGAAACCGGGCGCGGGAAAAGGAAAAGATATGAACGAACGCGATTATTACAGATCCGAATCCCGGCGTCCCGATCAGGGTTACGGCGAGAGCAGATACGAGCCCACGCGCAGGTTTTCGCGCATATTCGGCGGCGGAGATCAGCGCGCGCAGCAGCAGTCCGGGCCGCATGGCGGCACGGTGATCTATTCGCCGTCCACTTACGAGGACGTGCAGCTGCTCATCGACCATCTGAAAATGAGAGAGCAGGTGATAGTCGATTTCTCCGACATCAACCAGACCTCCGTCTACCGCATACTCGATTTCATGAGCGGTGCGATCTACGCGCTGAACGGTTCCATACAGCAGATCACGAAAAACATCTTTCTCTTCGCGCCGAGCGGCGTGACGATCACCGTTCCTCCCCACCTCGGAAGAAGATAATGGAAGAAAAAAAGAAACTCACTTTCAGGGACATAAAAGCGCGCGCCGTCGACGGAGCGCGCAGATTCGCGCTTTTTTTCAAGGAATTCAAGTGGGATAAAGAGCACGTTTCCGTACTCGTCAAATACACGGTCGAGATATTGCTCTTCGCATTCATAATCACGTTCGATCTCTGCATGAAGAATTACCTTTATGACTTCGTAGAGGTAAAGCACGGCGGCAATTACACCGTGATTGACGGCTTTCTGGACCTGACTTATTCCGAAAATACCGGCATGGGCTTCGGACTGGGCAAGGGCAGTACGCTCGGCATAACCGTCATCACCGCCATACTCATTGCCGCGATCATAGGCTACCTGCTGTTTTTCAAGAAGGAGAAGGCGTACATCCGCATTCCCCTCATAATGGTAGCCGCCGGCGGCATAGGCAATCTCGTGGACAGGACGCAGCTCGGATACGTGCGCGACTTTTTCGAGTTCACGTTTATGGACTTCGCCATATTCAACATTGCGGACGCCTTCGTGACCGTGGGGGCGGTAGTGCTCATCATAGGGCTTATCGTCACTCTCTTTAAGCCGCAGAAAGACAAACGCGCCGACGACGATGCGGAGCCTGCGGCGGAAAGTGCGGACGGAAAGGTGCGGTTCGGCGTGTCGCGTGTGGACGAACCCGGTTCTTCCGCTTCGGACAATACCGCGGAAGCGGAGCGCGGGCAGTGCGCGGACGGCGCGGACGCCGCCGATACGGCGGAAACGTCCGGCGGCGGCGCGGAAAAGCGGGAGAGTGCGTCCGCAGAACGCGCGGCGTTCACGATCGAAGCGGCGGACGGGAAAGAGTCCCGCAACGAGGACGATGAAAGCGAGAGTCGGTGATGCGGACTCCGGCGTCAGGCTGGACGTATTTGTCGCACGCGAAACCGGACTTACGCGTTCGGCGGTCAAGACTGCCGTGGAAAAGAACGGCGCCCGTGTGAACGGGATATTGCGCTTCAAGAGCGGCACGGAGCTTAAGGAGGGCGACGAAGTCGAGTTCACGCCGCCCGATCCGGAGCCTCTCGAAGCGGAGGCGGCGGATATACCGCTCGATATAGTTTACGAAAACGACGATTTCGCGGTGGTGAACAAGCCGCGCGGAATGGTCGTGCATCAGGCTTCGAGTTACCGTGCAAACGATACGCTCGTCAACGCGCTGCTTTTCAGGCTCAAGGATCTCAGCTCCATAAACGGCGTCATACGCCCCGGAATAGTCCACCGCCTGGACAAGGACACCACGGGGCTTCTCGTCATTGCCAAGAACGACGAAGCGCACCGCAGTCTTGCCGGGCAGATAGAGAAAAAGACCGCGAAGCGCATTTATATCGCGCTCACGGACGGAAATTTTACGGACGACGGCGGCACTGTGGACGCACCGATAGGCAGAAGCCGCCGCGACCGCAAGAAAATGGCTGTCGTCGAGGGCGGACGGCGCGCCGTCACGCGTTACGAAGTGCTGGAGCGTTTCGGCAATTACACTCTGGTGCGGTTTGAGCTCGAAACCGGCAGGACGCACCAGATCCGCGTGCATTCCTCCTACATTCACCATCCCGTGACGGGGGACGCGGTCTACGGCGGTTCGACGTCGCTGTTCAAGGACGGGCAGCTGCTCCACGCCGCGCGCCTGGAGCTGAACGATCCCTCGACAGGCGAAAGAAAGGTGTTCGAGTGTCCGCTGCCCGACGATTTTGCCGCCGTCCTCGACCGCCTGCGCAAGACGAAAAAATAGAGCGGAGAAAGTGAGTTGAACTACTTTCCGTTCCGGCGACACGGGAGTATTGTATCCCGCATTTACTTTGATTGAGAAGAAACCCCGAAACTATTCCGCAACTATTTCATGAGCTCCGGGTGGGCGTCCGGCTTTGCGAGAACGGTCTTGAAATCGGTGTATATCACCTGACCGGGGTGTCCGTTCGGGCGGCGTTTTACGAAACGGCGGAGAGTGTAGTCCACTTCCGCGCCCGCGCTTTCCGACGCGGCGGCGATCTCCGCCGCGATCCTTATCACGTCGTCGGGGACGCTCCGTCCCTCCGTCAGCACGACGACGTGCGCGCCGTGGCGGTTCTTGAGGTGCAGCCACATATCTCCCGCCGAGGCGACGCGGAAGGTCAGTTCGTCGTTCTGCAGATTGTTTTTGCCGGCAAGCACGGTGAATCCGCCGACGAGATACCGGTGCGGCGGTTCGGCTTTCTCGCGGCGCACTTTGCCGCCCTTTGATTTGCGTTTGAAAGCACCGAGCCGTTCGAGTTCCTCCTCTATCGCCGTCGAGGAGGAGTCGTAGGGGAGTGAGGCAATCTCGCTCTCCAGCGAGCCGACGTATTCCAGCAGGGCGAGGTCGGCGGCAAGTTTCTTTTCGGTGAACTCTTTTGTGCGCTTGAGTTTGTTGTAACGGTTGTAATAAGCCGCCGAATTGCGCGACGGCGTGAGCCGCTCGTCGAGCGGGATCTCGCACTCCTCGCCCGTATGGTAGTTGATACATTTCAGCACGGAGTCGCCTTTGTTTATGCGGTAGATGTTGGCGACGATGAGTTCCCCCATCACGCGCCACTTGTCCATGTTTTCGCACTCCGCGAGCCTTTCGCGGTCTATCGCCACATTCTTTTCCGTGCGCGAGCGGAGATGTTTCACTGCGGTGGAAAGAGTTTTCAGCCGCGCTTTGTTGCGCAGTTCGCGGTCCGCGGAGGTGTAGAGCGCGTCGTATGCGGATATTATGTCGGGGTAGTCCCGCTTTTCCCCCCTCGCCGCCGCGTATGGGAAAGGATATACCTCTTTGCCTATGATGCACGGAGCGTAAAACGGCGCTGCCGTGACGGGTGTGAGAGAGGCGGTGAGCGCGTGCAGCCGCGCTTTCTCTTCCGCCGAAAGCGCGCCGGGGAGGGTGGACTCTACGTCCGCGCGGCGCAGCAGTTCGGAGACCGTGGCACCCGAAAATCCCGACACGTTGTCGAGTATCCATCTGTGCAGATCGCCCCCTCCGAACGCGTCTATCCGCGCCGCGGCTTCCGGCAGGGCGTAGTTGGGCTTCGGCTGTTCGGGCGGCAGATATTTCACTCCGCGCAGCACGACGTGACCGCCTCCGTCGTCGAAACCGAGGTGCTTTACCGCGTCCAGAATGACGAGGTCGGAGTCCGTGAAAACTATGTTGGAGTAGCGGTTCATTATCTCTATAAAGAGATAAAACTCCGCGCTGTCCCGCATTTCGGTGCGCGCGGTGAAACGCATGAAAATTATTCTGTCGTGCCGCCACATGCCCACTTCTTCGAGGACGCTTACGGAGAGGTATTTGCGCAGCAGCATACAGAAGTTGGGCGCGGTGACGGGGTTGGGCTTGCGCTCCCCGGTGAGGTGCAGCCGGGGAGCGCCCGCGTTGCACGAGGCGACCAGACATTCCGTCCTTCCGCCGGCGCGGAGAAAGAGCCGGATCTCGTCCGTTTCCGGCTGCACGATTTTGTCGGTGCGCGCGCCGCGAAGGCGCGAGTCGAGTTCGTTTGCAAGCGCGCTGAGCGCAAGGTAGTCACTGCCCATGGCTATATTATACACGACCTGCGCCGGTGCGCAATGCAAAAATCTATTGCGTTTCGTATTGTTATATGTTATAATCCCTTTTACTTACGATTTAATCAGTTATTGCGGCTTAAAGCGGCATAAACGGAGGACAAATGAGTTACACAGTTGAAAAGTTGGAAAAGAGCCAGGTCAAGTTCACCTTTGACGTCGACGCGGAAACGTTCGAAAAAGCCGTTGCCGCCGCCTACGGCAAGACCAAGCACAAATATTCCGTGCCCGGTTTCCGCAAAGGTCACGTTCCCCGCAAGGTCATAGAGGGAATGTACGGCAAAGAGGTATTTTTCGAGGACGCGATGGACATCGTAATTCCCGAAGCATATTCCGAGGCACTCGACAAAGAGCACGACATCGAGGTTGTGGGACAGCCCGAACTGGAATCCTTTGATTTCAAGGACGACGGCGGCGTGACTTTCGTGCTCAAAACCGCGGTCCGTCCCGAGGTGAAACTCGGCAAGTACAAAGGGCTTTCCGTCGAACGTAAAGTCGAAAAAGTCACCGCAAAGCAGGTGGACGAAGAGGTCGAGAACGCACGCGACAAGCAGGCGCGCATCGTCGATACCGACGCCGCGGCGGAAAAGGGTGACATCGTCAACATCGATTTCGTCGGTTCCGTGGACGGAGAAAAGTTCGACGGCGGCAGCGCGGAGGGATACGATCTCACTCTCGGCAGCGGCAGTTTCATCCCCGGTTTCGAGGATCAGCTCATCGGCGTGAAGAAGGGCGACAAGAAGGACGTCAAGGTCACTTTCCCCGAGGATTACCACGCGACGGAGCTTAAAGGCAAGGAAGCGGTGTTCGAGTGCACCGTCAACGCCGTCAAGAAGAAGGAACTTCCCGCGCTCGACGACGAGTTTGCCAAGGAGATCTCGGAGTTCGACACTCTTGCCGAATATAAGGCGGACGTCAAAAATAAACTTATGAAGGACGCGGAGATGCGCGCCGACAGACAGTACGAGGACGCGCTCGTCCAGGCTGTCGTCGACGGAGCGGAAGTCGAGATACCCCAGGCGATGATCGACGCCGAAGCGGAGGATATGGCAAAGGAGTTCGAGTACCGCCTGTCCTATCAAGGAGTCAAGCTCTCCGACTATCTCGGCTACATCAACATGACGCGCGATCAGCTTCTCGACGAGTACAAGGAGCAGGCGGCGAAATCCGTCAAGGTGCGCCTCGTCATGGAAGAGATCGTAAAGCAGGAGGAGATGAAGTTCGAGCAGGAAGAGCTGGACGCCAAGATCGCGGAGATGGCGGAGCGTTCCGGACAGGACGTCGACACCTTCAAGAAGGGGCTCGGCAAGGAACATTACGATTATCTTGCCAACCAGATCCTCTCCGACAAGCTGCTCGCCATGCTGCGCGAACAGAACGCGCCGGCGAAAAAGGCGGCGGCAAAGAAGAGCGCGGACGCGGCTGACGGAGCCGACGCGGAGAAGAAATCCGCCGAAAAGAAGCCGGCTGCGAAAAAGGCTGCGCCCAAGAAGGCTGCCGCGGCGGACGGCGAAGCTAAACCCGCAAAGAAATCCGCAAAAAAATCCGAAGATTCCGCAGAATAACATCATGCGCCGCAAGAGCGGCGTAACAGGAGATTCACAATGGACATCAGAAATCAGCTGATACCTATGGTCATCGAACAGACGGGACGCGGAGAACGTTCCTACGACATCTATTCCCGTCTGCTTGAGGACAGGGTTGTGTTCCTGACCGGCGAGATCAACGACCAGATCGCGGATCTCATCGTTGCGCAGCTTCTCTTCCTGGAGGGAAGGGATTCCGCCAAGGACATCAGCCTGTATATCAACAGCCCCGGCGGTTCGGTGTCTGCCGGATTCGCCATCTACGACACGATGAATTATATCCGCTGCGACGTGTCCACCATCTGCGTGGGCATGGCGGCAAGCATGGGCGCGTTCCTGCTTTCGTCCGGAGCAAAAGGAAAGAGATTCGCGCTGCCCAATTCCAAGATCATGATCCACCAGCCCCTCGGCGGCGCCCAGGGACAGGCAAGCGATATTGCCATTCAGGCGGAGGAGATACTCCGCACCAAGAAACGGCTGAACGAGATCCTCGCCGCCAACACCGGGCAGGAGCTTGCCAAGATCGAGTTCGATACCGACCGCGATTTCTACATGACCGCGGAAGAGGCGGAGAAATACGGTCTGGTGGACAAGATCTTCTATTCCAGAAAGTGATCCGGACGATCGAGAGGTAATATGGACGGTTTTCAGAAGGAACTGCATTGCAGTTTCTGCGGAAAAAGCGACAGCGAAGTCGAAAAGATAATCGTCGGGCCCAACCGCATGACGATCTGCAACGAGTGCATCGAACAGTGCGCCCATTTGCTCGCGAAAGAAACGGCGTCGAATGCAGGCACCGGTGTTTCGCTGTACACTCCGCAGCAGATCAAGGCGAAGCTCGACGAGTACATCATCGGTCAGGACAGCGCCAAAAAGGTGCTGAGCGTCGCGGTGTACAACCACTACAAGCGCATCAACAGGTTGGGCGGCGATGACGGCGTGGTGCTTGAGAAAAGCAACGTGCTCCTGCTCGGACCTACGGGGTCGGGCAAGACTCTGCTTGCCAAGACGCTGGCGCAGATCCTCAACGTGCCTTTCGCGGTCGCAGACGCGACGACGCTCACCGAAGCCGGCTATGTCGGCGAGGATGTCGAAAACATACTGCTCAAGCTCATACAGGCGGCAGACGGCGACATCCGCAAGGCGCAGATGGGCATCATCTATATCGACGAGATAGACAAGATAGCGCGCAAGGGCGAGAATGTTTCCATCACGCGCGACGTGAGCGGCGAGGGCGTCCAGCAGGCGCTGCTCAAGATCATCGAAGGCACCGTGGCGAGCGTTCCTCCCCAGGGCGGACGCAAGCATCCCAATCAGGAGTGCTATCAGATAGATACCACCAACATACTGTTCCTGTGCGGCGGCGCGTTCGTGGATCTGGACAAGATAGTGGACAAACGCAAAGACGGCTCCAAGCTCGGCTTCGGCGCGTCCGTCAAAGGCACGAAGAACTACCGCTATGACGAACTCATTGCGGAGCTTCAGCCCGCGGATCTCATCAAGTACGGTCTGATACCGGAGTTTGTGGGACGAGTTCCCATCGTGGTCGGACTTAACGCGCTTGACGAAGAGGCTCTCGTGAAGATCCTTTCCGAGCCGAAGAACGCGCTGGTCAAGCAGTATCAGGTGCAGTTCAAGCTGGACGGGGCGGAGCTTGAGTTCGAACCGGCGGCGCTTCGCGCCATTGCGGAGAAAGCGATCAAGCTCAATACGGGCGCGCGCGGACTCCGTGCCATAGTCGAGGATATTTTGCTCGACCTCATGTACGAACTGCCGTCCGACAAAGGGATAGCGAAAGTCGTCGTGACTCCCGAATGCGTGACGGAAAAGGCGCGTCCGCGCATCATACGGAGAGATGCGGAGGCTCTTTCCGACTCCGCCGTGCCTTCCGCAGGTTAAAGACGGGAGCATGTGAAAGTAAAAATGCGGACAATCCGCATACGGTCAGGAACGCACGGCATCACGCCGTGCGTTCCCGTTTGTCGGCGCCGCCGCGGCGGAAACGTACGCCTCGGAGGCGCGGTGCGGCTTACGGCGGCAGTTCGGTTGCTTTCGGTCGGGTTTTGAGTTAGAATAAACTAGGTATGACGAGCGTTGCGGTGATCGCTCCGCGCAGTCCACCATCAAGGGAGAAAGAAAAGCCATGGTCATCAAAAATGCGGAATTTATCGTTTCGGTCGCCGACTCCGGCAAGTTGCCGGACTTCGGCGCGCCGGAGATAGCTTTTGCCGGGAAATCGAATGTCGGCAAGTCCTCATTCATCAATTTTCTCACCGGCAACGGCAAACTTGCACGCACTTCGGGAGATCCCGGACGCACGAGACTGGTGAATTACTTCGGCGTGAACGGAAGGTCGCTGATTTTTGTGGATCTTCCCGGATACGGCTTCGCAAAGGTCGCCAAGACGGAAAAGGCGAAATGGGGGAGCATGATCGAGGGTTACCTCACGGGCAGCCGCAATCTCGTCAACGTGTTCGTTTTGCTGGACGTCAGGCATGAGCCTACCGCGGACGACAAAATGCTGCTTAATTTTCTCTACCACTACAACATACCGTTTACGGTGGTAGCCACCAAGTGTGACAAGCTCTCCCGCGCGCAGCTGACGAAGCGCCGCGCCGAGATCGCAAACGCCGTCGGCATAGGAGTCGGCAACGTCTACCTCATATCCGCTCTCAAAAAGACGGGCAAGGAGGAGATGCTTGCGAGGATAGACAGTCTTGTCGCCGCGTTCGGCGGAGAAAGCCGTGCCGAAGAAGAGTAACGCACCGCCGGACTTTGCCGCGGCGCGCTTGTTTGCGGCACAACCTACATCGACACGGCTACCGACAGGCGGCTTTATTTATTGTCGAAAGCGTAGAAGTATTCTCTAAAACGGCAAAAAGTATTATACTTTATGTCGATTATGAGAATACTTTTGCATTTTGCCGTGCTTTTGCGGCGGAGCGCTGTTTGCGTCGGGTTCGGACTCAAGTGTCCCTGAGCGGCACGCCGTGCGCCTTGTTCCGAAGTTCCGGTGACGTCGTGCCGCGGCACTCCGTGCGCCGGTGCGCTTGAAAACAAAAAAACTCCCCGTCGGCGGGGAGGATTTTTTTTCGGTCGCTTGTCCGGAGGGATTCTTTGAGGGCGCGGGCGGATTATACGCGTGTGCGACGCGTGTTTACGTGCGCCTGCGAGAGGTGCGGCTTCGGACGGTCAGAACAGCCGCACAAGTTTGTTGTCGGTGAGGTCGCATGACGTGAGGAAGTATTTTACTCCGTTTTTGACAATCTCCGGAGTCACGCGCGCGTTTTTGCCGTGAAGGTGTCCGTACGTTACGGTTTTGACGCCGTACTTTTCTATGAGCGCGGTGACTTCGCTGTCGCCGTATTTTGCGTCGAACGGGGGATAGTGCAGGACGGCGATGACCGTGTCGCCGTCGGAGCGCATTTTCTCCGCGCATGACAGCGAAAGTTCCAGCCTGAGGAGCTCGCGCCTGTATATCTTGCCGTCGTGTTCGTCGGAGCCGTCGGAGGGGGGTGTCCAGCCGCGCGTGCCCGCAATAATATAATTGCCGTATTTCAAGCAATTGTTTTGTACGAAGCCGAACCCCGGAAAGGCGGAAGTCATTTTCGCCAGCGAACTCCAATAGAGGTCGTGGTTGCCTTTGACGACGGCTTTTTTGCCGGGAAGGGCGGCGACGGCGGCGTAATCGGGAGCCGCTTCTTCGATGTTCATGCCCCAGGACATATCGCCGCCGAGCAGCACGAGATCCTCGTCCTCGACGCGGGCGCGCCAGTCCTCGCTTACGCGCGCGAAATGGTTTTGCCAGCCGTCGCCGAAGATATCCATCGGTTTTTCGACGGCGAACGAGAGATGAAGATCGCTTATGGCAAAAACTTTCATACCGATATTTTAGCATATCTGCGGATTTTGGCAAGGCGGAAAAGGCATTCCCTTTGCGGATTTTACGCGCTCTCGCCGTGTGCGGATCCGGGAGCGCGCCGTCGCGCGGGCGCGCTGTGGCGCGTCCTGAGCGCGTAGAACGCGCGCAGGAGTTTCGGGTGTCAAACAATGCAAAAAAACCGCAAGACCGCTCTCAGGCGCTCTCACGGCGTCAGGGGGGGGCTGTCGCGGGCGCACGCGCAAGGGACGAAACGGAGGCGAAGCGTGATTCGCTGCACAGGTGTCGGTGGGGAGAACGGCGGGGAGGCCGGTGCGGAGAAAGACGAAACAAGGGAGCGCATATGCGCTCCCTTTCCGCAGACCGGACTGCTGTGCATTCCCGTCAGCGCGGGAAGAGGGGCAGGTCGAAAACTCCCTGGCACACTTCCTGTGAAAATTCCGTACAGGGCGGGATCTTGCAGTAGCCGTACGAGGGGACGAGCAGGTCGACGTCCGCGAGCACCTTCATGACCACCGTTGTGCATGCGGTGATGGAGAATGTCGTGCCGCTGACGTAAACGCCGTTGGGGCTCGCCATATTGACCGTTGCGGCGAGTTCGACGGGGAAGACGCTGCCCGTGGGCACGCACATCACGATGTCCTCGGTGAGCGCGACCGTGCCCGTACCCGATCCTTCGACGCCGTTGGCGTCGGTGTAAGTGATCTGAACGGGGATCGACACCGTTGCGAGCACGCGGGAAAGTCCCGGCCTGTCGGCAAGGGGAGTGACTGTGAGCGCCGTAATGGTGCCCCTTGAAGAAGTTGATTTACCGCTGACGAACGTCAATGGCTGTACGGGCGAAGCCGGAGTCAGGTCGGTGAGAGTCACGGACAAAGTTTCGAGCGTGGTCTGCGAGATGCACGCGTCGAAAACTTTCTTGACCTGGATACAGACTTTTTCGCAAAGTCCGTTCATCGGATTGCCGCTGATGTTCCCGGGACATCTGTCAGCGCCGTTTGAGTTGCAAAAAGACATCTTTTTACCTCCTTTTTGTGGCTTTGCTGTAATATATGCCGGAGCCCCGGCAAAGGTGAAAAGCGCGGCGCGCGCCATAAGGCGCGGTCCGTGCGCCGCGCCGTCCGACGCGGCGTCGAAAAGCGTGCGGAGCCGGGGCGGAGCGGCGGAGTGGCGGCAGGGCGGAACGGACGCCGCTGAGGGGATGCACAAGGTTTACAATTGAACCGAATATTTCACGATTGAACCAAAACGGTTAAACATTGAACGAATAAAAATCCCGTTGGTGCGGCAATGGTTTGAATAATGCAAATCTTTTATGAAAAATATCGGCTGAAATGTGGATTTTTTTATTCTATGAAAAAAGTTTCGGGAAAATTCAAAAAACTGTTGACCGGTGGTCAGAAGTGGTTTAGAATGGTGGCAAGGAGGAAGAGATGCCGAAGTTCATGCTCGGAAACGTTCGTCATCAGCTCGACGACAAAGGCAGAATGAGGATCCCCGCCAAGTACCGTGAGGTGCTGGGCGGCACGTCTTGTATTCTCCCCGGCAGAGCAGGCTGTCTTTTCATCGTCCCGGAGGACAAACTCACGGAGACCATGGAGGCGGTGACGGAGCACAACGCTTTTGCCAACTCCGAGGCCAACGACATCTCCACCGACATCACGTCCAACGCGCATTACCTCGAAGAGGACGCGCAGGGCAGGGTGAGGCTCCCCGCCGAACTCGCAAAGCTGGTCGGCATAAAGAAGGAGATCGTCTTTGCCGGCAAAATGACTTACCTCGAAGTGTGGCCGGCGGAAACGTGGGACGCCCGTTACAACGTCCTCAACCGCGACAACCTCGAACGCATGATCGAAAGGATCAGGAGCCTGGGGGTGTGAGGTGGAATTCGCACACAAACCCGTCATGCTCGCGGAGTGCATCGAGGCTCTGAAGATCAAGCCTGACGGGATATACCTCGACGGCACGATGGGAGGGGGCGGACACTCGTACGAGATAGCGAAGCGGCTGACGGAAGGCGGCAGGCTGATAGCTTTCGACAAGGACGCGGACGCGCACGAAGCCGCCGGAAAACGGCTTGAAGAATATGCGGACAGAGTGACTTTCGTACGCGACGACTTCAAGAACGCATGCGCCGGGCTGGACGAACTGGGCATAAAGACGCTTGACGGCGTGCTGCTCGACCTCGGTGTGTCAAGCTGGCAGATAGACAGCGCGGAGAGAGGGTTCAGCTATGTGAAAGACGCGCCTCTCGACATGAGGATGGACCGCGGTGCGGAGCTGAGCGCACGCGACGTGGTCAACGGATATACGGAGAGCGAACTCGCAAGGATCTTCCGCGAGTACGGCGAAGAGAAGCTGGCCGGTAAGATAGCGGCAAGGATCGTGAGGGAGAGGGAAAAGCGCCCGATCGACACCACGCTGCAGCTTGCGGATCTTGTCGCGGCATGTTATCCTCCGGCGACGAGGCACAAATTCGGCCACCCGGCGAAGCGCGTGTTCCAGGCGGTGCGTATCGAGGTGAACGGAGAACTCGAAGGACTCGGAGAGGCGGTGACGGAGCTTGCGCTCCGGCTCGCACCCGGCGGGAGAATGGCGGTGATCACCTTCCATTCGCTCGAAGACAGAATAGTGAAGAACGCGTTCAGACAGTTGACGCTGTCGTGCACCTGCCCCCCGGATTTTCCGGTGTGCGTATGCGGAAAAGTGCAGGAAGTCAGGCTCGTGAATGCGAAACCGATAACGGCGTCCGCCGCCGAGCTCGAGGAGAATCCGAGAGCGGAAAGTGCGAAACTCAGGATTGTCGAAAGACTCGCCGCAAATAAGTGAGAAGGAAAGAGAGGTGAATAATTATGGCTATTACGCTGGATGAATTGCTCGGTCGCAACAGGGGGGACGCCGCCGACGAATATACTTCGGACAGATTTCCTTCTTACGGCGAATTTTCCGCCCGCCGCACGGGCGGCAGCGATGTGCGTTACGCCGACGGCGGAGAAGGTTACGCCTACGATTTCGACAGACGCCCCCAGAGTGCGCCCCGTTCGACGGAAGCGGCGAGAGATTACGAAGCGTCGCGTCCCTACAGAGCGCCTAGGGAAGAGGAGTACCGTCCGATAGATTACGCCGCGCGCGAGCGCAGAGCACCTTCCGACGCCGGCTACGACGCGGGCTACGACAGAGGGTACGAAGAGAGTGCGCGGAGCGCATACGCCGACGAACGCGGCGCGCGCGCTTATTCCGGCGGACTGTACGAATTCACACGCAACGACGCCGAACGCGCTTCCGGCGAGGATCTTTACGACAGGCTGTCCGCGACGGGTACGGCAAGTGCGGCTAAGACCGCCGGATACGAAAGAGCGGCGAGAGAAAGCTACGTTTCCGAGGACTACGCGGCAAAATACCGCGCCGAACACAAGACCAAGAAGAAGGCGCGTTTCGGACTCAAAGCGAAACTTATCATCGCGGCATATGTCATAGTGGTGGCGATAGTGGGCATACTCATCATCGTCAATGCCAAGCCGCTCAACAACGGGACTGCGGCAGTGCCGAGCAGTTCGGTCGTGGCGGTCGAATGAACGCATAAACCGGCTTCCGCCCAAATATCATTTGGGTATGAGGCTGCAAAAAAAGGACCATAATCAATCCCCAATAATTCATAATCCGAGGAAAAGGCTGCTTGCGGTATTACTGCTTGCGGCTTTTTCCTTTGCCGCGGTGCTGGGGAAGATGTTCGCCGTGATGGTGGTCCAGAGCGGCGATCTGCAGGCAAAGGCTGTCACGCAGTGGATGCGCGACGTGCCCACGGAAGCGGCGAGGGGAAGAATCCTCGACCGCAACGGCACCGTGCTTGCGGATACCGCGACCAGATACAACATATATGTACGTCCCAATGCCACGGGAAGCAAGCAGGACGTGGCGAAACTGCTTGCGGAGGTGTTCGGGTACGAATACAACGATATTCTTGCGAAAATTTCCGTGCACACCTCGGAAGTCACCGTCGCGCGCGGCGCGGACAAGGAACAGCTCGACGCCCTCGTCGCGTCCGGACTTTCCGGTATATATTACGGCGAGGACAACCTCAGGTATTACCCGTTCGGGGATTTCATGACTCAGGCTCTCGGATTTACGGGGTTCGACGGAGAGGGGCAGACCGGGCTGGAAGCGTATTACGACAAATACCTTACGGGTACGGACGGCATGATACTCACGGACACCGACCTCGTGGGCAGAGAGATAGAGGGTGGAGGGAGTTATTATATTCCCGCGGTGAAGGGCATGGACGTCGTGACCACTCTCGACGCGACGATACAGCGTATAGCGGAAGGCGCGCTGCGCACCGCGGCAGCAAGGTTCGAGCCGAAAGCGGCGGCATGCGTGGTGATGAATTACGAAACGGGAGAGATACTCGCGCTCGCGGAATATCCGTCCTTCGACCTCAACAACGTGCCGCGCGACGACCTGGAAACTCTGTTCGGCACGTCGAAAAGCTCGGTGGTTTCCACGGTGTACGAGCCGGGATCGACCTTCAAGATACTGACCGCAGCCGCCGCGCTCGACGCCGGCAAGGTGGGTGTGACGGACAGGTATTACTGCTCCGGCACGCGGGTGGTGGACGGACAGAAGATCAGGTGCTGGAAGGCGAAGGGACACGGCTCGATCTCGTTTGCCGAAGGGGTGGAGCAGAGCTGCAACTGCGTGTTCATGGACAGCGCGCTCGCCATGGGGACGGAACTCTTTTACGACTATCTGGACGCGTTCGGACTGCGTGCCAAGACGGGTGTGGATATAACGGGGGAAACTTCGGGTATATTCATTCCGGAGCAGAGCGTGAAAAGCGTCGATCTTGCGAGGATAGGCTTCGGTCAGGCGGTCGCCGTGACTCCTATAGGCATGCTTGCCGCCGCGGCGTCCGTCGTCAACGGCGGACGGCTGGTAACTCCGCACTTGTTGTCGGGAATAACGGACGGATATTCGGGAGAAACCGTATCCGGCAGCTTTCCCGACCGCGGGACGACCGTTTCCGCCGCCACTTCCGAAACCATGCGCGTTTTGCTGGAAAACGTGGTCAAGAACGGCAGCGGCAAGAGCGCGTACGTCCCCGGTTACCGCATAGGGGGCAAGACGGGGACTGCGCAGAAGTATGAGAACGGACACATCGCGCCGGGAAAATACATATCCTCCTTTCTCGGATTTTCCTTCGAGGAGGAAGCGCCCTTTGCGGTGCTGCTTCTTGTGGACGAACCGCAGGGATATATGTATTACGGCTCTCTCGTCGCCGCGCCGCTTGTCGGGGATGTGTTCGGCAACATATTCGCGTATCTCGGAGTTGCTCCTGAGTTCACGGGAGAAGAGGCGGAAGTCGTAGGCACACCTTTTTCGCTTGCCGATTACACGGGCATGAGCGTGCAGCAGGCGCGCGCGAAGCTCGCCGCCCTCGGACTTCACGTCGAAACGGACGGAGAGGGAAGCACCGTAAAGGGACAGATACCGGCGGCGGGCACAGTCGTGGACGGCAGGAACACCGTACTTCTTTTCACCTGAAAGCACTGAATTTTTCCGTTGATGTCTTATTTTACCGCGCCGTTGACCGGCGCTTTTTTAATACTTAACATAAGCGTATAACCTATACGGGAGGTGCCTTATGAGGCTGAGTGAACTGCTCGTCGGAGCAGAAGTCGCCGCGGTATGCGCGGACGCGGATTTCGAGGTGGGATCGTTCAGGATCCATTCCGGGGAAGTCGGTGACGGCGACCTGTTTTTTTGTATGAAAGGGAGCCGCGACGACGGCAATCTCCATCTCGGCGAAGTGCACGCCGACTTCGTCGCGGTCACGGAAACGAAACCGGAAACCGACTGCGGATACGTCCTCGTTAAAGACGTGCGCAGGGCGTATGCGGTCATGTCCGAAAACTTCTGGGGGCGGCCCGCGGAGGGGATGAAATTCGTCGCCGTGGTGGGCACCAACGGCAAGACCTCGACCGCGCATTACATTGCCTCGCTGCTTTCCGCCGCAGGGTTCAGGACGGGGATCATAGGAACGGAAGGGCATTTCATCGACGGAGAAAAGGTGGGGGCGAGCCTCACCACTCCCGACAGCTTTGAGCTGAACGAACTTTTGTTCAAGATGCGCGCGAGGGGAGTGGACGTCGTCGCGGCGGAGGTTTCGGCGCACGCGATCAGGCTGGAAAAAACGGCGGGCATCACCGCCGACGTCGCAGTGTTTACCAACCTTACGCGCGACCACCTGGACTACTTCCGCACGTTCGGGGAGTACAAGGAAACCAAACTGTCCTATTTTTCGCCCGGCAACGTCAGAAAGGCGGTGGTGAACGCGGACGATCCGTACGGCAGGGAACTCATGGCGCGCGCGGAAGAAAGCGGACTTCCTCTCGTAAGTTACGGGCTGGAAAATCCCGCGGATTCCTTTGCCGTCAACGTGCGCGAGGATATGGACGGGGTGCGCTTCGTGGCCAACCTCTCCGACGACATCGTCGAGGTGAAATCGCATCTGATGGGAGAGTTCAACGTGTACAATCTGCTCGCGGCGATGACCGCCGTCCACGAAATGGGGGTTTCCGCCGAAACGCTCACTCACGCCGTCAGGAAGGTCAAGGCGGTAAAGGGAAGGTTCAGCGTGCTTAAAAACGACCGCGGAAGCGTGATCATCGATTACGCCCACACTCCCGACGGGCTGGAAAATCTGCTGCGCACCGCGCGTTTGCTCACTAAATCGCGGCTCATCACGGTGTTCGGGTGCGGCGGCGAGCGCGACCGGGGGAAGCGCGCCGTCATGGGAGCCGTGGCGGCGAAGTACAGCGATTTTACGGTAGTGACTTCCGACAATCCGCGCTTCGAGGACCCGGAGCGCATCATCGCCGACGTGGTGCAGGGCATGAAGGGCGCGGACTATAAGACATTCGTCGACCGCACGGAAGCCGTCGCGTACGCAATGTCGGAAATGGCGGAAGGCGACACCGTCGTCATCGCGGGCAAAGGCAGCGAGGACTATCTGGACATCCGCGGAAAGAGGGTGCCGTACAGCGACTTCGACGCGGCGCGCAGGTGGGGACAGGCAAGATGAAACCGGGCGTGCTGCTCCTTGTATACCTTATTGTGTCCGCGGTACTCGCCCTTGCGACGGCGCCTTTTGCCGTAAGGGCGCTCAGGCGGCTGAAAGCCGGGCAGACGGTGCTTGGCTACGTCACCCAGCATGAGCACAAATCGGGCACTCCCACCATGGGCGGCATAATATTCCTGCTGCCCGCGGTGATAGTGTGCGCCGTTGAAACGACGGCGTTTTCGCTGGTCGCGCTCGCGGTCACGCTCGGCTTCGCCGTGCTCGGTTTTCTGGACGATTTCATCAAGATAAAGTTCCGCCGCAACCTCGGACTCAAGCCCTACCAGAAGATAATCGGACAGCTCGGCATCAGCGCGATCGCGGCGTATTTCTGCTACGCTTCGCCGGAGATCGGCACTTCGCTCTTTCTGCCTTTCGGAGGCGGATGGGGCGACGTTTCGTGGTGGATAATACCCTTTGTAATGCTCGTCTACATTGCGACGACCAACTCCGTCAATCTCACGGACGGACTGGACGGGCTTGCCGCGACTACGTCCGCGGGCTATTTCCTCACATTTGCGATATTCACGTATCTCGCCTTTTCGGACGCGCTCTCCGCGGGGGACGGGACGCGGGCGGAGCAGCTTTTTTCGCTCTCCGCATTCTGTGTGTCCCTGCTCGGCGGACTGCTGGGATACCTCGTGTTCAACTCCAACCCCGCTTCCGTGATGATGGGTGACACCGGCTCTCTCGGTCTGGGAGCCGCGGCGGCGACCGCGGCGGTATTCTCGCGTGCGGAACTTCTCCTGCCGATAGCCGGCATAATGTTCGTATGGTCCAGCATATCAGTAATAATGCAGGTGCTCGCGTTCAAGCTCACAAAGCGCCGCATATTCCTGATGGCCCCGTTCCATCATCATCTTGAGATGAAAGGGTATTCCGAGCCGCGGATATGCGCGCTGTATCTGGTGCTGACGGTGCTCGCGGGCGCTCTCACTCTGATTTTTGCGAGGGCAGTATGAACCTTACCGGCAAGACCGTCGTCGTTTACGGCGCGGGCATCAGCGGCATTTCCGCGGCGCAGCTCGTGCGCGATCACGGCGGACGGGCTGTCATCTACGACGACAATCCCACAAAAAGCCATTCCACATCCTGTACGTCGGTGTTCAACGACTGCGATATAGTGGTCGTCAGTCCCGGCGTGCCGAGCGGCAACGAGCATGTCCTCGACGCCCGGCTCGGCGGCAAACAGGTGCTGAGCGAGCTGGAATTCGCCTCGCTTTTCTGCCGTGCTGAGCAGATAGCGGTCACGGGTACCAACGGCAAGACCACGACCACGCTGCTCATCGACCACATTCTGAAATACGCGCGCATTCCTTCCCATGCGGTAGGCAATGTGGGAGCGGCGTTTTCATCCATTGCGGACAAGCTGGACGCAATGGAAGTTGCGGTGATAGAGGCGTCGAGTTTTCAGCTCGAAGGTGCTAGGTACTTCGCGCCGGACATCGCGGTCATGCTCAACATCACCCCCGACCACCTGGACAGGCACGGAAACATGGCGAGATACATAGGCGCGAAAGCGAACGTCTTTTTAAGACAGTCGGAAAGCGACGTCGCCGTATACAACGCCGACGACGCAAACGTGCTCTCCCTCGAACCCGTGATCAGAGCGCGCAAAGTTCCTTTCAGCATTTCGCATCCCGTGGACGGGGCGTATCTCTCGTCGGGATTCGTGTGTTACCGCGGAATGCCCGTGGCGGAGGTGTGCGATCTGGATTTCGCCGGGAGAGAGCTTGAGGACCTGCTCGCCGCCGTCGCCGTCGCCGTCGAAAAGGGGGTGAGCCTGTATACGGTTGCTTCCGCTCTGCATACGTTCCGCCGCCCGGAGTTCAGACGCAAAGAATGCGGTACGGTGGACGGCGTGAAGATATTCAACGACAGCAAGGCTACCAACGTCTTTTCCACGGTTTCCGCGGCGGAGAGCATGGACGGCGGTACGGTGCTCATTCTGGGCGGCGCGGACAGGGGAGAGAATTTCGCCGAACTGTTCTCCTCGCTGCCCGACAGCGTCAAAGGCGCGGTGGTCACCGGCGAAAACGCGCAGAAGATCATTTCCTCCGCCAGAGAGAACGGCTTCAGACGCATAACGGAAAGCCCGGATATCGCCGATGCGTGCGCTGACGCCGTGGAGCTCGCGCACGAGCTCGGCTGCGCCAACGTGCTGTTCTCCCCCTCTTCCAAAAGCTATGACAATTATACGAGTTTCGTGGAACGAGGGCGCGCTTTCGACGCCGCGGTAGCGCGGCTCGGCGGAAAGAAATGAAGAGGGAAGGTTTCTTTTCGTTCGACAAACCGCTTGCGTTGAGCGCGGCGGTTCTTTCCTGCATGGGACTGCTGTTCATCTATTCGGCGTCCTCTTATTCCGCCGAATTGCAGTACGGCGACGCTTTCAGGTATGTGGAAACGCAGGCGGTCGCGCTGGCGCTGGGCGTCGCCGCAATGTTCGCGGTGTCCTTCGTCCGTCCCGAAAGGATAAAGAAGTATTCGTTCGTCCTGTTCGCCGTCGGCGTCGCGCTGCTCGCGGCGGTGTTCGTCCCCGGCTTCGGCGTGGAGAGCTACGGCGCGAAACGGTGGATAAATCTCGGATTTTTCACGGTGCAGCCCTCCGAATACGCGAAGTTCGCCATGGTGGCGTTCCTCGCCGCTTTCGCCGCGAAAAAGGGAGTGGGCACGTTTCCGCGTGCGCTTGTGTTCCTCGCAACAGCCGGACTCGTCTGCCTGCTCCTGCTGCTCGAGCCCAACATGTCCGTGACGATATGCGTGGGCGCGGCGGCGTTTGTCCTCCTGTTCGCGGCGGGCGCGAAGCCGACGCATCTTGCGGTCATACTCGTCCCCGTTGCCGCTTTGGGGATCGCGCTCATTGTCGCCGAACCTTACCGCGTGCGCAGACTGCTCGCGTTTCTCGATCCGTGGTCGTCGCCGCTTGACGAAGGCTATCAGCTCATCCAGTCCTACTACGCGCTGGGATCGGGCGGACTTTTCGGGGTGGGGCTGTTCAATTCCAGACAGAAGTATCTGTTCCTTCCGTTTGCGGAGAGCGATTTCATCCTTTCCGTCATCGGCGAGGAAACGGGCTTTTTCGGAGTGCTCGGAGTGCTTGCGCTGTTTGCGGTGATCATAGTCCGCGGCACGCTGATCGCGGCGCGCGCACGGGACAGATACTCGTGTTATCTCGCCGCGGGGATAACCGCGCTTCTCGCGCTGCAGACTCTCATGAACGTCGCCGTCGTCTGCGGAGCGGTCCCGCCGACGGGGCTTCCGCTGCCTTTCGTCAGCGCGGGGGGAAGTTCGCTGGTGTGTTACTTCGCGGCGGTCGGGGCGCTGCTTTCCGTGTCCAGGTACTCTTCGGGTGTGTTCCTCGGTCCTCTTGCGGAGAGGACGGGCGCGCCCGCCGCGGCAATGCCGCAAAGACTGCGGGGGAGGAATGTATGAAAGAAGACGTGTTCGTCATCGACGGGGGAGAATCCCTCAACGGAAGAGTGCAGGTATGCGGCGCTAAAAATGCCGTGCTTCCCATGCTCGCCGCAAGCGTGCTCACTCCGGAGCCCGTCATCGTCAGGGGGTGTCCGCAGATCACGGACGTCGCCGACATGACGGAAGTGCTTCGCGCGCTCGGAGTGCGCGCGGAGAGGAACGGACGTGACATCACCGTGTCCGGCACGCCTGCTTTGACCGAGATACCCGCGCATCTTGCGTGCGCGATGCGCTCCTCGGTGTTCATGCTCGGCGCTCTCATCGCCGAATGCGGAGAGGTGCGGCTTTTCACTCCCGGCGGATGCAGGATAGGCGCGCGTCCGCTGGACATTCACTTCGACGGATTTTCAAGACTCGGCGCACGCGTGGAATACGGAGAGGATTTCGTCCGCTGCACCGCGCAGAAGCTGCACGGCGCGGAGATACTGCTCAAATATCCCAGCGTCGGCGCGACGGAGAATCTCATCATGGCTTCCGTCAAGGCGGAGGGCACGACAAGACTCGTCGGTGCGGCGAGAGAGCCGGAGATAGTGTCGCTTGTGCGGCTCCTCAGGAAAATGGGCGCGGATATATCAGGAGAGGGGACTCCGGTCGTGACGGTGAGAGGGGTTGACTGTCTTGACGGCGCGGCGGCGGTGCCCGTCCCCGACAGGATAGTCGCCGGTACGGTAATGGCGGCGGTAGCCGTATGCGGCGGAAGGGTTGAGCTTTCCGGCGCGGATTCCTCGGTCATGGGGGCGGTGATCTCGCCATTCCTCGGCGCGCACACTTTTTTGGTCGAGCACGGAGGGGTGATGGTGTTCGAAAGCGACGGTATGCTTGCGCCCACCGACGTCAGCACGGGGCCTTATCCGCTTTTCCCGACGGATATGCAGGCTCCGTTCATGGCGTGCCAGTGCTACGCGTCGGGCATGAGCACCATGAGGGAAACGGTGTTCGAGGACAGATTTTCGCATGTGGCGGAACTGCGCAAAATGGGGGCGCGGATAGCTCTTGCCGGCAACACGGCTTTCGTGGACGGCAGCGGAGGGATGAGGGGAGCGGAACTGCGTGCGGCGGATCTCAGGGGAGGCGCGGGACTTGTCGTGGCTGCGCTCGGCGCGGAAGGGCGCAGCACCGTGTCGGGAGTGCGCTATATAGACCGCGGCTACGAACGCATCGAGGAAGTTTTCTCCTCTCTGGGCGGAAAGATAGCGCGCGTGACCGCCGTGCGGTGACCGCTGTGCGGCGCGCCCCGTTTTACCGCGGCGCGCCGCCGCACGGAAAGCGCGTTCTTCTCCGTCATTTTTACGCCTTCCGCCGCGGAATGCGACATTTTTACGCGCCGGACGGAAGAGATCTTACAAAAATCCGTTTTTTTAACGTAAAAGCATTGACAGCAGGTTCATTTATTATATAATAAAAATAGTATTATTATAAATCGCGCTTGCGTATATGCGCGCGAACGGGGTAATATGAGCGCACTGTTCAACAAGGATATCGTCGTGCTGGACGTCACTTCGAGGACCGTCACCGCTGTTGCCGGGTGCAAAAAGGCGCAGTCCGTATACGATGTGAAAGCCAGGACGGTCAAAGAGTACGACGGTTATTCCGACGGGGAGTTTTTCGATGCCGACGCCGCGGCGTCTGCCGTCTGCGACGCGCTGAAAGAAACGCTTGCCGCCTCCGGCGTCGTTCCGCGCCGTTTGTTCGTCGGCGTTCCGGGAGAGTTCGTCACCCTGGTCAACCGTCCGGTCACCGTGACGCTCGACAGAGTCCGCAGAGTAGTTGACGCGGACATAGAGTATCTGGCGGCAAAGGGCGGAGTTTTCGACGACGGCGCTTACGTTTTGATAGGTTCCTCCCCGATATGCTATTCCGTCGACACTTCCGACAAACTTTACTTCGACGTCCGCGGTATGAATGCGGGCAGAGTGTCCGCCACCGTTTCGTACATGCTTGCGGAGAGGAGCTTCACCGAGCTTGCCGAAGGCGCGGCAAAACGCGCCGGTTTCAGGGAAGTCCGTTTCGTGGCTTCTCCGTGGGCGGAGTGCATGGCTATGTTCGAGAGAGAGCAGCGCGACGCGTCCTACGTCGTCATCGACGCCGGCTATCTTTCCACGTCCGTCGCGGTGGGCAGAGGAGAAGGGCTTGAAGTGCTAAAATCCTTTTCCATGGGAGGCGGCCACGTCGCCGCCGACATATACGAGGTGCTCGGCGTGCCTTTCGAGCTTGCCGAACGCGCCAAGGAACTTATCGACCTCAACCTTTCTTATTCCGACGACGCCGTCCTCGCCACCGACGGCGAACACGTCGTTTATGCCGCGGAAGCGTGCGAGATAGTCCGCGCGCGGCTGGAATATTTCGCCGAGGTCGTCGCAGGGATAATCGGCGGTGCGGATACGCCCACCTATCTTCCCGTGTATCTCACGGGAGAGGGGTTTGCGTCCATACGCGGAGCGCGCACGGTCATTGCCGAAAAGCTGGGGCGTACGGTGGAGATATGCGCCCCCAAAGTGCCCGGTTTCACGCGGCCGGACGACAGTTCGCTGCTGTCGCTGTTCGTGGTTGCGGAATCATTGTCAAAGACGAGCTTAGGCTCTTATATCAAAACGCGTTTTCAACGGAGGTAACTTATGATAGATTTTGAGAAATTCGGCTATTCCGGCACGCAGGAAACCGAAGAAGAACCGAAACACAACGAGTACGGCTATGCTTCGGACGACGCCGAAGAGGAGGAGATGTACGCACCCGTTCCGCGCAAAGAGCCGGGCAAAGCCAACATCGTTGTCGTGGGTGTGGGCGGCGGCGGCAACAACGCCGTCAACAACATGATCCGCGCGGGCATCAAGAGCGCGAGCTTCATCGTCATGAACACCGATATGCAGGCGCTCAACATGTCCCTTGTGCCGGAGGAGTGCAAGATCCAGATCGGCGTCGGCAAGACGGGAGGACTCGGCGCCGGCTCCAACCCCGAAATCGGCAAAATGGCTGCCGAGGAGTCGCGCGAGGAGATCAAGAAAGCACTCGAAGGCATAGACCTTCTTTTCATCACCGCCGGCATGGGCGGCGGCACGGGTACGGGAGCCGCTCCCGTCGTGGCGGAGATTGCGAAATCCATGGGCATTCTCACCGTCGCCGTCGTGACCAAACCTTTCGTGTTCGAGGGCGCGCAGCGCATGAAGAACGCCGAGATCGGCATACGCAACCTCAAGAATTTTGTGGATACGCTGCTCATCATACCCAATCAGAAACTCATCGAAGTGCTCGACAAGAAGGTCGGCTTCAAGCGCGCTTTCGAGATCGCTGACGACGTTCTCCGTCAGGGCGTTCAGGGCGTAAGCGACGTCATCGCCAATCCCGAACTCATCAATCTCGACTTTGCAGACGTCAAGACAATACTCAAAAAACGCGGACTCGCACACATGGGCATCGGCTACGGCAAAGGCGAGAAACGTGTGATCGAGGCGGTTAGAAACGCGGTTTTCAGTCCTCTGCTTGAGACTGACATCGAAGGCGCGACGGGCATTATCGTCAACATCTGCGGCGGCGAGGACATGATGCTGAGCGAAGTCACCGAGGCTTGCGAGATCATTCGTCAGGTGGTCGATCCCAGCGCCAACATAATCTTCGGCACCGATTTCCGTCCCGACAAGAAGGACATCGAGATCACCATTATAGCCACCGGTTTCGTGGACAAGCACAATGCGCCGGCAAGGTCCGTAGGCTCCGCTCCCGTGAGCGCGGCGCGTTCGCTGGAGTCCGCCATTTCCGACATCGCCTCCGACGCTGAAAAGAAAGAAGAGGTGGTCGAGCCCGTCAGAAGCGAGTACAACCGCGATATATTCCGCGACCGTCCCGTGTTCGGCGGACGTCTTGCTCCCCAGCAACCCGAAGCTCCTGCCGAGCCGGAACCCGTCCGTCCCGCGGCACCCGAACCCGCCCCTGAACCTGCCGCTCCCGCGTCCGGCATTCCTTCCGGACGTATCGACCTCGGCAACGGAGGGAAGCTGGTGCCGCCGTTCCTGCGTCATCTGCGCCGCACCCGGGACTGAGAGGGCGCTATTTAGCGATCTGCTTTGTCAGCCCCCATATTCAGACCTCTTACGTACGACAAGTACGCGGCGAGTCCTGAATATGGGGGCTTTCGCGCATCTCATCTAAATATCGCCCTCTCAGTGCCGTACAACTTAGATTTTCAGGACGGGGTCCCCGCAACAATTTCCGCAGGAAATTTTGTGGGGTAAATTGCGTGATACTGCGTCAAAGCCTTTCCGCCCTGCAAGTCACGTACGGTTTAGACGCTCCTCTTGTGCGGAAAGGCTTTTCCTTGTCTGACGCTCAAATATCGCGGTTTAATCAACGTGAACTTATTCTTGGCACGCTTGTCTCCAACGTTCACTTTTTCGAAGACGAAAGAATAAACTTATACTCAACGAGCACTTGTGCGAAGACGAAATAAAAACCTTATTTTACACGTTCACTCGTTCGAAGACGTAATCACGTGCCGCTCAGCCAAACTTGCACAGGCGGTGCAACCGCCTCTTGCAAGTCGCGGCGCGACCTGCGACCTCGCAAGCTAGACGTACCTTAACCAGACACGGGCATAGTGCGCGTCGAGTCGCCTTCCTCCGCCCACGAGCGACGTTCAGTCGGTACTGTTCGCCGCTCGATTATGTCAGTGCGAGAATAAAATTTTTTCAAAAGTACGAGAAGTCAGTCACGCATGATAGGAGGATTGTCCCCTATTCCGAGTGGGGGAGGAAAGCCCGAAGGAAAGGAGGGGGTACAACACTCCCAAGTTTGAGGACGTACAGCCGGTCTTGCCGGAGTTTCACCCTCACGCCGGGAAGGATGTGGCAGAACATTCCCGTGTCAAGGGACGTGAAGTCTGTTTTACTTTGATTTATATATTATTTATGAGCGGAATATTCCTCCGCGCGCGGCATAATTGCGCAGGTCGGACGGACGCGCTGTGCTAATGTTGTGACATCAAAGCATGCCGGGGTGCTGAGCGTCCGGGCATGCGAACTCGGAGGAAAAAAAGTTGATCTACGCAAAATGGTTGGATTATTGGCTGAAGAACTACGTCATGCTCTCGGCAAAGCCGCGCACTTGCGCGCGTTACTCGGAGGTCGTCCGCGTATACCTCGTTCCGTCGCTGGGCGGATACGATATGGACGCTCTTACACCCGCCGTTATGCAGCGGTTCGTCACCGGGTTGGCGGAGCGGGGCGGCAAGCAGGGCACGGGGCTTTCCGCAGGCACGGTGAACGTCGTGGTGTCCGTGCTGCAAAGCTCGTTGAAAGCGGCGCACGCGCAGGGCGCGGCGGAGAACTACACGGCGGGCGCGGTCAAGCGCCCGAAAGTTACGGAACGAAAGGTGGAATGTTTCACGGCAGCAGAGCAGAAGAAGATCGAGCGCTCGGTGCTGGAGAGGGGCGATCACAGAATGTACGGTGTCGTCATCTGCCTTTACACGGGGCTGCGCATCGGCGAACTCCTCGCCCTGCAATGGCGTGACGTCGATTTCCGCCGCGGCATTATCAGCGTCGAGCGTTCCTGCTACGACGAGGCGGGCGGCAAGGTGCTGGACACTCCCAAGACGGAAAGCTCCGTCCGGATGATCCCTCTGCCGAAACAGCTCCTGCCCATCCTTCGTGAGATGAAGAGGAAGAGTGAGTGCGACTTCGTCGTAGCACACGGCAAGACATCCGTCCCCGTGCGCTCCTATCAGCGGAGTTTCGCGCTGCTGCTTGCGAGGCTGGGCATACCGCACAGGGGATTCCACTCCCTCCGTCATACCTTCGCCACGCGCGCGCTGGAATGCGGCATGGACGTCAGGACTCTCTCCGAACTGCTCGGACACAAGAACCCGACCGTCACGCTCAACCGCTATGCGCACTCGCTGATGGAACACAAACGCGCGATGATGAACCGCCTTGGAAAGCTACTGTAAAAAGTACATAGAATATATTATATGACGTACTTAATATACACACATCTGCTGCGATAAGTCAATGTTTGGCGCAAAAATTGCAAAATTAAAAATTACGCTATGTACATAGCGTTGATTTTTCGATGGATTTTTTGCATGAAAAAAATACGCCGAATAATATATTCGGCGTACATTTTTTTAACCCTTTTTTACGCCGAAAAAGGGGAGCACAAATGGCGGGCAACAGTGATCTTCGTAAGGCAAAAGCTGCTATGAAAGATGAATTTTACACTCAACTTTCCGACATTGAGAATGAACTCAGGCACTATAAAAATCATTTCAGTGATAAGACTGTCTTTTGCAACTGCGATGATCCGTACGAGAGCAGTTTTTTTAAATATTTCGCCTTGAATTTCAACATCCTTGGGCTGAAGAAACTCATCGCGACTTGCTATGATCCTTCTCCCGTTGCATACACGCAGCTGTCGATGTTCCCGGATATCGAGGAAAAACACATTCCCAACACTGCGCGTCGGGCATACAAGATCGAGATAACCGAAGTGGAGGACTTCAACCGTGACGGCACTACGGACATGGTGGACGTCGATCATTTGTTGAAAAACAAGAGGAATGCAATCACACTCCTCGACGGCAACGGGGATTTCCGCTCCGCAGAATGCGTGGAACTCCTGAAAGAGGCTGACATCGTCGTTACCAATCCGCCTTTTTCGCTATTTCGCGAATATGTAGCACAGTTGTTTGCTTATGATAAAAAATTCATAATCATAGGCAATCAGAACGCAATCACTTACAAGGAGATATTCCGACTGATAAAAGCGAACAAGCTGTGGCTCGGCTATGGGTTCAGCGGAAACGCGGGATTTTTTATCAACAAGCACTATGTGGACTATGCTAAATCCGGTCAGCACAGAGAAGGTATGATAAGAGTGTCGGGCGTAATGTGGTTTACCAATCTCGAAATTAAAAAGCGATATGAAGATTTTATACTGTACAAGAAATATACTCCCGAACTATATCCGAAATATGCCAATTATGACGCCATTGAGGTGTCTATAACAAAAAATATTCCATGTGACTATTATGGAGTTATGGGGGTTCCAATCACATATTTAGAAAAACATAATCCCGATCAGTTTGAAATCATTGGAGCTACTGAAAGTGAGGGAAAAGGGCTATCAAACGGTCTATGGGACAGCAAAAGCGGAATAGCGCAGCCGGTAGTGAATGGAGTAAAAAAATATAAACGGCTGTTTATACGAAGAAAAATATAACTGGACAATCATTAGGAGAAAAAACCATGAAAATTGAGTTGCATGAGATACCGATCAGGGATGTTGTCGAGGGGTATGTAGACAACGATGAGGAGGGCGTCTTTGGCTATGGCGGCAGGCTGAACATCCGTCCGCAATATCAGCGCGAGTTTGTCTACAAGGAAAAGCCGCGCAATGCGGTCATCGACACCATAATGAAAGGGTTTCCGCTCAACGTGATGTATTGGATGAAGAACGAGGACGGGACTTTCGAGTTGCTGGACGGACAGCAAAGGACGGTGAGTTTCTGCCAATATGTCAACAACGACTTCTCCATAAAGAGCCGCATGTTCGGCAACCTTACGCAGGCGGAAAGGGAGCGCATCCTGGACTACAAACTGTTCGTCTATTTCTGCGAAGGCACGGACGAGGAGCGGCTCGAGTGGTTCAAGACCATCAATATCGCGGGCGAAGAACTATCCGATCAGGAGCTGCGCAATGCGATATACACCGGTCCGTGGCTCACAAGCGCCAAGCGCTATTTCAGTAAGAGAGGGTGTGCGGCGGTCAAGGTGTCGGAAGGTTTTTGCAAGGATAAGGTGTTGCAACAGGAGTTGCTCGAACGTGCGCTCAAGTGGATAAGTGCGCGCGACGGGATGAGCATAGAGGACTATATGTCCCGCCATCAGCACGACCGCAACGCCGATGACCTCTGGATCTATTTCAACAACGTCATCGAGTGGGCGAAGGTGAAGTTCAAAGTCGTGCGCTCTTGCATGGAAGAGGTGGAATGGGGTTTCCTCTACAACGAGTTTCATTCCGCGCCGCTGGACGCGGATGTGCTGGAGGAGGAGATCTCGCGGCTCATGCTGGACAGCGAGGTGAAAAGCAAAAAGGGCATTTATCAATACGTTCTCACGCGCGATCCCAAGAGTCTGAGCCTCAGGGCATTCCCGGATGACATCAAGATGCAGAAGTACGAGATGCAAAAGGGAATTTGCCCCCATTGCCTCAGAGAGGGACGCCCGAACGCGCATTACGCCTACAAGGAAATGGAGGCGGATCACATCACTCCGTGGATAGAGGGCGGCCAGACCACAATCGAGAACTGCCAGATGCTGTGCAAGGAGCACAACAGGCGGAAATCGGACAATTAAATTGACGGCGTTTTAATCATTTATATTTTTTCCTCCGCGGCTGTTCCTGCCTTGTGCAGGCGCAGCCGCATTTTTTCCGCCATATTGCCTCTTACGGTTGCAACACAATATGCACTACAAAACCGCAAGTCATACACCGTTGCAGCGTAAAGAAATTCCAGTCATTTTGACTGCAAGTTTGATTTTGTACCCCCAATAATCTCTTTTAATATGTGAATTTCTAAAGTCTCGCCATAAAGCTGTTTATAAACACCATGCAGTAAAGAACTTCTAGTCATTTTGACTACAAGTTTGATTTTGCGCGATTATTGTGTGCCGCGGCAGAAAGACGCATGGCTAACCCCGCAAAGCACACACAATCGTTGTGTAAAGCGGTTTCTAGTCATTTTGACTAAAAGTCGTATGAGCGAGGTGTATGGTGAGGCATATGCGGCAAAACCACGGTGTGGATGATGTGCAGAGGCGGCTAAAAGCCTTGACTACGCGCTCGATTTGTATCCAAATAATATCTTTAATATGTGAATCTCAAAAGTCACGTCATAAAACAGGCATATAAACACCCTGGAGCAAAGTGGCTTCTAGTCATTTTGACTACCGGTTGCGTATGGCGGGGCATGTAGTGTGGGGCGCGGTGAAAATGAGATGAAATGAGATGTGGTTAAGGTGTGGATTTGGCTGCAGGTGGGGCGAAAAGCCTCGGTAATAGGGTACGGCGATGTCTGCGCTTTTTCTGTCGGTGATATTTATCCGCAGACAGGGCGCGGAGGGCGCGGAACGGAAAGATTTCGCAAGGTGCGGAGGGGTATAATCCGTGGCGTGAGGGTGTACGTCGAGGTTGTGCTCATCAACAATCTTGCGCTCGACGCGCTGCTGGTGTATGCCGTGCTGTTCCTGCGCAGAAGGAAGGTGCGGAAGGTGCGGTTTGCCTGCGCGGTCGCGCTGGGCGCGGCGGTCGCCGTGGCGTATCCCGTCGTGCCGGAGTGGGCGCAGATCCTCATCCGTGCGCTGCTTGCGCCGCTGCTCACAGTGCTGTTTGACAAATATGCGAACTTCAAGGACTACATAATCTCGCTGGCGGTGTTCGCCGGGCTGACGTTCGCGCTCGGCGGCGCGGTGTCAGGGGTGAGCAACCTCATCGGCACGGATCTGAACGGCTATCTCGTCCTCGGTCTGACCGCATTCGCGGCGCTGGTGATGCTCGTCGCCGTGCGGTGTTTTGCACGCGCACGCGGCAGGATACGGCGGAAGATTTGTCCGGCGCGGCTCATCGTGGACGGAAGAGAGTTCTCCGCCGACGCGCTGTGCGACAGCGGCAACACGCTGACGGACGCCGTAAGCGGACTGCCGGTCGTCATAGTGTCCGAGAGGTTCGCCTGCGGCATCGACGGGTGGCACGGAGAGGCGCGAGCCGCGAGCATAGAGGGATTCGTGGAGCTGACGACGGTCAGCGGACGCGCAAGCCTGCCCATCGTCAAGTTGGACGGCGTGAGAGTGGAAGGCAGAGAGATAAGGGCGTACGCCGCGCTTGCCGACAGGGACTTCGACGGCTACGAGGTGATCCTGCAAAACACGATGTTTTAGCCCCCGGTAAAACCGCGCCGGAAGCGCCGGGCGGGAGTGCGGCAGGAAAACCGTCAAACAGAGATGTTTACATTTGGGGACGGGGCAAAAACGGAAACAAACTTTCCAAATTTGCCCCGTCCCCAAATGGAAAGTAATATTGAGTGGGATGAATAAGGGAGATCGGCAATGAAAATAAGAGAGCTGTTGAGCAAAATACTGCGTTTTCTCGGCTTCGGCGCGCCGTATGCCGTGGACTATATAGGCGCCGGGGAAACACTTCCGTCGCCCATGACACCGGAAGAGGAGGCGCGAACGCTCGCCGAATACATGAACGGCAGCGAGGAGGCGCGGCTCAGGCTCATAGAGCGCAATCTGCGCCTTGTGGTCTACATCGCGAAGAGGTTCGACAACACGGGCGTCGACCTTGAGGATCTGATCTCCATCGGCACGATAGGGTTGATAAAGGCGGTGGGCAGTTTCAAGCCGGACAAAAACATCAAGCTCGCCACATTCGCCTCCCGGTGTATAGAGAACGAGATCCTCATGCATCTGCGCAAGACGTCGCGCCTGAAAGCGGAAGTAAGTCTGGACGAGCCGCTCAACGTGGATTGGGAGGGGAATGTGCTGCTGCTGTCCGACGTACTGGGCACGGAACCCGACGCGATCTACAAGGATGTGGAGCTTTCGGCTGAGAAAGAGATGCTCAGAGAGAGTTTCTCACGCCTGCCTGAGCGCGAGCGGCAGATAGTCGAACTGCGCTTCGGGCTGGACGGCAAAGAAGAAAAGACACAAAAGGAGATAGCGGAGATGATGGGCATCTCGCAGTCCTACATATCACGGCTTGAGAAGAAGATCGTGTCCTCCCTTAAAAAGGAGATCGCAAAACTCGGCTGACAAGTGCATCCGGTGCATCCCGCTCCGCTTCGTCTATGCCGCCGCCGGCGTGTCGTCCCGTGCTCCGTATGCCGTGGCGTGCGCCGCAACAAACATTCGGCGCGGCGCATAAAAGTGTAAATCGACGCCAAACTATTCTAAAATAAGGCAAAAAGTATAATACATTTCGAGTATTTTGAGAATACTTCCTCCTACATAACGGCTGTGCAGGAGGATTTTTTATGCACAAAGTCACCATATGCGGCATAGATACGAGCACACTTCCGCGCCTTACGGCGGCGCGCAGCGAGGAACTCCTCGCGCTCATCGAAAAGGGGGACGCTGCGGCGAAGGAGCTGTTCCTGCGCGCAAATATGCGGCTTGTTCTATCCGTAGTGGGCAGATTTTCCGCCTCGCAGGAGAATGCCGACGATCTCTTCCAGGCGGGGATGGTGGGCATGATGAAGGCGCTTAACAACTTCGACAGAAGTCTGGGAATGCGTTTTTCAACATACGCCGTGCCCATGATCATCGGCGAGATACGCAGGTCGCTCCGCGACAGGACGGGCATAAAAGTGCCCAGAAGTATGCGTGACACAGCATACAAGGCTTTGAAGGCGAGGGAAAAGATAGTGGAGAGCACCATGAAAGATCCGGGACTTACCGAGATCGCGGAGGAGATCGGCATTGACATGCGGCAGGTGGCGTGCGCGCTGGACGCGGTGAGCGAGCCGGTTTCATTTTTCGAGCCGGCGTTTTCGGACGGAGAGGACGGGATGCAGATACTCGATCAGCTTGCCGACGAAAAGGAGAATGCGGACCTCTGGTCGGAGAAGATAGCGCTTGCCGAGGCGTTGAAGCAAGTGCCGGAAAGGGAGCTCGCAGTGCTGAAAATGCGCTATTTCGACGGCAAAACGCAGAATGAGATCAGCGAAAAGGTCGGCGTGAGCCAGGCGCAGGTGAGCAGATTGGAAAAGTCCGCAGTAGCGCGGCTGAGAAAGCTGCTGGACTAGTGTGCTTTATCCTTCCCATTTGCAGTGACGGACATTCGCGGGCGGTGTCAGAACAGAGTTTTGTAGTATATCCGTGCAAAAACGGCGCGCGCTTTTGCGGAAAACACCGCAAAAGAGGTGCGGAGATCCGTGTACGCCGCCGTTTTGACCGTCCGGACGGTTTTTTCATCAGCAATTCCTTTTCCGGCGGTGACGGAGCGCGGATCAGACGGTTTGACGACGTTCCCGGCGCGCACATCGCATTTTGCGGAATTGTCAGCAATGCCGCATTCCGCAGCGGGGCGCACTTTCAGCGTTTTGCCGCCCGAATGTACCGATTCGTCCGAAAAGGCGGCTTTTTTGCGGTTTTCGCCTTCGGTTCCGCCGCAGTGACGGGTGACCGTTTCATTTCGGCATGTAATCTTCGTCATCGTTTTCCCCCTCTTTGCACACGGAAACGCCGCCGACCATTTCCACGAGTATGACGTCGCCGCCGATTTTCACGATGTTGTTCCACGGAATGAACAGGTTGTCCGAGGACGTGAAGCTCTTGAAAAAGCTCTTTTTCCCCGGCACGACCAGTCCGAGTATCCTGCCGTAGGCGGTGAACACCATGTCGCAGGTGTGTCCCAGCTGCCGCCCGTCGGCGACGTTGACTACCTGTTTTTCGGCGAGTTCCGCAAAAGTGTACTGCTTGACGTTCATACAAAACCTTACGCGTCCCGTTCCGCGAATATGCGCGGAAGCGAATTTTTTGTCAGATTCTTTACATCGGAGCGGATTTATTGTATAATCTATACAATATTCTGCGAGGATTACGGATCATGAAATGTATTTATTGCGGATGTATGGACAGCAAAGTCGTTGACAGCAGACAGAACGAGGAAGGCACTTCGATCCGCCGCCGCCGCGAATGCGAGAGCTGCGGAAAGCGCTTCACCACTTACGAAACCATTGAGAGCACCCCCGTTCTCGTCGTGAAAAAGGACGGCAGCAGACAGACGTTCGATCCCGCCAAGGTCAAAATGGGCATAATGAAAGCGTGTGAGAAACGCCCCATTTCCATGACCGCGATCGACAAGATGGTGACCGATATACAGCGCAAGATACTCAATTCTCTCGAACAGGAAGTGTCGTCCAAATACATAGGCGAGCTGGTCATGGAGCAGCTGAGGGAAGCCGACGACGTCGCGTATGTCAGGTATGCTTCGGTGCACCGCCAGTTCAAGGACATCAACACGCTCCTGAACGAGATTGAGGAACTTGTCAAGCTCAAAGACCAGCTTTCCGACAAGAAGAAGTAATCCGCCGCGCTCTCTTCCGAATCGCGCGAACGGGGCGTACCCGCCCGTGGAAGGACAGGGGGTATATCAGGCGCAACAAACGCATTTTGAAACGGGATATTTATCCCGTTTTTCTTTTGATCCGCTGTATTTTGCGGCATACCGCGTTTGCGGTTCGGTTCCGCCAAAGCGCGCGCCCGGATACGGCGCGATGCCGCACATTTGAGGACGCCGCTGTCAAAAATCTTCCGTTCGGCGCATATTATGTAGAACCGCGGAGGGTGTATGGCGTTCGACAGTCTGTTCCTGCTTCTCAAAAATCTCGTTCTCTTCTCATCGTACGTTTCCGACAAAAGTTCCTTTCCCAAGCCGCTCTCCAAAGAAAAGGAACTGGAGTACGTCCTGAAGGCGGAGGCAGGGGACAAGGAGGCGAAAGAGATCCTCATCAGGCACAATCTGCGACTTGTGGCGCATATCGCCAAAAAATACGCCAATTACGGCGACAACGACGAGCTTATCTCCGTGGGATCTATAGGGCTCATCAAGGCGGTGGAGAGCTTCCGCCACGACAAGGGCACGCAGCTTGCGACTTACGCTTCGCGGTGCATCGAGAACGAGATCCTCATGACCATGCGCACGTCAAAGAAACACCGTTCCAACGTGTCCCTTAACGAGCCGGTGGGCGTGGACCGCGACGGCAACGAGCTGACCATCATGGACATGCTCGCGGACACGGGGTCCGTCATCGAGGACGTGGAGAGCAATATGCTGATGGAGCGGCTGCTCGAAGTGACGGGGAAGTGCCTGAACGAGAGGGAATACGCCATCGTCAGGTTGCGCTACGGGTTGGGAGGAGTGCCGGCGCTGACGCAGAGGGAAGTGGCGGAGAAGTTCGGCATATCGCGGTCGTACGTGTCGAGGATAGAAAAGCATGCGCTGGAGAAGATAAGAAGGGTGATCGAAGCGGAGGAGCTTTACTTGTAATGTTTGGGGACGGGGCAAAAACATGATATTTTTTCCGAAATTTGCCCCGTCCCCAAACATGACATTTTGTCCGAAATTTGCCCCGTCCCCAAACATGATATTTTCTGCCGTTCCCGAAATTTTGTCCTCGTGATGCTCGAACGGTCGACGAACGGACGGCGGAAAGGGGAGCGCGGCGGAGTGACTTTCTATATATAGCGGAACATTATATAAAATAATTTTCACGTTGACAGGGCGGGATTTTGGCTTTATAATGCACAAGGTCGCGGCGCGGAAAGCGCCGTGCACGGAGGCAGTCATGAAAAAGTACGACATCTGCATAGTCGGCGCAGGTCCCGCGGGGATATTCACAGCAATAGAGCTTCTCAGAAACGGCAGCGGCAAAAAGATCGTCATTGTCGAAAAAGGGCAGCCCGTCGAGCGGAGGAAATGTCCCAAGGCTTACGGCGGTCCCTGCCGCAACTGCAAACCTTACTGCCACATCACGACGGGCTTTTCGGGCGCGGGCGCGTTCTCGGACGGCAAACTTTCGCTCTCCTACGAAGTGGGCGGCGAACTGCCCGAACTCATCGGGCACGATTTCGCGCAGGAACTCATCGACTACACGGACAAGATCTACCTCGAATTCGGCGCGGACGAGCACATCGAGGGGCTCGGCAACGAGGAAAAGGTGAAGGAGATCCGCCGCAAAGCCATCAAAGCCGGGCTGAAGCTGGTGGACTGTCCCATACGCCACATGGGCACGGAAAAGGCGCAGGGGATATACCTCGCCATAGAGAACTACCTCCGCGACAACGGTGTGGAGATGATATTCGGCGCGCAGTGCAACAACATCATCCTTGAGGAGAACGTCTGCAAGGGCGTCATCATCGAGGACGCGAAGAACGGCGCGCGCGAACTGCTTGCGGACAAGACCATCATCGCCACCGGCCGTCGCGGCGCGGACTGGCTGGAGAAGATGTGCTCGGTGCACAACATCGCCCACGCTCCCGGCGTGGTGGACATCGGCGTGAGAGTCGAGGTGCGCAACGAGATCATGGAAGAGGTCAACAGCGTGCTGTACGAGTCCAAACTCATCGGCTATCCCGCGCCTTTCAAGAACAAAGTGCGCATCTTCTGCCAGAACCCCGGCGGCTTCGTGTCGCAGGAGAACTACGACAACGACCTCGCCGTCGTCAACGGGCACAGCTATAAGGAGCTGAAGAGCGAGAACACCAACCTCGCCATCCTGTGCTCGCACTCCTTCAACCAGCCTTTCAATCAGCCGATCGAGTACGCGCAGAAGGTAGGCGAGCTCACAAATATGCTCGGCGCGGGCAAGATCCTCGTGCAGCGCTACGGCGACATCCTAGCGGGCAAACGCACCTGGCAGAGGGAGCTCGGCATGTCCAACGTCCGTCCCACCCTCAAGGACGCGGTCGCTGGCGACATCACAGCCGCCATGCCTTACCGCGCGATGACCAACATCATCAACTTCATCCAGGCGGTGGACGAAGTGGTGCCCGGGTTCGCCGGCTACGAAACGCTGCTTTATTCGCCGGAGCTCAAGTTCTACTCCAACAAGATCAAGATGGACGACAAGCTCAACACCTCCATCGCAGGGCTCCATTGCCTCGGCGACAGCAGCGGCTGGACGCGCGGACTCATGATGGCGTCGGTGATGGGCGTGCTGATGGCGCGGTCGATACTTAATGGGAGTGCATACACACCAATTACTGACGTTGCAGAATATTCCGATGACAAGCGCAGGCGCTAAAAGCACGCCCCGCGCCGAATGAGACCGCAAGAGCATGAATATGCGGCGGACAGCCGCTTCTGCAAAAAGGGAGGTCACCCTCCCTTTTTGCGTGCGCCCCAAGGAATTATCATGTTTGGGGACGGGGCAAAAATGTAAACAAACTTTCCAAATTTGCCCCGTCCCCAAATGGAAACAAACTTTCCAAATTTGCCCCGTCCCCAAACGGAAAGTGGAGGGTTATGACTTTTTTTTCCATGCAAAAGGAAGGGGGCGGGCGCAGATAATAAGCGCATGAGGAAGATCATCGAACTTGTGCTCTCGGCGGCGGTGTTCGCGGGTGTGCTATCCGCCGGCGCGGACGGAAGCGCGTTCGCCGCCGCGGAGGAGAGATATGTGTATGTCGGCGGTGCGCCGGTGGGCATCACGCTTGACGCGGACGGGCTGATCGTGACGGGGATATGCGATGTGCGGACGGAAGAGGGGAGCGTGAGTCCGCTCGGAGAGTCCGGGCTGCAGGTCGGGGACGTGGTGAAGTCGCTTGACGGCGGCAGGACGCGCAATCTTTACGATTTCAGGCGGCGAGTTGCGGAGTCGGACGGCGAGGTGACGCTCGAGGTGGAGCGTGACAGCAGGAGATTCGAAGTGACGGCGTTCCCCGCAAAGGACGGCGCGTCCGGCGAAAACAGGCTGGGGCTTTACCTCAAAGAGGACGTCGGCGGCATAGGCACGCTCACCTTCGTCACCGAAGAGGGCGCATACGCGGCGCTCGGTCATCACGTCGCGGACCCGGAAACGGGGCTTTCCGCCGAGCTGCAGCAAGGGAAGCTCTTCGACGTGGAAATAAGCGGCGTTCAGCGCGGAGAGCCCGGGAGGGCGGGCGGACTGCAGGCGGAGATCAACCGTCTTGCCGCTCCGATCGGCAGCAACTGCGAAAACACCGAGATAGGAATATACGGCAGATGGAATCCGCAGCCCCGCGGCGAGAAAATACGCGTGGCGGGGCGGGGAGAGGCGCACCCCGGCCACGCACAGGTGTTGACTACGCTCAGCGGCGGCACGCCGGAGTTCTATGACGTGGACGTGGTGAAAGTAGAGCCGCAGTCGGAGCGTGCGCAGAAAGGACTGGTGATCGCCGTCCGCGACAAGCGGCTGCTGGAGCGGGCGGGCGGCATAGTGCAGGGGATGAGCGGAAGTCCCATCATCCAGGACGGAGTGCTCATCGGCGCGGTGACGCACGTCTTTGTCACCGACCCCACACGCGGCTACGGCGTGCACGCGCGCTTCATGATGGACGAAGCGGAAAAGGTCGCGCGGGACTCCGGCGCGCTCCCCGACGCGGCATAAGCATGACGTTTGACATATCTTTCTCCCTTTGCTATAATCACAAATGCCATCGCTCCCATAAACGGGGGAGCTGCGGAGGCAATCTCGCGCAGACAGAGGAGAACATAGGCTTTTAGTGTAGACTCCTCACAAACCGCTCGTTTTACGGGCGGTTTTATAATACAAAAGCAGCTCCCTTAAGGGAGCTCTCCGTATTTTTCGTCACTTGCGGACAGCCTTTCCAGCGCGGTGAGCAGGAACTGCTTGTTGGTGGGTTTGCCCTTGTCCTCGTCCAGCGTTTCGCCGAACTCCGCGTACAGCACATCCACGCTGCCCCTGAGCCACGCGGCGGAGATGGCGTTCTGAATGTCCTTTTCCACGCTCGCTTCAGACGCGCCGAACTCTTCGGCAAGCCGCTTGTAGCCGAAGTATTTGAGGGGCATGACCTCCGTGCCCTCCTGCGCCAGCGCGATGAGGCGCGCGAGCAGGCGGTAGCCTTTGAGATTGGGCTGGAAACCTAGCTTCAGAAGATACAATTTTATTCGCGGGGGGATAGGGTTCATGCTGTGAGTTTAACACTTTGCGGCTGCCGATTTTTGATGTTCTTGCGGCGAAAGAGGCGCATTACGGCGAAGGGTGTCAATAGCGCGCATATGCCGCGGGCGTGCGGCATAACCTTTTGTATGAGAATGACTGGTCTTCGCACGGCATGGTGCATGGTCAAGGACTTCTGCAAGGAAAACCGCAAGAGCGTGATAAGTTTCTGCGCGCTGTTCGCGCTGGGCATCGTTCTCGGCATTTTCATCACCATCAACGCCGCCGGAGGCGAATTCGAGCAGATAGCGCGCGCGGATATGGAGTTCGGCGCGGTGAAAGTGTTCTTCACCGCCTCGTTCACGGTGCTGATAGGCTACGGGATCCTGCTTCTCGCCGCGTGCGCGCCCGCGCTCGCGATTGTGAGTCTGCTCGCGTTCGCGCTGCTCGGATACTATTTCGGCAAATATATGTGCCTGCTCGTCGCCGTCTACGGCATTACGGGTACGGTGAACATGATCGTCATCTACATTCCGTTTTTCCTCGTCACCTTCGTGTGCATGGCGGTAGCCGGCGCGAGAGCGGCATGTGCCGTGGGGTGCAACCGTGTGCGCGCTTCCGCGCTCTCGCTGCTCAAGATCTACGGCGTCAATACGGCGGTGGATTTCGTCATTTTCGTCATTATAGGCTCCTTCGTCAAGGTCATCGTCGTCGGCTTTTGAGAATCGCGGTCTTGCCGTGTGCGACCGCGGTTTCCGCCTTTTTTGACGGTAACGCGCCGCATTTCACGCTCCGCCTGTGTATTCCGGGCGGAATGCGCTTGTTTCGGAATAAATCCGCGCGCTTTACGCACACTAGCCGCGAGGTGAACTATGAAAGAGAAAGCCGAAAACGTATTGAGAAAAGCCCTTGCGGTGATCGCCGTGGCGCTTTTTGCCGTGTGCGCGGCGGCGGCAGCCGTGTTCGTTCCGTCGGCGCATGCGCGTGCGGAGGGATTGAACACAGAGGGCAAATCCGCTTATCTCGTGGACGCGGCGACGGGCACCGTTCTCTACGCAAAGAACGAAAACGCGCGGCTTCCCATCGCGAGCATGGTCAAGATCATGACCGTACTGCTCACGCTGGAAGCGGTGGACAGGGGAGAGCTGTCGCTTGACGAGGAAGTGTACGTCAGCGAAAACGCGGCGTCAATGGGCGGCTCGCAGATATTCCTGGACGCCGGTACGCGGCACAGGGCGGCGGATCTTCTGAAATCGGTCGTCGTCGCAAGCGCGAACGACAGCTGCGTCGCCCTCGCGGAGAGGATCTCCGGCAGCGTGGAAGGCTTTGTGAACGATATGAACGCGCGTGCGGCGGAACTCGGCATGAAGGACACCAATTTCGTCAACTGCACCGGACTTCCCGCGGCGGAAGGATTCTCCACCGCCAAGGACGTGTCGGTGATGTTCCGCGAGGTAATAAAACACCCCGTCTATTTCGAGGACGCGGGCGTGTGGCTGGAGGATTACACCCATCCCGACGGGCGGCTCACCACCATGACCAACACCAACAAACTGGTCAGATTCTACAACGGCTGCGACGGCGGCAAGACGGGGTTCACGTCCGAGGCGAAGTTCTGTCTTTCGGCTACGGCGGAGCGCGACGGACTGCGTATCGTGGCGGTCGTCATAGGCGCGGACAGCTCCAAAGGCAGGTTTAACGCCGTAAGTACGATGTTCAACTACGCTTTCGGTAATTTCCGCTCGCAGAAGTTTGTCGCTGCAGGGGAGAGCGTGGGCGACGTGCGCGTGTCGGGCGGCAAGGAACGGCGGGTGGACGTCACCGTATCCGAGGACGTGACTGTCCTTGTGCCGCGGAACGACAAGTCCGAGGCGGAGCTGAGGATCGAGCTGCCCGACAAGATCAAAGCCCCCGTGAAAGCGGGCGACGCAGTCGGCAAGGGGTATGTGGTGAGAGATGGCAACATCGAGCGCGAGTTCGACCTCGTGGCGGCGCGTGACGTGGAACGCGCGAGTCTGTGGGACCTCATCAAGCGCATAGGTTCTCCGAGGTGACCGGCCGGACGGCGTGCCGCGGCGCGGTGAAAGCGGAAAAAGGGAGGGTAAGCCCCTCTCTTTTCCTTTCCGCAGCTCCGCGTCCCGTGCTGTGCGGCGCAACGGAGGGCATCGCCGCGCCGGCACGCGGAGAGGAGAGAAAAACTGTCTGCTTCAACGTCCCGATTGACTTTTGCGCGCGTGCATGATAATATAACTGGGATTGGAGATACGAAAGCTATGAACACTCGTGATACCCTTTATGTGAAAGACGGCAATCTGATGATAGGTTCGTTCAAGGCGACGGAGCTTGCGGCGAAGTTCGGCACTCCGCTTTACGTCATGGACGCGCAGTACATAGCCGAGGTCTGCGACGCCTTCGTCGCGGCGGTCAAAAAATGCGGTTCGGGCGCGGTGGCGTTCGCCAACAAGGCGTTCGCGACCGTGGCGACGGCGAAACTGGCGGCGGCGCACGGACTGTGGTTCGACGTGGTGTCCGGCGGCGAGCTTTACCTCGTGGCGCAGGCGGGCGCGGATATGAAAAAGGTGCTTTTCCACGGCAACAACAAGACTTCGCGCGAGATAGACGAAGGGCTGGCGCACGGGATAGGTTTTTTTGTCGTCGACAGCCTGAACGAGCTTGAACTGCTCGACGAAAAGGCGGGAAAGAGGGGCGTGAAACAGGACGTGCTCGTGCGCGTAAACCCCGGCGTGTCGGCGCATACATACGAGGCGGTCATGACAGCCGCGCCTTTCAGCAAATTCGGCTTCGACGTGCACGGCGACGCGCTGGACGTCATAAAGGACATCGCATCGAGAAAGAACCTCAATTTCCGCGGACTGCACGTCCACATCGGTTCGCAGATCTACGACCATTCCTCCTACGACGCCGCCATCGGCATCACGACGGATTTCGTGAAGAAACTCGCGGACGAGGGCATCGTCACGGACATCCTCGACATGGGCGGCGGCTACGGCATCTACTACACGGACGAGGATCCGAAGTTCACTCCGAGGCGCTACGCCTATACGGTGGAGAGCATTGCGCGGCTTGTAGCGGAAAAGTCCGCAGAGAAGGGGCTTAAACAGCCTTTCCTCATCGTGGAGCCGGGCAGGAGCATAGTCGGAGAGGCGGGCGTGACGCTCTACACCGTGGGCGCGATAAAGGATTTCCCCGGCGTGCGCAAGTACGTCGCGGTGGACGGCGGTATGTTCGACAATCCGCGTTATGCGCTGTACGAGTCGCGCTATTCCGCGGTGATCGCAAACAAAGCGGACAAGCCGGCGGACGAGATCGTCACCGTTGCCGGGAAGTGCTGTGAGAGCGGCGACCTCATCGGCAAGGATATGCCCCTACAGCATGCCGAAACGGGGGACATCCTCGCGGTGTTCTCGACGGGTGCGTACAACTATTCGATGGCGTCCAACTACAATCTCAACGCCGTGCCCCCGGTGGTGCTGGTGGACGGCGACAAGGCGGATTATATAGTGAAACCCCAGACTTACGGAGATCTGCTCCGCAACAACACGGTGCCGGAATGGCTGAACGGCTGAACGACGACATCAACGCATCCGTGTCTGCGGAAGATACTACGGACGCCGCGGCGTCCGCGTTTCCGTATGCGGAAGACGGCGCGGAAAATGCGGTCCCCGTCGATGAAGACGCGCGCGAAACGTCCGTCGGCGGTTTTGCGGGCGCGGAAGAACCTTCGGACGGCGTTGACGGCGGCGCGTATTCGGACGAGGCGGCAGAGCCTTACGACGAGGAACGCCCGCACCGCGTGGAGATAGTCACCGAGGCGGTGGTGCACGAGCGCAGGCTTCCCCGTTCATCCGAAAAGTCCGCCACTTTCGAAACTTCGGAAACGCTCACCGGCGAGCCGGGGCTTTCGGACGCGGAATACATCTCCGGCGGCAGACCGGTCATACATTACCATCTCAGCGACTATGACGGGCCACTCGATCTGTTGCTTGAACTCATCAAGGAAGCGAAGATAGACATCGAGGATATCTTCATTTCCGACGTGACGCGGCAGTATGTGGAGATCATCAGCAGCATTCCGCGCGAGGAGCTGGACTTCGACTACGCGGGCGAATTCATCACCATCGCCGCGCAGCTGGTGTATCTCAAATCCCTGCGTACGCTGCCTTCCGACGACGAGGACGACGATTATTACGAAGATCCCGAAATACAGCGCAGGGAGTTCATCAACAAGATCAAGGCGTTCGCGCTCATGAAAGAGCAGTCGGCAAAACTCCGCGAGGTCGAAACGATCAACCGTTTTTACCGCATGCCGGCGTACACCGAGAAGGATTACCGCGTGGTGCTCACCAACTTCTCGCTGCCCAAGCTCGTGGAAGCGTTCGCGCGCGTCATGGTGAACGCGGACAGAAGGGAAGCCTCCATCATACCCAAAAAGGTGGTGAAGGAGCGCTTCTCCGTCGCCGACCAGATGAAACACATACTCGAAGTCATGCGCTTCGAGAGGGAATATCCGTTTACGTCGCTGTTTGAGCCCGACTTTGACAAGAGCGACATAGTGACGACTTTCCTCGCCGTGCTCGAACTGCTCAAATACGGCAGGCTGCGCGCGGAACAGGAGGAGAATTTCGGCGAGATAATGCTGTACGCCGTGGAGGGCGCGACGGACACTCCCCTGGAGTTTTTGGAGGACGAGAATGGAAAATATTAAGAACGTGGTGGAGGCGCTCGTATTTTCGTCGGGCGTTCCGCTCGCCAAAAAGGAGATAATAGACAAGATACCGGAACTCACGACGCGGAAACTCGACAACATCGTTGCGGAACTCCAGAAAGAGTACAGCGGCACGAGCGGCATTCTGCTGCTGGACTTCAACGGCAAACTTCAGTTCAGTTCCAATCCGCGTTACGGCGAGATACTTGCCGAGATACTAACTCCGCTGAGAGAAAGACAACTGAGCAAGACGCTGCTCGAAGTGCTTGCCACCATCGCCTATCAGCAGCCCGTCACGCGTACGGAACTAGAGGAGATGAGAGGCTCTCCGGACGGCACGACCACCAGCTGCGAGTATGCCATAACCGGACTGCTCAAAGCGGGGCTCATCCAGGTGGTGGGCAGAAAGGACACCGTGGGCAGACCTTTCCTTTACGGCACTACGGACGAATTTCTCAAGAAATTCCAGCTTTCCGACATAGCGGATCTTCCGGACTACACCGAAGTCATGGAAAAACTCAAGGAGATATACGCTCCCGCGCAGGAGACGCTGTTCCACACCCGTTCCATACTAGGAGAGGGGGAGGAGCAGGGCGAAGCCGCCGCGGATGTCGCGGAGGAAGAGATCCCGGAGTTTCTCGAAGGCGAGGAGTACGAAGTGTACGAGTGAGATACGCGCCCGCGCCGGCGGGATACATAATTGCGCAAAAAAACGCCACAATAACGCTGTGGCGTTTTTTATTGCGTTGATAGCCGTCGAAGCGGTGCTGATACTTCTCTCCGCTCCCGTGCCGATAGCGGTGCGGGTGCATGCTGGTATGAGTGCGGCGAAGTTCGCCGCCGAGGTGAAAGTGCTCGGCGCGCGCGCCGTCACCGTGACCGTGCAGGCGAAAAAAGACGGGGTTAGATTGCGGATAAACGGTAAAAAACCGAAACCGTCCTCCGGGCGGAAACACCCTCTTTCCGCCGTCGGAGCGGTCAACGCTCTCCGCGCCGCCGGAGAGGAAAGGGCGGTGAGGTCGGGCAGCGTATCGCTGTTGATCGGCGCGGAGGACTGCGCAGACGGCGCGCTGCTGTGGGGAGCGGCGTCCGCGCTGGCGTGCGCGCTTCCGCAGAGGATAGCGAAAAGGTCGTTTTTCGCTCCCGGCACGGCGGCGTTTTTCGTCGACGCGGAAATAAAGGCGCGCGTAAGCGTTTTTTCGGGGCTGAGGATAGCCCGTGCGCTTTTTAAGGGCTGAACGCCGATACATAACCGAGGCGCGGCAGGCATATCCCGTCCGCGGAGAGAGGAGCAAGATGAAAGATCTGGACGAAATACTGCAAAAGACGATAGACCGCATGCGCGCCGTTTCGGACTGCGAGGCGGTGTGCGGCAAGCCGGTCACCGCTCAGGACGGGACGGTGATGATACCCGTGAGCAAGGTGAGCTGCGGATTTGTGGCGGGCGGAGGAGAATACGGGCTCGGACAGGACAAGAGCGCGTCGGCGGAAGCCTATCCGTGCGCCGCGGCGAGCGGCGGCGGCATCACAGTGACTCCGCTCGGTTTTCTCGTCTGCGGCAGGGAAAAGAAATTCATATCCGTGTCCGCGGCGGAGAAAGAGGAGGGCTGGAAAGATCTTCTCCGCGCGGCGGTGAATGCGGTCAAAAGGAGCGGCGGCGATGAGTAGGACGCGTCGTGACGGAGATCCGCGTACGGGCGCGGCACGCAGGGCGTTCCGTTCAGCAGCAGTTTGCGCTGCGGCGGCGCTATGCGTTCTGTCCGCTCTTTTCGGGACGTTTTCACCGGCCGGAAAGGCGGCTTCGGCGGCAGGAGCATCCTCCGCGATCGTCGTGGAAGTGAGTACGGGCAGAGTGCTTTCGGAGTCGAACGCGGACGCAAAGGCTTATCCCGCCAGCACCACGAAGATACTTACCGCGCTCGTAGTGCTCGAAACGCTTCCTCTCGACCTTGTCGTGACCGTACCGCGCGAGGCGGCAGGCGTGGAAGGCTCGTCCGTGTATCTGCGCGCCGGGGAGAAGCTCACCGTCGAAGAACTGCTTTACGGGCTTATGCTCAGGAGCGGCAACGACGCGGCGGTGGCGCTCGCGCTCGCCGCGGGAGGAAGCGTGCCTCGTTTCGCCGCGATGATGAACGAGCGCGCGGAGAAGTGCGGAGCGAAACACTCGCATTTCGTCAATCCGCACGGACTGCACGACGACGAGCATTACACCACCGCGCGCGATCTTGCGCTCATTACGGCGGAAGCGTACGGAAACCGGGACTTTTGCCGCATAGTGTCTACGCGTTCCGTGACCGTGGGAGAGGGGGAAAGCAGGCGGTATTTCGCCAACAAGAACAAGCTCCTCGGCACCTACGGGGGAGCGAACGGCGTCAAGACGGGCTTCACCACCAAGAGCGGCAGGTGTCTGGTGGGCGGCGCGTACCGCGGCGGAATGCAGCTGGTGTCCGTGGTGCTGAACCGTTACGACATGTGGGAGGCGACGCGCGCGATGCTGGACAAGGCGTTCGGTGAATACGAAATGCGCGACGTGCTCTCCCTGCCGGCGGCGGAGAACGGCGGCAGAGCGGTGGAAGTGCGCTTTGACGAAAGTGGCGCTCCCGTACCTGCAAAATACCCCGTCAAAAGATCCGGCGAAAGCGTCGGCACGGTTTTCGTGTAGCCGCACTTGCGCGTGCGCGAACGCTTGCTTTCGCGCAATAAAAAATGTATAATGCTACTATCCATCAAGGACGGTAGCATTATGCGTTTGAACAAGTATATTGCCGAGTGCGGCGTATGTTCGCGCCGCAAGGCGGACGAGCTCATCGCCGAAGGACGCGTGAGCGTAAACGGCAGAAAGGTGGCCGGGCCCGGAGCCGACGTCGGCGGCAAAGACACCGTGTATCTCGACGGGAAGAAGATAGTCCCCGTCGCGCACTACGAATACGTCATGCTCAACAAACCGAAGGGCTGTGTGACCACGCGCTCGGACGACAAGGGCAGAAAGACGGTGTACGACTATCTCGACACCGAAAGGAGGCTCGTGCCCGTCGGGCGGCTGGACTACGACAGCGAAGGGCTGCTTCTTTTCACGGACGACGGCGAGCTGACTTACAGGCTGACGCATCCGTCGTCGGCTGTCCCCAAGACTTACATCGTCAAGATCGAGGGCGGGATACAGGAGAGCGATCTCGCCATACTGCGCAAGGGCGCGACGTACGAAGGCGTGAAGTATTCGCGCTGCAAGGTCAGGCTGCTCGGCGAGGAGAACGGACTGAGCCGTCTCGAGGTGGTCGTCACGGAGGGGAAAAACCGCGAGATACGCAATATGTTCGCCGCCGTCGAGAAGAACGTGGTGTTCTTAAAGCGCACCGCCATAGGCGAGCTGCGCCTCGGCGGACTCGGACGCGGGTGCACGCGCGAGCTGAACGAATACGAAGTGGCTTACCTCAAGTCGCTGTAAGACGAGCCGCATGAGCGGCGCGGGACCGCGGCAGAGGAGAAAACGGGATCTTTGGAGCAGAAATGAAGATACTTCTCAGCAACGACGACGGCTATTTTGCCGAAGGAATAGTGACGCTTGCGCTTGCTCTGGCAGAGGAACACGACGTAAGGGTGAGCGCGCCCGCGGCGGAAAGATCGGGCGCGGGGCACGCGCTTACGTTCAACCGCGCTTTCAAATGGACGGAAATCGCTCCGGACGAAATGCTGCTCACTGGTGCGGACGGGAAGAGGATCCCTTTCCACGCAGTGCACGGGTCGCCGGCGGACGCGGTCAAATTCGCGCTCGAATACATATACCGCGACGAAAAATTCGACCTTGTCATCTCCGGCATAAACAGCGTGCCCAACATCGGCTCGGACATCATATATTCCGGCACTTTCGGCGCTGCGGAAGAGGGGAGCGTGCTCGGCGTTCCGTCCGTGGCGGTGTCCGCGGCGGCATACGACGGAGGATATGCGTTCGCGGCGGAGTTTGTCAAAAACAATCTTTCCGCGCTGCACGCGGCGGCGTTCCCGTACGTCACGGTCAACGTCAACGTTCCTTCGGGCAGACGTGAGAAGATAAAGGGAGTCGCCGTCGTGCCTCTCGGCATCAGACGCTACAACGACTGGTACGAGCATGACGGCAGCGGCGGATACGAACTTTTCGGCTCGCCGGGCAATTATGCGGCGGACAAAGAGGAAACGGACTGCAAGATGTTCGACCTCGGATATATCACGGTCACACCCGTGCGCGTCCTCTGCACGGACGAGGGGAGCGTTGCGAGAGTGAGGGAGAACGGGTGGAAGATATGAAAGTCACCGTCATCGGAGGCGGCGCGGCGGGCGCTATGTGCGCTGTGCTGGCGGCGCGGGGCGGCGCGGACGTAACGCTGCTCGAGAAGAACGAAAAGACGGGTAAGAAACTGTTCATCACGGGCAAGGGCAGGTGCAACCTCACGGCGGACCTGCCGCCTGCGGAATTTCTGGAAGGCGTGGTGCACGGCGAAAAGTTCCTGCGCGGCGCCGTGTGGTCTTTTTCCTCAGCGGACACGAAGAAATTTTTCGAGGACGAAGGCGTGCCTCTCGTCACGGAGAGGGGCAACAGGGTTTTCCCGGCTTCGGGGAAGTCCTCGGACATCACGCGCGCCCTCGACCGCGCTCTGAAAGACAGCGGCGTGAGGGTGGAACTCAATGCCGAAGTGCGCCGCGCGGAAAAGCGCGGGGAAAAGTTCGCCGCCGTGCTGTCCGACGGCAGGGAGTTCCTCTCCGACGCGCTCGTCATTGCCACGGGCGGCAAAAGCTATCCTTCCACCGGCTCGACGGGGGACGGTTACGTCTTTGCGGAGAAGTTCGGGCACTCGGTGGTGAAGCCCGTCCCGTCGCTGGTGCGGCTGATCACGAAGGAGGACGTATCTTCTCTCAACGGGCTGTCGCTGAAAAACGTGACGCTCTCCGCAGAGGTGCCGGGCGGGAAAACCGTTTCGGAATTCGGCGAAATGCTGTTTACGAAACGGGGGATAAGCGGTCCGGTCGCGCTCACGCTGTCGGCGCGTCTTAACAGAGTCGGCGGCGCGCGGCTGCACCTCGATCTGAAGCCCGCGCTTACCCGTGAAAAGCTCGACGCGCGGATATTGCGCGACTTCTCGGAGAGGAAGAATGCGGATCTGAAAAACGTCACGCGCGCCCTGCTTCCCGAACGGCTCAATCTTTACGTACTTGAAAGGGCGGGGCTGCCGCCCGGCAAAAAGGTCAATGCCGTCACGAAAGAGGAGAGGGCGAGGCTTGCGGAAACGGTGAAGGATCTTGCTTTCGGATTTGCGTCCGTCGGACCTTTCGAGGAGGCTGTGGTGACGTCGGGCGGAGTCAGCTTGAGGGAGCTTACTCCCAGGTGCGAGAGCAGGCTGGTGAAAGGGCTTTACTTCATAGGCGAAGTCATCGACGCGGACGCGTATACGGGCGGATATAATCTTCAGATAGCCTTTTCGACGGCGGCGGCGTGCGCTGCGGCGGTCACGGGCGGCGCAGGACGGCATTCCGATTGACACGGAAAGCGCGTACGGATATAATCTTTGGCGAGGGCACACATGATAAACATCGCAATAGACGGACCTGCCGGCGCAGGCAAGAGCACGATAGCAAAAGCGGTCGCAAAGCGGCTGGGCATAATATATCTCGACACGGGCGCAATGTACAGGAGCGTGGCGTATTACGTCCTCAAACACGGCGTTTCCGTATCCGACGAAAAGGGCGTGCAGGGCATTCTCGGCGGGCTTGAAATGGACATCCGCTACGAGGACGGCGCGCAGCAGATCTACGTCTGCGGCGAAAACGTCACGCCGTATCTCAGAGAGCCGCATATGTCCAAAGCCGCTTCCGACGTGTCCGCACTTCCTGCGGTGAGATACAAGATGGTGGAACTGCAAAGGGAATTTGCAGCCTCTCACGACGTTGTGTTGGACGGCAGGGACATTGGCACGTTCGTGCTGCCGGAGGCAAACTGCAAGTTCTACATGACCGCGTCGCCGGAAGAAAGGGCGGAGAGGCGGCATAAGGAGCTTGCTGAAAAAGGGAGCGCATGCACTTTCAAAGAAGTGCTCGACGACATCAACAAGCGCGATTACAACGACTCGCACCGCGCGGTTGCGCCGCTGAGGCAGGCGGACGACGCGGTGTACATCGACACCACCGACATGACGCCGGAAGAGGTGACCGAGCTGGTGGTGCGCACGGTTTCGGAGAAGAGAAAATGAACAAGAATATGACCGATAACGAAACAGCCGCGAAAAAAGCGGCAAAACCCGTGAAGAAAAAGGAAGAATCTTTCAGATTCTACCGCGTCGTGCGCGCATTTCTCGCGCCGCTGATAAAGCTGCTTTGGCCTACGGAAGTCGTGCACAGGGAGCGTTTCGACGAAATGGGCGGAGGACTGGTGGTGTGCAACCATTACGCCGTGCCGGACACTCTCATTCCCGTGGCTTCGCTCTACAAGAAGGAGCTGCATGTGCTGGCGAAGGCGGAGGCTTTCGAGTGCGCGAAGATCGCAAACTGGTTCCTGCGCAAAGCGGGCGCCATTCCCGTACACCGCGGCGAAGCGGACATCAACGCCGTCAAGGAAGTGCTGGGGGTGCTCCGCGCGGACAAGAAGCTGGTGATGTATCCCGAAGGCACCCGCAACCGCGAGGGCACCAAGGAAATGCTGGAGTTCAAGCAGGGGGCGGCGAGGTTCGCCATCAAGGCGAAGAAGCCCGTGCTTCCCATGGTGTATTACCGCATGCACAAAGTTTTCAGGAAAAACTGGCTTTATATCGGCGAGCCGATCATGCTGGACGAATTCTACGGCACGAGGGATCCCGAAGACTACGAACGCGCCACGCAGAAGGTGTTCGAAGGCATGCAGGCGACGAGGGCGGCATGCGACGAGTATGTCGAATCCAGGCTGAAGAAGAAGGATAAATGAAGATCACGGTCGCAAAAAACGCCGGTTTCTGCAGCGGAGTGAAAAACGCCGTCGACAAGGCGCTGGAGCTTGCGCGGGAGTACGGCAGGGTGTACACCATCGGCGCTCTCATACACAACGAGGGCGTCGTGCAATATCTCGAGGACAGGGGAGTGCACGCGGTTACTCTCGGCGAGGCGCGCGCCCTTCCGCCCGGGAGCGCGGCGCTCATCCGGGCGCACGGCATACCGCGCGGCGACGAGGAGTACATCCGCTCGCGCGGCGTACTGCTTTTCGACGCGACGTGTCCCGTGGTCAAGCGCATACACTGCATAATCGCGGAGCGCAGCGCGGCGGGTGACGACATAGTCATTGTCGGCGACCGCAACCACGACGAAGTGTCGGGAGCCGCGAGCTACGGAGAGCGCGTCACCGTCGTTTCGGACAAGGAAGAGCCGGTCTTTGCCGACCGCCCCGTTTCGGTCGTGTTCCAGACCACGATTTTGGCGGACAGGTACGGAGAAATTGCGCGTTCTGCCGAAATTTCGCAAAAAAACGGCGGTAAAACAGTTGGAATTTTTAATACTATTTGTTATACTACCATAAGCAGGCAAGACGAAGCGCGCGAACTTGCGCGTACGCACGACGCGGTGATCGTCCTCGGCAGCCGTTCCAGCGCGAACACGCGCAGGCTTTACGAGGTCGCGTCAGCGGTCAATCCGGACACCTTTTTCGTCACTTGCGCGGAGGAACTGCCTGCGGAAAAGATCAAACATTCGGATAGTATATCGATCGTGGCGGGAGCATCCACTCCGCCGTGGTTGATACAGGAGGTTACAAGTCTTATGAGTGAAACTACTCAGAACATCGCTGCAAACGAAGTCCCTGCGGCGGAAGAAGAAGCGAAAAAAGAGGCAACGCTTCGCGAAGAAGAATCTGCGGATAAACAGTCCGCCCCCGAAAAGGAGCTGACCATGGAGGACGTCGTTGCGTCCACGAAGGCGTCGGGCTATGTCAACTACAAAGTAGGCAAGCGCGTCGCGGGCAAAGTTCTCCGTGCGGACGAATCCGGCATATATGTCAGCATCGGCGGCAAGAAAGACGGTTTCATTGATAAGGCAGACGCAACCGCCGACGGCGAATACAATCCCGAAGATTACAAGCCCGGCGACGATATCGAGGCGAACATAATCAGCAACAACAAAGAGTATGTCGCGCTCTCCAAGAAGGAAGTGGACATCAGACGCGCCGAGGACGAAGCCGCCGAAAAGGCGCTGAGCGCCGGCGAGTTCTCCCTCAAGATGACGGAAGTCGTCAAGGGCGGTCTGCGCGGCAGAATGGGCAAGTACACCGTGTTCGTGCCCGCGTCCCAGATCCGCATGGGCTATGTCAAGAACCTTGAGGATTACAAGGACAAGACGCTCCGCCTGACGCTCATGCCTCCCAAGGAGAAGGAGCATGCCGAGGGTGAAGAAGGCGAAGCCGTCGAAGCCAGACCCGAAAAGAAGTCCAGATATCTCTTCGCTTCGCAGCGCCTCATTCTCGAGCGTGAGAAGAAGGAGAAAGAGGACAATTTCTGGAACAACATCCATGTCAACGACGTCGTCGAAGGCAAGGTCAAGAGATTTACCGATTTCGGCGCGTTCGTCAACGTGCGCGGATTCGATTGTCTGGCTCACATTTCCGAGCTGAGCTGGAACAAGATCGACGATCCTTCCCTCGTCCTCAAGATCGGCGAAACTTACGATTTCGTCGTCCTCAAGATGGACAGAGAGTCCGGCAGGATCTCCCTCGGTTACAAGCAGCTCCAGAAGAAGCCCTATGAGCTTGCCGCCGAGATGTATCCCGTCGGCACCGTCATCAAGGGCAAGGTGGAGCGCATATTCCCCTTCGGAGCGTTCATCTCCATCGCTGACGGCGTGGACGGACTCGTGCATGTGTCCCAGATCTCCCACAACTGGATCAAGGACGCCAACGAAGTGCTCAAAGTCGGCGACGAAGTAGAGGCGAAGATCATCAGCTTCGAGGACAACCGCATCACGCTTTCCATCAAGGATCTGCTCCCCGCGCCGGAAGCCGGCGAAGCGGCGGAAGCGGCAGAGAGCGAGAGCGGCGAGGAGAGGACCGCGCGCAGAGCGTCCCGCATGAAGAAGTTCGCGGAGAAGCTCGACGCCAGCGAGGAGAAGAGAGAGCGCCGTCCCAGAAAGGAAAGCTCCAACGAGCCCAAGGAATGGGTGTCCGGCTCCAGCTCCGCAACCCTCGGCGACCTGTTCAAGAACCTCAACCTGCAGCTTGACGAGGAAAAGGCGGAAGAAGCTCCTGCCGAAAGCGCGGAGAAAGCCCCCAAGAAGACCACCCGCAAAAAGAAGGCGGCCGAAACTCCTGCGGAAGGCACGACCGACGCCGAATGAGCGACGTGAGAGCTTGTTTTAAGTAAGATGCGATGCCGCGGCACTGCCGCGGCATCTTTTTATTTTTATATTGTTTATGTATGCGCGTGCGCGCGAGTATTGACTTATCGCTTCCGGTGAATTAAAATTATTCCGTTGCGAGGTGCGATATGGAGGATTACAACGATACCGCGGCTGTTGCGGCGGAAGAGGCGGAAACCGCTTCCGGAGAGCCGAACGGATCGGAAAAAAAACACAAACGTAAACTCACTGCGCGTGAGAAAGGAAAGATCGCGCTCATCGTGCTCGGTTCCTTTTTCGGGCTGATCGCGCTGCTTACCGTTATTCTTGCGCCGATAATCGTGGAGGGCAACAAAGTGATCACGCGCGACAGCGCCGAGCCGAACGATGCGCTGACCGAATGGATGAGCTACATATCCGACGACGCACCTGTCACGCGGCTTGCAATCCCCGGCTCGCATGATAGCGGTTGTTCCGGCATGCCGTGGTACGCCGAAACACAGGATCTGAATTTTGCCGAACAGCTCGCGCGCGGCGTGAGATATTTCGACATACGCGTCAACAAAAAAGGCGGCGATCTCGTCATTTTCCACGGCCCCGTGAACGGCACGGATTACGTCGAACTGCTCTATCAGATCGACGAGTTTATGGACGCGCATCCGTCGGAATTCCTCATACTCGACTTTTCGCATTTCAAAAACGACTCCGAGAGCGAGGTTTTCCGCCTTTTCGACGAGATAGTCAGCGCCGAAAGAGTGGTGAACGATACATGTATGACCGATTCCGAGTATCTCGATTCGCTGACACTCGGCGACGTCAGAGGCAAATGCGTCGTGTTCGTCGATCCGGAAGAAACGGAATTCTGCTGCAGGGATTACCTGTTCTTCAAAATGGGCGACGAGGTCGAAGCGGGGCAGGAGGACTTATTTTCGCTGGTATCGCCGTACAAAAAAACTCTGGAACGGCAGCTCCGCCAAGAAGTTTACCGACAAGATACTCGATCGCTACATCGACACCTTCAAGGGGATAGACTCCGGATTCTTCGTGCTGCAATGCCAGCTTACGGACAACGCTCTCGTGTTCGGCCCGCGCTACCGCGAGGGCAAGCTCATCGAACGCGCGAACGACTTCGTGAGAGCGCTTTACGACAATGCGGAAGATCTGCCTTATATCAACATAATAATGCGTGATTTCGTCACCTGCGAAAAGACCGCGCTCATAGTCGGGCTCAATATAGCAAAAGGCTGGGTGAGCGGAGAGAAAGCGGAGAGTTTCGCGGCATCGCTTGCGGAGTTCACGGACGCGGTATGACCGCCGGCGCGTCCTGAACGCGCCCGCACGGGCATTCGGCGCCGCCGGACATAGAAGATAAACGGGAGAGTACCATGCAGATCACGGACAGTATTGTAAACGAAACGCTGGAAAACCTGCGCAGACGCGGCTTCGGCGCATATTACTGCGCGACAGCGGAAGAGGCGAAAGAGCTTGCGCTGTCGCTTATCCCTTCGGGGAGCGCCGTCGCATGGGGCGGCAGCGTGACCGCGGAGCAGATAGGGCTCACGGCCGCACTCAAAAACCGCGCAGACATTACGCGTATAGACCGCGACCTTGCCTCTTCGCCTGAGGAAAAACGCGAACTCATGCGCAAAGCACTGCTTGCCGACGCGTATGTCGCGGGCGTGAACGGCATCTCGCGCGACGGCTGGCTGGTGAACATCGACGGCACGGGCAACCGCGTCGCCGCGATCACTTTCGGGCCGGAAAACGTAATTCTGGTGGCCGGCGTGAATAAGATAGAAAACGGAGTGCGGGAAGCGATGTCCCGCGCGCGCAATACGGCGGCGCCGCTCAATGTTAAGCGGCTCGGACTCCCGAACCCTTGTTCCAAGGCGGGGAAGTGCATGGATTGCACGGCGCAGACGACCATATGCAGCCACTTCGTAGAGCACCGTTTCTGCAAGCCGGCAGGACGTATCAAAGTCATCCTCGTCGGAGAGTCTCTCGGCTACTGACCGCCGCGCCTTTGCACAAGCTTTCCCATCCGCCTTGCGGCGACGCTGGCAGGGGAGACGCGATTCGTAAGGAGCGAAGCGACGGAAAAGCGGGTTTGACGTCATCTGATCTGCATGCGCAGTCATGCAGGACGGCAAACCGCGTCACACAAAGGTGGAGAATCGCGGCGTAACAAAGCAAAACAACCTGCAAAAGCAGGTTGTTGTGGCAGGGGAGACGCGATTCGTAAGGAGCGAAGCGACGGAAAAGCGGTTTTGACGTCATCTGATCTGCATGCGCAGTCATGCAGGACGGCAAACCGCGTCACACAACGGGCGAGAATCGCGGCGTAACAAAGCAAAACAACCTGCATCCGCAGGTTGTTGTGGCAGGGGAGACGCGATTCGAACACGCAACCGACGGTTTTGGAGACCGTTGCTCTACCGTTGAGCCACTCCCCTATAAGAGCTTAATCATTATACCAACTATGCCTTGCATAGTCAAATAAAACGGAGATCATATGGAAAAGAAATTCACTCTCGGCATCATCGGCGCAGGCAACATGGCGTCCGCGATCCTGGGCGGCGTGCTCAGGGGAGGGCTGCTTCGTCCGGACAAGATCATAGTCAGTGACCGCGACGAGGCGAAACTTGCCGTTATGGCACAAAACGGGGTTGAAGTGACGACCGACAATACAAAAACCGCCTCTTGCGCCGAATATCTCATGTTCGCGGTGAAGCCGCAGGTCGCCGGCGCCGTGTTTGAAGAGATAGCTACCGTCATCACGGCGGGGACGGTCATATCCATCATGGCAGGCGTGCCGACGGCAAAACTGCGCGCCGCGCTCGGCGAAAGGAACTACGTCAGAGTCATGCCCAATACGCCTGCGCTCGTCGGCGAGGGAATGAGCGTCATCGCCTTCGGCGAGGGCGGACGTTCTCAGTTCGTGGCGGACATATTCGCTTCGATAGGCAAGGTGGCGGAACTCGACGAGAGCAAATTCGACGCCGTGACGTCGCTTTCGGGATCAGGTCCGGCATACGTCTACATGTTCATAGAATCGCTCATCGCGGGCGGCGTGGAGGGAGGACTCGACCCCGAAACGGCAAAACTTCTCGCCGTTCAGACCGTGCGCGGCTCCGCAAAGATGGTGGGGCTCAGCCAGAAGCCCGTATCCGAGCTGATTGACGCCGTGTGTTCCAAGGGCGGCACGACGATACAGGCGGTGGACAGTTTCCGTGAGGACGGGTTGGAGGACATTGTAAAACGCGGTATGGCAAAGTGCAGAAAGCGCTCCGAGGAGCTTGCCGATGCCTAAGAAACACGTTGACATCTATACGGACGGCGCATGTTCGGGCAATCCCGGCGACGGCGGCTGGGCTGCTATACTGTTCTACCGCAAATTCAGGCGCGAGGTGAGCGGGGGCGAACACGCCACCACCAATAACCGCATGGAACTCAAAGCGGTCATAAAGGGGCTGGGAATGCTGAAAGAGCCGTGCGACGTGACCGTATACAGCGATTCGCAGTACTGTGTGGACGCGTTTTTGCAAGGGTGGGTGTATGCATGGCAGAAGAACGGCTGGCGCACCGCGTCCAAGGACGATGTGAAGAACGTCGACTTGTGGAAGGAGCTTCTCGCCGCTATGAAGCCGCACAACGTCACCTTCGTCAAGGTGAAAGGGCACTCCGACAACGAGCACAACAACCGCTGCGACGAGTTGGCGCGCGCGGCGATAAAGGCGCTTCCGCCCGTCGTTCCTCCCGCTGCGGACAAACCGTGAACCCGGCTGAACGGGACGCAGAGGCTGAAGAGTGCTGAAAGCGGCAGTTGTCCGCAGACGCTCCGCCGCACGACAGGCGCGGTGAAAAAAGAGCATTTCCGAACGCAACGCATGGCAATAAAAAACGGGATCGTGAGATCCCGTTTTCCGTTTGTTTTCGCACCTTGTTTTCGCACCGCTTTCGGAGTGCCGCGCTGCTTTACGCCCGTGCGCACATCCTTGTGCGTTTATGCGGTGTGATAGCGTTTGCTTCTGTAAAGCCCGTAGTAGACGAGGGAGCTGAGCGGAAGGTTGGTGAGCAGTATTATGGGCAGCACCATCGTTTCGAGTATGAGCACCGTGTCGTTCACGCTGACGCCCACGCCGAAGAAGGCTATGAGTACGAGCACTACGGCAAGTTCGATGAGCATCATTCCGCGGTTGAGCACGGACAGCTTGACGTTGAAGTCCGCGCGTTTGCGCCTTGTCGGGTTGACCAGCCACACAACGGTGGGAATGAGAGTCAACGCCGCGCCGCCGAGCATTATCGGCAGGAAGTAAACGTAGCTGATGTCATGTGCCAGACACGCCCACATGACAGCCGCTTCCACAAGGAATATCGCCATTATTATGAGCCAGCAGTCACGGTTGAGCCTGTTTGCGCTGATGAAGTTGAAGGTGTAATACTCCGACGTGTTCCGACGGTCGTATGAACGCATTTTGAAGCCTTCGGAATAGAGCCGCGATTTGAGGTCGGGTTCCGGCCGCGGGATGGCGCGTTCGGCAGGCTCTTTCGCCTTTTCCTCCTGCGTGCCGGCGATGGATGAGAAGAACTCGCGGTAATTTACGTTGTTCTTTTCGTAGTCGAAGGCTTCGGTGCGCTGTCTGGGCACTGCCGACACCACGAATTCGCCCTTGTCGCTCGGTCTGTCCGGCTGCGCTTCCGCCTCGGCGTAATCCGCCGCCGGCGTCGGATATTCTTCCTCTTGCTTTGCCGCGTGCTTTTCGGCTTCGCGCTCGTCTATTTTGCGGAATACTTCGCTGAGAGTGGATTCCGGTGCGCGGCGGGGTTCGGCGTCCTGCTGTTCGGGAGTGTAGTAACTCTCTTCGCGCACAGTTTCGTCCGTGCGCGCGGTTTTGGTGAGGGAAGCGGCGGACTCGGGTGCTTTTTCGGCGTAAACGTAAGTCGGGGAGTTCAGCCTGGCGCGCATTTCTTCGAGTTCGCGCGCTATGCGCTCAAGTTCCGCTTTGCGCTCCGCCTCAAGACGCGCAAGCTCGGAGAGCAGTTCGCTGTCGCGGCTGTAGTCTTCCTCTTCGGGGACTGCTTCCTCTTCGGAGGGAACGTCCGCGCCTTCTTCGCTGTCGTCTGCGTCTTCCGCCGTTTCTTCCGTCGCAGGCTCTTCCGCTTCGGGCGTCTCTTCGCGCGGTTCTGTGCCTACGACGTACCATTCGGCTTCGTCGATGACGTATTCCCCGTGCGCCGCGGCGTCATCCGCGTACTCGGACTTTGCGTCCAGAGTGCGGAATATCTCGTCGAGTGAAGCCGTTGCGGCAGCGGACACTTCGTCTTCCGCCTCTTTTTCCGCGTCCTCGTCGGGCAGGGTTTCTTCCTCCGCGTCGGACGGCGGCTCCTCTTCCTCGCTCTCTTCGGCTGACTCGGCATGTTTGTCAAGCCTTGCGCGTACTTCTTCGAGCTCGCGCGCTATGCGTTCGAGTTCCGCTTTGCGCTCCGCCTCAAGGCGCGCGATCTCGGAGAGCAGTTCGTCGTTGCGGACGTTCTCTTCCTCGTCCTCTTCGGCGGCATCGTCTGCTTCCGGTTGTTCGGGCTCCGCCGGCTCTTCGTCATGCCGTTCCTCTTCCGTTTCTTCCTCTGCGGAAAGGGTGGGAGCGTCCGCGACGTGCCATTCGGCGTCTTCGACTATGAGTCTGTCGTCCGCATTTTCTTCCGCGGCGTATTCCGACCTTGAGTCAAGCTCCTTGAACACGTCGTTGAGCGACATGGTCGCCTGCGAGCGCAGAGCTTCTTCCCGTTCACGCGCTTCGCGTTCCGCGGCTTCGCGCTTTTCGGCTTCGGCGCGCTCGAAGGCCTCGCGTTTTGCCTCTTCCTCCGCCCTTTCGGCGAGGAAAGACTCCCTCTCTTCGGCGAAACGTCTTTCGGCTTCGGCGCGCTCGGCTTCGATGCGTTCAAGCTCCGCGAGCCTTTCCGCTTCCAAACGCTCCGCTTCAGCGCGGCGTTCTTCCTCCGCGCGTTTTTCTTCCTCGAATTTTTCGTATTCCTCGCGGAAACGCCGCTCGGCTTCCTCGCGTTCTGCGGCGATACGGTCGAGTTCTTCGTTGTGACGGGCGGTGTATTCCGCCTCTCTTGCGGCGTATTCCTCTTCGGCGGCAAGTTTTTCGGCGCGCAGACGCTCGACTTCTTCGGCGTGTTCCGCCTCCAGTCTCTCGCGCTCGGCGCGCGCTTCTTCGGCAAGGCGCTCAAGTTCCGCCTGTCTTTCCTCGGCGCGCGCGGCTTCCGCCGCCTTTTCCGCTTCCGCCCGCTCTATCTCGGCTTGTTTTTCGGCTTCGAGTCTTTCGAGTTCCGCCTGTCTTTCCGTTTCGATGCGTTCGAGCTCGGCAGCCTTTTCGGCCTCCAGTCTTTCGCGCTCGGCGCGCGCCTCTTCGGCAAGACGTTCGAGTTCGGCTCTCTTTTCTTCTTCGAGCCGTGCTATTTCGGCTTGTTTTTCTTCTTCGGCGCGTTCGAGTTCGGCGGCTTTTTCCGCCTCGATGCGTTCGAGTTCCGCCTGTTTCTCCGCTTCGATACGCTCTATTTCCGCCTGCTTCTCAGCCTGGATGCGATCGTATTCTTCCTGCGAAACCGCGCGCGTGCCGCCTTCCGCCGCGAGCCGCTGCGCTTCTTCTTCGGAGATCTCGTTGCCGTCCGCGTCTATGTAGATCTTTTTTTCGACGAGCACCACCTTTTCCTTTTCGCGGTAGACGACCTTCGCCTTGTCGGAATTGTCCTTCTTGGTGTAAGGGCGCAGATCGTCGGTGTTGAATGGAGCCGGAGTGGTGTCGAAGTCGAATTGTCTTGCGGACACGAGCTTGTCGAGAATGGTGCGCGAATACTCGTACTCGGAGCGCTCCTTCTCAAGGAAGCTCCTGCCTTCGGCGGTGAGAGAGTAGTAACGCCGTCTGCCGCCGCCGGTGTCGTCAGGATCGCCGTCGTAGGAGGAGATCAGCCCTTGTTTTTCCAGCCTTTTGAGCTGGTTGTAAAGGGTGGGCTGTTTGAGTTTGTATTGACCTTCGCTCTTGGTTTCGATCTCTTTCAGAATGTCGTAGCCGTAGCGGTCCCTGTTCCAGAGAGAGCCTAAAATGATAGTGGTTACGTTGCCGCGGATGAGATCGCTGTTGACGGATGAAATGTCCATAATCATGCTCCCGCTTTAATTAATAAAATAATAGCAGACTATTATAATTAAGTCAATATTTTATAATAGTCTGCCTTGAAAATCGACGAAAAAAGAGCACTTTCGACGCGCTTTTACCGCTCAGTCGTCCCCGCTCCGCAAAGTGACGGCTTTCGCCGCGGCGCGGCGGTGGTCCTGCTCGATGGCGGCGTAGTGTTTTTTGGTGGTGTTGACGTCGCGGTGGCCGAGTACGTCCGCCACCATGTATATGTCGCCCGTCGCGCGGTAGAGGTTGGTGCCATAGGTGCTGCGCAGTTTGTGAGGGGAGATCTTTTTGAGCGGCGCGGCGACCGCGGCATATTTTTTGACCAGATTCTCCACCGCGCGCACGCATATCCGCCTGACCTGCAGGGAGAGAAAGAGTGCGTCCGTGTCGCCGACTTCGAGTTTCTGCGTGCGGGATATCAGCGCCTTGCGTTCGCCTTCGATGTAGTATTCGAGAGCTTCCTTGACGTCCTCGTTGAAGTAGAGTATGGCGCGGCTGCCGCCCTTGCGGGTGACGGTGAAGGCGTTGGAGTCGAAATCTATGTCCTTTACGTTCAGCCCCACGCATTCGCTCACTCGTATGCCTGTGCCCAGCAGCAGGGAGAGTATCGCCACGTCGCGTGCGCGCGTGTTGAGCAATATCTTACGCTGGTGCGCGCTCATGCCTTCGCCGTCCTCGGCGGCGTTGAGGATCTTCTCTATCTCATGCCTTTCCAGGCGGATTATCTCCTTTTCGCGCTGTTTGGGCAGCGAGATCTTGGCGGCGACGTTGACGCTGAGTTTGTCTTTGTTGAAAAAGTATTTGAAAAAGCTGCGCACGGTCGAGATCTTGCGCGCTTTTCCGCGGTCGCCGTTGCCGCATTCCTTGCCGTCGAACTCGTAGAGCGTGAGATACTCCATATAGTTTTCCAGGTGCGTTACGGTGATCTTTTCCATGTCGGCGAGAGTCAGCTCGTCTGCGGACATCCCCTTGAAAGGGCGCACCCGCTTCACCAGATAGTCGAAAAATATGCGCAGATCGTACGCATATCCCAGCCGCGTAAGCGGAGTGGTCTGCGGCTCGACTCCCACGAAAAACTCGTCGCAGAATTCAGGCAGAGTGTCGCGTATCTCCCTGAGGCGCAGATTTACGTCGCGTTCGCGTTCCTTAAAATAGTCCGCCATATCTTCTCCTTGCGGCACGGCGGCAGACCTCGGTCCGCGGAGCACAGCCGCATATCTTCATCGCGCCGGATGGGCGCGACGACACATTGTTTATCGGCAATATTTTAACAAACTATTCGCAAAAAATCAAGAGTTGAGGTGTTTTGCGAAGTTTTTAACGCCTTATCCCTCTTGCCAAGCGCACGGCATTATGCTAGGATATTGCGTGTCGGACGAAAACGGCAAATTGTCCGCGCCGTCCGCGCGGCAAGCGGACGCGCATACTGCCGCCCGGCAGGCGCACAGGAGAGTGTATGAGAAAGATCAAACCGAGCGAAATAGGGAAAGTGTGCCGGCTTCTCACGGACATTTTCGCGGATTATGAAGCGTACAGGCTGTTTTTCCCGGACGAAAAGCGGCTCGCGCGCGGCATTGAAGCGTTCTTCCGTTACGAGATATACGCCTCGCAGGAATACACCTGGGTGAGCGACGATTTCCTTTCCGTCGCCGCCGTCAAATGTCCCGGTGACAAGGACCGCGATGCGAAACTTCAGTTCCTCAACCCCGTCTTTGCGCTGTCTTTCCTCTCGTCCGCGGGTATCAAAGCCGTCAGGCTGGCAGGCGAGTATATACGCTTTGCTGAAAAGATCGCGGAGAAGTATTACGATCCCGACCGCGACTGCTACATCAAGAACATCGGCGTAGCCCCCGAGGCGCGCGGACAGGGCAGACTCCGCCTCATGACCGACGAGCTCTGCGGCGACATGCCCGTCTACCTGGAAACCCACGACGACAAGAACGTCCGCATTTACGAACACATGGGTTTCCGCGTCTGCGAAACGGCGATGTTCCATGGCTATACCCACTACGCCATGCGCCGGGACTGAGGGCGCGCTATTTAGCGAATAACTTTGTCAGGCACATCAACGCGACCGCTTACGTACGGGAAAGTACGCCGCGCGTCCGCGATTGATGTGCCTTTCGCGTTCTTCATCCGAATATTGCCTGCTCAGCACCATAAAACCAATTTTCGGGGTCCCCGCCGAAAGCATTTTCGGTGGGGTATTCTTCGGGATCCCCGCAACAATTTCCGAGGAAATTTTGTGGGGTAAATTTTCGGGGTCCCCATCACAAAATCTTTGATTTCGTGATGGGGCAGATTGGCGATCTGCTTTGTCAGCCCCCCCATATTCAGACCTCTTACGTACGAGAAGTACGCCGCCGCGTTGCAACACGCGCTTAACTTCACAAACGCCGCCCGAAAATGGCGGCGTTGCATTTGCCTGCGCGCGGTTGCGCCTTTGCGCGCGGGGCGGATAAAACGGCAATAAGCGCGCAAAATCGCAAAACACAATCGCGCTCCGCTAAAACGGCGGAGCGCGGTTTGTTTATGCGCCGTATTCGCCGCGGGTGACGGAGTAGACGATGTGGGGCATGACGGTGTTGTAGTAGTGTTTGGTGATCGTGCCGCGCGGAGTCATGCCGTTGCGCTCGGCGACTCTGATAGAGGGCAGATTGTTCCCGCGGATGATCGAGAAGAGTTCCGCGGCGTCCATGACCTCGAAGCCGTACTTTTTGCACGCTTTTGCCGCTTCCGTCGCGTAGCCGAAGCCCCAGTATTCGTCGTCGAACACATAGCCTATCTCCGGGACGAGAGTGTCGTAAAGCGGCTGCATAGTGATGCCGCATTGTCCGAGGAATGCGCCGTCGGACAGGCGTTCGACGCCCCAAAGTCCGCACCCGTCGGAAGAGTAGCGCGAGAGCTGCCGCCCCAGCCACTCCATCGCCTCATCGCGGGAAAACCCGTGCTCATAGGCATACATCACGCGCGCGTCGCACAGGCTCTTTTCGAGCAAAGGGAGGTCGTCGGGCGTGAGCTTTCTCAGCCGCAGCCGTTCGGTGGTGAGGATGACTTCGCTTTCCATAACGACGACATTATAACCCCTTCCGCGTTCTTCTTCAACCGTGTGCGGATTTTAGCTCAAAATCCTCTTTTATACCCTGCAAACAATTGCGTGCAACGCCGCATGATGTTATCTTATTACGGAGGTATACAGTATGCGCGCTTCCGCACTGAAGAGTACAAAATTCACGCTTGCCGCGTGTTTTACCGGATATATCTGCCAGGCAATAGTCAACAACTTCGCGCCGCTGCTTTTTCTGACATTTCAGAGCGAATTCGGCATACCGCTTTCCGAGATAACGCTGCTTGTCACGGTCAATTTCGGCGTACAGCTGCTTATCGACCTCATGAGCGCGAAGCTCGTAGACAGGATAGGTTACCGCGCCGCGGGCATAGGCGCGCATATGCTGATGTGCACCGGATTCGTGCTCATGGGCACGCTCCCTGCCGCGATGAACAACCATTTCGCCGGGCTTCTGATTGCCGTGATCGTGTATTCCGTAGGCGGCGGCGTGGTGGAAGTCATGCTCAGTCCGCTTGTCGAGAGCTGTCCCACGCGCAACAAAGCCGGCACGATGAACCTGTTGCATTCCTTCTATTGCTGGGGCTGTGTGGCGGTGATAGGGCTGTCCACGCTCGTGTTTTCGCTGGCGGGGATAGAGTTCTGGGACATTATGGCGTGCATATGGGCGGCAATACCGTTTCTCAACGCGGTACTTTTCGCGCTCGTGCCCATCCCCGTCGAAAAGACGGAAAAGACGCATTCGCGCATTTTGCCTCTCTTCCGCAACGGCATGTTCTGGGTGTTGCTGGTCATGATGTTCTGCGCAGGGGCAGGCGAACTTGCCGTCGCGCAATGGGCGTCCGCATTTGCGGAGAGCGGACTCGGAGTCAGCAAAACGGTGGGAGATCTTGTCGGTCCGTGCCTGTTTGCGGTCGTAATGGGCGCGGTGAGAGTGGGGTGTATTCCCCTCGGCAAACGCTTCCGCACGTCGTCGCTGATAGGCGCGTCCGCCGTGGTGGGTATAGCGGCATATCTTTTGGTGACGCTTGTGCCCAATGCCGGCGTTTCGCTTGCCGGGGTGGCGCTCTGCGGCGCTTCGTGCGCGCTGATGTGGCCGGGTACTTTCAGCGTCGCGGCGAAAAATATCCCGACGGGCGGGACCGCGATGTTTGCCTTGCTCGCGCTCGCCGGCGACTTGGGGTGTACGGCAGGCCCGACTTTGGTCGGCATGGTGTCCGACGCTTTCGGCGACGATCTCAAAGCCGGCATACTCGTCGCGGTCATCTTCCCGGTGTGTATGCTCGCGGCGTGCATAGTCTGCCGCCTCATGGAAAAGAAGAAGGAAAAAGCTCTTCCGCCGCTTGAAGAGAGCTGCGGACAAGCATAGCCGCAAAGCTGCCCTACGGTGCGCTCACGCCCCCGACGGTGCGCGCGGACAGGCTAGGGCTTGCCGACGGCGGCGTGCATGAAGTGCTGGACCTCAGGGGAAAGCCGGAATTCGTGGCGCGTATCCCGGACGGAGAAAGGTTTTTCCCCGGCTACCACATGAACAAAAAGCATTGGTTCACAGTGCTGCTCGACGGTTCCGTCCCGGACGACGAGATATGCCGCCTACTTGACGAGAGCTACGTTCTTGCTGCAAAATAACAGAGCGGTTTATCGCCGTTTCGGCGCAGCAGGCAGCCATATGCGGCGGCTCCGTGCATGAGCGCACAAGTGTTTGAAGTGTGGCGGTTCGCTGTCGTGCCGGCGACATAAAAGGTGTGGAGAATGAAGATATGACCGATCTTGAAAAGGCAAAATCAATGCTGGCAGATGACTGCAACCTCGCCGTCGTGAAGGACGGCAGCGTTTCCCGCTTTTCCGAAAGCGGCATTAAGGCTCTGCTTGGTATTGCCGAAAGCAACAAAGAACTGCTTGACGGTGCGTCCGTCGCGGACAAGATAGTCGGCAGAGCGGCGGCGTTCGTCATGGTGTCGTGCGGCGTGAAAGAAGTCTACGCGGGAGTGATGAGCAAAGGCGCGGCGACGCTTTTCGCCGTACACGGCGTGCCGTGTTCATGCGCTACATTGACAGACGGGATCATCAACCGCGCCGGAACGGACATCTGTCCCATGGAGCGCGCAGTCCTTTCCGTTCCCGACAGCGCGCCTGACGAAGCAGTCGCCGCTTTACGGTCTGCTTTTGCGAACATGCGCTCCGGGCAGTAAAAAACCGTCTTTAAGAAAGCGGGCACTTCACGGTTTAGCCGCTTATCACGGCACGTTTTGCGCGACAGTTGTCAGTTTTTCCGAATTAAGCCGTTTGAAAAGATTTCATTTGACAAAAATCGCACCGGTGGTGCGTTTTTTGAACTTTTAACAATTATCCGAAGCGCGGAACAAGTTGATGATAATGCTTGAATTTCCGACACGCGTGTCGTATAATATAAACGACATACGTGTCGCAAACAAAATTGGAAGGATGTTCCAATGGGCAGAAAAGGCGATTTGACGAAGCAGCGCATCAAAAACCAAGCTATGCGGTTGTTTGCCGAAAGGGGTTTCAAGGACGTGACGATGAAAGACGTCTGCGAGGCGGCGCGACTTAGCCGCGGAGGGCTTTATTTACATTACGAAAGCACCAGGCAGATATTTTCGGAAATAGTCGACGATCTTATGAACGCGCAAAAAAACGAGTTTTGCGAGAAAATAGCGCAGGGTGTGTCCGCAAAAGTTATCCTGTTGCAGGTGCTTGAACGCTACAAGAAGGAAATGGCGGATGCCCGCGGTTCGCTGAGCGTTGCGATATACGAATTTTTCAGTTCTGTCACCGCAAAGCAGGAGAATGCGTTGTATCTGCAATACCAAAAATCCTATTTGATGTGGAAGCAGTTGTTGGAGTACGGGATTGCCCGTAAAGAATTCAAAAACGTTGACGTCGGCGCGGTTTTCGATTTGATCGTGTTTGCTTATCAGGGGGTAAGGATGTACAGCACTCTCATGCCGGTAGGCGAACGCACGCCCGAACATATCGTTTCCATGATAAAGACGTTGTTGCTGCCGGACGGGGAGGTGTGATGTATGCCAATGTATTTCAGCGATTTCGACGAAGCGCGGCATGCCTTTGTTAATCCGGTCGACACGGTGGAGCGCATACCCGGTTTCCCTGAGACAGCAGTAGCCACGTTTTCGGCAGATATAGTCGAGGATTACGTCAAAGTGTGCAAGCCGCCGGAAATAGCGCGGATATACACGGCGAACGGCTCTTTGCCCGTCTATAGGACGGAATATAAAGGCGGTGCGATCGCGTTGTTCGTTTCAAGGGTAGGTGCGCCTGCCTGCGCCGCCGGTCTGGAAGAGATAATAGCTATGGGAGCACAAAAGATAGTGCAATTCGGCTGTTGCGGCGTGCTGAACGAAACCGCGACGCAAGGTAAGATCATATTACCGTCATCGGCAGTCAGGGATGAGGGGACAAGTCAATACTACTTTCCGCACAGCGAGGAGATCGCCGCCGACAGCGCATGTCTGGAAATTGCGGAGAATTTTTTCTCCGAATACGGAGTTCCCTTTGTCAAGGGCAAGGTTTGGACAAGCGACGCCATCTACCGGGAAACTCCTAATTTGATCGAGAAACGAAAAGCGCAGGGGTGCCTCGGCGTGGATATGGAATGCGCCGCCTCGATCGCGGTCGCGCGTTTTAGGAATATACCTTTTGTTCAGTTTCTGTTCGGGGCGGACAACCTTGATTGTGAGGAATATGATATGCGCGATCTTACATTGTACGGGCGAAATGCCGGCGGCAGGTATCTTTCTTTGGCGTTTGAGCTGGGAATACGGCTGTAACTTTAATTTTGTTGACGGAATGAGCCGGATTCGTAAGGAGAAAGGCACTGCTTAGCAGCAGTGCCTTCGACGGAATAGCGGTTTTTCTGCATCTGATCTGCATGCGAAGTTCATGCAGGCAGAAAACCGCGTCAGCATCGGGTGAGAATGTTTGCCCCACCGAAAATGCTTTCGGTGGGGACCCCGATTTATATATCAGTAATTTTCCAATGCAAATTAAATTTAGTGAATGCGCGGGAGGAGATGTGTGTTCGCCATAAGGGCGAAGTATCGATATTGGACACGTTTTTGAGTGCTGTACGTAGCGTGACAAGCTGTAGAGAAGGGCGAAAGCGTCTTGCTGCGCAAGCCGCCGAACCAACCGCGCATAAGTTGCATTCGTTTTTAAGCCATCGTGAGATACAAAATAAGCCAGGCTTGCCATTAATGACGTTAGGCGCGGAGTGGTTCGTCATTTAATATCTCCTCCCTCAAACAAAAGCCCAACCCGACAAGCGGATTGGGCTTTTGTTGGTGGGAGGAGATGGATTCGTAAGGAGAAAGGCACTGCTTAGCAGCAGTGCCTTCGACGGAATAGCGGTTTTTTCTGCATCTGATCTGCATGCGAAGTTCATGCAGGCAGAAAAACCGCGTCAGCATCGGGTGAGAATCCATCCTCCGCCGCCATGAGAAAACCGCACTGAAAAGTGCGGTTTTCCTGGTGGGAGGAGGTGGATTCGAACCACCGAAGTCATCGACAACAGATTTACAGTCTGCTCCCTTTGGCCACTCGGGAATCCTCCCTTGCGATACCCCGTAAAATTTCGTTCCGAAATTTGACGGGGACCCCGATTGTTGCCCCACATAATTTCCTTCGGAAATTCCGCGGGGACCCCGATTGTTGCCCCACAATGTGTTGGTGGGGAAGGGTTTTGGAGCTGGTGAACGGAATCGAACCATCAACCTGCTGATTACAAATCAGCTGCTCTGCCTATTGAGCTACACCAGCATGTGATGAGGTGCGGTGCGATCCTGACTACACCGGCAGTTTAGGGTGGTGCCTCGGGGCGGACTTGAACCACCGACACAGGGATTTTCAGTCCCTTGCTCTACCAGCTGAGCTACCGAGGCAGGACGGTCTAGGGAAGTGGCAGTGACCTCGTCACTGCCACTCGACCTTTGGCGATCCGGAAGGGGCTCGAACCCTCGACCTCCAGCGTGACAGGCTGGCGTACTAACCAACTGTACTACCGGACCGTATTATGGTGGGCCTTCACGGACTCGAACCGCGGACCAATCGGTTATGAGCCGACCGCTCTAACCAACTGAGCTAAAGGCCCTCATCCGGGGATTATCCCTTCGTCACGAGATTTGGTCGGGGTGAGAAGATTCGAACTTCCGACCCCATGGTCCCAAACCATGTGCGCTACCAAGCTGCGCCACACCCCGTGAGCCGGAACGATTCGTGACTATGACAATATACAATACGGGGGAAAGAATGTCAACTTTTTTGCGATGAATTTTGCGAGATTTTATTGACAAAATGCGGCACGGAAGAAAATAACGCGGCAAAACCTCTCAAAATGCGCGCATGCCGCTGAGGTAGGATTGTCGGAGGAGGCAATATGGGTATCGAATGCAGAAAAGAGCGCGGCAAGCTGACCTTCGCTTTTCACGGCGACATAGACGAATTCGCGTGCCGGACGCTGAGGACGGAAATAGATTCCGCTATAGCTCAGTCCGCGCCTCATGAGGTCGTGTTCGACCTGAAGGGCGTGTCTTTCGTGGACAGCACAGGGCTGGGGCTGATCCTGGGCAGATACAAAAAACTGAGCGCCGCAGGCGGTGTTTTGCGGCTCAAGGACGTTCCGCCGCAGGTGGACAAGGTGTTCCGCGCGAGCGGAGTGTATTCCGTGGTGGAGAAGGTGAAATGAAGACAGGAAATCACATGAAAATGCAGATCCCGGCATACGGGAAGAACGAGAGTTTCGCGCGCAACGCGGTCGCCGGGTTTGCGGTGGAGTGTTCGCCCACTCTCAGCGAGATCAACGACATAAAGACCGCCGTGAGCGAAGCGGTGACGAACGCCGTCGTACACGCCTACGAGCGCGAGAGCGGGGACAATCTCATCGAGATATGCGCGGATATCGACGACAGCAACACTCTTACGGTCAGCGTGCGCGATTTCGGGCGCGGGATAGACGACGTCGCGGCGGCGCGGGAGCCGTTTTTCACCACCAAGCCCGAAGAAGAGCGCAGCGGAATGGGCTTCACCATAATAGAAACCTTTATGGACGAAACCGCGGTGGAATCCGCTCCGGGAAAAGGAACGACCGTCGTCATGCGCAAAAGGATCGGCAGAAATGTTGAGTCATGAGGAAACGCTCGGACTGATCTGCCGCGCCAAATCCGGCGAGGAGGCGGCTAAAGAGCTCCTGGTGAAAGAAAATCTGCCGCTCATCAAGTCCGTTGTCAAACGATTCAAAGGCAGGCTGGAGTACGACGATCTGATGCAGTTGGGGGCAATGGGATTTCTCAAGGCGGTGTCCGGATTCGACGAGTCGTTCGGCGTACGGTTTTCGACCTATGCCGTGCCTATGATCACGGGTGAGATCAAACGCTTTTTACGCGACGACGGCGCGGTGAAAGTTTCGCGCTGGGCGAAGGCGCTTGCGCAGAAGATCGCGGCGTACACCGACGAACAGCTGAAAAACAACCGTCCCGAACCCACCGTGGACGAGCTTGCCGAAAAATTCGGCTGCGAAGCAGGCGACGTGGTGTTCGCGCTGGATACCGGGCGCTTTGTGGTATCGCTCAACGAGTCGGGCGACGAGGACGGGACGCCGCTGGGCGACAGACTGGTAGGAGCCGAAGCGCCCGAAGAGGACATCGACGGGCTGATGCTGCGCGACAGCATCAAAAATCTCCCCGAAAGGGAGAAGAAAATAATCATTCTGCGCTATTTCCGCGACAAAACGCAGAGCGAAGTGGCCGCCGAACTCGGCGTATCGCAGGTGCAGGTGAGCAGACTGGAGAGCAAAATACTCAGGAAGATGCGCGAGAAAATGGAGTGATGAACGCACCTGCGCATAATAACGCCTGTTTTGTCCACACTTAGTTTGTGGACGTTTTTTATACCGAAAATCCCGAAACCGACGAAATATTCTACGGGTGCGACGCTCCCGACGAGGCCGTGCGCCCTGCGGTGCGGAAAGGAGAAAAGCAATGATAGACAAGGCGGAATACCGCGAATACGTGGGGAAAAGCGCGCCGAAGTCGCCGATGTTTCGTTCGCTTGCGGCGGCGTTCCTTGTGGGCGGACTGATATGCTGCATCGGACAGGCGGTGGGCGACGTCATCAGCGTCCTTTTCCCCGATATGTCCGCAGACGACGTCGGAAGCTGGACTACCGTTGTAATGATATTCTTCGGTTCGTTCTTTACCGCGATCGGCGTGTATGACAAACTCGGTCATTTCGCCGGCGGAGGTTCGATCATTCCCATCACAGGATTTGCCAATTCCGTCGTATCGCCCGCGCTCGAATACAACCGGGAGGGCGTGTTCTTCGGCATATGCGCCAAAATGTTCGTGATAGCGGGACCTATAATCGTGTTCGGCGTAGTGGCGGGGATAATTGTAGGCGTGATTTCGCTTTTCGTATGACGCGCGGCGCGGAGGTCGGGGAATGAAAGAAGGCAGACAAAGTTTCTTGGCAAAAAAGCCGGTGTATCTGCGCTCGTCGTATACGATCGTGGGGCCGAAGGAGGGGGACGGCAATTTCGGAGAATGCTTCGATACCGTGCTCCGCGACGACCTCTGGGGTGAAAAATCCTACGAAAAGGCGGAAAGCAAAATGCACAGAGAGGCGATAAGAGGTGCGATTTGCCTCGCAGGGCTGGACTTTGACGGCATAGACCTCATGCTCGCCGGCGATCTGCTCAACGAGATCAGCGCGTCCAGCCTCGCCATGCGTTACTTTAAGGTGCCTTTCGCGGGACTGTACAACGCTTGTTCGACATTCAGCGAGGGGGTGCTGCTCGCCGCCGCGCTGATAGACGGCGGAGCGGTAAAGACGGTGACTTGCTCCACATCCAGCCACTTCGCTTCCGCGGAGCGGCAGTACCGCTATCCGCTGGAGCTTGGGAATCAGCGTACTCCCACATCGCAATGGACGGTGACGGGAGCCGGGTGCTCGGTGCTGAGCGGGGAGCGTCCCGAAGCGGAAAAAGACGCGGAAAACCGCGAAAACTTCGCGGAAAAGATGAACGAGATCCGCGAAAGCTGCCTCAAAAGCGCGGAGGAAGAGGACGAAAGACAAAAGCGGCGCGGGGCGCGCGACAAAGACGAAAATCCTTTCGCGCACGGAGGCGAGAAGCTGTTCGGCGCCGTGAAACGCAAGATACTGCGCATATGCCGTCCGGACAGTCTCATAGAGCCTCAATGCGATCCGTCATACCGCCGCACGCACGTCGTGAAGATCACGGGCGGCACTTTCGGCAAGGTGGTGGACTTCGGACTGACCGACGAGAGCAACATGGGCGGAGCGATGGCGCCTGCCGCGGCGGACACGTTTCTCGCCCATCTCGAAGATACGGGCGCTTCGCCCGGTGACTACGACGCCATATTCACGGGCGATCTGGGCAGATTCGGCAAACAGGCGTTCGAATACATCCTCGCAAGGGAAGGCGTGCGCCTTGACAACTATTACGACTGCGGCGCCGACTATTACAAGCCGGAACAGGAGACGTTTCAGGGCGGATCGGGCGCGGGATGCGTAAATACGGTGTTCAACGGCAGCATAGTAAAGCGCATGGAGCGCGGCGAACTGAAGAAGGTGCTCGTGCTTGCGACGGGCGCGCTTCTCAACAAGGATACGCCGCTGCAAAAGGAAAGCATACCCGGCGTCAGCCATGCGTTTGTCGCGGAGTGCGAGGAGCTGTAGCCGACGCGGCAGAGCAGAATGCGGAAAGGCATAATGCGCAAGTATTCTCGAAAATTCCGAAAATTAGAATACTTCGTGTAATATCGCAGCATAGTGCGTATTTAAGAGTGTGCCGGCGGGGCAAAATCTGCCGTACGGTGTGAAAAGGAGAAGAAATGGAGATATTCCTGACTTATCTTAAAGTGTTCGCGGCGGGCGGCGCGCTGTGCGCGCTCGGTCAGCTGCTCATCAACAAGACGAAGATGTCCTCCGCGCGCATTCTGGTCACTTTTATGCTGCTGGGGCTCGTCCTCGAAGTCGCGGGAGCGTTCGCTTACATGAAGGAATTCGCCTCCGCAGGCGTGACCATACCCATAACGGGTTTCGGGAGCAGTCTTGCAAAAGGCGCGATGCAGGGCGCGAAAGAGGGCGGACTTCTCGGCGCGGTAAGCGGAGGGCTCAGGGCAGCCGCGCCGGGCGTTTCGGCGGTGATACTTTTCGGCTTCGTTTTCGCCCTCGTTTTCCGTTCGCACAGCAAGAAAGTGTAAAGGCGAATCAATATCCCTCATTCTCCGGTTGATTGTCGGACACAAGTATTATCCCCGGCTGAAATATGCGGTTTCTGCCGGGGTATTTTACGGCGTGAGATCCAGAAATCCGCCGTTTTCCACCGCGCCGCCGAAATAGAACTGCGGCACGTCGCCTACGATCAGATTTTCCGCCACCAGCACCTCCGCTTTTACCGTTATGGTAGGTTCGTCTATCGGCGTGATGATGTTGACCACGGCATGGACGTCGATGTATATCTTGTGCAGAGTCTGGTTGATGCCCGCCGCGGTGAAATAGCTCACGAAATCGCACAGCGCGGAGCCTATGGGCATGACGCTGATGGTCACGTCCGGACCTATTCCCATGAGCAGGGCAAGTCCCGTGAAGGTGCCTATGGGGATGGATATCTCCCTGAGCCCCAGTTCGTCCAGATTCGCCTGTGCCAGGTTGGCTATCTCGCGGGCGATCATGTTGATCTCCGGCGAGTTGGCCTGCACCATCTCCACGTTGTCCTCGCTGTCGCGCACGACGCTGAACAGATCCTCGTACTCCAGACCGCCGCCGACAACCGTCGTCACCGCGAGATTGACTGCATTCGTGCACATTGCGCGCACTTCCGCCACCGCGCTTCCCATGACGGTCGGCACGATGTTGTTGCGGAAATAGACCGTGCAGAAAACGAACGCGGCTACGAACAGCGTCAGTGCGACCGCTATGCGCAGCAGTCCCGGTCTGAGTCTTTTTGCGCTTTTGTCCATGCGACATTATATGCGCGGAAGGCGTCCCCGTTTTGCGTTTTCGCAATTTTGCGCGGATCGGCGCCGGAGCCGCTTCCCGCCCGGCGGAGCGGCGTTGAAACGAAAAACCGCCGAAAAAGGCGCGATATTGCACATTTCGGCGCTCCGAAGGCTTCGTTTGATTGACGTACGCGCGAAATATTGGTATTATATTTCAAGTTAAATTTTCGTGCGCGCACCGCGCGTGCGGTCAATACGGAGTTTACATGAAAGCACAAATCGACAGCATCAAACAAGCGGCGCTTGCCGCGGCGGAAGCCGCGCAGACGGTGCAGGAGCTAGGCGAAGTCCGCGTGCGTTATCTGGGCAAGAGCGGCGAGATGACGGCGCTTATGAAGGGGCTCGGCGCGCTTTCCAAGGAAGAACGCCCGGAGATGGGCAAAGTGCTGAACGCGGCACGCGCGGAGATCGAAGCGGCGCTCGACGCAAAGACCGCCGTCGCGCGCGAGCGCGAAAAGAACGCGCGTCTTGCGGCGGAAGCGGTGGACGTGACGCTCCCCGGCAGGAAGCCCGTCCGCGGCACGCTGCATCCGATCACCAGAGTGCGCGAGGACATCGTCAAGGTGTTCCTCGGCATGGGTTTCGAGGTGGCGGAAGGTCCGGAGATAGAGAGCGACCTCTACAATTTCCAGCTGCTCAACGTCCCGAAGGATCACCCTGCGCGCGATATGCAGGACACTTTTTATGTCAACGATTCGTTCGTCCTCCGCACGCACACGTCGCCCATGCAGGCGCGCATGATGACCACGCGCAAACCTCCCATCCGCGTCGTCATTCCCGGCAGGGTATACCGTTCCGACGACGACGCGTCGCACAGCCCGATCTTCCACCAGATAGAGGGGCTTGCGGTCGACAGGCACATTACTCTCGGCGACCTCGAAGGGTGCCTTACGGCGTTTGCGCAGCAGATGTTCTCGAAAGACACGCAGATACGTCTGCGCCCGTCATATTTCCCGTTCACGGAGCCTTCGGTGGAGGTGGACGTGACGTGCGCCATTTGCGGCGGAAAAGGCTGCCGCGTGTGCAAGGGCACCGGTTGGGTGGAGATCCTCGGCGCCGGCGTGGTGAATCCCGCGGTGCTGGATATGTGCGGCATCGACAGCTCGGAGTACAGCGGTTTCGCATTCGGGCTGGGGCTTGAGCGCATAGCGATGATCAAATACGGCATACCCAACATCAAGATGTTCTACGAGAACGACGTCCGTTTTCTCGGACAATTCAACGGGGAGGTGGAAAAGTAATGCTCGCACCGATCTCATGGCTTAAAGATTATGTGGATATAAACGTCACGCCCGAAGAGCTCGCCGCAAAACTCGTGGCGATAGGCTTCGAGGTGGAAGGGATAGAATATCAGGCGAAAAAAGCGTCGCTTGTAAAAACGTGCAAAATCTTGTCCGTCGAAAAACATCCCGCCGCAGACAGACTGCGCGTGACACAGGTCGACGTCGGCGGCAAAACCATACAGGTGGTGACCAACGTGCCCGTCGAGGGCGGCGAATATACCGCCGTCGCGCTTGACGGCGCGGTGCTCGCGGACGGACACGCGATAAAGCGCGGCGAACTCAGGGGAGTACTCTCCGAGGGTATGTTCTGTGGGCCGGAGGAGATAGGGCTCTCCGCCGCGGACATCGACGGACAGAAAGAGGACGACATCCTGCGTTTTCCCGAAGGCACGCCTCTCGGCGAGGACGCTGCTGTCGCGCTCGGTTTCGACGACGTGGTGCTCGACGTTTCCGTGACTGCCAACCGTCCCGACTGCAACAGCATATACAAGCTCGCAAAAGAAGTTGCGGTGGCGCTCGGCACGGAGTGCCGCGAGCCGGAGATACGTTACGAAGCGACCGGCGCGGACGTCGGCGACGCGGTGGGCGTTGAGGTGAGGAACCGCGAACTTTGTCCGAGGTATATGGCGGCGTGCGTGCGGAACGTGAAGATATTCCCGTCCCCCGAAAAGATGCGCAAACGCCTGAGAGCGGTGGGCATCCGTCCCATTAACAATATAGTGGACATCACGAATTACGTCCTTACGGAAATAGGACAGCCCATGCACGCCTTTGATCTGAGGTATCTTGCGGGGGGCAGGATCGTCGTGAGGAACGCCGAAGAAGGGGAGCGCATTGTCACTCTCGACGGCAAGGAAAACAAAATGACTTCCTCCATGCTTGCGATCTGCGACGCGGAAAAACCCGTTGCGGTAGCGGGCATAATGGGCGGTGAATACAGCGGCATACAGGCTGACACTTCCACGATAATCTTCGAATCCGCCAAATTTGCCCGCGACAGCGTGCGCCGCACTTCGCGCGCGCTCAACCTGCGGTCGGACAGTTCGGCGCGCTACGAAAAGGGCATCGATTTCGCCTCGCAGGAGTACGGTTTGAAGCGCGCTCTCACGCTCATATACGAAACGGGCAGCGGCGAGATAGGCAAGGGACTGATCGACGTCAAGGTCGATTACGCCGAAGTGCGCGACATCGCGTTCACGACGGCGAAGATAGCGCGGATACTCGGCTGCGCCGTGCCCGAAAAGAAACTCGTGAACATTCTCTCCCGTCTGGGCATCCCCGTGTCGAAGAAAGAGGACGGGACGCTCGTTGCGCACGTCCCCGACGCGAGGTCGGACATCGACGGAGTGAACGACATTGCGGAAGAGTTCATCAGGGTGTACGGCTACTCGCATGTGAAGCCCACGCTGTTCAGGCATTCGGGACTCACGCGCGGCGGCGTGCCCGCGGATATCGCGTTCCGCAACAAGGTCAAGGAGGAGCTTGCCGCGGAGGGACTCAGCGAGTGCATCACCTATTCATTTACCTCTCCGACGTTTGCTGACAAACTCCGCATACCCGCGGACAGCGACCTGCGCAAATGGGTGGAACTCGTCAATCCTCTCGGCGAGGCTCTCAGCGTCATGCGCACGGTACTTACGCACAGCATGCTCGAAGTGCTCGCCTACAACGCGGCGCATTTCAATAAGAGCGCGGCGCTTTTCGAGATAGCCAAGACCTATCATCCGCACTCCCTGCCTCTCACCGAACTGCCCGAAGAGAGGGAAAAACTCGTCATCGGCATGTACGGCGCGGACGCGGATTTCTTCACGCTCAAAGGCGTGATAGAGGGACTCTTCGACGCGTTGCACGTCAAAGCGGCGTTCGGTGTGTCCGGGCTGCCTTTCCTGCATCCCGGCAGGGGCGCGGACATTTCCGCGGACGGGACGCACGTCGGCTTTGCGGGCGAGATCCATCCCGACGTCGCGGAGGAATACGGCGCGGACGTCAGAATGTATGCGGCTGAGCTGGATCTTGCCGCGCTGTACGGCGTGTGCAAGGGGGGATGCGGGTTCAAGGCGTTCTCCAAATATCCGCCCGTCGAGCGCGACCTCGCGGTCGTGGTGGCGGACGGCGTGCACGCCGGGGATATGATTGCCGCGGCGGAGAGCGCCGGTGCGGAGCATCTCACCGGTTCCGACGTGTTCGACGTCTACCGCGGAGCGCAGGTGGGAGAAGGTATGAAGAGCGTCGCTATGAGCTTCACTTTCTCTTCCGTCGAACGCACGCTCACCGACGACGAGATCGCCGCCGAGATGCAGAAGATACTTTCCGCACTCGAAAGCGCTTTCGGGGCGAAGATCCGCGCCTGACGACAAGACGGAAAGCCGCGTGTCCGTGCGGAACGTCCGTTTCCGTCCGCGGAAACGCAACAGAAAAGATATGTTTGACGACAAAAGTCTTAACACGCTCGAATACGGGAAAATTCTCGAAATGCTTGCCGCCCGCGCACAGTCCGAGGGCGGCAAAGCCGCATGCCGCGGGCTCCGTCCCGTCGGCGTGCGCACGGAGGCGGAGCTCGCTCTCGACATGACAGCGGAAGCCGACAGGACTCTCTTCGAATTCTCCGTATCGCCCTCGTTTGCCGTGGACGACATAGAGGAAACTCTCCTCAAAGCGGAGAAGGGCGCGGTGCTGTCCATTCCCGAGATACTGCGCGTGGGCAGGGCGCTGCGCGTGGCGCGGCGGCTCCGGAAATCCGTGTCCGCAGTCACCGGCATACCCGGACTTCACGGCATGATCGCGGGACTTTATTCCGACGAAGAGCTGGAGAAGGACATCTTCGACTCCTTCATCTCCGAAACAGAGGTGGCGGACAACGCCACGCCCGAACTGCGCGCGATACGTCTGCGTATAAGGAAACTCGGCGACAACGTAAAGACGAAACTTCAGCTGTTCGTCACATCGCCCGCCTATCACAAATATCTGCAGGACAGCATAGTCACGGTGCGCGGCGACAGATACGTCATTCCCGTAAAGAGCGAGTTCAAGGGGGCGATAAGCGGTCTTGTGCACGATCAGTCCGCGTCCGGAGCGACGCTGTACATCGAACCCATGCAGATCGTGGAGCTCAACAACGAGCTCAAGACGGAGAAGCTCAACGAACAGGCGGAGATAGAGCGCATACTGCGCAATTTCTCGATCTCCGTCCGCGCGCACAGCGACAGACTTCAGGCGAGTTACGCCGTGATAGTGGAGATGGACGCGATCTTCGCGCGCGCACAGCTTGCGCACGAGATGAAGGCGGTGCGCCCCGAACTCAGTGCGGAGGGAGAGCTGTCCGTCAAAGAGGGAAGGCATCCGCTGATCGACGCTAAAAAGGTTGTTCCGCTTACACTCGGAATGAAGCCGGAGGAAAAGATGCTGCTCATCACGGGTCCGAACACCGGCGGAAAGACCGTGACGCTCAAGATGACGGGACTTTTCGTGTGTATGGCGCTGTCCGGAATGTATGTGCCGGCAAAGGGCGCTAAAGTGCCCGTGTTCGACGGCGTGTACAGCGACATCGGCGACGAACAGAGCATCCAACAGAGCCTTTCGACATTCTCCGCGCATATAAGGAACATCATAGAGATACTCGGCAAGATCACGGAGCATTCGCTTGTGCTGTTCGACGAGCTGGGTGCGGGTACGGATCCCGGCGAAGGCGCGGCGCTTGCCGTGAGTATATCGGACTATGTTATGCGTACGGGCGCGAAGTTTCTCGTCACGTCGCACTTCAACGATCTCAAGGAATACGCCCTGACGACGAAAGGAGTTGTCGCGGCGTCAATGGAATTCGATACCGCAACGTTCCGCCCGACGTTCCGGCTGGTCATGGGCGCGATCGGAACGTCCAACGCGCTGGACATCGCTTCGGGACTGGGGCTTGACAAGAGCATAATCGAAAACGCGCGGACGAGAATATCCGCCGAAAAAAGGCAGTTCGACAACGTGCTTTCCGCGGCGGAGCAGACCCGCAGGCGCGCCGAACAGCTCGTGTACGACGCGTCGCTGGACAGAGAAAAAGCCGCAAGTGCGCTAAGGGAAGCGGAGAACGAAAAGAAACTCATCGCCGAAAAGCGCGAGAAACTGGACGAAAGCATACGCCGCGAAACCAAACGGCTCATCGAGGACTCGGTGGAAGAAGCTGACGAGATCATAGATCAGCTCAAGTCGCTGCTTGCCAAGGATAGCGTGGAGGACAAGGACATCTTCGCCGCGCGGGCATTGAAGCGCAAGCTGCAGAACATCTCAGCCAAGTACGATACCGAAAGCATCGTCGAGGACGAGCCTGACGATACGCCGCTTGAGCCGGGCGATTTCGTGTGGGTGAAGTCGCTCGCAAGGCGCGGACAGCTTAAGGGTGTGAACGCGCGGGGAGAAGCGGAAGTCGCCTTCGGCAAACTTGCCGTAAAAGTCAGACAGGGGGACTATTACAAAGTAAAATGACCGACATATACGTTCAGCGCGAAGAAGTCGCCCTGAGAAAGGGCGCGCGGAGAGATCAGATCCTGGGCATGGTGCTGCAGCTTGCGGGGCTGGGGCTGATACCCGTCGCGGTCTTTTTCAGTTACTGGGTGTTTTTCGCGGTCGCGGTGGCGCTTGCCGGCGGAATATGGCTTACGCAGAGGTTTTATTCCTCACCAAAAGAGTACGAGTACGCCTTCACGGGGACAAAACTCGTCGTGTCGCGCGCAAACATAGCCGGCAGAGGCAGAAGAATGCTGGAAATAGCGCTCTCGGACGTCAGATCCTTCACGGGATTCTACGACATAGTGACGGAAAGGGACTTTCTTGCGGCCGCGGGCGCTAATATGCCGGAGATCAAAGCGATGACTTTCGCCGTCGGCGACGAGATCTACAGGCTGTTGTTTGCCCCCGACGACTATATGGCCGCGCTGATAAGCGAAAAGCTCCGCGCGGGAAGCGCAAAACGACCAGACGCGCATACGGAGGAGAAATGATATATCTTGACAATGCCGCGACCACGAGAATGTACGACGGCGCGATAAAAGTGATGGCACAGGCGTGCGAGGAGAGATGGTTCAACGCCTCCGCGCTGTACAAGGAAGCCTCCGACGAAAGCAGACGCATAAAGGAGGCGAGAGAAAAGGTGTCCGCCGCGCTGAAAGCCGGCGACGGAGATGTGTACTTCCTTTCCGGCGGAACGGAGGCGGACAACACCGCGCTCATGTGCACGAGAAAGGCGAAAGGCAGCCGTATCATAGTGGGCGAAGGGGAGCACGACGCGGTCATCAACCCGGCAAAACAGCTGAAAGAACAGGGTTTCGATGTGGTGTTTGCTCCGATAAAACCTGACGGCGGCGTGGACGAGGAGAAGTTCGCCGGGCTACTTTCGCGCGACGTGTCGCTCGTTTCCGTAATGCACGTCAGCAACGAAACGGGGGCTGTGAACGACATAAAGAAACTTGCGGCGCTGACAAAACGCGTCGCCCCGAAGGCGGTTTTCCACAGTGACGGCGTACAGGCGTTCGGCAAGATCAAGGTCAATCTGCGCGATCTCGGCGTCGATCTTTACTCGGTGTCATCACACAAGATACACGGTCCCAAGGGTATCGGCGCGCTGTATGTCGCAAAGGGCGCGCCCGTAAAGCCGCTTGTCTACGGCGGAGGGCAGGAGAAAGGCTTCCGTTCCGGGACGGAGAACGGACCTGCCGTCGAAGCGTTTGCCTTCGCAGCAGAGCAGACCATGCGCGATTTCGAAGCAAACTATTCTAAAAAACGCAATTTTATAGAGCAGTTAAAGTCGGAATTGCAAAGTGCGTGCCCCGAAGTCAGGATAATCACGGATACCGAGCGCTCCGCCCCCCACATCCTCACAGTCGCATTCGGCGGAGTGCGCGGAGAGGTGCTCCTGCACGCGCTTGAAAAACGGGGCATTCTGGTTGGTGTCGGCTCGGCGTGTTCCTCCCACAGGGAGAGCAGGTTCAAGACGCTGCTCGGACTGGACGAGCATTACCGCGACGGTATAGTGCGCTTCAGCGTGTCGGAGTTCAACGACATATCTCAAGCCGCAGAAGTCGCGGAGGCAGCCGCGGAAGAGGCGGTGAAACTGCGCGAATACGCACGCAAGTAGCTCCGGCGGCATCGCGGACAAAAGAAAACAAAAGGAAACGGGTTATGGAAAGAGTGATCGTGATAAGATTCGGAGAGCTTTTCCTGAAAGGAAAGAACAGGGACTATTTCGAATCCATGCTCATACGCAACATCAAAAGCGCTCTCAAAGGCGTAAAGTGCGCGTTTTCGCGCTCGCAGGGCAGATATTTTGTCGAGGACTTTGCCGACGACGACTGCGGAGAGCTGATCGGACGGCTCACAAGGGTGTTCGGCATACATTCGCTTTCCGTCGCCGACAAAGTGGCTGTGCGTGCGGACGAGGATTTCCCCGAAATCAGGCAGTCGCTGGTGAAAGCCGCAAAAAAAGCCGCCGAAAACGCGGAGGGGAAGCTGCGTTTCCGCGTGACGGTGAAGCGCGCCGACAAGCGCATCCCCATGACGTCCGCCGAGATAGCGGCGGCGCTCGGCGGTTCGGTGCTCGCTCTCGGACGCTACAAGGTTGACCTTACGGACTATGACTGCGACTTCAGGGTGGACGTGCGCGAAAACGGCGTCGCCCTCGTCTACACGGACGTCATTCCCGGCGCGGGCGGACTTCCCGTCGGGTGCTCCGGGCGCGGAATGCTGCTGCTGTCCGGGGGCATAGATTCCCCGGTGGCGGCGTACATGATGGCAAAACGCGGCATGAAGATATTCGCCGTGCACTTTGCCTCTCCGCCGTACACGTCCGACAAAGCGCGCGAAAAGGTGGCGGAACTGAGAGATATCGCCGAAAAATATGCCGGAGAGATACGTCTTTTCGTCGTGCCGTTCACGGATATACAACTTGCCATACACAAGAATTGCCCGGCTAACATGATGATCACGATAATGCGCAGATTCATGATGCGCATCGCGTGCCGTCTTGCGGAGGCGCACGACTGCGGCGCGCTCATCACGGGAGAGAGCCTGGGACAGGTCGCTTCCCAGACGGTGGAAAGCATGACGTGCACAGGGGATACCGCGACGCTCCCCGTATTCCGTCCGCTCATAGGCATGGACAAGGACGAAATTGTGGCAATCGCCAAGAAGATAGGCACTTACGACACCTCGATACAGCCGTACGAGGACTGCTGCACGGTGTTCCTGCCCAAATCTCCCGTCATTCATCCTTCGCTCGCGTCCGTGCGGAAAGCGGAGTCGCCGCTTCCCGTTGACGAGCTCGTGAACGGCGCGCTCGCCGCCGTAGAGGAGTGCTGAACGGCTCCGCAATGCGCGTCCGGACGTCAATTTTACGTAAAAAGCCCTGCATGGTCCCGCAGTCCAGCAGGGCTTTTTGCATGCGTCGGTGTACGCTCGGACTCAGTGCGCCACGGACGGAACTCCGACGGATTACAGGATGCGGTCTCGCGGCTGCGATACGAAGCAGTCTTTGGAGAGAGCGCCGATGACCGCGCCGTCACCGTCCGCGACGGACATTTGCACGGTGTAGGTCACTTTGCCGCCGAACGAGAAGGGCGCGTGCGTGAAAATAACGGTCTTGTCGGGATACAGCCTGCACGGCTCCGCGTTTGTGCCGTCCCGGCTTTCCTTTCCGTCGACGGCATTCCGTGCGGAGCCGCCCGCATTGCCGTATCCGCCGGAACCGGACGGGAAAGTCCGGCGTCTTTCGAGCCGTACGCCCGCCGAAGAGGGGACGAATTCGCCTGTCTGTCCCGAAACGGTGCCTGCGATGCGCGTGCCCAGCATGTCGGAGCAAAGCACGGTATAGTCGAACGCAGGCTCCGCGGTAAGCGTGACTGTGACGGCGCCGCCGTCCGCCGCGAGCGAGAATACCGGGACTGGCGCGTCGAAACGCGAGCCGTACTCGTCCGCGCGGAATTTTGCCGCGAACAGTTCGGAGCGGACGTACTCTTTGGGGGTGGACGGCGAGGCGAGAGTGGCTTTTTTGTTTTTGAAAGTCGAGTAGACGTCCACGTTTTCGCGCACCACGCCACGCGGAAGCTCGAAGGAGGGCGGTTTTTCGCCCGCATATATTCTGCGCCACACCTCGGCGGCGTGACGGGTGGGATGGCCGCCGCCCAGCTCGGTCGTTTTCTTCGCGCCGTGCCACACGGCAAGAGTATATTCCGAGGTGTAACTCACGCTCCATGCGTCGGTGTTGTATTCTCCGTCGCGCTGTACCGTGCCGGTCTTGCCCGCGACCGCAATACTGAGCGATGAAAGCGTGCGCGCCGTACCGGACTTCGCCGTATCTTCGAGGCAGTCCGTGACGAGCGCCGCGGTTTCGGGCGAAAAGACTCTTTCCGCGTGCACGTCCGGGGAGGCGGTCTTGACTCCGTCCTTTACTATCGCCCTTACGAAGTGCGGCTTGACGTAGTTTCCGCCGCGCGCCAGCGCCGAGTAAGCTCCTGCGAGAATGCGCGGATTGGTCCCTTCCGCCGTCGCCCCCAGCGCGAGAGCGAGGTTGGAATCCTTTTCGGAAACTTTCACTCCCAGTTTCCGCAGATAGCCGAGCGCGGCATCCGTGCCCACATACGAGAGCACTTTCACCGCCGCCGTGTTCATAGAACGTTTGATGGCTTCGCGCGGCGTGGTGTCGCCGTAGTAAACGCCGTCGAAATTGTCGGGTGAGTATCCGCCGAAGTCCGTCTTTTCGTCGCGCAACGGTGTGGCGAGCGTGACCGCGCCCGTGTCGAGCGCGGGAGCGTATACGGCGAGCGGTTTGAGGACGGAGCCCGCCTGGCGCGATATCTCGTAGCCGAGTGTGCCGAAGTATGCCGCTATCTCTCCCGTCGCGTTGTCGAGGAGCACCGCGGAGCCGTTTACGCCGCCGTCGGAGTAGTTGGAGCGGTCGAGCGTTTCTTCGGCGAGGATCTTCTGCTTTTCCGGGTCGAAAGCGGTCATGATGACCAGTCCGGAGTTGCCGAGCCGGTATTCCGTGATGCCGAGCATCCCGCACGCTTCGCGCACCGCCGCCGCAACGTACTGCTCCGCATAATTTTCCCCCTTTTCCCCCTCTTTTGCAAGGCGCATTTTCTCCGCTTTCGCCTCGTCGCGCTCCGCTTCGGTGATGTAACCCTCCCGGCACATGACGTCCAGCACGAGATTGCGTCTTTCGGTTGCGCGTCCTACGCTGTTTTTGGGAGAATAACGGGAGGGATTTTTCAGTATGCCGGCAAGCGTCGCCGCCTGAGCTACCGTAAGATCGCAGGGTTCGCAGCCGAAATAGATGCGGCTCGCCTCGTTGATGCCGTATGCGCCCGCGCCGAAGTATATGACGGAGAGATACATGGCGAGTATCTCGTCTTTGGAGTAGTTCTCCTCGATCTTCATGGCGATGGCGATCTCTTTGAGTTTGCGCGACAGGGTGCGTTCGGCGCTGAGGTGCGTGTTTTTCACCAGCTGTTGGGTGATGGTGGACGCGCCCTCGACCGCTTTGCCGGCTTTGATGTTGCGCAATACCGCCCGGATTATGCCTTTCGGGTCGTAGCCTTTGTGCGAATAGAAGCGTTTGTCCTCGAGAGCCACGAACGCCGCCTTGACGTGTTCGGGCACGGAGGAGGGATCGACGTAATTGTCCGCGGCGTACGGGAGTTTTTCACCGTTTATGTCCAGGACGACCGGCAGGGCGGTGGCGGTGGGGAGCAGCGCGGCGTCGAATTCGGCTCCGTCAGCCCATTTCGTGAACCATATATATCCGCCGAGCGCAGCCGCGCCGAGCAGCAGGACGACCGCGGTCACGGCGACGGCGGTGAGTTTCAGGAGTTTTTTTCCAAGCCCGGTTTTCTTGCCGCCGCCCGTCATTTTGTCCCCGGAGGGAGGCGCTCCGGCGGCGGCACCGGCATATTTTTCCCGACCTTTTTTCATTGCGATTATTATTGTGTTTTCGGCGGTTTTTATGTATAATGATTTAATCGGAATTGCGCCCGTGCGGGCGCGTACAGCCGCGCGTGACGGCGGTCCGGGCATCAATCGAAAGAAAAGGAAGCAAAATGCGTTACAAGATAGTCACCTACGGCTGCCAGATGAACGTGCACGAGTCCGAGAAGATCGCGGGACTCCTTGAAGGTATGGGCGGCACGGCATGCGCGGACGGAGAAAGCGCGGACGTGATCGTCTTCAACACCTGCTGCATCCGCGACAACGCGGAGCGGAGAGCTTTGGGCAACATCGGAGTCGTAAAGGCGGAGAAAAAGAAGAATCCCGGCATTATTATCGCCGTATGCGGCTGCATGACGCAGCAGGAGGGCGCGGCGGAAGTCATCAGGGAGCGTTATCCTTATGTGGACATCGTGCTCGGCACGCGCAACATATTCGCTCTTCCCGGCGAGATCGAGAAGGTGAAAAAGGCGATGGCGGCGATGAAAAAGCGCTCGGACAAGCGTTACCGCGCGTTTGACACGGAGTACGCCCCCGACTATCTCGACCGCGACGAGCGCACTCCGGTGACGCGCACGAGCTTTCCGAACGCGTGGGTGAACATCATCTACGGCTGCAACAATTTCTGCACATACTGCATAGTGCCTTACGTCCGCGGACGAGAACTCTCGCGTCCCATGGACGCTGTGCTCGACGAGGTGCGCCGCTGCGTGGACGGCGGATACAAGGAGATCACGCTGCTGGGACAAAACGTCAACTCTTACGGTCACGATCTTTCGGGAGGGGAGAGTTTCGAGCGGCTGCTCCGCGGGATAGACCGCATAGACGGGAAGTTCCGCGTGCGGTTCATGACCTCGCACCCGAAAGACCTCACCGACGGAGTCATCGACGCGATGGCGTGCTCGGACAAGATATGTTCCAACATCCATCTTCCCGTACAGTCGGGTTCGGACAAGGTGCTGAAGGACATGAATCGCCGTTATACGAGAGAGCGGTACTTCGCGCTGACGGAGAAACTCCGCGCCGCCATGCCGGACATCGGCATAACCACGGACGTCATGGTGGGATTCCCTACGGAAACGGAAGAGGATTTTGCGGACACGACGGATCTTGTCCGCAGCGTGCGCTTCTCCAATGCGTTCACATTCGTGTATTCGCCGCGGAAGGGCACTCCCGCCGCGGAAATGCCGCAGATCCCGTATGCGGTTAAACGCAGACGCATAGGCGAACTCATCAGACTGCAGAACGCCGTCACCAAGGAGCTTTCCGAGGATTATGTCGGCAACGTGTACGAAGTGCTCGCCGAGGACGTGTCGCCCAAGCACGAAGGCATGCTGTGCGGCAGGACGGAGAGCGGCAGACTTGCGACTTTTCCGGGCGATACCGGGAGGATAGGAGAGTTCGTGAAGGTAAGGATAAACGAGGCGCGTTCGGCGTCGCTGTTCGGAGTCACGGAGGATTGAATGGAAATCGACGTAAGCAAACTTTCCCCGATGATGCAGAGATATTTCGAGATAAAGGCCAATTATCCCGACTGTCTGCTGTTTTTCAGACTCGGCGACTTCTACGAGATGTTTTTCGAGGACGCGGAGGTCGCTTCGCGCGTGCTAGATCTCGTGCTCACGGGACGCGAATGCGGGCTGAAGGACAGGCGCGCGCCCATGTGCGGAGTGCCCCACCACGCGGTGGACAACTATATCCGCCGCCTTATCGATGCGGGCTACCGCGTGGCGATATGCGAACAGCTCACCGACCCCGCAACCTCAAAGGGGATGCTGGAACGCGACGTGGTGCGCGTGGTCACTCCCGGCACCGTGATCGAGGAGGATATCCTGGACGCGAAGAGCACCAATTATCTCGCTTCCGTCTGCCTTTCGGGCAACGCGTTCGGGCTTGCGTGGACGGACATCAGCACGGGGGAGCTTACGGTATACGAATATAAAGGTGACGACTGGCGCACGCGGCTGAGCGACGTGCTATCGTCCGCAAGTCCTTCGGAATTCGTCTGCAACGCGGAGTTCGAGTCCGTGTGGCGCAGTGTGCCGTACTTCGCTTCCGCGGACGTCAGACCGCGCTGTTACCACGATTTCGCCTACAATCACAAGACGGCGGAAAAGAAGCTGCGCGAGGCTTACAACGTGGCATCGCTGGCGGCTTTCGAGTGTGACGACAAGGAGCTGGCGGTTTGCGCCGCCGGAGGACTGTTCGAGTATCTGTCCCAGACGCAGAAGCGCACTCTTTCGCAGATGAGTCCTCCCGCGTATCTGCACGACAGTTCATTCATGCTGCTGGACGCCGCCACGCGGCGCAATCTGGAACTTACCGCCCGCGCACGCGACGGGAAAAAGACGGGGTCGCTCCTCGGAGTGCTGGACAAAACGCGCACCGCGATGGGAGCGCGAATGCTCCGCGCGTGGATAGAAAGACCGCTGCGCGGCGAAAAGGAGATCAATGCGCGTCTGGACGCAGTCGGCGCGCTTGCACAAAACCGCGCCGCAAGGGAGAAAGCGGCGGAGCTCCTCTCCGACGTCCGCGATCTGGAACGTCTTTCCGGCAGGCTGGCTTACGGCTCGGCGACTCCGGCGACGCTCATCGCCGTATCGGACACGCTCAACGTGCTTCCCGGGCTGAAAAAGTCACTCGCGGAAGTGAAAGATCCGCTGGTAAGGAGGATTGCTGCCGACATTCAGCCGCTTCCGGACGTGGCGGCGGTGCTCAACGCCGCGCTTGCGCGCAAGGACGATCCTTCGGATAAGGACAACGGCTATATCGTGGCGAAAGGCTACGACGAGCAGCTGGATTCCCTCCGGGACATCAAATCCACCGCGCAGGCATGGCTTGCCAACCTCGAGCAGCGCGAGAGGGAAGCCACCGGGATAAAGACGCTCAAAGTAAACAGCAACCGCGTATTCGGCTACTATATAGAGGTGAGCAAGTCGCTGCTCGACAAAGTGCCGTACCGCTATCAGCGCAGGCAGACGCTGGTGAATGCGGAGCGGTTCGTCACGGACGAACTCAAGGAGATAGAAACCCGCATTCTCACCGCCCACGAGGAGGCGACCGCGCTGGAGAACAGGATCTTCGACGAACTGAAGAGCATGACGCTCGCAAAACTCGCCGAACTTCAGAAAACGGCGCGCGCCGTAGCCGCGCTGGACGTGCTGCAGTCTTTCGCGGCGGTCGCGGTACGCGGAAATTACGTCCGTCCGGTGATCGGGAAAAAGGTCGCAGCCATCAACATCAGGGACGGCAGACACCCCGTTGTAGAAACGCTCATGGAACACGGCGCATACGTGCCCAACGACACCCTTCTTGACAGTCGGGACAACCGCACCATGATACTGACAGGTCCGAACATGGCGGGCAAGAGCACTTACATGCGGCAGGTCGCGCTCATCACTCTGATGGCGCACATAGGTTCCTTCGTGCCGGCAAAGAGCGCGGAGATCACGCTCACGGACAGGATCTTCACCCGTATAGGCGCAAGCGACGACCTCACGGGCGGACAGTCCACGTTCATGGTGGAGATGATAGAGGTGGCGACGATACTGAATTACGCCACGTCGTCCTCTTTGCTCGTGCTGGACGAGATAGGCAGAGGCACGTCCACCTATGACGGGCTGAGCATCGCATGGGCGGTGCTGGAATACATCACGTCCGAGATCCGCGCCAAGACGCTGTTTGCCACGCATTTCCACGAGCTTACCGACGCGGAAAGTTTCGGCGGAGTCAAGAACTACCGCGTGCTGGTCAGCGAAACGGGGGACAGGATAGTATTCCTGCACAAGATCGCAAGGGGAAGCGCGCCGCGCAGTTTCGGCGTGGAAGTGGCTTCGCTCGCCGGCGTCAAAAAGTCGGTCATCGAGCGTGCGCGCCGCATAATGACGGAGCTGGAACGCCGCGCCGGCGACCGCGACTCCAACAGCATCCTGCTGGCTTCGGGCGCGAACGGCAGAGCGGTGCAGCAGACAAGTCTTTTCGACAAAGAGGAATCCGAAGTGGAAAAGGAACTCAAGGACATCGACGTGGAGAATCTTACGCCGCTCCAGGCGCTTACGGTGCTCAACGATCTGAAAAAGAAGGCGGAGGGCTAAATGGGAAAGATCAATGTGCTTCAGCCCGGCGTGTTCAACATGATCTCTGCCGGCGAGGTGGTGGAACGGCCGGCATCCGTCGTGAAGGAACTTACCGAGAACAGCATCGACGCGGGCGCGACGGATATTTCCGTCACCGTGGAAGAAGGAGGCATACGCCGCATTACGGTGAGCGACAACGGTACGGGTATACTCAAAGAGGACATGCGCGCCGCTTTTCTTCCGCACGCAACAAGCAAACTTGCCGAGATAGCAGACCTTGATACCATAGCGACGCTGGGATTCCGCGGCGAAGCGCTTGCGAGCATAGCTTCCGTCAGCGAAGTAACGCTCGTGTCGCGCGCCGACGGTTCGGATTGCGCCAATCTCATCAGACTCGAAGGCGGCGCGGTTGCCGAGGAGCGCGCCGACAGCCGTGCAAAGGGTACGTCCGTGACGGTGGAGAACCTCTTTTTCAACACTCCGGCGCGCCTCAAATTCCTTAAAAAAGCGTCTGCGGAGCTTCGTTACGTCACCGACGCGGTAGAGAAACTCGTGCTCGCCAATCCGTCGCTCAGGATCAGCTACGCCTGCGAAAAAGGCAGCATCATCGAGCATTCCGGCGGAGAGCTTGCCGACGCGATCGCAGCAGTGTATCCCGACCTCGATCTTTCGCGCTTCATAGCGGTGGAAAGAGTTTCTTCGAGCGGCGTCAGAGTGAGCGGATACGTGTCGGAGGTGAACTATACGGCGCCTACGCGTTCACGTCAGACCGTCATCGTCAACGGCCGCGTGGTGGAGAACGATACGGTTTCCGCCGCAGTGGACAAGGCATACCGCGATTATCTGGTCAAGCGCACCTATCCGATGTATGTGCTGGATGTCGTCGTTCCTTTCGACGAGGTGGACGTCAATGTGCATCCCGCCAAGTCCGAAGTGCGTTTCCGCAACAAAAACGCGGTATTCGGCGCGGTGTTCAGGGCGGTTGAGGACGCGCTCAAAAGCGTTTTCGGCGGAGAACCGCACGGGTTTTCCCGGATGCCGGAAGCCGGGGACGGCGGTTTGCCGGCCGCATCGTACGACGCTTACGAGCAAACGGCGATCGACACCGCTTCGCTTTACGCGCGCGACACCGATACCGCATACGGAAGTTTTCCGTCCGCAGCCCCCGAACCGTATGCGTCCGCAGGCTTTGCTCCGGACGTGCCGTTCGACCTGTCGTCGCTCAGAACCGCCGGCGGCGTACGCCGCGGCAACAGGCGGAATGCCGCAGCCGACAGCCAGATCGAACCTTTTGCCGCCGGTACGCATTCGGGATCCGACGATGCGTTCATAATAGCAAGCACCGAATCCGATGATGAGGATTTAGCGAATAGTTTGAACAACAAGTTCCGTCTTTTCGACGGTACGGTCGTCGGACAGGTGTTCGACACCTATCTCATCGTCGAACGCGCGAACGTCGTATACATCATCGACCAGCACGCCGCGCACGAACGTATCCTTTACGACAAACTTTCCTCTTCGCTCGCGTCCGAATATTCGCAGACACTGCTTGTTCCGCACAAACTGCGTCTTTCGGGCGAAGAGCAGGAGTATTTCGAAAAGATAATGCCGTCGCTCAACGCAATGGGATTCATCATCGAGAAAAAGACGGGAAGCTACATCGTGTACGCCGTGCCGGAACCCGTCGTACGCATGGACTTCAACCGCTTTCTTGCGGAACTGTTCTCCCACATGCTCGACGACGGCGAGGTAAAGATATCCGACCTTCTCAAAGATGTCGTCTGCCGTGACGCCTGCCGCGCCGCGATAAAAGGCGGCGAACATCTCACCCGCAGACAGATCGAATATGTCCTTTCAAATCTCATCGACGACAAAGGCAGTCTGCCGCAGAAGTGTCCGCACGGACGTCCCGCGGTGGTCGCGCTCACCAGACGCGACTTCGAAAAGATGTTTCTGAGGATAGTATGAACGCGCGGACGCAGGCAAATCCTTTCTCCGCGCCGAATGCGGTGTTCGTCATGGGACCTACCGCTTCCGGAAAATCGGAGTTCGCCTTCAGGCTTGCAAAAGAAGTCGGAGGCGTGATAATTTCCGCGGACAGCATGCAGATCTACCGCGGACTGGACGTGGGCACCGCCAAGGAAAGCGCGGCGCGCCGCCGCGAAGTGCCGCACGCCATGATCGACGTCGCCGCCTACGACGAGGAATTTTCCGTAGCGCGTTACCGCGAAGAAGCTGCGGCAGCAGGCATCGCGGCTCTCGCCGAGGGCAAACTTCCGATATTCGCGGGCGGTACGGGGCTTTACTTCGAGAGCCTGTTTTATCCGCTGAGTTTCTCGGACACGGACAAAAACGCCGCGCTGCGCGAAAAACTCGAGGCCGACTACGAAAAATCAGGCGGCGAAGCCGTATACGCAAGGCTTGCGGAGGCGGATCCCGCTACTGCGGCGAGGCTGCATCCCAACGACAAAAAGCGCGTGATACGCGCGCTCGAAGTCGCGTTGTGCGGCAAAAAGATGTCCGATTCCGCGGACAGGACCGCCGAACCCGACGTCATCGCCGTGTGCTTCGAGCCGTCGGACAGGCAGAAGCTGTACGCAATGATAGACGCCCGTACGGACGCAATGTTCGCGGGCGGACTTGAGCGCGAGATCGCGGCGCTGAACCCCGATTTTTCCGTCCAAAGCATGCAGGCGATCGGCTATAAGGAATTTGCCCCTTATGCGGACCGCATCTCGGACGGAGAGATCCGTCTGAGCGACGCAGAACGCTCCGCCGTACGCGAACTCGTCAAAAAACATACGCGCAATTACGCCAAACGCCAGCTTACATGGTTCAGGCGTTACGCCTTTGCAAAAAGTTTCGAAGTCGGAGATTTCGACGGCGCGGCGCGCTATGTGTCGGAAAGACTGCGCGCATACAAATGAATGTCTGCCGCATTTCGGCGGCTTCCGGCATCAGAATACGCACGGTTTGCCGGCTTCGCCGTCGGTATTCCCGGTGGCTTGCGGAGGCAATTCGGATAACGTCGGGCGCAGGGCGGAACCGGTCATACTATTATAAAAACGGCAAAAATATAGAATACTTGAAGGGTAAAATGGACAGACAAAGCGCCGAAAGGCTTGTAAACGAATGTATAGACGAACTCGCGGCGGAATTTCGCCGTATTGACGACATTGCGCTTTTCAATCAGGAAAAGGTGCTCGGCGCTTTCCGCAAAAACGCCGTTCAGGCGAGGCATTTTACGGGAAGCACGGGATACGGCTACGACGACGCCGGCAGAGATGCGCTGTCGCAGGTGTTTGCGGACGCGCTCGGCGCCGAGAGTGCCGTCGTTTCTCCCATGATCACCGCCGGCACACAGGCACTGACGCTCATGCTGTTCGGCGTGCTTCGTCCGGGCGATATCTTTATTTCGGTGTCCGGCAAACCTTACGACACGCTCGAAGACGTCATATCGGGTGAAAATTGCGGCTCGCTCAAGGAGTTCGGCATAGATTTTGACTCGATCGCCCTGAAATACGACGGACTTACGCCGCTTTTCGATTTTGAAGCCGTCGAAAATGCGCTGAAAAAGCGTTTCGTCAAGGCGGTTTTCGTCGGACGCAGCCGCGGTTACGAATGGCGCAGCGCGATCTCCGTCGAGCAAATCGCCGAATTGATAGCGTTTGTCAAGAAGATAAGCCCGAAAACGTTGGTTTTGGTAGACAATTGCTACGGCGAATTTGTAGAAAAGGTCGAACCCGCAGAAGTCGGCGCCGATCTCATTGCCGGCTCGCTCATCAAAAACATCGGCGGAGGCATTGCGCCCACCGGCGGTTATATCGCCGGCAAAAAAGACCTCGTCGATCTGGTTGCAAAACGGTTGACCGCGCCTTCGCTGGGCGCCGAAGTAGGCTCTTACGACGGCGGTTACACGCGCTTTTACCAAGGGCTGTTTTTGGCGCCGCAAGTCACCAAAAACGCACTTAAAAGTGCCTTTTTGTTTGCAAAAGCATACGGAAAACTCGGTTTTTCCACGCTTCCGGCAGCAGGAATGCCTGCCTACGACATCGTCACCAGCATTCGCATGGACTCCGCAAAACAACTTACGGATTTTTGCGAGGCGGTCCAGAGCGTTTCTCCCGTCGACAGCAACGTCGTTCCTGTGCCGTGGGCAATGCCGGGCTATCAGCACGACGTCATTATGGCGGCAGGCGCATTCGTGCAAGGCTCGTCGATCGAACTCAGCGCCGACGCGCCGATTAAAAAGCCTTACATCGTTTACGTTCAGGGGGCGTTGACGTTTGAGCACGCCGTGATCGCCGTCAGAGAAACGCTTTGCCGCGTTATAAAATGAAAGTGCGGAGCGCGCGGTGATTCCGGACGCTTTATTTAGGTGAAAGCGATCGAATGCGGCTTAGTCGATTCACGCGTGCACATGTATGTGGCGTTCGGCATTTAAGAGCGTAAAACCGCTTGACACCTCAAATTGCAGCCGGTTGTCAAAACCGTGCACGGATTTTCCGTAGAAACCGCGCGTAAACGAATTAGCTAACAAGGTATGAACGTAAATTAAATTAGATAAACTGGCGGTACGTAAGTTTGCAAATCGGCTAAAATAACAAAAATTAACAAACAAGCTAAATTAACGAACAAGGTCAAATTTTTCAAAATCCACTGTTTAAGGCACTTTTTGCCGCTTTCTATTCGCAAAAGCTGTGTTTTGCGAATAGATTAAAAGGTTTCCTGCCCTCAAAATTTTTGAAAATTTTTCAAATTTTTTTGACTTTTTGACCGCTATCACACTCTCAAACTTCTCGACGCAGTATTACAAAATCTTCCGTTTCTTTATATACCGTCATCCCAGCGCAGCGCTCCTCGATCTCTTCGGCGGAAAGGTTCAGCACCTCTTTCGTCTTCGTCGAAAGATTGAGCGTATGATAAAAACGACGCTTGCGGTACTCCACCCCGAAATTCTTCGTGACGTACTTCATGAGATAATTCGTCACGCGCCGTCTATGCGCCGCCGGCGACAAGTCCTGCTCTTCCCCCGGCTTGCCGAAATCGATTATTGCGCAGGTCGCCATGCCATACTTCCAAAACGGAAATTCGAATAAAGGAGTTCCTGCATTCGAATACAGCTGTTTCTCCGTTCTGGGATTGAACGCGAGTTTCATCGCCCACTGCCGCTCCATGCCGACAAGGCCGTGAAAATGCAACGCACCATCCTGATGACGTTCCGGAACAATGAGTATGCGCACATTTTCATCAAAGCGTTGCAGCGTCCGCCGACACTCGCGCCACAATCCCCTCACCGCTGCGTCGTCATAGCGATCAACTTTCATTTTATCTGTCGTCAAAGTAATAAAATAATCCCACGTATTCGAAAGCGCGTAACCGTAAAACCTATCCAAAGACTGATCTGCACTCTTCGCCATGCTCTCAAGCCACTTACTGTAACGCCTGTTCTCATCCCTCGGAGCCAGAAGACCGTCTTCGACTTCAATGTAACTGCTCTTTCCGCCGCATTCAGTGTTCTGGACGTCATCCAGGCAGATAAGCGGCTTACGGAAAATTATAACTTCCTTATCCAACCCGTTAAAGTTATTGACTATAACATTCTTCTTTACATAATGGCGATACGACAGCAACTTACAGTCTTCACGGAGAATGCAGTCTTTACAAATATCATCGTGAATGGCTTTCTGGAACTCGACGTTTTCATAAAGATCCTCAATGCGCCTGAATTCCCTATGAGTCCGCGGATAATCCTGAACGAAATCAAACCGCGGACACTCCCTCTTCATACGCCAAAATAAAGACTCTGCCATTTTCAGTCTCCTTGTGTCTTTAAGTGTGCGCAGTATCAAGTGCGCACACCTTTTGCGGCTGCCGCCGCCGTCGTGCCTTTGCGCTCTCCGCTCCTCAGGCACGCACGGCTCTTTGCAGCCGTTTTTTCTCTTTCGCGGGGAAATCTTCCCCGCACCCCTGGCTATCGCTCGCCGCTGGGCAGAGGACCGGCCCCCCTTTTGGTGCCGCCCCTGCCGGGGCATTTTGCTCTCTTTCCGCCGTCAAGGCGGCATTCCGTCCCGAAAATCCTTACGGATTTTTGCCGTCGATCCTTGACGGCGGCACGCTTGTCGCCCCTTGTTGCGGCTTATCGTCCAGCTCGAAGTTCTTCATCAAGTTGCCGATAAAGTAACTGTGCTGGCTCTCAAGCTCTGCCATGGTCGCCCTCTCGCTCGCATACTCTTCGAGATCCTCAATGCCGACTTCCGATCTAATCGCCTTCTCATAAAAGAAATCAGCATATGCGTCCGTCGAAAAGCGTTTTGCATAGATCTTCTTCGGCATTATGTAATACTTCCGTTCTTTGCACTCCCCGTCCAGACTGCCGTTCTGCATGCCGACTTTCACCGGCTTATACGAAAACGTGTTATAGATCTTCGTATAATGCTTTGAGTCTGCCGCCGCCAGCCACTTTAAAAAGTGACTGATCAAAGTATTGTCGCCGCGTCGGTATCTGAAATCCTCATACCACTTTGCAAAGCGGCTGCCGATCACCGCATGCGCAAGTTCGCCCAGCTGAAAAAACGGCATTGCAAGCCTGGTCTCTCCGGACTCCCTGATCTCGATTATGTATGCAAGCTCTCTTGCGTCGGCGCCCAGGGACATGACGCGCTGCTCGTCCATCATCACTTTCACGAACGGAAAATTATCGACCGTCGCCGAATGCCTGATCATCTTCATCCACTCGTTGAACCGGTCATTCTTTTGATTTGCTTCCTCGTCACTCTTTTTCATCTCCGCTGTCTCGAGCATATTCCCTCGCTCCTTGCCGACTTCCGTCATGATCAACACGCCGAACTCGAAGGCGTTGCTCTTTTTATTGCGCTCGATCATCTTTTTGCCGAGTCGCAGCATATCGAAGTCCAGAATGTGTGAATGACCGCTCAATTCTTCCATCATGCCGCTCTTTCGTCTGAACAATTCCGAATTCCATAAAGGAAAATTCCCGAGATCCGTCAGAACGCCGTCCGTGCGGATCCCGAGGTTGGAAATTATGATCGAACTCTCCACCGTATAAATGAAATACAGTTGCGCATATGTTTCCAGAACATCCCACACAGACCGCACAGAAAGCCCGTCGTCTGCCGCCATGGAATATCTTGCAAAATCATACCCGAAACAACGTATCGCAGCAGGAAGAGCCTTTCCGCGGCGCGTATATCGTTTCACAACCGCCCTGCGAATGTCCGGATCATCCTGATACCGGCAAAAAAGCTCCCGGGCACGCCTGACGTATTGTCTGCATGTGGCAAGATTGTACACGGTATGATCATTCATTGCACGCTGCAGCTCCTTCTCAAAAACGATCCACGGGAATGCCGGGAACAGTAAGCTGTTTTTCAACAGCAGCTCCAGCGCCTTATCCCTGAACATTATCTCGCTTGACAGCGCCATATCTACAAGCTGCGTCGTCTTTCCGTAACCCATAGGCGCGACTAGCATTGAGACGATAGGCAAGGAAGAAATGAACCCTCTGTTTTTTCTTTCCATGCGCCCCAGACGACTATATCCGATCGCTTTGCGGATCAGATCCAGGATGACCACAACAACGATCAGCCATATTACAAGCGGCACCTTACTGAGCACCGTAAGATCGGCAAAGAGTTTGTAAACCTGTCTGTAAATGCTCGAGAAATCGAAGCTCACGGCAAAGTATAAATAATACGCTAGCGCCTCGATCAGCACCGTAACAAGGTTCAGACCGAGCGCGGCAAGCAGCAGCCATATGACAACGTAGATCCTATGCTCCGCAAAGAATTCCGCCATGCCGGAAATAAACTTTCCGACAGGATTAAAAACTTGTTTCGAGATCTTCTTCCAAAGCGCAAGAGGTTTCGAATCATGGTCGTACTTATTGTTTTCACTTTTGCCGAACAACTTTACTACCACTATAAACAGCACCGTCACAGGCAAAACGAAAACGGCAAGTATGACCAACACGTAGTATAAAACATCGAAAAACACGGCAAGATACGCGCTGAAATTTTCACTGCTGATGAGTGCCGCGCCGTAATTTTCCGCTTTTGCACAAAACTCTTCCCACGTGAAAGGAAGCAGCGACGACAGACTCATTCCCTCCGGGATGTCGTTGACGGTGACGGAAATATTCTCGACCCCGAAGATCCTGCCGAAATAAAATGCAACAGACCTTCCGAGATCTCCGAACGACTGCCCCGCTCTGATCACGCTCGACCAAAAGCAAAGGCACACCACCGCTACTATAGCGACTGTCATGCCTATTGCTATAAAATGTCTGTAGTCGATCCTTTTTCCCTTCATCTTCTTTCCCCTTCAGTTCAGATCGCCGTCCACGTAAAAACCAAATATCCCACGATTGTGACAATCAAAATGCCTAGCACCAGCCACAACACGCTTCTAACCACTCTCATATACTCACCTATCGTTGTTTGCCTTTTATGATCGTTTTCGCCGGCTTCTTCTTTCGGGCATTTTGTATAGGGGCACTCTTTCCAGACATAACTACTTTGATATTTGTATTCTTACGTTTTACAATAGAAGAGATCTTAGAAAAGAACCACACTAATAACAACACGATAAGCAGTCCGGCAACGACCAAAAGCACGATTTTGATAACATCCCATGATTTCTTAAACCAATCAGCTATATTATCAAAAAAGTCTTTTACGCTTTGCCCGAATGCCTCAAGGTCTTCTGCAAATTCGCTGTCAGCCGGAGGCTCCAGATCGCCGACTACGTCAATGGGATCCGAAACGACCGGAAACACCCGATATTCGCCGTCATCATTGAAAGTCAGCGAGATAATATCGAAGTTGAGAAAGACCGTCTCGGAGCAAACATAAGCTTGAGTTTGATCCTCAGATATGCGCTCATCATTCGTTAATTTTTCATCACCATTTCTATCCAGCCAGTAACCGGCAGCACGAGACAAATAATCCGTATTTGCGAAACGGAAAAGAATGATGTGATGAGTGTCTTTATAGCTATTGTAATACTGCTTAAAGGTGTCTACATCGCGCTCGTTGATATACAAGCGGCTTGCGATCTCTTCATCTTTTCCGTTCAGATCCGTTTCCTGCACGTCGTAGATCGGCTGAACAGTGAGATCTATATCAATATCTTCGGGCTTTCCGAAAATGCCAAAATCGAGAAGTTTATCCCACCAACTATGATTACTGTTATAAGAATCCAGCTCGAAAGTATCATCAAAGTCCACTTTGCGCTGCTGAAAGCCGTAGATGCGCCCTTCATCAACATAATCGTAGAAGAGATCTTTACTGATTTTGCGGTCTATCGGATCAACATAACCATTTCCGAGATTATTGGAATAATTATAAATTGCGTTGATCAACTCGCTTGAGTCAACACTACCAGCCGTCTTGAAATATTTATTCAAGAACTCAAAAATCTCATATGGATTATCAAGTTCACTATAAAATACCAGAGGAAGAATATGCTGTTCTTCATCAATATTATAGATGTAATTTATCCCATTGGAATCATATTTATGATTGGTCTCATTATAAGCCCATTCAGCTTCCCAAAATCGACTATATTGAGTATTTGTTTCTTGAAGTCCAAACCAAATTTTATATAAATTAGGCAAAGATTCATCATTTGCATATTCTCCGAGCCCATGGTCAATATGCTGCGATGCAAGATTAAAAAGATCTCGATCACGCGTTACGAGCATATTCTTGAGCTTGTACTCGTACCACTCGGCTAAGATCTTCTGCAGTCTGCCGTAGTTGTCAAAGAAATAGTCCGGCACGGCGAAATATGCGGTATGGATCTGATTGTAGTGTCCGTTGCCCAGCGAGCTCATGCCGGTTATATAAGAGGTATGCTGCACTTCGAGCTCGATAGTTTCCATCTGTTCGGCGTCGCATTTGAGAGCGCCGGCAGACTCACTGCCGTAACCTTCCGCAAAACCTGTCCATGTGTATTGCGTTTTGATAGCGATCTCCTCCGGAGTACCGCTGCCATAGGTCTGGATCTCCACACCGGAAACGTAGTAAGACCGAGCGTTTACGTTGACCTTGTTCAGGAAGTAAGCGCTGTCCGCGATCTTAAACTTCCAGAAACGGTTAGCCTCAACCCCGTCCGAGACGCCGCAGAATTGCAGCGCGAACTTGTTATAAGCGGTGGGCGTTCCGTCTTCGGAGAACTCCGTCGCCATCTCGATGCGGTTGCTGCCCGTCCCGGTAGCGATGTCGAGCAGCGCGGGATTATATATATAAAGATACAGTCCGAAATTGCCCCGGAGATTCTCGTATTCGGAATAGCAATACTCGACAAACCCGAGGATCTGGATCTCACCGGTTTTGTCATACGGATAGTCCGTGACGTCGAAAGGAACGCCGTTCAGAGCGCTGCCGGTGAGGTCATCCATAACGTCGGTGGTGTCGAAGTTGACGGCATCCCCGCCGGCGGCATAAGCCACCGACGGAGAACTGAACGCCGTCAATGCAGGGATGAGGAGGGTAATTATGAGCAGCACCAGAACGATGCGTGTTGCTGGCTTGTCAAGATAGTGTTTCATCAAAATATGATCTCCGTTTTGTCGAGCTCGATCTTCATGAACTCGTAGAACCCCGTGAGAGGGATCTCGACCGTTTCTCCGTTTCCGGAGACGCGCAGAATGAAGTATGCAGCACTCTCATCTAAGGTGCTGATATCAGTTATCTCTTCTCCCGGATAAAGCGATTCAAGTATCATCGTCATACTACGTTTGGCAGTATTCATTGTAAAAAATTTTTCATCTTCTACAACTTCAAAAACGTCATTGAAATTCCCGTCTACATACGGAAACTTAACGAGCGATTCGTTGTGACGGAAATCAAATGCTGCACTTCCTGCAATTATCTCAACGGTATATTCCGAGCAATTTACGTCGATACGAAGACTACTCTCTACCGGCAAAAAGGAGTTCTCATTAAGAATCTCTCCATCTATGCTTATCATGAGTGCTGTATCTTCTGTCGGTACACTGTTACCAGCACTACTCAAATCGCTTTTAGCTATAAATATAGCTGCACCTATAAGCAAGGCTAACAGAAGAATTATTAAAATAAACTTCAACAAATTCTTCATACATTTACCGCCTTAGAACACCACGGAAGAGTTATCAAGCGAAACTTCAAACGCCGGCAACGGGATGTTATTGAGATTAATGGACACACCAAATCTAAAACCATGAGGTCCGATAAACTCAACCCCATAACCAGAAGCAGAGATTACCCCGGCAAGAGCAGAATTTTCAGTTGAAAAAGAGTATTCGCTCCCATTATAATAATATTTAGGCAAATCACTCCTTAAAGTACCATACCCTTCCAACAGAGATGCTTTATTTTGACTCCAATCAAGAAGATTGTTCGCGGCAGAGGAAAGATAAAAAAAGTATTCTTTTAAGTCTAGCTCCCAACTACTATCACCTAAATCATTAATATAAGAATTATACGTTTTGCATGATTCATTGAATTCTTCAATGTTTCTGTTTCCGTAAAAATAACTATCAAAATCCGAAATAATTTGACTCATAGTCTCATTTACTGTTACATACGAATCAAACTCTACCGGATCAGGCACTCTGAACGAATAATTATGATTATCCGAAGAATCAAGAGTAAAATCAGAAAATACCGGCTCTACTTCTAATGAGTAAGTGTGTTCGTCAACCGTTCCGTCTACATTCACGTCAAGATGATCACTGACGGAACGGGTAGAAAAATAATCAGACTCATAATGAGTCATATAAAACTGAGAAAATAAAACAGAATCAAGCACAACGCTATCACGCTTAAGAATGAAATTTATATCATCCAATCGCTTTTCAAAATCCAAAGTGACAGTCGCTGATAATCCACTAGAAATGGATGCCGTCAGAATGATTTGTTCACCGAATGCCTGGACGCAGGTGAGAGTTGCGGAAGACGCGTCCGAGGTCATGCTGACATAGTCGCTTACGGTTTTTCCCGTAGCCCAGGATGAGGACGCATCCGCCCATGCAAGAGACCAGCTCACATCCTTGTTTGTGGCATTTTCAGGATATACAGTCGCTGTAATCGTTACACTGTTATCGGACGCAGTAGTCGCCGAAGTCAACCGCATATGCTCCGTGTTATGTATGGTCGTCACCATCGGTTCTCCTGCAGCCATTGTTTCGCGTTGATTGCACCCGGAAAATGAGAAAACCACCGCGCACAATAGCACGGCAAGGACAGCGATGATCACCGCTGTCCACCTCTTATGTATCGTCGCTGTCCTGTTCATTGTTTCACCTCAAATGCGTGTCGGCTCAAAGCCAATTGGCCTTGAGTACAAGATCGGACGTCACGGGATCATTAAAATCCCACTCGACGCCACCGGTACAAGTCCCCTGGGTAGAATCCCATTCGCCTTGATCCGCAAGATACCATCCCATAAAAGACAGGCTGGGTTTGGTGGGATCCTCAGGCTCGACCACTTTGCCGCCGGGAAGTACGATCTGCGACTCCACTTCCGTGCCGCCGTTACTGTCGAACGTCACCGTGTAATAAGCGGGAACGCTCTCTTCGCCCTGCTCTTCATCCGCAGGATCTTCCGTTGCCGGCATATTGAAGCTCACGATTTTGAAACTCTCGATAGGTGCGCCGGCGCCGACACCGAGAATCACGCAGCCGTATTTTTGATCGCTCACTTCGAAAACTTCGTCCGCAGTCCCGAGAATGAGGTACATCGTTCTTTCGGCGTCCCGGAACGTGTGCTGCGTCCCGTCCGTACCGCTTGCAGTCATTTCGTAAGTCGTGCCATTAAACTCGACCGTGACAGACTCGACCGTACCGAGGATCTCGAACATTCCCTCTTCATCGAACGCCGGAGAGAAAGTATCTATCGAAAGAATAGAAATTGCGGAATATTCTCCGTTCGAAGGGGCTTCGGTTGCAATCTGAGTCCAATCTGACGCCTCGTTGAACTCGTAGCCGACCAGTTCGTCTATGCTCGTGAGATTGAGACACAGCGTCTGATCCGCCTTTGCCGCAGCCTCTTCCTCTCCGCTGTTCCTGTTCATGACCAGCATTGCGATCACTCCCCCGAGAAGTGCCAGGATGAGCATAAGAACGATCCCCGTGATGATCCATTTGACCTTGTCGCTTTTGACATGTTGATTGAGTTTGCTCATTTGTTTACCTCGCTTTATTTTTTGTTTCCTTCGGAATCCCGAAGTACGCGACCGTCTTACGGTTTCGCTTGCCTTTGTCATCGTAGAAGTGATCTACGATCTGTTTCTTTGCAATACGCGGCAATTCGTTTACGTCACCGCGATATGAGAGCTTGCGACTGTCAGACGCAGACACAATCATATTCGGCATTGAAACATTGATTTTGCCCACAAACGTAAACTTCGGATTAAGCCTGCGCTTGCCGTTTTTTCCGCGCACCCACGCCTCGTCAGCGCCTATAAGACGCACTCCTCGACGATTAAGCGTATAATTGACGTTTGACATATCTTTCTCCCTTTGCTATAATCACAAATGCCATCAGCCCCCAAAAGGGGAAGCCACGGCAGATGCGCGTGGACAGGGGTGGAACGCCAGGCTTTCAGCGTAGGCCCCCCGCAAACCGCTCGTTTTTACGGGCGGTTTGTCTTTTTCTTGTTGTAGATCTTCGCCTGCTCTCCAAGCGCCGCACGGTATCCCATACGATACCCCTTCGCACCGTCCGAAAGTATTTCCCCGGTGCGCGAATTCACCCCGGACTTCAGCTCTCTTGCGTACCTCTTACATCTGCCGGACGGAGTCAGCAGCACGACTTTCTTGCCGCTTTCTGTTTGGCAGACGGTGGCTTCCTTCGTCTTTTTCACCACCGACAGCTTGCCGAATCTTTTGTTTGCCATATCTCACCTCTATATCTCGCCGTATCACGGCTTTATTTACTTGCGCCGGGCAGGTCTGCCACAACTATAATAAGAAGGTTTTTTGTCGTACCTGCCCGGCTATAAAGGAGCGACGACGGAGTCTTTCCGCCGTCAGGATGAAGGGTGGGTCAGATAAGATCGCGGACGATCGAACGATATGCTTCCACTTCCTCGGGAGTCAGAACGTCATGCACGTTCACGAAATTGTCATTGCCGGAGATCTTCACAAACACTTCCTTGAACACGGGCGCGTTCTCCAGCTCACGCACTCTTTCACTCGGATCCGCAACGAATGCGGACAGCACCGGCTTGCTCCCCTGCACGTCAGGCTGACCGGTATATCGGTCACAGGAGTTCGCGTCCAGGAACAGAATGGACGCCGCCGAATGCTTGAGATTGTTCGGATTGTTTTTCTTAGGCGTGTACTCGAAGATCCTGCACGACAGCAGCAGGAACTTCTGTATGCGGAGATTGATCGGTTTTCTGCTTTGCACTTGCTCTTCTGCGGTTTCGACAAATACACTGTTGTTTTCGGTTTCTTTCATTGTTTGTTTCTCCTTATGATGTTATTTATTTTCGCCCCCAACCGGGTTGGCTTCGTCTCTGGGCAGGATACATATCCCCGTATCCCTCATGGCGGTAAGCATACCGCCGAGCTTATCGCACATCGCGCAGAATGCGGCAACCAATGCAAAATTGCCGGGCTGCAGCTTAGCCGCACGCAGATCTTCCAGATTCCCCTCTCCGCAAGCGGAACAATTAAAGATCTCGAGCATGGACTGCAACGCCGCCGCTGCACTTTTGAATGTCAAGCCGCCGTTCTTCGCCACCTTGTGTTACTCCTCGAACTTTGCCTTGAACGCCGCAATAACGTCCTTAATGGCACGACGATATGCGTCGCACCTTGCGCTTTGCTTTTCTTTGTTTTCCTCGAAATACGGATTGATGATCCCGTTCAAAAGCGAAAGAACTTCCTCGAATGGAACGGTCTTCACCGGCACAGGATCAGGCACATCGTTTATGTTCGGAGAAAGATCGTCGATGTGCTGCTGCTCTATATTGTCAGCTTTGGCTCGTTCCGCCGAGGAAAGCTCTTTCTTCTTTTTTCGGATCTCTTTCACCGTCATCTTCGGCGAAAAATCGTCAAGGTGCGACGCAACCGATACAAGCTCCACAAGTTGCGAATAGCCGTAATCCTTGAATTCCTCTTTCAGCATCGGCACGTTCATGCCGTCGGTGATCATGAATTTGTCGTAAATGGCGAGAAAATTCTTCGTCGTCGTGGTGCCGAACCCGAAGCGCTTCTTCGCAAACTCATAAATGTCAGCGCAGCCGTACGCAACCAGTGAGCCGAAACCGTGCGCTTTCAGTTGATACAGCCGAAATGCGACACTCAAAAAACTGTCATTGATCAAAGAAATATCATCGTCAATGGCAGCACAAGCCGCAATAAAATCATTTGAAACGCCTTCGGGATAGTAATCCGGAAAATCACGAAAAGTAAGAATTTGCAAGTCGGTAAAGATCTTTGCACGAACATAGTAATATCCGCGATCCGCCAGCTCAGACAAACCGACGTAAACGGTTTTGCCGTTACCTCTAAATGCAAGTTGTTTGCTTTTTACGCCAAAAAACACACGATCAACCGTAACAGAAACATCTTTATCGGCACAATGTTGAATAAACGCCTTGACAAAATAGAACACGTCAAAATACTCATAACCGTCGCAAGAAACGTTTTCCGCCTGCTTGAACAAAAACAACAGATCCTCATACGACAACGCGTCATCGACAGACTCCACCTCTTCGCGCCAAACGTACCCTTCCGGAACTTCCGGCAGAACGTTCAGGACGGCACCGTCAGACGTCTGACCGCGCGGATCCACTGACACGCCCTCTTCTTCGTTGACATTCACTGTCAAAATTGCCTCACTCTTCATCTTCACTTTCACCTTCATCTTTATCTTCGAGGACTAATGTGTGTTTGTCCTTCAAAGTGTCAAGCCACAGACAGAGCTGCTCCTGGGTGCGGAAGCTATGGTATTGGACCATCGTCCGATAGTCCTCTCCATATTTCCGCATGTCCGTACCGAACATCACCCGATAACACTTCTTCGACGTTGCGAAGATACTGACGATCGCCATGCGCCCGTATTGGTCTTCCCTCTTGTACACGGCGAAGTCCCCTCTCGCAAACCACAGCTTGAACAGCTGCTTGAAGTATCGAGTCCCTCCGTGTATCGCAAGCGCAAACCTCGTCGACATGTGTCCCCTCTCCCTGTACATTTTGTACAGTTTAATAATACTGTACATTCTGTACAGTGTCAATACATTTTGTACAGTGTTTTTTAAGATATTTTCATGAGCAAATTTAGTGAAAGGCTTAAAGAAGCAAGGCAATATAAAGGTTATTCGCAAAAATTTATGGCTAAACTGCTGGAAATTACCGAAAGCGGTTATGCGCATTGGGAACAGGGACGAACCGAACCTAATGTGGAAACGCTACGCAGAATATGTCAAATACTTGATGTCAGATCAGACTACCTAATTGGCCTTGAAAACGAAGATGGAACACATAATACCGATGACCTTTTTTACTCCGACGGAGTTCACACAATCAAACATAGGAGAAGTTAGCAATGGAAAACAATCAGAATAGCAATGCATCAAATAATAATCAGCAGAAAAGTTCACATGGATGCGCAATTGCTTTTTGCTGTTTTATTGCAATGGCCTTAGTTGTTTTCCTATGCATCTACTTTTTTATTATCAAACCTGCTACTAGTGAAAAAAATAGTTCAACCAGCATTTCAGGCTCTGGACAATACTATGACGATGAAGATAAACACGACTATCCAATCTACAAGACAGCACCCAAAATTACAGGCGAACAACGCTTAGACGGAATAGACATCAGCATATATTGTACAGATGACTATAATCTGGTCGAAGTAAAAGTTACAATTTATGACGAGAATGATAAAGTGTTAGATACCGAAACTCTTCAAGGTAGAAATTATAGTAAAGGTAACACATACAAATTACAATATAGACCATCTTTATCAACAATGTGGAACGCAAGCAGTTATAGATTATCAGTAACTAAATACAATTAAAATCAAAGAAAAACCTCGCCGAAAGACGGGGTTTTTTCTTTGATTTTTACACTGCCCTATTTGTCCACGGACGAAAAAGGTCACGGAAGTTCCTTCCGTGGACTTTTTGACCTCGTCGCCCTCAAAAGCTGTGTTTTGCGAATAGATTAAAAGGTTTTCTGCTCTCAAAATTTTTGAAAATTTTTCAAATTTTTTTGACTTTTTGACCGCTATCACGCTCTCAAACTTCTCGGCGCAGTATTACAAAATCTTCCGTTTCTTTATATACCGTCAGGTCACTGCAAACCTCGTCGATCTCTTCGGGTGAGAGGTTAAGTACCTCCTTCGTTTTGTTGTTGCAAAGATTCTAAGTGAGAAAAGTCTGCTCTTACCGGCTTTATCTTTTCGCCCATGCTTTTTTCAGCGGAGATCAACTGCACTGCCATGTTCTTTTTTCCCCACAATCCACGCCTCTTGCGCATCGATCAGTCGAACACCTTTGTGCTTCAAGCTGTAATTTACGGTTGACACATTATCACCTCTTTGCTATCCTTAATGTGACCACCAGCCCCTGTTAGGGGAAGCCACGGCTGATGCGCGTGGACAGGGGTGGAACGCCAGGCTTTCAGCGTAGGCCCCCCACTAAACCGCTCGTGACTACGGGCGGTTTTTCTTGTGCCGTTTTGTTTCGATACCGTTTTTTGCGAGCATCGCGCTTACGACCAAGGTCGCGCTCCCGGAGCTTTTTGCGGAATATCCGACCGCTCTGCCGTCGATCACCGATGAAGCCGTCGACCGCGCGCGCCTTTGTTTGACTTCTGTCGCAGAGCCACGTATAATAAGCAAATAGACGGGATTTGAGGTTCAAGACCTCCCATCGGTGGCGTTTGCGCTTGACAAATTGCTTACGAAGCCCGTCTATTTTGTTTATTGAGCCCGTTTTAAGGTTTTATATTCCGAACGGCTGCTCACCGTCGGCGCTGCCGACAAGGCAATCCCTTGTTGCCGTGGGTGGCGTGAGTGTATCGGGTAAAACGCAGATGCGACGTCGGGGTGTTCCGACCGGATATATAAATCCATTCGCATAAATGGCGGCAAGACGCCGCCCTTTTACTTTGTTTATTCGGAATAAACGGCGGTGCGGCGTTGTGAACGGATTTTGCAGGCAAGGATTTACGTGGCCCTTTACATTGCTCTTTTCCGGCGGTATAATAACGTTATGGGTTTAGGAGCTAGAATAAGGGAGCTCAGGATCGCCAACGCCCTCACGCAGGCGCAGCTTGCGGAGAAGATAGGTGTGGATCCGAGTGCGGTGTCGCTGTGGGAAAACGACGTCAACGAGCCGAAAGCGAGCTATGTCGCGCGGCTTGCGGTGACCTTTTCGGTCACTTCCGACTATCTGCTCGGCATAGAGGACGAAGCCGGCGGCAGATACGAGTGACTTTGCGATGCTTCCACGACTTCTCCGGCAATAAGAAGCATTTTGCTTATATTGATTGTTGATGTTCTCATAATTTTCTCCTCATAAATTCATTAGTTAATTTCCGAGAGTTCAAAAACGAATGTTCCCGCTTCCTTTATCGTAAATTCCGCAAAGAAATACTCTCCTTGTGCGCCAATAAGCTGATATTCTCCAGGATAGAGATCGTAACATGTACCCACATATTCTCCGTTTTTTTGTACTAGACAATACCGCGATTCCGCACATTAGACAGAGCAAAAACAAAACCGCCGGCATGGCGGTTTTGAAAGGTTTGCAAGGCTAAGGGCTGCGGTTTAATTGTGTCCGTCGATTGAGAAATTGCCGCAGCACACTGCAGTGGCGGCGAAGCGTTTTCGGCGGTTGACGGTATACCTTTACCGCTTCACTCGACGCCAGCACCGGAGGCGCGGAGCCAGATGTCGCGCATGGCGGCGGAGTCCTCCGCCTGTGTGCCGGCGGACTCGGAAAGGATGTGCGGAGTGAGTCCGTATTTGACAATGATCTCGGCAAACGGCTCGAACTCCGGGCCGTACACGTCGTCGGCGAATGTGAGGTGGCGGATCTCCCCTTTCGCACCGTATTGTATCTTGGAAAAGTGCACCTGCATATTTTTGGTCTTTTTTTCGCCCAAGCCGTCAAGGAGCTTTTTTACGATGTCCTCGAAATCGGACGCAGTCCTGAGCGAGCCGCCGTAAAGCGCGTTGATGTGCCCGAAATCCACACACGGATAGACGTTGTCACCGAGCTTGCAAAGTTCTATCACCTCTTCCACGGTGCCGATTTGCGCCTGTTTGCCCATGGTTTCGGGACACACGATGAGGTCGGCGTAGTCGGGTTCCTCCGCGATGAGCTCAAGCGTGCGGGCGAACATGTCTTTGGTGCGGGCAAACGCCGCTTCGCGCGAGTCCTGTCCCTGTGCGCCTGCATGGAATACGCACCGCTCGCCCCCGAACGCTTTCAGCACCTTGAGGGACGAGAGTATGTAGTTGACGGAGTTTTGCGCTTTTTCGGGTTCGGGAGATGCAAAATTGATGAAATACGGCGCGTGGACACTCATCTCGACGCCGTACTCGTCGCATTTTTCGCCGATCGCCGCAGCGGTCGCGGTGGAAACGCGCACTCCTCTGCCGAAGGAATACTCGAATATGTCGAGTCCCCTCGCACTTATCCACTCCGGCATGTCGGCGGTGGAAGTCAGTCCCTCCGCCGCGTAACTTTCCGAGTGCCCGGACGGACCGAAAAGCGGACGTATGCCCGAAAACCTGTTCCTGCTCATTTTGCTTCCTCCGCAAAATATTCTCTTATGTGCGCGACGTCGCGGTCAAGCTGCGCCGCGAGCGCTTCCGCGGACGGGAACTTCTCTATCCCGCGCAGACGCTTGAAAAATCTGAGTTTGATGAGTTTGCCGTAGATGTCGCCGCTGAAATCAAGAATGAACGTTTCGACTGACGGCGAGTTGTCGCCGAAGGTGGGTTTTGCCCCGATGTTCGTGCCGCCGAGGAATGTCCTGCCCTCTACTGTGACAGTGGTCGCGTACACTCCGGGCGCGGGATAGACTTTGCCGCCGTCGTACGGGATGTTGGCGGTGGGATAGCCGAAGGTATTCCCCCTGCCGCGCGCGTGGGATACCGTGCCGAGCATGAAATAAGGCTCGGTGAGCATGTCGTTTACCGCCTCTATGCTGCCGTTTTCGAGCAGCGTTTTGATCTCGGTCGAAGATATTTTTACGCCGTTGCGGCAAAGCAGAGGCACCACGCTTGCCGTGATGTTTCTGTCCGCAAGCGATTCGGAGAGCGTCACCGCGCTGCCCTGCGCGCCTTTGCCGTAGGTGTAGTCTTCGCCGACGGCGACAGCCGTAACTTTGCAGTCCGAAAGCAGACGGTCGAGAAAATCTTCCGCGCTGAGCGCGGCGAAAAATTCGTCGAAATCCGCGGCGATGACGGCGTCGACACCAAGACCGCCTAGTGCTTCCAGCCGCTCTTCAAAGGAATAAATGCGCTTTTTTTTGTTGAAAAACGTGCCCGGATCTCCGCGGAACGTCATGACCGCGCACTCCGAGCCGCTCTTTGCGGCAAGTTCTTTCGCCTTTGCGATGACTTCGGCGTGGCCTTTGTGGACGCAGTCGAAAAAGCCCAGCGCGAGCGCCGAAGGAACATCGTATTTTTCGCCGAAATTCACCACTTTCATTGTTTTCCGTCCTGCAATCTTACTTTGATCACGAGTCCGCGCGCGGCGCGTAGCCCCAGGCCCGCAAGAGTCCCGTGCGCGTCGTACACCGCCGCGTATTCGCCTTCCGCCACATTGGCAGCTGCTGCCGGAATGCCGTTAAGCGCCCTTTTGAGAGAATTTTCGTCAAGCGCGACTTTTTTGAGTCCGCCCAGCGCGAATTCCGCGGGAATGATGTGTTTTTCCGGTGCGAGCCGGAATTCGTCCGGTGTGACCGCGTTCTCGGCGGTGAAAGGACCTGACTTTGTGCGCGTGAGCGCGCTCATGTATGCGCACGTGCCCAGCGCGTCCGCAAGGTCGCGCGCAAGCGAGCGTATGTAGGTGCCGCCGCCGCATTCGATGGCGAACTCGTACACCCCTTCTCCCCCGCCGATGAGTTCGAAGCCATCCACGCGGACGAGCTTGGGCGCAAGTTCTACCGCTTCGCCGCTGCGCGCGTATGAGTACGCGCGCCTGCCGTTGACAGACTTTGCCGAGTATGCGGGAGGGGTTTGCATGAATTCGCCCGTAAATCTAGCCAAAACCGCCGCTATCTCTTCCGCGGAAGGTATCCTTCCGCCGTCGCGGACCGTTTTGCCTCCCCGGTCGAGTGTATCCGTTGCCGTGCCGAAAGTGAATTCGGCGACGTAGCGTTTGGTCTTGAACGCGAGAAAATCGAAGAGCGCGGTGGCTTTCCCCAGTGCGATCGGCAGCACGCCGGTCGCCAGCGGATCGAGTGTGCCGAGGTGTCCCGTCTTTTGTCTGCCGCCTATCGTACGCGACAAAACTCCGCGGACTATGCACACGGCGTCCGATGACGTCATGCCCGCGGGTTTCGACAGATTGACGAACCCGGTGACGGAGTCGGGAGAAGACGAACGCGCCATTACATTCTGTCCCTTGCGGCTTTGAGGAGTTTGTCCACCACATCCTCGTAAAAGCCGTTCAGCCTGCAGCCGGCGGCCCTGGAGTGTCCGCCGCCGCCGAACGCCGCCGCTATGTCGCTGGCGTCCGCCGTGCTTTTTGTGCGCACGCTGACCTTGAAATTCTTGTCCTTTACCTCTGACACCGCGAAAGCGACTTCCACTCCGTCGATGTCGATGGCGGACGAAATGATGCCTTCCGTATCGGCGGACGAGGTGTGCGTGGCTTCGAAGTCGCCGCTCATGAAAGAAACGAGCGCGATCTTTCCGCCGTCGAAGAAACGGCACTTCGAGAGCACGCGTATTTTCAGCGCGAACACTTCGGGAGTGACGCGCCTGTACACACGATATATGATGTCGGCGGAGTCAATGCCGTAAGACATCAGCCTGCATGCGATTGAGTGCGTGCGCTCAGTCGTGGACGGATACTGGAAACACCCCGAATCCGCCACAATGCCCGCAAACAGCAGCGCGGCGGTGCCCTTGTCCACAAGTCCCATGCCGTCGAGCAGCAGATATATTATCTCCGCGCATGCCGCGGCGTCGGCTTCGGTATAGTCGGTTTCGGCGAAAGGATCGTGGGATTTGTGGTGGTCGACGGCAGCCCTCTTTCTTGCGGAGAGGAAACTTCTGCCCGCGCCGCCGAGCCGCGCGAGATCGCTGCAATCCACCGCGAGAGCCGCCTCGTGCACCTTTTTGTCCGGCAGGACGAAAGCGTCAGCTCCTTCCATAAAAAGATACTTTTCCGGGACGGGGCTGTCGCATACGGGCGTGACTGTCTTGCCGAGCTGTCGGAGTGCGCGGCACAAAGAAAGAGCGCAGGAGATCGCGTCGCCGTCGGGATTGGTGTGACAGTAGACTGCGATGTCGTCCGCGCTTTTCAGCATTTGCGCTATCTTTTGCAGCTTTTCGTTCATTTTTCTTCTTCGTCGGCGGGCGGGATGTCGATGGTTTTCAGCAGATTGTCTATCCTGATGCCGTAATCCACGCTGGTGTCCAGTTCGAAATGCAGCTCCGGCAGCAGGCGGATCTGAACCAGCTCCTTCAGCCTGTTGCGGATGAAATTTTTGGATCTGCGCACGGTTTCCACCGCCGCGCTGCGATCCTCTTCCGTCTTTGCGTAGACGGAGAGATAGACTTTCGCGTGCTTGAGGTCGGGGGTGGTGGACACTTTCGTCACTCCGACCAACCCCGTCCCCAGGCGCGGATCCTTGATGTCATGCGCGATGACCGCCGAGATCTGCTTCTGCAGCTCGGAATTGACGCGCTCTATCCTAATCTTCATTGATCTGCTCCATGACGAACGCTTCGATCACGTCGCCGACTTTGATGTCCTGATAGTTCAGGAGCATGATGCCGCAGTCGAAGTTCTTCGCCATTTCCTTGACGTCGTCCTTGCCGTGGCGCAAGGATGCGATCTCGGTGGTGACCTGGACGGCGCCGCTTCTGAGCAGGCGCGCTTTCGCGCCGCGGACGATCTTGCCGTCCGTGACGTGGCAGCCGGCGATGATGCCGGCACCCGTGATGCGGAACACTTCCCTGACTTCCGCCGTGCCGAGCACGTTCTCGCGGAACTTGGGCTCCAGCATGCCCTTGACCGCCTTTTCGATGTCCTCGATGGCGTTGTAGATGATGTCGTAGAAGCGGATGTCGATGTGCTTCTGAGCGGCGAGCGCTTTCGCATTGGCATCCGGGCGCACGTTGAAGCCGATGATGATCGCTTTCGCGGTATCGGCGAGAGTGACGTCGCTCTCCTTGATGGCACCGACCGCGCCGTGGATGATGTCGATGTCCACTTCCTCGTTGCCGAGTTTGGAAAGCGACTGTTTGACCGCCTCCAGCGAGCCTTGAACGTCCGCTTTGATGATGAGTTTGACGGACTTCAGTTCGCCCTTCTTGATCTTGTCGAAGAGGTCGTTCAGCGATACCGCGCCGGATTCCTCGCTGTTTGCCGCGAGTTTCAGGCGGCGTTCCTCCGCAAGTTCTCTTGCGAACTTCTCGTCCGCGACAACGTCGATGATGTCGCCGGCTTCCGGCACTTCGTCCCACCCGGTGACCGAAACGGGAGTGGAAGGTCCCGCCTTTTTGACCTTTCTGCCCTTGTCGTCGACCATAGCCCTGATCTTACCGGTGGAAGTGCCCGCGACGACGTTGTCGCCTATGCGCAGCGTACCGGTCTGCACGAGTATGGTCGCCACCTTACCAACTCCTTTGTCAAGACGCGCCTCGATGATGGTGCCGCGCGCGGGACGGTCGGGATTGGCTTTCAGCTCGCGTATCTCCGCCATGGTGAGGATGTTCTCAAGCAGGCTTTCAACGCCTTCGCCCGTCTTTGCGGAAACGCGCACGACGGGAGTCTCGCCGCCCCACTCTTCGGGGAGGAGGTCGTAATTGGTGAGCTGTTGCAGCACCTGGTCGGGATTGGCGCCCGGCTTGTCGATCTTGTTGATGGCCACGATGATCGGGACTTCCGCCTGACGTGCGTGGTTGATGGCTTCCACTGTCTGGGGCATGATACCGTCGTCCGCTGCGACCACCAGGACGGCAACGTCCGTGACCTGTGCGCCGCGTGCGCGCATCGACGTGAACGCCTCGTGACCGGGAGTGTCGAGGAAGGTGATGGGCGCGCCTTTGAGAGAGATCGTGTACGCGCCGATATGCTGCGTGATGCCGCCCGCTTCACCGCCGGCGACGTTCGCCTTTCTGATGTAGTCGAGCAGCGAAGTCTTGCCGTGGTCGACGTGTCCCATGATGGTGACCACGGGAGGACGGGGACGGAGTTTGTCCGTATCCTCGTCGTCGATGACGAGTTTGGCAGACAGGGTTTCCTCCAGCGTGACTTCGGGCTTGAGTTCGAGAGTTATGGGACGGTTTTTGGTGATCTCGCCCACGACGAGTTCCGCAGTGGCGAAATCCACGCTCTCGTTGATGGTCTTGATGATGCCGAGCATGAACAGCGTCTTGATGAGTTCGGACGCGGGTATGCCGGTCTTTTCGCTCAGAGTCTTGATCGGGACGGGATCGGAAGTGATGACCGCATGGTCGATCGTGACGGACTGTCCGCCGCCGGAGGACTTGGACTTGCTCTTGAAAACGCGCACTCTCGCGTCCTCGTCGTCCAAGACCATCTTGCTGTCGTCCACAATGTAACCCTTCTTGAGCAGGGCGCGCTTGTTCATGCTTCCGCGGTCGTCGAAACGCTGTCCGCCGGAAGGCTTGCTACCGCTCTTGTTCTTCTGCGTGGACGGCTTGCCCGTGGGCATGTTGGCGGCCTTTTGCAGATTTGCCGCCATATTGTCGCGGCGGGGAGCCCCTGCGCCGCCGGCATACGGGGGACGTCCGCCCTGCTGCGTTCTGTCGCCCTGCGGACGGGGAGATCTGCCGCCGGTGTACCCGCCGTCGAATACGCGCGTCTTGATGTTGCTCTTGGGCGCGGGAGTCGGCGGAACGTATATCCTGCGCACTTCGCCGTTGGGAAGGATCTCTTCCTTGACGGCGGGATTGGAGGTGGGCAGTATCTTCCTTTCGGGCTTCTGCTCCGCCTTCGGCTTCTTCTCCTCTTTTTTCTCTTCCTTTTTATTTTCGGCAGAGACCTGCGCCGGAGCGGATTCCGTTGCGTTTTGCGCGTCCTCGGACGGGACGGGCTCTTTAGCCGCCTTTGCTTCCGTTTCGGGCGCGCTCTCTTCCGCTTCCGCCTTGGTTTCGGCGGCTGCGGCAGGCTCTTCCTGCTCTTTTACGGCTTCGGCAGGTTCGTCGGAAGAGGGAGATTCCTCCTTTGCGGCAGGCGCTTCGGGAGCGGATTCCTTCTCTTTTGCTTCCGCGCGGTCCTGCACGGCGGAATTTTCCGCCTCATCCGCGAGTCTTTCCTCCTCCGCCCGCTTCGCTTCCTCCTCGGCGAAAAGGACCTCCCGACGGCTGCGTACAGCCGCCATCAACGCCGCCGCTTTGGACTTTTCGGAGGCGATGACGGACCTCAGTTCGGCAAGTTTTCCCGTCTTGTATGCGCCGAGTTGTTTTACGGCGTCTTGCGTTACGTCTTTTTTGTTTTCGCTCATAGCTACCTCATGAGGTTTACGATCGCCGCCGCGAGTGACGCGTCGGTGACCGCTATTGCTTTTACGTTATCTCTGTGCGTCGCAAGGGGGAGATCCTCCACCTCGAAGCACGGTGCGGAAGTGCATTCCGCTTTCATTTTAGCCCTGAATTTCTCCGGAGCGGCGGCGTCGACAAGTACCACCAGCGGTCTTGCGCGCTTTTCGGTTATGCGCTCCATGCCGTACAGCACCGCGCCCTTCCGCTGTGCGAATCCGACATACGGTGCGATCTCAGACGCGTTCATACAGCTCCTTCGCCACACTCTCCGGGACAGCGCACCTGAACGCCGCGTTCAGCACCTTTTTCCTGACGGCCAGCGTCACGCATTCCTCCGTCCCGTGCACCCACACTCCTCTTCCGTCTGCCTTGCCGCCGTCGTCCACGAAAATGCGTCCGTCGGGGGCGCGGCACACGCGTATCATTTCGGATTTGGGCGCGTGCGCGCGGCACGCCGCGCATCTGCGCACTCCGGGCGCGTTACTCGGCATCCGCGTTTCCTTCCGCTTCCGCCGCCGCGTCTTCGGTGCTCATGATGCTGGAGTAAGGCTTGACGTCTATCTTCCAGCCGGTGAGCTTCGCGGCAAGACGCGCGTTCTGCCCGTTTCTGCCTATGGCGAGGCTGAGTTTCTCGTCGGGGACGACCACTCTCGCGGTCTTTTCTTCCTCGTTGATGGACACCATCAGCACCTGTGCGGGACTGAGCGCACGCGCGATATACTCTATTGCGTCGGCGCACCACTCTATGACGTCGACTTTCTCGCCGCCGAGTTCGCCGACGACGGCGTTGACTCTCACGCCTTTGTTGCCGATGCAGGCGCCCACCGCGTCAACGTTGGGATCTTCCGAGCATACGGAGAGCTTGGTGCGGAAACCGCCCTCCCGGACAATGTTCATTATCTTGACGAGTCCGGCTTTGATCTCCGGGACTTCCAGCTCGAACAATCGCTTCACAAACCCGGAGGAACTGCGCGACACCACGACCTGCGGACCGTTCTTGCCTTCGCGTATCTTCTTGATGAACACCTTGATCACGTCGCCGACGTTGTATGTTTCGGTCGGGATCTGGTCGCTGGGCGACATCACGCCTTCCATCTGCGAGCCGCTGATCTCGACGAACACCGTCGCGCCCTCGCGGCGTCTGACCACGGCGTTCAGGATCTCGCCCTGGCGCGCGGTCATTTCGTTTTTGACAAACTCTTTCTTGGCGTCGTTGAGTTTCTGCATGATGACCTGCTTCGCGGTCTGCGCGGCTATCCTCGAAAACGCCTTGGGAGTGATGTCCTCTATGACAACGTCGCCGACCTTGTAAGCGGGCTTGATCTCGCGTGCCTCTTCGAGAGAGATCTGCGTGTCGAAATCGTCAACTTCTTCCACGACTATCCTGTGGGCGTAGACGTTGACGGTCTGTTTTTCCTCGTTGAAGCGCACGGCAATGGGCTTGCTTTCGCCGTATTCCTTTTTGTAAGCGGCGGCAATGCCCGATTCGAGCGCGTCGACGAGCACTTCGCGGGAGATCATCTTTTCCTTTGCGAACTCCTCGAGAGCCTGAAAGAATTCTCTGTTGACCATTGTTTCCTCCTAAAACCCGATGTACGGTTGCACCTTGGTTTTGTTATTTCTGTTTATGGTTTTTTCTTTTTCGTATTTTCCGCCCGTAACGATGGTGAAACTGTCGGCGGTGTATCCCGTCAGAGTGCCTCGCCACGTGCACTCCGGAGCTATCGCCTCTATCTCCGTGCCGAGCGCGCGCCTGAAATCGTCGTCGGTGACTATGGGCCTGTCAAGCCCGGAGGACGACACGTTGAGGATGTAATCGTCGGGGAAAAGATCCTCCGCGGCGTCGAGCGCGTCGGAAACCGCTCCGTGCACCTTTTCGCAGTCGTCCAGAGTCACTTCGTCGCCGTGCCATATGAATACGGTGAGATTGAACTTGCCATACTCCTTGGTGTAACGCACCTCGACTATCTCATACCCAGCGTCCAGCGCTCCGACGGCGTCGGCGACAAGGGATTCTATTTTTTCGCGCGCTTCCGGAGAGAGCGCGGAACGGGCGTCTTTTGCCATATCTTCTCCTTAAAACAAAGAGTGAGCGGCAGCTCACTCTCAGTAGAATCTACTTAAAGCATATATAAAATAACACAATATATCCGCATGCGCAAGCGTTTTTGACTGCTTTTTCATGCATTCCGCCGCAAAATTTTCCCATTCGGCGCCGAAAACCCTGCAATATGTCGGATTTGCCGTGGCGCGGACCGGACGCCGAGCGCACGGCTGACTGTTACAGCGCACAACGCGACAAGATACCGTTTGCGACAAAAGCCGTGCTCAACACCGTGCAACGCAGCCCGGCGGCGCGGGAGGATACCCCCCCCGCACGGGGTTTCCGCCGAAAGTATTCTCGGTGGGGTAAAGGGGAAGTCGCCGCTTCACCGTGGCTTTGCCGCGGTGAACGTCTGGCGGCGAGAAGTCATATTCTTTCCGCGATTATCCGCAGCACTTCCACGGTGGCGAACACGTCGCCCATCGCCCTGTGCGCATTGACGTGCGTGATGCCGAAGGTCCTGGACAGCGCTTCGAGTCCCGCATGCCTCGCTTCGGGCAGATAACGCCGCGCGAGGATGAGGGTGTCTTCGAGTTCGTTGTCGAAGGTATACCCTGCGGCGGAAGCGTACTTGCTCAGCAGCGGAAAATCGTAGCCGGAGATGTTGTGTCCCACGAGCACCGCGCCGCGCGTGAATTTGTAAAAGTCCGGCAGCACTTCTTTGAACGTGGGCATTCCGCGCACCATGTCGTCGGTGATCGCCGTCTTTTCCGCCACCTCGTCGGGAATGTGGCACTTGGGATCGAGCAGCGTGGTGAAAGTTTCCGTCACCTTGCCGTCCTTTATTTTCGCCGCTCCAATCTCGATCGGTTCGATGGAGGCGATGTCCAGCCCCGTAGCCTCGAAGTCGAACACCACGAACGTCTTGCCTTTGAAATATTCCGGCACGGGCTTCTCCTCCCCGTCGTCAAACAGGCTCTTTTTCACTTCCGGCTCGGAGTAAGGCACGGGCTTGAGCACCGAATATCTGGCAGGCACCGGTTTCGACGCCGCAGCCTGAATGGATGAGTAGTCGATCTTAGCCCTGAACATCGCGTTCAGCGCGTAACTCGGCGCGCCGTTGTAGGAGGATATGGTCACTTTGCCGGTGCATATCACCTCGTCGCGTTCGTTCAGCGCGTCGAACGCCTCCGCGTCGTCCGGGCGCGGGAAACACACGCATTCTATCCTTCCCGTCGTGTCGTCGAGGAAAAACCTGATGAGAGGCAGTTCTTCCGGTCCCTTTTTGGGGTCGTCGGGATCGTATTTTTTGTTCTTGTAGGTGCGCTTCGTGATCCCGTTGATCCTGCCGCACAGCACCACGTCGTCCACCGCGCCCTTGACGTCGCCGATGTATGCCGGCATACGCGAGATACCGGCTATTTTGCCTCTGGTATATATCTTTTCGCCGGGTTCGACGGAGATCATGCGCATTGCGGAGTCCGTCACCACGACGCTTTGCGTCGTATCGTCGAATTCGGGCGGCGGCGCGCCTTCCGTTTCGCGCAGCGTGACCGAGATATTCTGATTGAAGTTGGAGTCCAGCCAGTCGCGCAGCTCGTTGACCGCGTCGGAGTGCCTCAGCATGGTGCATATCGCCGGATCGAGCGCAAGCGTTACCGACACGTTGCTTTCGTCCACGGATACGGTCACACTCTCCTGCGTGAGCGTCCTGAAAACCAGCGGATTGTGGGAATTGAAGTATTCTGCAACTTTGTTCCTCACCGTTCCGTCGTCGGCGTAGGTGCGTATGTATTCCGCGTGCACGTCAACGCCGGCGAACATCTCTTTCAGGACGTCGTCCACCTTCTTTTTCTGATCGTCGCCGAAAGCGCGCGCGGCATATGCCGAGATAAGGAAACGCACCGCGAGCATACCCGTATCTTTCTGATAGCACGCCGACCTGAATTTCAGCATGGGAAAAGCTCCGCCCGTATGTCTTTCGAATTCTTCAGTAAACTTGTTGCTCCGCACTTTTCGCCTCCGCGCAGATTGGCGCCGTATTATTCTCGTTATGCAACGAAACTATTCTCGATTTTTCTTATTTTTAGAATACTCTGCTATGTAGTCGTCAAGCATTGACATGAATAGCGGCATCAGCAGCTCGTTGGACACGGTGGTGACGATCTCGCCGTCTTTCATTATTACGGATTTCTCTTTTCCGCCCGCGATGCCGAGATTACTGTTTCTGCCCTCGCCTATCCCGTTGAGGGGACAACCCATGACGGCTATCCTGAGCGGCAGTCTGACATGAGCCACCGCGCGCTCGACCGCCGCGGCAAGCTCCTGTACGTTTATCTCGGTACGCGCACACGTGGGACACGACACCACTTCCGCACAATCCGTTCTGAGACCGAGAGCGGCAAGGAGCGTCTTTCCCGCCGCGACTTCCTCGACGGGAGGAGCCGAGAGCGAGAAGCGGACGGTGTCGCCTATTCCCTCTTCGAGCAGCGCGCCTATCCCCAACGCGGAGCGAACAAGACCGCTGCGGAGCGTCCCGGCTTCGGTGACGCCGAGGTGCAGCGGATAGTCCGTGACCGCAGCCGCCTTCCGGTTGGCGGCGAGCATCACTCTCACGTCCGACGCCTTTATCGCAAGCACGATATCGCGCATACCGCAGCTTTCAAACGCGTTCGCGCACTCCAGCGCGCTTTCGACGAGAGCTTCGCTCTCCTCTTTGCCCGCAAATTTCGGATCCAGAGAGCCGCCGTTCACTCCGACGCGGACGGGGACGCCTGCGTCGGACATTCTCCGCGCAAGCTCCCTGATCTCGCCGAAATCGCGCATATTGCCGGGGTTCATGCGGATCTTCTTTGCTCCGTTGTCGAGCGCCAGGTGCGCGAGGCGGTAGCTGTAGTGCACGTCGGCTATGAGAGAAAGCCCCGTGCGCTTTGCGATCTTTCCGAACGCTTCCGCGGACGCTTCGTCGGGGACGGCGACGCGTATGAGGTCGCATCCGGCGCGGACAAGTTCCTCCGCTTGCTTCACACACGCTTCCACGTCCGTCGTGGGCGTGTTGAGCATTGACTGCACCGTGACCGGCGCTCCGCCGCCTATCGCGGTCTTGCCGACATATACTTTGCGGCTTATCCTTCTTTTGTTTGTCATTTCAGTCATATTCGTTTTTATGCCGCGGCCGTTGCCGCTCCGTACAGGTTTATTGCGCCGCTATCCCCTTACCAGGTGGAATACGTCCAGGAATACGGCGAGAAGTATCAGCAGTATCAATCCCACTGCGTGTATCACTGCCTCCACCTTTCTCGGCACGGGTTTTCGGAATATCATTTCTATAAGCGTGAACACCATACGCGAGCCGTCAAGTGCCGGCAGAGGCAGCAGATTCATTACCGCGAGGTTTGCCGAGATTATCGCCATGACGTACAGGAAGGAGCCGAATCCCGACGCACTGACTTCCGCGATGGTGGTTATCACGGTGATAGTGCCGCCGGCGGCTTCCAGACCTATCTGTCCCGTGATGAGCGCGCCGAGCGAGGCAAGGATCTTGAACACTATGAAGAAGCTGAAGCCGAACGATCTTCCCAGCGAGCGGAAGAAGCCGAGCTTTACGCTCTGCGCTCCGTACACTACGCCGACGCCCGTCTTTTCCGCCGATTCGCCCTCATCCAGATACTCGTCGCCGAGGGTGTATTCCCCGACGGTCACCGTGACGGTCATGACTTTTCCGTCGCGCAGTATTTTGAATCTCGTGCCCGTTTGCACGTCCTCGAACGCACCGACCAGGTCGTCCGTCGTCATGACGTTGATCTGCAGTCCGTCTTTTGCGAGGATGACGTCGCCCGCCTGAAATACGTTCGCTTCGCCGTTCACTTCGTATGCGGCGGTGACCACGGGAAGTATCTGCCCGTAAGCGGTGAAGTACACCGTTATGATGAATATCGCGCTGAGGAAGTTGAAAAGCGCGCCCGAAAACAGCACTATGAGCCGTTTCCACGGCTTTTGTCTGTTGAAAGAGCCTTCGTCCTCCACACCCTCTTCGTCCTCTCCGTGGAAGGAGCAGAATCCGCCCAGCGGAAAGGGGCGCAGCGTGAACAGTTCGCCGTTTTTCCTGTTGACTTTTTTGACGATCGGCGGACCGAAGCCTATTCCGAATTCGTCTATCTTGAATCCGAGCAGTTTCCCTGCCAGATAGTGCCCGGACTCGTGTATGACGATCATTATCATCAAAGCCACCAGTGCGAGCAGAATATATCCGATATAGGTGAAGACTTCACCTGCCGTTGCCGCCGTCAGCGAAAGAATCACTTCATTTTACTCCTACGGAATAAGTGTATTTGCGAGCTTCCGCGTCTATGCCGATGATATCCTCCAAAGCAACGTCCCCTGTTTTTGCGAATTTGCGCTCCACTTTGTCGAGCACTGCGGCTATGTCCGTGAATTTGATCGTGCCCGCGAGAAAAGCGTCGACGAGCACTTCGTCCGCGGCAGACACCGCTATGCACGCTCCCTCCCCCGCCTTAGCCGCGCGCATGGCGATCTCCAGGCACGGATACCTGGAAAAGTCCGGCGCGCCGAATTCGAGCGTGCCGATCTTCGCAAGGTCGAGCTCCGCCACCGCGCCGTCGGGTTTAGCGGGATAAAACAGCGCGGTTTCGATGGCGAGCGCCATGTCCGGCACGCTGAGCAGCGCCTTGACGCTGCCGTCCGTGAACTCCACCATTCCGTGCACGACGCTCTCTCTGTGCATCAGCACTTTCACCTTGTCCGCATCCGCGGAAAAGAGCCTCATCGCTTCGATGACCTCAAGCCCTTTGTTGAAAAGCGTCGCGGAATCTATGGTGACCTTTCTGCCCATGTTCCATACCGGGTGGTTGAGAGCTTCGCGCGCGGTGACCTTGTGCAGTTTCTCGACGGGCATGTCGCGGAGCGCGCCTCCGCTTGCCGTGAGCACAAGACTTTTTACGCTCTTTGCCTCCTCGCCGTCAAGGCAGGACATTATGGCGGAATGTTCGGTGTCGAGCGGAAGTATCTTTCCGCCGTACTTCTTTTCCAGCGCTTTGAGATGCCTGCCCGCGCACACGATGGTCTCCTTGTTGGCGATGGCGAGCGTACCGCCGCGTTTCAGTACGGCGACAGCCGCCCAAAGCCCGGCTATACCGCTGACGGCGGAAACCGTTATGTCCGCAGGATAATCGGCAAGCTCCTCAAGACTGCCCACACACTTGGAGGCGAACTTCTCGTCGTCGAGGAAGTCGAAAAGACTGCTCTGTATCTCCACGCCTCCGGCGGGGTAATAGTAGTGTTTGGGCGCGTATTTGTCTATCTGTTCTCTCAGAAGTCTTTCGTTGGTGAATGCGGAAAGCCCGACCACCTTGAAGCGGTCGGGATGACGGTCCGCGGCGGCGAGCACCTGTCTGCCCACGGACCCGGTGCTGCCGAGAACGGTCAGCGTTGTCAGTTTTTTTTCAGCCATTTTGTCTCCGAAGGCGGCGGAAAAACCGTGTTTCCGCGCCCGTTGTACCACGTTTATACGCCGTAGACGACGGTGAAGGATACGAGCAGCACTATTATACCGGCGATAATGCTGTCAAACCTGTCCATAATGCCGCCGTGTCCGGGGAATATCTTGCCGAAGTCCTTTATGCCCAGCGAGCGTTTGATGCGTGACGCAGCGAGATCGCCGAGCTGTCCCGCCACCGCGCCTACAAGTCCTATGGCAAGGTATATGAGAGCGGACTTCCACGTCGCGTCCGTGAACGGGATGTAACCGGCATTCGGGAACAGCTCGAACTGCTCGAAGAGCAGGAACATTATCACCGCCACCAGCATTCCGCCGAAAAGACCGCCGACAAACCCAGCGACAGTCTTTTTGGGGCTGATGGACGGACACAGTTTCCTGCCGCCTATCATGCTGCCGAACCAGTAGGCGAAAGTGTCCGCTCCGACAGGCATAAATATCGCGAAGGGTATCGCGTACACCGCCGAATACCTCTGTATCAGCATCCACGCAAGCGATATGAGCACTCCCGGATAGACCAGTACGAACATCGTTGCGAACAGATCCTTGGGTGTGTTGCGTTCGGGATCCGCAAACGTGAAGATGACGAGCGCGGCGAACGCGCTGACCGCAAAGCTCATGAGTATGCCCAGATACCCCTGCCCCGCGAAATGCTCCATGAGATACATCACGGGATAGCAAGTGAGGAGGAATATCGCGAGCGGCAAGCGGAAGAGCTTGAATCCGGCTTCCTGCATGCAGAAATACATTTCCCTTACCGCCCCCGTCAACAGAAGCAGTATGAAGAGGTCGAGGAAAATGTTGCCGTGTTCCACGAAATAACTCAGGGCGAAAAGCCCTATGAGCAACGCTATGAGAAAAACTGCGGTTACTGTTCGTTTCAGCATAACAACTGTTTACGCGCCGAATTTGCGCGTGCGTGCGGCGAACTCTTCCATCGCCGCGTCGACGTCCGACTCCGTCATATCCGGCCAGAGGACGTCGGTGAAGTACAGCTCGGAATAAGCCGCTTCGTACAGCATGAACCCCGAAAGCCTCTTCTCTCCGCCGCTTCTCACGATGAGGTCGAGAGGCGGAAGTCCGTGCGTCGAGAGTCTGCGTTCAAAACTTTCCCTTGTGACCGCCCCGTCCGCCGCGGCTTTTGCAGCGGCACTCACGATGTCGTCCCTGCCGCCGTATCCCAGCGCGATGCAGACGGTCATGCCGCGGTTACCGGCAGTGCGGCGCTCTATTTCCCGCACGCTCTTTACAAGCCCCGCCGGAAAACGCGAAAGATCGCCGATGTAGCGCACCTTCCGATCTCCGGAGTAGCTCCCGTTCCATTTTTCGACCACGTCGAATATCGCGGCGCTCTCGTCCGCCGGGCGGGCGAAATTTTCGGATGAATAGGCATACACCGTGACGGCGGCAACGCCTCTCGCCTCGGTGCGGTCAAGCACACGGAGCATGGCTTTCAGCCCTTCGGCATAGCCTGCGGAGCGCGGGAGTCCGCGCCGCTCCGCCCATCTGCCGTTGCCGTCCATGATGTAGCCGACGTGCCGCGGGATCATCAGACGGAGAGGATCTCCTGCTCCTTGTCCTTGGTGAGCTTGTCGATGTCGTCTATCTCCGCGGAGAGAGCCTTGTCAACGTCCGCGGTGAAGTCCTTGAGGTCGTCCTCGGTGATCTCGGAGTCTTTCTCCAGCTTCTTGAGCGCATCGATCGCGTCGCGGCGCGCATTGCGGAGCACGATCTTGGTGCTCTCGGCGTTGTTTTTCAGTTCTTTGACGAGGGCCTTCCTGCGCTCTTCGGTGAGTTCCGGGAAGATCAGGCGGATGACGTTGCCGTCATTGTTGGGATTGATGCCGATGTTCGCCGCGAGAATTGCCTTTTCGACGTTCTTCAGCGCGCTCTTGTCCCATACGGAGATGACCAGCAGACGCGCCTCGGGCACGGTGATGTTCGCCATATTGTTTATGGGCGTGGGAGTGCCGTAGTAGTCGACCGTGATCTTGTCGAGTATATGAGGATTGGCGCGGCCGGCGCGCATGCTTTTCAGTTCCGTGGAAAAGTTGTGTGCGGTCTTTGCAAACTTTTCTTTCATTTCTTCGAAGATGAGATCGACAGAGTCGATTCCGTATGACATAATTTGCCTCCTGAACTGTTTTTGATAATTATATCAAATCCGTGCGTATAAATCAACACGAAAGAGAAAAGAACGCGCCTTTACGGCGCGTTCGCAGGGTTTTCGCATGCAATGCGGCGGGTGACGAGCGGACAAAATGCCTCTCCGCCCCCGTCCGGGCTCATTTGCCGATATAAGTGCCTATCTTCTCTCCGGTGATGGCGCGCTTTATGCTGCCGTCCTCGTTGAGGCTGAAAGCGATGATCGGGATCTCGTTGTCCATGCACATTGTGATGGCGGTAGTATCCATGGCTTTGAGCCCTTTGGATATGACCTGCATGTAAGTGAGCGTTTCGAATTTCACCGCGTCGGGATTGAGCTTCGGATCGCTGTCGTACACGCCGTCCACGTTCTTTGCCAGCAGAAGCGCGTTTGCGCCTATCTCTGCGGCGCGCAGCGCTGCGCCCGTGTCGGTGGAGAAATACGGGTTGCCCGTACCGCACGCGAAGATGACGATCCTGCCCTTTTCGAGATGGCGGAGCGCCTTGCGCAGAATGTACGGTTCGGCGACTTTGGTGATGGTGAGCGCGGTCTGCACTCTCACTTCCGCGCCTTTGCGCTCGATGCAGTCCTGAAGCGCGAGCGCGTTGATGACCGTGGCGAGCATCCCCATGTGATCCGCGGTGCTGCGGTTCATCTCGCTGTCCGCCTGTCTGCCGCGCCAGAAGTTGCCCCCGCCTATCACTATGCCGACCTGCGCGCCGAGATTCTTGACCTCGACTATCTGGTCGCACACGCGGGAAAGTTTGGCGTGGTCTATACCGGCGCCGTTTTCGCAGGCGAGAGCTTCACCCGAAAGTTTTATGACTACGCGTTTGAATCTGAGTTCTGCCATTACGTCTCCTTTGGTATCGGTTTGGATCGGGATGCGGACGTGATCCGCTCTGTTCGCCGGAGCGTTCAGCCTCCGGAAGAAAAAAGGAACGCTTGCGCGTCCCTTTTCGAGGTCATTTGTTGAGTCCGGCTTGTGCCATGACTTCTTCCGCGAAGTTATCCTCGCGCTTCTGAAGTCCTTCGCCCATCTGATAGCGCACGAAACGTCTTACGGTGATCTTCTCGCCGATGGACGCGATAGCTTCGGTGACAAGCTGGCTGATGGTCTTGGAGCTGTCACGCACGTACACCTGCTCCATGAGGCAGACGTCCTTGTAGTACTTCTGGATCCTGCCGTCGACCATCTTGTGGATGATGGCGTCGGGCTTGGGATTGGGCTCGTTCTTCGCCTGTGCGATGAGGATCTCTCTCTCCTTTTCGAGTTCCGCGGAAGGGACTTCCTCTTTGGTCACGTAGGTGGGAGCGGCAGCGGCGATGTGCATCGCGATGTTGTGGACGAGTTCTTTGAAAACGGGGCTCATTGCCACGAAGTCGGTCTCGCAGTTGACTTCGAGCAGCACGCCGATCTTACCGTTCATGTGGATGTAGCTGTCGACGATGCCCTGGGACGCGATCCTGCCCTGTTTCTTTGCGGCGGACGCAATGCCCTTTTCGCGGAGATAGTCGATCGCCTTCTCCATGTCGCCGTCCGTTTCGACGAGCGCCTTCTTGCAGTCCATCATGCCAACGCCCGTGCGCTGACGGAGTTCCATAACGTCTTTACTGGTAAATGCCATAATGTTCTCCTCTATATTCCGTCTTTATGAGTCCGAAAATGCGTGCGCTCCGCGGCGCACGCACGATGCTGTGGTATTACGCTTCCTCGCTCTCTTTCTCGGCGATCGCTTTCTCAAGCGCTTCTTCGGGAGTGAGAGCCACTTCTTCGACAGCCGTTTCCGCGGTGACTTCCTCTTCCGCGGGAGCTTCGGCTTCCTCCGCGGCTTCTTCGGCAGCGGGAGCTTCCTCCGTCTTTGCCGCTCCGCCGAAAGACTCGCCCTGGCGTCCCTCTATCACCGCATCCGCGATGATGGACGCAAACAGCTGAATGGCGCGGATGGCGTCGTCGTTGCCGGGAATGACGTAATCGACAAGGTCGGGATCGCAGTTGGTGTCAACGACCGCGACGATGGGGATGTTCAGCTTGCGCGCTTCTCTTACCGCGTTCTCCTCTCTCTTGAGGTCGACGACGAAGAGGCAGCCGGGAAGGTTGCGCATATTCTTGATGCCGCCGAGGTTCTGTTCCAGCTTATCGCGCTCGGCTTTGAGCTTGAGCACTTCCTTCTTGGGAAGGAGTTCGAACTCGCCGATGATCTCCATCTGGTTGATCTTGTTGAGTCTGTCGATGCGCGTGCGGATGGTCTTGAAGTTGGTGAGAGTGCCGCCCAGCCATCTCTGGTTGATGTAGTACATGTCGCAGCGCTCCGCCTCGCTCTTGATCGCGTCCTGAGCCTGCTTCTTGGTGCCGACGAAAAGGACGGACTTGCCTTCGGCGGCAATGCCCTTCACGAACTGGTAAGCGGCTTCCACATGGTCGACCGAGATCTGAAGATCGATGATGTGGATGTCGTTTCTGGTCGCGTAGATGTACTTTGCCATCTTGGGGTTCCAGCGTTTGGTCTGATGACCGAAGTGCACGCCCGCTTCGAGCAGGGCTTTCATTGTTGTAACTGCCATATCAGGCCTCCTTGATTTGTTTTTACCTCCCCCGGTTTCGCTGCTGCGGCTACCCTAAGGAACGACCGCGGCTCCGCCGGGGTGTGCGGTGCATTTGCGATTATATTATATAAAGAAAATTTTTGCAAGGAAATTTACACAAAAAATATGCCCTTTTCCGCCGTGTTCCGCATACGGGAAAGGGAATGTGCCTTTCTCCTGCCTCCGGACCTTTGCAAAGCGCGCCCGGCGTCCCTTCCCGAACGCCGCGCTTATGCCGCACGGACGGACGATCCGCCCTTGCGCGCAACGCGGATTTGCGTGGCGGAAAGGACTTTACTCCTCTCCGTCCTCCTCTTCGGCGTCGAGCGCGTCGACTTCCTTCATGAATTCGTCAAAGACTTTCTGCAGCAGTTCCTCGTCCTCGATCGCCGCGAAAACGTCGCCTTCCGCGCCCTCCACGACTTCGTAGATGAGGACTTCGTCGTCCTCGATGTCGGGAAGTTTCTCGACGGGTTTGAGCACGACGAACCATCTGTCGTCCACATCGAGCGTGGCGAGATGGTAGAAATCCTCGTCCTGATCCCTCTCTTCGTTGTAGAGGGTTATGATGTCGTCGTCTTCATCCATGTTGTTCTGATCTTCGAAAAAATCTGCCATTCGGGACTCCTTCGGGCTTTGCCCGTTGTTTTGGTATATTTTACTCTAACTCAGCGCATGCCGTCAAGGTAGGATTGCAAAATTATGGTCGCCGCCACCTTGTCGATGACTTTCTTGCGTTTGTCCCGGCGCACGTCCGCGCCGATGAGCATACGCTCCGCGGAAACCGTGGTGAGCCGCTCGTCGACGTAAACGACTTCCAGTCCGCTGGTTTCTTTGAGCAGATCCCCGAACTGTCTGGTGATTTCCGCGCGCGGACCTTCGGTGCCGTCCATGTTTTTCGGCAGTCCGAGAACGAAAGCGTCCGCGTCCTCGCGTTTCGCGTATTCCGCGAAATATTCCGCGTCCGCCGCCGGATCGTCCTTTTTGCGCACGTAAGTTTCGCGCGGATTCGCGCATATGCCCATGAGATCGCTCACCGCAACGCCTATTCTCACGTCGCCTACGTCTAGTCCTATCTTGCGTTTTACCATGTTGCCTCCCGTGCGGCGGAAGCCCGGTGCGTCCCGCGCCGCGCCGCCGTTATTTCAGAAATCCGTCTTTTCCGCCCGCCGCAAAAAGACTGCGCCGCTGTTTCTTCACGGACGGGGCGCGGTTTTCGCCTATCTTTTCGTACAACGGCACGCCTTTGTCGTACAGTATATACAGTCCAGCCGCGGCTACCGCCGCCGCAACGACGTTGACAATGCTCCAGTACAGCGCCAGCACTCCGCTTCTTCCTATCGAATCCTCGAGAGCCGCCATGAATATCCCCATCACCACGAAAAGGACGGCGGGCGCTATGGACAGCAGCACGGGAATGAGCGCGGTCACGCCTCCTCCGGCGTTTGCGCGCATGTCGGACTGGGACTTCCAGTGCACGTTGCCCTTTTTGATGTCGAAATAGATGTGTAGCGCGCTCGTACCGGCGCAAAACAGCAGCGCGGCAGTCAGCAGAGCGAACGCCGCGCCGGGATCTATGCCGTACAGCGCGACCGCAAGCACGAGCATTATGACGAGAGATACCGCCGCCGCAGACACCGAGAACAGTAGTTTTGCGGTTACGGAGCTTTTGGGCGGTATGGGCAGGAATTTGGATATAAAGAAAGACTCGCCTTCGCGCGAATATGCCGTCATCGCCACCATATTCGTGCCGCAGAGGAAAATTATCGCGTAAAGCAGGACTATCCCCTGCATCATGATCTCGCCCGCAAGCGCGCTCATCGACGCTTCCTCCGCATCGCCGCGCATGAAAAAGAACATCACCGCCATGACTATCGGCGCGAGGATGATGTTGGAGAAAGTCCCCATCGCCATGGAAGGATTGCGCATGACGGAAAGGAAATCGCGTTTCATCAGCGCGGGCACGAGTTTTGTGCGGCGGTAGGAACGCTTTGCGCCGCTCTCCTCCGGGTGCGACTCCGACTGTTTTGAGGTGATGCGCCTGTAAAACAGCATGGCAAGCAGTACGGTGACCGCGCCCAGCACGATCCATATCGCAAGCGATATGCCGAAGTTTTCAGCCGCGTCGATTCCCATACACATGGACAGCAGAACGCTGTTGGGATACATCACCTGCGACAGCAGCGCCAGAGCTTCGAGCGCGCTTTCGGACACCGTTTCGCCGCCGTTCTGCCCCAGCCCCTCGGTGTTGACGAAGAATATGAACACCATGTACGCCGCCATGAGCAGAATGTAAAACAGCAGCGAAAACACCGTTCTCACTATCGATCTGCCCTTGAGGAATGAGCCTATCCACATCACCGGCATGGAGAAAAGCACGACTATGAAGAGAGGCAGCAGCGGCGCCGCCGCGACCACCACCGCGATCAGAGGGAAAAAACCGTAGAACATCGGGTTCCCGAACGCCGCATAAGTCACCGAAACCGTGAGAAAAGACGGTATGAGGAACACCGCCGCAGTCTTGAGCGCGGCAACGTAGCAAAGCGCGAGTTTCGCGAAAAACACCGCCGTCGGCGACACAGGGAGCGAGGCGAGGAAAGCGTTGTCCTCCGAGGAATACAGCGTACCGAGTACGGTAGGCAGCATCATGAAGAGGATGAAAAGCTGTACGGCGGAAAGGATCGCGTTGAGCAGCGTCATGGCGGAATAGCGCGTGGTGAGCTGCGCCGCGGCGAACCCCAGCAGCACGCACACGAGCGCGACGAGCGGCAGCATGGAAAGCAGCATCACTGTGGACTGCGGCAGCTTGCGTCTGCCCGTATTGCTCTCTTTGGCGACCGCATAGCGGTTTTTGTACAGTACGCGGAAAATCCTGAAGAAATCTTTCATTCCGCGCCGCCGTCCTTTAAGCCGTTTTCGTGTTCCGCAGCGGATTCTTCATCGGGTTCTCGCTCTCCTGACGCGGTCCCGTCCGTGATCTTCAGGAAGAGCTCTTCAAGCGACGAGTCCAGTCCCTGAGCTTTGAGTTCCGCAAGCGTGCAGTCGGCGACCAGCCTTCCCGCGTCGATTATACCCACCTTGTCACACACTTTCTCCACGACGTCGAGAACGTGCGAGCTGAAGAATACGCAGTTGCCTTTGTCGGCATGCTCGCGCATGAGTTTTTTGAGATTGTACGACGACTTGGGATCCAGTCCCGTCATGGGCTCGTCCAGGATCCACACCTTCGGCTCGTGTATGAGCGCGCCGATGATGTTGAGCTTCTGCTTCATGCCGTGGGAATACGACTTTATCTGCTTGCCGATCGCGTCGCGGAGCGAAAAAAGGTCGAGATACTTGTCCAGCCTCTCTTCGCGCAGAGCGGACGGCACGTCGAACACGTCGCAGATGAAGTTGACGAACTCCACCCCCGTCAGCCCCTCGTACAGGACGTGGTCGTCCGAAACATAGCCGATGAGCTTCTTTGCCGCGATGGGATCGTCGCGCAGATTCACTCCGCACACACTCACCGATCCGCTCTCGAAGCCGACTATGCCGGTCATGCACTTTATCGTGGTGGATTTTCCCGCGCCGTTAGGACCTATGAAGCCGTAGATCTGCCCTTCTTCGATGTCGAGGGTAAGGTTGTCCACGGAAGGAGCCGGGTTTCCCGAATAAGTCTTTGTGAGTTGATGTACGTTCAGCATAGAAACAGAATTCCGTATCGGGCGTATTAGCGGTTTGCGCCGCCGTTTCGCATTATACCAGATCCGCGCCCCCGTGTAAAGAAATCGTACGGTTGCGAAAGCCGCTCAATCAATATTTTGTCCGATCCCGAAAACGATGTTCAGCGGAATGCCGCCGAGAGTCACGGACGGGACTCCCGTCATCAGCGTCCCGTTGACGGTCACGCCTCCTCCGCCGCGCTCGATACGCACTTTGTGGCGCACTCCTTTGTGTACGACCACGCACTCCGCCTCCTCCAGCTCCGGCGGAAACTCCGGCGACACCGAAAGCCTGTCGCCTTTGATATTTATCCCGAAATTAGCAGATGTTACTCTCGATTTAGGCATAAAACTACTCTTGATTTTTACATTTTTGAGAATACTTTCGTTTTTTCCGCTCTGCCCGAATATTAGTTGCATGAATACGGGAGAAGAAAGCGCGCGTGCGAGCGTTGTCAGATCGCCGGGAAAGCGCGCCAACACCGCGCTCCCCCTTCCGACAGCCGCGCGTCTGACGCTCACGGCGGAGAGCTTGCCGTAGTCGCCGTAATTTTCCAGCCGCACCGCGTAAGCGTACTCGTCCAGATTCTCCGCCGTGCTGAGTTCGCCGAGTTTTTTAGCGAAAGCGGCGCGCGTTTCCGCCGGCGCGGAAGCATACGCGTCGAAGCGCGCAAGTATGCCGCACGGCTCGTAGTAGACGGAAAAGTCAAATATGGCGGCGTTGTCGAGCGAATCTATGACATTGTTGAGATAAAAAGCCAGTTCGTCAGTGAGAGCGAGGTACGCTTTGTCGAATTTCTCCGTATCGTAGCCCATCTCCCCCGCGCAGAAACGGGAGAACACCGTGCCGCGCATCATTTTGCATTTTTTCGTGTTTGCGCGCAGGCGCGGACGTTTTGCCACGCGCAACGCCTCTTTTCGCACGTCATCGGTCACGGTCAGACGCTCACAGAGGAAGGCTAGTTTTCGCAGCAGGACGAATTCGAACGCCGTCCGCATAGCATCGATCTCCGAATAAGTCAGCGTCCGCGCGGCGTTGAACGCTTCCGCCGCGATCTCCACTCTGTCGGCGCAGAAGATGTAGCGCGAGCGCTCAAGTACGGTTTCCGCGACGAGCACGCATCTTGCCCGCCCTTTCACGCCCGGCAGATCCTGAAGCACGGTGAAATCCTTTTTCATAAGCTGCTCAATGTCCTCTTTTCTGTCGGACAATACGGTGTACAGCCGCTTCAGTTCCGCGTCGCCGCACTCTTTCTCCGCGCGGCGAAGAGCTTTTCCGACCTTGCGTTTGTACGGCGCGACGTTTATACTGCTTCCGCCGTCCGAGGGCGCATCAAGGCTTCGCGCTGTTTCGCGCGCGTACGCAATGTAATCCTCCTCGTTCATCGCGGAAGTGAACGAATCTCTTTCCCGCGGACGGGTGATGAGGTACAACAATATGAAAACCGCCGTTACTCCGCCTGCTATAGCGTATTCCATACCTTAGATGATTCCCCTTTTCGCGGCGGTCATACTCGATCCGCCTTTATACTTGAGTGCTAAGCAAAATTGTCATGTTTGGGGACGGGGCAAAAATCGGAAAAATTATCATGTTTTTGCCCCGTCCCCAAACATGATACGTTCCGGACGCGACAAACTCCCGGCGCGTTCGGATTTTATTCCGCAACAGTTTTTGACGGGATCCTGCCCGGATTTTTTAGCGCGCGGTCAGGATCGCCCGCGAAGATTTTGCGGCGGATATTCCGCATATCCTTGTCTTTTCCGCGCGGATGTGATTAAATAGTGGGGCGAGATAGCCGGGCGGCGGCACGGGTGACCGTGAGGAAAGTCCGAGCATCACAGGGCAAGGGTGCAGGTCAACTGCCTGTGAAGGCGACTTCAAGGATAGTGCAACAGAAAAATACCGCCCGCAAGGGTAAGGATGGAAAGGCGAGGTAAGAGCTCACCCGCAAATCGGCGACGAGGCGCGATGTAAACCCCACCCGATGCAAGAAAGGAGCGTGAAATGCGGCCCGCAAGCTCCCGTTCGCTGGAACCGTGCGGCAACGTACGGTCAAGATAGATCGTCGTCCAAGACAGAACTCGGCTTACAGACTATGCTCGCAGGCCCTGCCGAAAGGCGGGGCTTTTTGCCGCCCTTCTTCCTCCGTGCGCAGCCGGCAAACCATCTAGATGGCGCGCTTGTTATATCCGGCGACGGGATAAAACGCATTGCTTTGCCTGTATTGTCAAGTTTGGGGACGGGGCAAAAATCGGAAAAATTATCAGATTTTTGCCCCGTCCCCAAATATGACAAATTGGCGTAAAGCGGAAACAGCCTCGGCAATATCGGCAATCAAAAAACCGCTTGCTTAAAGCGGTTTTAAGATGGTTATAGGTAAAACAACGCGTTCATTGCGCCAAAGACGCCTTGTAGTCCGCCGCCCACTTCTTCATCTCTTTGGCGTGCGGCACCGCATGCGCGGAATAGTCGTTGCCGCCGATGAGGCGCGCGACTTCGTCCGTGTCGTCCTCCAGCAACGTGAGGTGCGTGAGCGTCTTCCCTCCCTCGACGGACTTTGCAATGAGGAAGTGGCTGTCCGCCATGGCGGCGAGCGACGGCATATGGGTGATGGCGATGACCTGTCTTGCGCGCGAGATGTTGCACATTTTCTCCGCGACCACCGCCGAGATGTGTCCTGAAATGCCGGTGTCGATCTCGTCAAAGACCATGGTGCCTATCATGTCTATGCCGGCGACGATGTTCTTGAGTGCGAGCATAAAGCGCGACATCTCGCCTCCGCTGATTATCCTGGCAAGCGGCTTGAGAGGTTCTCCGACGTTGGGAGAGATGAGGAACTCCACCTTGTCGCCGCCCGTTTCGCCCACTTCGTCGGGCGCATAGTCGCTTGCGACGTCCACCTTGAATGTAGTGCCGCTCATGCCGAGATCTGCAAGCTCCTTCGTCATGGCGCGCTCGAACGTCTCCGCAGCCGCGCGGCGCATTGCTCCGAGTTTCTCCGCGGCGGAGGAAAGTCCATCCCCTGCCTTTCGGATCTCGCGTTCCAGTTCCTCCGTGCGTTCGGAGGCGTTCTCCAGTTTTGACGCTTCGGCGCACGCATTCTCGTAAAACGCCCGCACGGCTTCGTAACTTCCGCCGTATTTGCGCTGTATGCTGCGCACTAGTTCCAGCCGCTCTTCCACGCTGTCCGCGCTCTTTGCGTCGAAATCCGTCGCGCTCATCATATCGGAGAGCGTTTCGGAGATGTCCTCGATCTCCGTCTTTGCCGCGTCCAGCCTGTCGCAGAGAGACTCGATCTCCCCGTCGAAGGAAGATATGGTCATAAGGCTCGCCGCCGCGGCTTTGAGATTGCCGCCCACCGACGCGCCGTCGTATCCTTCCAGCATTCCGCGTGCGGACGACAGCGCGGAAAGGATCTTTTCGGTATTTCTTATACGCCTGCGTTTTTCGAGGAGTTCCTCTTCCTCGCCCTCCTCGACGTCCGCCCGTTCGATCTCGTCTATCTGGAAACGCAGAACGTCCAGCCTTCGTGCTCTTTCGCTCTCGTCGCCGAACTCGGCGTATTCCGCCTTGAGCGCGCGGTATGCGCGCCAGAGTTCCCCGACTTTGCCGCGTGCGGAAATCAGCTTCTGTCCGCCCATGCCGTCCAGCATACCCTCGTGGTTTGCGGGTTTTACGAGGGACTGGTGCTCGTGCTGACCGTGTATGTCGACCAGCAGCTCGGTAAGCCCCTTGAGGACGGAAAGCGTGGTCACTCTGCCGTTGATGCGGCATTCGTTCCTGCCGTCGGCAGTCATTTTGCGGCGGATGACGAGCACTTCCTCGGGCTCGATGCCCATGTCGTCGAGATATGCCGCGACAGGCGGCGTGATATAATCCGAAAACACGGCTTCCACAGCCGCGTGATCGGTGCCGTAACGAATGAGAGAACGGTCGGCGCGTTCGCCCAGCACGAAATTGAGCGCGTCGATGATGAGTGATTTTCCCGCGCCGGTTTCGCCGCTCAGGATGTTGAGATTCGCGCCGAGTTCCAGCTCAAGCCTGTCGATCAGCGCGATGTTCTGCACGGAAACGGACTTAATCATTGACGCAGGATCCCCTCCAAGGTTTCCGCCACGTGTCTGGCGTTTTCGGCGGCGTCTACCGCGACGAAAATGGTGTTGTCGCCCGCTATCACGCCGAGGATACACTCCATCGGCAGGCGGTCGATCGTTTCCGCGGCAGCGTTGGCAGCCCCGGTCTCCGTCTTTATCACCACAAGATTCTCCGCCGCGCGTATAGACAGCACGGTGTTGCGGAAAACGCTGATAAACCGCTCCGCCTTGCTGTCTTTGGGCGCCTGCGCCTGATAGCGGTAACCCTTGCCGTCCGCCGTGAGTGTCTTGACAAGGCTCATATCGCGTATGTCGCGCGACACCGTCGCCTGTGTGACGTTGAAGCCTTCCGCGGCAAGGCGCGACACCAGCTCTTCCTGCGTGTCTATGTCGCGGCGTGCGATGATCTCAAGTATCTTTTTCTGACGCGCTTCTCTTCCCATCAGAACCTGACCTCCGCAGATTGAGCAGAACCCCATCCGTTCATTTTGTCGAGGAGTCTCTCGTAGAAATTGTTTTTTCCGATGTCGACGAAAGGAGCTTCGGTATCGGCGCGTTTGACGGTGATCCGCGTTTCCGCGCCGAGATCGGCAGCCGCCGTGCCGTCCACGACGAGCTGAGCTTCGCCTCCGCCCATGATGCGAAGCTCGATGACCGCGTCCGCACCTACCACCATAGGTCTTGAATGCAGCGTGTGCGGACATACGGAATTGATGACGAACGCTTTGAGATCCGGCGCGAGCACCGGACCGCCGGCGGACAGCGAGTAAGCGGTCGAGCCCGTAGGCGTCGCAACTATGATGCCGTCGCTTCTGTACGCGTCCGCAAACTGCCCGTCGATGTAAAGCCCCACGCTGACGGGACGGGTGGACGAGCTTTTGGCAACTATGTCGTTCAGGGCAAAAAAGACTTCGCCGGACGTCCTGCATTCAAGCAGCATCCTCCGCTTGACGGCGGTGCTCTTCAGAGCGTCCGCAAGTTCGTCCGCGGTGACTCCGGCATCGAATTGAGTGAGGAAACCGAGATTCCCTATGTTCACGCCCAGGAGGGGCACGTCGGCTTTCGCACAGCGCACCGCGGCGTCCAGCATGGTCCCGTCGCCGCCGAACGCGAGCACGCGGTCACAGCCGCCGGGCAGCGCGTCCTGCGGAGCGGTATGGACAAGCTCGAATCCGTCCTTGAGAGAGAGCGCTTCGAGCAAGAATTTGCGCACGGGATGTTCCGTGAGCGTAGACTTCGTAAATACAGCTATTTTCATAATCCGAATCCGATTTACAATTATACAATGCCGCGCCGCCAAATTCAAGCGAAAAAGCGTATGTTAAATATAATTTTGAATTTTTTCGGATTTTATAAACTTACAGAGGTAAAATATACAAAATTTCAGCAGAATATAAGAATTTTACGCATAAATATCAGACTGCCGGACCGTGATGCGGCTTTTCGAGCATGAGCAGATACTCGCGGTTCTTGTCCGAGTACACGACGGGTGACGGGGTAAGTCCGATTTTGCGGAAACCGCACTCTTCCGCCGCGGCGACCACACCTTCGACCGCGCGCGTCCTGTCCTTTTCCGAGAGCACTATCCCCTTCTTGTTCAGCGCGCCGCGTCCGGCTTCGAACTGCGGCTTGACGAGTACGACGGCGCGTCCGCCCTCTTTGAGCAGACCGAAAAACGCAGGCAGAACGAGCTTCAGGGATATGAAGCTGAGGTCGGCGGTGAGAAAGTCTTTGTCGGCGGCGGGAGGCAGTTCGCGCGCGTTCGCGCGCAGGAATGTCACGCGTCCGTCGGCAAGCAGCGCGTCGGGAAGCGCGCACTCCCCCACATCCACCGCGAGCACGCTCTTTGCGCCGCAGCGCAGCAGGAAGTCCGTGAATCCTCCGTTCGAGCACCCGATGTCCGCGCAATCGAGCCCCGCCGCGTCGAATCCGAAGACGCGCTTCGCCTCCGCGAGCTTGTAGGCTCCCTGTGAGGCGTATCCGTCGTCGGAGAGGATCTCCGCCCTGTCGCCGCGCGCTTCGTCAATATCGAAAGAAGGCTTCGCCACCGGCTTTCCGTTCACGGTGACAAGCCCTCTCAGAATAAGATTTTCGGCATAGGTGCGCGAACGCAGTCCGAATTTTGTCAGGAGATAGACGTCAAGCCTCATCGTCGCCGTCGTCCCTGACGGGATCTTTCACCTCCGCGGAAAGGTCGCGCGCGACGGCGGCTCTGCCGTTTTTCCCGGCCTTTTTCTCCGCGGGCCGACTGTCCGCATTCTGTGCGCCGCGTACGCTGTCCGCCGGTTTGTCGGAATGTTTTGCGCCGTCTTTCGCAGCGCTTTCGTATTTCTTTTTCTTTTCGGTCTGATGCTTCTTACGCCTGCGCTCCTCGGGATGGAACACTCCGATGATGCGCGCGACGAACATGACGAACTCCTTCGAGTTGGAGATGGCTACGTTCTTGAGGAATGCCTTGCCGCCGACCATCACCGCGGAAATGAGCGCGGATACGCCGATGGAAAGCCATTGCTGCCAGCTTTCGTCAAGTTGCGCCGTGATGGCGATGACGATAGCCGCGCCGCAGGAACCGGAGATGATGCTGATGATGTCGCCCACGACGTCGTTGCATACGCTGGACACTTTTTCGTTGTTCTTGACCAGCCACATCGCGGTCTTTGCGCCGTACTCTTTCTTCGACGCCATGGAAACTATGGGCGTGATATCGCACGACGTGACCGCGACGCCTATGCCGTCGAAGAGTATGCCCGCCATGACGATGAAAAGCAAGAGTATGACCGTGACGATCAGATTGCCCGCGGACGACGTGATCTCGGTGAGAAAACTTATGAATGCGGAAAGCACCAAAGTGACGACCGTGATCTTGATCGCCCAAAGGTTGCGTTTCTTCTTATACTTTTTGACGGGTTTTTTGCCTTGCGAAACGTTGGAAACGGCGTCGCCGCCGTCCGTTGCCACTGCCGCGGCGGATGCCGCTTCGGTATCTCCGCCACGACTGTGTGCGTCGTCGGAGACTGACGAAACTTTCTCTTCCAAAACAAACTCCTTCCCTTCCGGGAGCGCGCTCGGCGCGGTATATGCGCCGCCTGCGGACAGGCGTCCGTGCGGCAAACGGCTCGAAGCCGTGGTTTTCTTTCACGCTGGCAACAGCCTGAGTAAACCTTGCGCCATCAGGTTCGGTAGGTTTTCCCCCCGCGAAAACTCGCCGTCGCCGTACGAGAGGTTTCCCATTACTTCGCAGGATGCAGGGTTTCCCGCTGCACAACCGAATCGCCACTTAGAGCACACTATAATCCCCAAGCTGCCTCGTGAGAACAGTCTAGAAGATTTCCTTGGCAATTTTCGTCCGCCCTTATCTTTTTTTGCAGACAACATTTCGAGAGGCGATCGCCCGTCGGCGTCGGCCGGACGCGTCGGGGCGTGGTTCCTCTGTCCCTGAAGATCCACTCAAAGCAGGCTACACTGCACACAGCGCCTGAGCACCGCATAGCAGGTTTAACCCCGGTCAGTAGGCGCGGCACCCACCGATACGGGTCTCCGCGACAGTCGGGTCGAGTTTCGCATGCCGTTGCGAAGCGCCCGAAAGTCTTAACTCCCAGCAACAGCCCCGGTTTGGGCAACCAAAGCCATCACCAGAAACTTCATCGATATGCCCTTTGGCGATATTTTACCCCCGCCTTCGGGTCGGCGAAAACTGACTAGAATACTGCGCCAGCGTTATTATATTATACAAAAGCCGCGGAAATTGTCAAGTGCGGCGTCACTTACGGCTCTGCCGTAAAAATTCCGAACGATTCGGCATTTATAAACGGGTTTCCTTCGCGGCGACAGTCTTTGCGGTTGCGCCGCGGTTTGCGATCCGGTGTTTGAAACGGTTGCGACCGATCAAAAATCCTGCCGCGCGCTCCGGGTTGAGAGCATCGCGCGGACAGATCGCCGTCAGCTGTCAAGGGTGACGCGCACGACTTTTTCGGTGAATTCGCGGTACAGCTCCGGTGCGAAGGCGGAGGAGAAATATTCCGCAACGCGCGACCTTTCTCCGTCGGCAAGCGAACGCGCCTCGTGCAGCACCGCCGGAGTCATGGGCAGCCCCAATGCCGGCGTGAGCGTCGCGCCGCTCTGCATCGTGCCGAGCAGCTCGCCCGCCCCTCTCATCTCGAAGTCGCGCTCGGCGACTTCCGCCCCGTCGCCGCACTCCGCTATCGCCTTGAGTCTTTCCGCCGCACGGTCCGTCGCACGCGAAACGTGCAGAAAACAGTAGGCTTCCGATCCGTCGCGTCCCACGCGTCCGCGCAGTTGATGAAGGGACGCAAGCCCGAATCTGTCCGCCGCGAGCACGCACATCACGGAGGCTTTGGTGTCTACGCCGACTTCCACCACGGAAGTGGCGACGAGCAAAGAGAGTTTGCCCGCCGAGAAGTCCGACATTATCCTGTCCTTTTCCTCTCCAGACAGCCTTCCGTGCAGTACGGCGTGGGGAACAGACGCGAAAATGCCGCCGTATTCGCGCTCGAACCCGTTTACGGAGAGAGTTTCGAAGCCCTCGCTGTCGCGTATGCACGGACATACTATGAACGCCTGTCTGCCGCGTCCGCATTCTGCAGCCACGAAACGCAGCATATCGCCGAGTTTCGCGTCGGAAACGATCCTGGTGGAAACGTTGGGCGCGGCCTCCGCGCGCCTTTCGACGTGCGACACCGCGATGTCGTCGTAAAATGTGAGCGCAAGCGAGCGCGGTATGGGCGTAGCGGTGAGCGTGAGCACGTCACGCGCCCCTTTGTTCTGCAGTTCGGCACGCTCGTTCACGCCGAACTTGTGCTGCTCGTCTATGACCGCAAGCGTGAGATCGGCAAACACAACGCGCGATGACAGCAGCGACTGCGTGCCGAAAACGACTTTTATCTCTCCGTCCCGCAGTCCCCCGATCGTTCGGGCGGCTTCCGCGCGCGGCGTGGACGCCGTGAGCAGCGCGAACCTTATTCCGAGCCTGTCGGCGATATCGGCGAATTTTGCCGCGTGCTGCGCGGCAAGTATCTCTGTCGGCGCCATGACAGCGCACTGGTGCCCGGCTTCAGCGGCGCATACCGCGGCGAAAAAAGCCGTGAGCGTCTTGCCTGATCCCACGTCGCCGCTCACGATACGCGACATATCCGAGGGAGAGGTGAGATCGCCGAATATTTCCTCAAAAGTGCGTTTTTGCGACTCGGTAGGCGTTACCGAAAGTGAAGAAACGTAGCGAAGTATTATATTTTCCGGCAAATTATAGAATACTTTCCGGACATTCTCTCCCCTGTTTACAGTCTTTTTGTAGATGGCTACGGCAGTAGCCGCGTCAAAAGCCGCAAGCCTTCTGACGCCTTGTTCCGCTTCGCTTATCACGGTCGGAAAATGCGCGGAATGCAAAACTTCGAGCACTTCGGCGGGCATATCGGCGGCAGACAGCGCGTCCAGCGCGGAGCGGACGAGCTTTTTGAACGCCCCCTGCCCGATCACTCCTCTAAGCGGATATACCGTGAAAACCCCGTCGAGATTTCTGACTTTTTGCACCGGTTCGAAAACGGGATTTATCAGCAGGGAATCACCGGGCTGTATCTTGCCGAGAAAACGGAAAGTTTCGCCCTCTTTCAATACGGAGTGATAGTATGGCTGGTTGTAGAACGTGACTTTGAAAAAGCGTGCGCCGCTGTCTGCGGCATCCAGAAGACGCGCCGTAAAGCCGCGCGCACCGCGTTTGGACGGAGAGGTCTTGCCGACGACAGTGCCTTCGAACAAACAAAATTGCCCGCACTCCGCTTCACGCGCGCGGACGGGCGATTTGAGGTCCACATATCTGGACGGAAGGCGGAGCACCAGCTGCGACGGCGTGGTTATGCCGAGTTCCGCGAGTCTGGCGACGGTCGCCTCCCCCACTCCTTTTATATCCGACAGGGCGATCATTCCGCAGAAAGGATATAATAATAGTGCGGCTGTCCGCCGTAATATGCCGCGATCTCGAGATCGGGGTATTTCTCTTCCAGCTTGCCCGCCATTCTGTCTGCGTCCGCGGCGGTCACGTCCGCGCCGTAATACAGCGTGAGCATTTCCGCTCCGTCCGCGATCTTTGCCGCAGTTTCCATTGTGGTTTCGCTGACGGACGCGCCCTTTGCGACGATCTTCTTGTTGCTGATGCCAATCACGTCGCCCTCTTTGACGGAGAAGCCGTTCATGCGCGTCGAACGCACCGCATGGGTGACTTCCGCCGTGCGCAGCTCCGAGAAAGCCGCCGACATCGCAGTGTAATTCTCTTCCGGCGTCGCGTCGGGCGAGAACACTATCGCCGCGGCGATGCCCTCCGGCATGCAGGTGGTCGGAATGACGTGTACATTCACGTCCGCAAGATCCTTGGCTTGTTCGGCGGCGAGAATGATGTTGGAGTTGTTGGGTAGCACGAACACGTCCTTCGCCTTTGTGCTGTTGATCGCGCTCAGTATGTCGTACACGCTGGGATTCATCGTCTGACCGCCCTCTATCGTGACGTCTGCCATGAGGTCGTCGAAGATGGCTTTCATGCCGTCGCCGGCGCATATGGCGACTATGGCGTACGGCTTGAGATCTTTCTTCTGCTTGTTTTCCTTCGCCTCACGCTCGCCGACTATCCTGCGGTGCTGTTCCATCATATTCTCGATCTTGATGCTGTCCAGTTCGCCGAGCTTGAGCGCCGCCTTGAGCGCGCGGTCGGGATCGTTGGTGTGGACGTGCGTCTTGACGAGATCGAGATCGCCTATGACCAGCACGCAGTCGCCGATCGTCATGAGGTAGTCGCGGTATTTGTCGATGTCGGACTCCGTGACCGCCGTCCTGAGGTGCGTGATGAAGAACTCCGTGCAATACTGGAAGGTGATGTTCTCGTAGTCGTTGTCCAGCGACACGAACTCTTTCGCGCCCGACGCGACGGGCTCCGGAGCGGTCTTTGCCGGGTCGATGACGGGGATCTCTCCGCCTGTGAGCGCGGCGTACATGCCCTCCATGACGGTGACGAGCCCTCTTCCGCCCGCGTCCACCACGCCCGCTTTTGCGAGCACGGGAAGCATCTCCGGAGTCTTTTTGAGAATGGCTTCGCCCGCGGCGATGATCTCGGAGAGGAACTCCTCGAACTCTCCGCCGCGTTTTCTGGCTATGGCTGCCGCCGTTTCCGCCATGACGCGGACGACGGTAAGTATCGTGCCCTCCTTGGGTTTCGTGACTGCGCCGTAAGCGATCTCGGTGCCGCGTTTGAGTGCCGCGGCAAAGGTCTTTTTGTCTATCGAAACCTTCGCATCCAGCGCGACCGCGAAACCCTTGAGTATCTGCGACAGTATGACGCCGCTGTTGCCGCGCGCGCCTTTGAGCGCCCCCTTGGAGAACGCGACCGCGATCTCGCCTATATCTTCCGTGCCGACGGGCGCGATCTCGCGCATGGCGGCAGACATGGTGAGGGACATATTCGTGCCCGTGTCGCCGTCCGGCACGGGGAACACGTTGAGCTCGTCGATGACGGGACGGTTCAGCTCGAGAGCTTTCGCGCCGCCGGCGAGCATATTCTTGAAAGTGCTTCCATCTATGACATTCATTATTATCTACCCATCAGACCCTGATGCCGACCACGTTGACGTGCACGTTTTTCACACGCATGCCGGTGAAAGTCTCCAGTGCGAATTTCACCGTGTCGGCAACCGCCTTCCTGACCGTTTCTATATTCACGCCAACTTTCAATATGACAAAAACCTCGACGTAGACGAGGTTGTCGACCGTAGCGACTTTGACGCCCTTTCCGTGCTTATGCCTGCCCCAGAGAGTGGCTATGTTGTCGCTCAGACTTCGGGACACCATTTCCACTACGCCGTAGCACTCCGAAGCCACCTGGGCGGCGACCGCGGCTACCGCCTCGTCGGAAATGGCGATTTTTCCGTATTTGTTGGTCGTGGTAAGTGACATACAACACCTTTTGTATGGATTTTACTATAAGCGAACATTTTTTGCAACCGAATGAATAATTTTGGGCTCAATCGGTTGCAATACTCGCGGATATTTGGTAAGATATTCGCGTTATCCACGTGTAGGAGGTGTAGTATGTCCAGAGTTTGCAGCGTATGCGGTAAAGGCAGAATGAGCGGCAATCAGGTCAGCCACTCGCACAGAAAGACCAGACGCAGTTGGGCTCCGAACGTTCAGAAAGTCAAGGTCAAGACTGCGACCGGCGGAACCGAAGAAGTGTATGTGTGCACTCGTTGTCTGCGTTCAGACAAGATAGACAGAGCGTAAAACCTGTCGTTTTATCGTTTGTCAACACGCTGCCCGTCCGACACGGCGGGCTTTTTCTTGTTTCTCCTGAACAGTTTCAAAAAGCATTTAACGAACCTGGGCGGATTTACACAGACTATCTTCATGACGATTCCCTCCGAGCTGTTACATAGTATGAGCCGCGGCTCCGAAGGGTGAATGGAAAGCGCGAAACTCCGACCAAACCGGCTGCGTCCCTTGACACGGAAGCATTGCACCCCTCCCTCCTTCCCTTGATGAACGTTTAACCACAGCCGGACTGACTGTACGTCGGGAAAAGAAAGAACCCCGCCGAAACAGCTTTCGGCGGAGCCTTGTCAGGCAAAATAAGCCGAGTCGGATTTCAAAGCTGCATTGCCTTCACCGCGGCGGCAGGATCGGCTGCTTTGAATACCGAACTTCCGGCGACTACGACGTCCGCGCCCGCCGCTTTGCACACCGCGATGTTGGAGGGAGAAACTCCCCCGTCAAGCTCTATGGCGTAGGACAAACCGAGTTTTTCGCGCAGTTCCGCGCCGCGGCGCGCTTTTCCTAGGCAGTCTTCCTTGAAGGACTGTCCCCCGAAGCCCGCCTGCACCGTCATTATGAGCAGCAAGTCTATATCTTTGAGGTAAGGCTCGACGATCTCAAACGGCTGATCGGCATTGACCACCAGTCCGCATTGCACGCCTTTGGACTTTATCTCCGCAAGCGCGCCTGCAACGTCGTCGGAAGCCTCCGGATGGAAAGTGACGAGGTCCGCGCCCGCGTCGCAGAACTGCCCCGCGTATTTTTCGGGTTTTGTGATCATGAGGTGCACGTCGAGGAACATATCGGTATATTTCCTCAGCGCCTTCACCATGGGCATGCCGAAAGTGATGTTGGGCACGTATACGCCGTCCATGACGTCGCAGTGCACCCAGTCCGCGCCCCAGCGTTTTATGTTCTCCACGGCTTCCGCCATTTTGCCGAAGTCCGCCGAAAGAATGGACGGTGCGACCTTAATCATATTTGTTTTTCCTCCTATCATCCAGCTCTTTGAAAATGAGCTTATATCTTTCGTATCTTCCCGCGCCCACCCCGTTTCCTATATGCGCTTTGACAGCGCAGTCGGGCTCGTCGAGGTGCAGACAAGTGTTGAAGCGGCAGTCCTTCCTGAAGCGCTCCATATCGTCGAAATAGAGCCTCAGTTCCTCAGGCGGCATATCCACCGCGTCCAGCATGGAAAATCCGCAGGTGTCCGCGAGGTAGGTATCGTCCCCCAGAGGTATGATCTCGGCGCGCCGCGTGGTGTGTCTGCCTCGTTTGACCTTCCGCGCCATCTCCCCGACCTGCATGACGGGAGAGTCCAGGAGCGCATTGATGACGGAGCTCTTCCCCACTGCGGACTGTCCCGCAAAGCACGCGGTTTTTCCCGTGATGAGAGCCGCGAGCGCGTCTATGCCTTCGCCGGTTTCCGCGCTGCATTCCACGGCCTTGCAGACGTCATTATACTCCGAAAGATCGCACTTTGCAATATCCGATTTGTTCCACACCAGGACGGGCTCGATTCCCTCTTTCAGGCAGTTGACTATGACCTTGTCCGCGAGCAGAAAGTCCGGCTCCGGCTCGGGCGCAAGCACGATAAGACACACGTCCACATTCGCCACATAGGGGCGCACGAGCACGTTTTCGCGCGGGAAGAGGCTCTCGATGACGTACGCGTCCCTGTCCTTTGCGATGACGACCTTGTCGCCGACGTAAATGTCGCCGTCCGCCTTGAGTTTCTTCCGTGCGAAACACACTTTTACGCTGCCGCCGGCGTCCACCCAGAATCTGGACGCGACAGCTTTGACGACTCTGCCGCTTTCCGTTTTCATACGGTCGTGAATTTCCCCCTGCCTCCGCGTTTTGCCGGCCCGTCCGCCGAAGCGTCGGCTTCGGCAGCCTTTTCTTCGGACATTACGCGTCTGCGCAGCTGTCCGCACGCGCCCTCGATGTCCTCGCCGAAACTGCGGCGTATCGTCGCGGACACGCCGAGCGCGGTGAGCGCGGCAAGGAAAGCGTTCGCCGCGTCCGCGGACGGACGGCTAAGCGCGCTCCCTGCCGGGTTGAGCCTGATCAGATTGACGTGCGCCGGGAATCCGCGCACCAGTTCGGAGAGCCGCACGGCGCATCTGTCCGTATCGTTCACTCCGGCGATAAGCGTGTATTCGAATATCACGCGCCTGCCCGTCTTCTCAAAATAATATCTCGCTGCGGCTACCACAGATGCGATGTCGTATTTGCGGTTCACCGGCATGAGCCTGCTCCTCTCTTCGTCGAAAGGAGAATGCAGACTGACCGAAAGCGTCACTTTCCTTCCGCTGTCCGCGAAGGTGCGTATCCTGTCGGCAAGCCCGGACGTCGAGAGCGAAATGTTGCGCTCGGACACGTTCAGCCCGTCGGGCGCGGAAACCTCGTCCAGAAAGCGCATGACGTTGTCGTAATTGTCGAAAGGCTCGCCGCTGCCCATGAGCACGATATTTGTGACGGCGCGTTTTTTAACGCTGCCGCCCTCTGCGGCATTTACCGCGGCCACCTGCCCGAGTATTTCCGAAAAATCCAGGTCGCGCACCAGCCCGTCCGCGCCGGAAGCGCAGAAGGCGCAGTGCATCCTGCACCCTATCTGCGTGGACACGCACAACGTGTTGCCGTAGGAGTGCGGAATGTAAACGCCCTCTATGAGATTGCCGTCGGTGAGAGAAAACAGATACTTGCTGCTGCCGTCCTTCGAACGGTACACCCGCATGACGGACACGGGGTTGGCGACGAAATTCTCCGCAAGCTCGGCGCGCAGTTTTTTGGGAAGCGACGTCATCCGGTCTATCGTCTTTCCCTCGAAGCAGAAAGCACGCACCTGTTTCGCCGTATACGCGGGCGCGTCGGGGAGCAGCGGTTTCAGCTCCTCGACGGTGAGTCCGAGAAGAGGTCGTTTAATGCTGTCCCGCGTCATTTTCTGAACCTCGCTATAAAGAATCCGTCCCACTCTCCGCGCGGGAGTATCTGAAGAGTGCCGTCGTTCTCAAACGGGATCGGCATTTTCTCTGGTACAAGACCGAGTTTGCGGGCGAATTCCGCATTGTCGGAGTTCTCCTCGCGGAACAGAGTGCATGTGGAATACACAAGCACGCCGCCGTCTTTGAGATAGCGCACGGCGTTTTGCAATATTTTCTTCTGTACGGCGGCAAGTTCAGCCACCGCTTCTTCGCCGCGCTGCAAAAACACGTCGGGGTGCTTGCGGAAAGTCCCGAAACAAGTGCACGGCACGTCCGCCATGACGAAGTCGAACCGCCCTTCGAAACGCGGCTCGAACACCGTGGCATCCGACAGTACGGGCGTGACGTTGTCCGCGCGCATGCGCGAGCAATATTTTCTGACGAGTTCCAGCCTGTGCGGATGCACGTCGCATGCGGTCACTCTGCCGCCGGGCGCGAGCTCGGACGCGTACACCGCCTTGCCTCCCGGCGCGGAGCACAGGTCCAGCACTTCCGCTCTGCCGCCCGGCGCCAAGGCCTGTACGGCGAGTACGGACGAAGGGGACTGATAGGTCACCACTCCTTCGGCAAAGAGTGACTTCACGAGCGGCGTGACGCGCGTGAGTATTCCTCCGACGGCGCTCGGCATATATTCCTGCGCATGTGCGCGGAGAAGTTTTATCACCGCTTCCGCCGACGACACGCGCGAATTCACGCGCAGGTGCACATCGTCGCTGCCCTTGTCCTCAAGCACGGCTTTCGCGCGCGCTTCGCCGAACTCGGCGATGAGCCTGTCCACGAACCATTCGGGTTTGGAATAATGTACGGAAAGATAATCGGGCGCACCGGGCTCCGGCAGGGAGAATCTGCGCGCGGCTATCCTTTTCAGCACCGCGTTGACGAAGCCGGAAGCTCCGCCTTTGCCCATGCTTCTGACCGCCTCCACGCACTCGCTGACTATCGCGTAATCGGGCACGTTGTCGAGGTAAAGCAAAGCGTACGCGCCCACTTTCAACAGTATCCTCACCGGCTTCTGAGGCTGCTTTTCGGCGAGCTGCGCCAGAATGAAACTTATCTCTGTATCGCGCTCCAGCACGCCGAAAACAAGACGCACGGAAAGCGCGCTCGCATTTTCGCCGTCGAACACGCGGTCGGCATATGTGCGGTCGGTGTATATCTCCGAAAGCAGCTTGCAGGCGGCGAGAATGTGCTCTTTCATGACAGCACCGCTCCGAGGGCTATTTTGTGTCCCGCGAGATACGCCGTATCGCTCATACGCGGTTTGCCCGCCGGCTGCAGCACGGAAAAGCGCACCGCACCGCCGCCGCACGCGACCACAAGTCCGCTTTTCGCGTCTGCGGCGAGCACCTCTCCGGGCGCTCCGCTCCCCTCCGCACGCTCTGCGCGGAATACCTTTACGCTGCCGCCGCCGTAATCGAACCAAGCCGACGGCCACGGCGTCATCCCCCGCACGAAACGGTCGAGTTCCGCGGCAGTCTTGCCGAAATCGATTTTTCCGTCCGCTTTGGAGATCATGCCGCAATGCGTGGCGGAGGAGGTGTCTTGCGGAGTGTAAACCGCTTCGCCGCTCTCAATGAGCCGCACGGCTTCGCACAGTGCTTCGCCGCCAAGTACCGCAAGCCTGTCGAACAGCGTGCCCGCGGTCTCATTTTCGCCTATCGGAGTGCGCTTTTGCAGGAGAATTTCCCCTGCGTCCACCTCTTTCACGGTGCGCATGATCGTCACGCCCGTTTCCTTGTCGCCGTTGAGCACCGCCCATTGTATGGGGGACGCGCCGCGGTATCGCGGAAGCAGCGAAGCGTGAACGTTGATGACTCCTTCCGGGAAAACGGAGAGAAACTTGTCGGAAAGGATCTGCCCGAACGCGGCGGTCACGCCGAGATCGGGTTTAAGCGCGGCGACTGCTTCCAGCCCGTCGCGCGACACCTTTTCGAACTGCAATACGGGAATGCCGAGTTCCATGGCTCTGACTTTCAGCGGAGAAGGTGTGAGCGTGTATCCTCTTCCGACGGGTTTGTCCGGTCCGGTGACGACTGCCGCGACATCGTGTTCCGCGGCGAGCGCGGACAGCACTTCCGCCGAAAAGTCCGGCGTCCCCATGAAAACTATCTTCAACTTGCTCATTCGTCTTTTAGATCCTTGCACTTGGAGGTGTACAGCACGCCGTCGAGGTGGTCCATCTCGTGCTGGAAGGCGCGCGCGGTGAACCCTTCGACCTTGTACTTTTTCTTTTTTCCGTAACGGTCGTACGCTATGACGGTTATCTTGTCCGCACGCGTTACCGTACCGTATTTGCCCTTGACGGAAAGGCACCCCTCTATGCCCGTCTGCTCTCCCGAAGCGGATTTGAGTTCGGGATTGACGAGCTCGTAGTAGCCGTCCTCCGTGCTCACCACGCAGACGCGTTTGAGCACCGCCACCTGCGGTGCGGCAAGTCCCGCGCCGTCGGCAGCCTCCAGCGTTTCGCGCATGTCGTCGAGAAGAATGCGGAGTTTCTCGTCAAAAGCCTCCACGGGACGGCATTTCTTGAAAAGAATGGGATCGGGTGATTGAAGTATTATACGTTTAGCCATTTTATATCAGGCTCTGCGGATTGATCTCCGCAAAGCAACTCCCTTTCTGCGGTTTGAATTCGGCGGTGAGAGCGTAAATCTCAGGCATGATCCGCTCGAACACTTCGGGCTGAAGGCGCATCAGCACCTGGTAGCGCGTAAGCCCGTGCATGCGCGTGACGGGCGATTTTGCCGCGCCTATGTACACGAATTTGCACGTCTTTTCCTCCGTCGCAAGCAACGCGCGGTAAATGCTCCTCGTGCTGTCCACCGCCTGCTGCTCGTCCTCCGCGGCAATCAGTACGCGCACCACTTTGGTGAAAGGCGGAAACTTGGTCACCATGCGCGTGTTGATCTCCTTGCGCCAGAACCCTTCGTAGTCGTACGTTCTCCCGAAGCGGAAGACGTAGTGCCGCGGCGAATAGGTCTGGAGTATCACGCGACCTTTCTTGTCGGCTCTGCCCGCCCTGCCCGCGACCTGCGTGATGAGCTGGAAAGTGCGCTCGGAGGAGCGGTAATCGCTGAAATACAGCGCGGCGTCCGCCTCCAGTATACCCACGAGAGTGACATTGGGGAAATCGTGGCCTTTGGCTATCATCTGCGTACCCACGAGCACGTCGGCATTGCCTGCCGCAAACTCGCTCAGAATGCGGAAATAGCTGTCCTTGCGTGAAGTGGTGTCGTTGTCCATCCTGAGCACGCGCGCGTCGGGGAACATTGCTTTCAGCTCCTCCGCCACCTTTTCCGTACCCGTCTTGCCCTGTTTTATCTCCGTACTGCCGCACACGGGACACTTTGCCAGCGCGTGGTAACGTTTGCCGCAGCAATGGCATTTGAGCACGTTCTCGCTCTTGTGGTATGTAAGCGAAACGTCGCAGTCCTCGCACTTAGCCACCCAACCGCACGCCTTGCACATGACAAAGGACGCGAAACCCCGTCTGTTGAGAAAGAGAATGACCTGCTCTTTCCGTCCAAGCGCCGCGCCTATCGCGTCGCGCAGCGCTTCCGAAAACAGCGAGCGGTTGCCGTAGCGGAACTCCTGCACCATGTCCACTATCTCCATCTCCGGCAGCTGGTACGCCGCAATGCGGTTCTTGAGAGTCAGCAGCGTGTACCTGCCCTCCGTTGCGTTGAGATAACTTTCCATATCCGGAGTCGCCGAGCCGAGCACCAGCGCCGCCCCGCACTGCGCCGCGCGCATTTTAGCCACTTCCTTCGCATCGTAGCGCGGATTGGATTCGCTGACGTAACTCGAATCGTGCTCCTCGTCTATGATGATGACTCCGATGTTTTCAAGCGGCGCGAACACAGCCGATCGCGGTCCCACCGCGATCTTCGCACTGCTGTCTTTCAGCCGCTTCCATTCGTCGTAACGCTCTCCGGCGTTCAGCCCGGAGTGCATGAGCGCGACGAGGTCGCCGAACCTTGCGCGGAAAAGTCCGAGTATCTGCGGAGTGAGCGCGATCTCAGGCACGAGCATTATAGCCGTTTTGCCTGCCGCGAGCATCCTTTCTATCACGGTCATGTAGACTTCCGTCTTGCCGCTGCCCGTGACTCCGTGCAGCAGGAATACTCCCTTTCCGCCCGTTATTGCGTCAACCGCGGTCTGCTGGTCGTGCGTCAGCGTCACTTTCCTGCGTTCGCCCGACAGCGTACTGAGAGGCACCCTCGTTTCGTGCACCGCGCTCTCTTCGGCATACCCCTTTTCGCGCAGTCCGTTCACCGCTCCCGCGCCGAAACGCTCCGCCAGCACGGAGAGATACTCCCCTCCGCTCTTTTTGAGAAATTCAAGCGCTTCGCGTTGCCTGGGCGCGCGTTTCAGGGCGACGGCGACCGCTTCTTCGTCCATTCCGTCCGCGGCGGTAAGAAAGATCCTCTTGAACTCCGGATCCCTTTCGTCCCTGAGTTTGGCCGGAACGAACAGCCTGAGCACGTCGATGTGACGGAGATTGTATTTACTCCGCATTCCGTTCATCAGAGACAGCTGCTCCGCATTCACGGGAGTGTCCAGATATCTTGCTCTTTTCAGCGTGGGGAAGTCGGACTTTTCTTTTTTCCCCACCACGAAACCGACGGTATTACGCCTTGCGAATTCCACCGCGACGCGGCTGCCGAGAGGGACGTCGTCCCCTTCGTAATCGAAGGGCCGGTCTATCTCCGCCGTGGATATGTCCACTATGACTTCAAGCACCATAGCCGTCGAGCACCGCGTCCAGAATGACGTCGGCAAGTTCGCGCTTGGTCATGAGTCCGCACTCGCGCACTTCGCCGTTCGCGCCCACAAGGGACGCGATGTTGGTGTCGGTATAAAACCCGGCGCCCTCTTTGGTGACGTCGTTGGCTACCGCGAAATCGGCGTTCTTCGCAGCGACTTTTTTAGACGCGTTTTGGAGAAGATCGTCGGTTTCGGCGGAGAAGATGACGAGCCTGCGCCCCTCTTTCACCCTGCCGACTTCCTTTGCGATGTCGGGATTTTTGACAAATTCGAGAGTCAGCGTTTCGCTCTTTATCTTGCTGCCGAAAGTCTTTTTCAGCCTGTAATCGGCAGGCGCCGCCGCCATGACTATCACGTCGGCGTCCGGCACTTCGGCAAGCACGGCGTCTTTCATCTCTTCGGTGGAGCGCACTCTTACGCTCCTCGCAACGCCGGACGGCACGGACACCGACATATTGCCGTGCACGAGCACGACTTCCGCACCGCGCTCCGCGGCCGCCTCGGCAACCGCGCAGCCCATTTTGCCGCTGGAGTGGTTGGTGAGGATGCGTACGCCGTCGATGTACTCTTCGGTGGCGCCGGCGGTCACCAGCACTCTCTTCCCTTCCAAATCGCGCCGCGGCTGAAGGATGTCCTCGATGAGCCGCACTATCTCGTGAGGCTCAGCCATCTTGCCCTTGCCCATGTCGCCGCACGCAAGCCTGCCTACGGAAGGATCGCAGAATACCACTCCGCGCTCCGCCAGCAGCTTCATGTTGGACTGCGTGGCTTCGTCCTCGTACATTGCGGTGTTCATCGCCGGGGCGATGACTTTAGCCGCTTTGCACGCAAGCCATGTGGTGGACAGCATATCGTCGGCTATGCCCTGCGCAAACTTGGCAATGACGTTCGCTGTAGCGGGCGCGACGACGAACACGTCCGCTTTTTTTGCAAGCGAAACGTGCTTCACGTCGTGCTCTTCGCGCTCGTCGAAAGTCCCCCTCACCACCTTGCGGTTGGAGAGAGTTTCGAACGTGAGAGGCGTGACGAACTCCTCGGCGTTGGCGGTCATGACGACGTCCACTTCCGCGCCGAGTTTTTTGAGCCGCGACACTATCTCGCAGCTTTTGTAAGCGGCAATGCCGCCGCTTACGCCGAGTACAACGCTCTTTCCGTAAAGCATCAGTCGCGCACTATCTTTGTCTTGCCCTCGTAGATCTCCTTGCAGGCGAGAGTCACGGGCTTTTCGCCGCTGTCGGCGAGGTAGTTGCTCTCGCTGGTGAGCAGTTCACGGGTGCGTTTGGATACCGCGCATGCCAGCGCGTAGCGGCATTCCGCCTTTGCGATGAGTTTGTCGATCGGGGGGTCGATCATCATAATTTCAGTCCTCCGTTGGGAATATATTCTGTGTTGCGGAGCGGTCGGTGCGGAGATGTTCGCTCTTGATGATGGCGACTATCTCGTCCGCACAGGTACGCGCTACCGTGTTGGTCACTACATAATCGTACGAGGGTATGTCCCTGCTCTCGTTTTCTATCTCTCTCAGCCTGCGTTCCAGACTTTCCGGGCTTTCGGAGCCTCTTCCAATTAAGCGCGCCTTGAGCGCTTCGAGCGACGGCGGCTGCACGAATATCGTAACGCAGTCGGGATAAAGCCGCTTGAGATTCTTCGCGCCCACCACGTTGAGTTCGAGCAGAATGTCCACGCCGGACGCGATAGGTCCGTCTATCTCGCTTTTGAGCGTGCCGTAGTAGTTGGTGAAAGTGCGCGTGTATTCCACGAACGCGCCTTCTGCTATCTTCTTCTCGAAATCCTCTTCGGAGAGGAAGTAGTAGTTGACGCCGTTCTCCTCTCCCGCTCTCGGAGCGCGCGTCGTACACGATATGGAGAAGCGGAGGGTGGGAAGTTCGTCGAGAACCATCTGTATGACGGTGCCCTTGCCCACGCCGCTGAACCCCGAAATGACTACAAGCAGACCTTTTCTTTCCATGATCACTCCACGTTCTGCGCCTGTTCGCGGATCTTTTCTATGTCGTTTTTCAGTTTCAGGACTTCTTCGGTGATGCGCAGATCGTTCGCTTTCGAACCTATCGTATTCGCCTCGCGGTTCATCTCCTGCACGAGGAAATCCAGCTTCCTGCCCACCGGACCTTCGGCTTTCAGATAGCCCCTCATCGCGGCTATATGCGCTTTCAGCCGGCTTATCTCCTCGTCGACGGCGCACTTGTCGGCGAACAGCGCAACTTCCGTCGCCACGCGCCCCATGTCCGCGACCGAACTTCCCAGCAGCTCCGTGATGCGGGCGGTGAGCTTTCTCCTGTATTCGTCCACCACGTCGGGGGCGACGTTCTCTATCGCGTCCACGGAAAGACGCATTGAGTCCAGTTTGGACGCGATGTCCTCCGCCAGCGCTTCGCCCTCGCGTACGCGCATTGCAAGCAGTCCTTCCAGTGCGTCGCCGAGCGCGGTCATAACGAGATTTTTCAACTCCTCGTCGTCGGCTTCGGCGTATTCGAGAGCGAGGATGTCGGAATTCTTCATGAGCGACGCCGCAGTCACGTCGCACGGCACGCCCGCCGCTTCGGCAAGTTCCTTCGCCGCGGCGACGTACTTTGCCGCGAGCCGGACGTCAATGCGGTATTCCGCAGTCTGCCCCTGTTCCTGCGCGTAGGTGAGGAACACGTCGGCGTGCCCTCTCGCCACCACCGCGGCGACCGCCTTCTTGGCGTCGTCCTCCGCGAAGAGGAACCCTTTGGGCATCTTCATGCTCCAATCGAAAAACTTGTGGTTGACGGTCTTGATCTCCACCGTGACCGTCCTGCCGTCCTGCGACGCCGAGCCTTTGCCGTAACCGGTCATACTGCGCATACGCACACCCGCCTGTAAATGATTTTATAGATTATATCACAAAAAAACACCCGCCCGCAATAGTTTGCGGACGGGATTTTAATTATTCCCTCCGGCACTGCCGTCCCGACGCTCCGTACGGCGCGGCCGCGCGCCTTCCGGCGCAGGCGGTCAGTATTTTTCGGAACGGCGGAGCTTTCGCAGCTCGCGGCGTTTCGCGCCGGCTTTCCACTCTTCCAGTTCGGATTCCGTGACAGGCAGCAGCGCAGGCACTTCCGTCGGTTCGTCGTTCGCGTCGAGCGCCACGAGAATGAGATAGGCGACGTTGATGAGCTTGCGTTCGCCGGAGAGTTCCTCCACGAAAGTCTTTACGCACACTTCCATCGAAGTTTTGCCTGCGTACGTCATCTTGCCCGTCATCATGATGGTGTCGTTCACGCGCGCCGGAGCGCGGAATTCCAAAGTGTCCACGAACACGGTGGTCACGTTGCACTCCGAATGTCTGCGCGCCACGACGGCGGCTAGCACGTCTATCCACGACATCAGCGTGCCTCCGAACAGACGGTTGAAGCCGTTGATGTCGGACTGCGTTATGATGTGCACCTGCTCCGTGTAAGAATCGGAAGGATGTTTTTTACGTCTTTCTTCCGCCATTGTCTGCTCCTTCTGCGCATTTGCGGCGCGCACCGTACGACGCTTCGGATCAATCCGCGCTTTCCGCGCCTTTTGCGCCGTTCAGCATGTTTACGAACTCGTTTTCGTCGATAATCCTTATTCCCAGCTTTTTAGCCTTGTCGAGTTTGCTTCCCGCGTCGGCGCCGGCAAGCACGAGATCCACGTTCTTCGACACGGACGCCGCCACCTCTCCGCCGTTCTCTTCGATGAGCGCGGTCGCCTCTCCCCGCTTGTATGTGGGCAGCGAACCCGTGAGCACGACGCGCATACCCGTAAAGACGCCGGTCTTCTTCTCTTCGCGCCTCACGCTCACGCCGCTAGCGAACAGGTCGGAGAGAAGCCTGCGGTTGCTCTCGCCGGCAAAGAAGGAAATGATGTTGTCGGCGAGCACGCCGCCTATGCCGTCAACGGCGGTAAGCTCTTCCCTGTCCGCCGCGGCGAGCGCGTCGAAAGTGCCGAAGCGCGCGGCTAGATCCTTGGCGGTCTTTTTGCCTATGCCGTCCACTCCCAGCGCGAACAGCAGCCTGTCCATGGTGGTGTCCTTCGCCGCGTTTATCGCGCCGATAAGGTTCTCCGCCTTCTTGTCGCCGAAACGGTCGAGCCCCGATATATCATCCTTTTTCAGCCGCATCAGCTGCACGGGCGAAGTAAGGTGCAATTCGTTGTAGAACTGCTCCGCGGTCTTTTCCGAAAATCCGTCTATGTCCATCGCGTCCTTGGACGCGAAGTGGTCGAGCGCGGACACGATCTGCGGCGCGCAGTGTTCTCCCGTGCAGTAGAGGAACGCGCCCTCTTCCCTCACGGGTGCGCCGCATGCGGGACACACGGCCGGTTTCTCCACGTCTTTCGCGCCGGGCATCTCTTCGGCAACTCCGGTGATCTCCGGGATGACGTCGTTGCTCCTGCGTATGAACACGCGGTCGCCTATGCGCACCTTCTTTTTCAGGATGTCGCCGTAATTGTTGAGCGTTGCGCGCTTTACGGTCACGCCGCCGATGTCCACCGGCTCCAGCACAGCGAGAGGATTGAGCTTCGCGCTCCTGGACACCTGCCAAACCACGTCCTCCAGCAGCGTCGTCATCTCGTCCGCCTTGAATTTGTAGGCTATCGCCCACTTGGGGAACTTCTCCGTGTAACCTATCTCCCCGCGGAGCGCGGTATCGTTGACCTTGAACACCACGCCGTCTATGAGGAAATCCAGCGAAGGACGCAGAGCGTTGACCTTTTCCGTAAAAGCGAACGCCTCTTTAACGCCTTTTATCACAGTGAAATCGCTTTCCGTTTCAAATCCCTCGCTTTTCAGGAAGTCGTGCATCTCCGTCTGGGAAGCAAAGTGACGGTCGCTGTAACCGATGTTGTACGCCATGAACGAGAGGTGCCTTTCGGCGGTCACCGAAGGATCGAGATTGCGTATCGCCCCCGCCGCGCCGTTGCGCGCGTTCTTGAGCGGCTCGGAGCTTCTCGCGTTGTACTCGGCAAGAGCGCTCAGCCGCATGATACCCTCTCCCTGGATCTCTATCTTTCCTTTGTACGAGATGTTTCTCGGCACGCCGGATATGGTCTTTACCTGCGCGGTCACTTCCTCGCCCGTAACGCCGTCGCCGCGCGTCGCCGCTTTTACCAGCGCCCCGTTTTCGTAAAGGATGTTTAGCGTCAGCCCGTCGAACTTGTACTCCGCAGTCAACTCCGGCTCCTCCCCGACGGCCTTGACGACGCGGTCGTACCACGCGGCGAGCTCCTCCTCCGTCTTGCACTTATCCAGACTGTACAGGCGCAACAGATGCTTCGACTGGACGAACTTTTTCTGCGGAGCGCCGCCCACTCTGTGCGTGGGAGAATTTTTCAACGAATATCCCTCGCTTTCCTCAAGCGCGCGCAGCTCGTCGTAGAGCATATCGTACTCCGCATCCGACACGACGGGTGCGTCCTCTTCGTAGTAGAGAGCGGCATATCTGTTGAGCTGCTCCACCAGCTCCTTCATTCTGTCGTAGGGCTTCATTTCCCCTCCTTTACGATGCTCATGCTGTTGACCGCTATTGAAAGTGCGAAACGCTTCACGCCGAGTCCCTCGAATTCTATGGCGGCGGTCTTGTTCTCGCCCTCGCCCACCGTTTCGCGGACGACTCCGCGTCCGAACTTGCGGTGCTCCACCACCGCGCCCTTCACGAACTCCGAAAAGTCCGGCGCGTCGGCGCGGCGCGCCGGTGCCGACACAAAGACGGGCGACGCTTTTTTGCCGAAGTCCGAGACAGGTTTTTTCGGGGCCTTCCTGTCCTCGCCGAAAAACGCTCCGCTCACCCGTATCGACGTTTTATCGCCTCTCATTTCGGAGATAAAGCGGCTTTTCGGATTGTTTTCAGTCCTGCCGAAGCGGAAGCGTGAACGCGCGGAAAGGACGTAAAGGCGGCGCTTGGCGCGCGTCACCGCGACGTACATCAGCCGCCGTTCCTCCTCCACGTCGCCGTCTGCGACGGCGCTCGACGTGGGGAACACGCCCTCTTCCAGACCTATTATGAACACGTTGTCGAACTCCAACCCCTTCACGGCGTGGATCGTGGCGACGGTGACGTAATTCTCGTCGTCCATTCCGTCGGAGTCCGACACCAGGGACACGGACTGCATGAAGTCCGACATGGTCGCCTCCGGGTTGTCCTCCACGAAGTTCTTCACGGCGCCGACCAGCCCTTCTATGTTCTCGTATCGGTTGCGGTCATCGGGGTCCTCGCTCGTTTTCAGCGCAGCTTCCAGTCCGCTTTCGGTGATGACGTACTGCATGAAATCCACGGGGCTCATCCTGCCCATTGCGTCGGATATGGATTCCGCCACGCCGAGGAATTTAGCCAGTTTTTTCTCGTTCGCAGGCGACACCAGACCTCCGCGTCTTACCGTTTCGAGGTAGGATATGCCCTCTTTTTCGGCGGCGAGCGCGACTTCCGCCACCGCGGACGCGCCTATGCCGCGCCGGGGATAATTGACCACACGCAGGAATGCGTCGTTGTCGTCCGGGTTGACCGCAAGGCGCACGTAGCCGAGCGCGTCCTTGATCTCTTTGCGCTCGAAATACCTGAATCCGCCGAACACCTTGTAAGGTATTCCGTGCAGGGTGAAACTCTCTTCGAAAAGTCTTGTCAGCGAATTCGCGCGCACAAGCACGGCAATGCCGCGGTAGTTCTCTCCGGCACGGATCAGCCTGTTTACCGTACGCGTGACGTATTCCGCCTCGTCGCGGTCTGTGCGCGCTTCGAAATATTCCACCTCGTATCCGTCGCCAAGCGCGCTCCACAGCGTCTTTTCGTTGCGTGCGGAATTGTGCTTTATGACATTGTTGGCGGCGGCGAGAATGTTTTTGGTGCTGCGGTAGTTCTGTTCCAGCTTGTACACTTTCGCGCCTTTGAAGTCCTGCGAAAATTCGAGTATGTTGCGTATCTCCGCGCCGCGCCAGCTGTATATGCTCTGATCCTCGTCGCCGACGACGAATACGTTGCCCCACTTCGCGGAGAGCATGCGCACGAGCCTGTACTGCAGCTTGTTGGTGTCCTGAAACTCGTCCACGTTGATGTAGCGGAAACGGTTCTGCCACCTTTCCAGCACGTCCGGACATTTCTCGAAAAGCTCCGCCGTCTTGAGGAGCAGATCGTCGAAGTCCATCGCGTTGCACGCGTTGAGTTCCTTTTCGTAAGCGCGGTACACGAGCGCGACGGTCTTTGCGTCCTGCACAACGTCTTTGACCGCCTCGTAATACTCTTCGGGCGTGAGCGCCGCCGTCTTGGCGCGCGAGATGTGGTTGAGATAACTCCCCTTGCGCTTGGGATCGGCTCCGACTACGGTGTCGCACACGCGTTTGACCACCCTTTCGCTTTCGAGATCGGTGTAAATGGTAAAATCGCGCGTGTAGCCCAGACGCTCGGCGTCCATGCGCAGCATGCGCGCGCACATCGAGTGGAAAGTGCTCGTCCACACACCGCCCGCCTCGCAGCCGAGCTCGCGCTCTATGCGCTCCTTCATCTCGTTGGCGGCCTTGTTGGTGAACGTTATGGCGAGAATGTTGTACGGCGAAACGCCCGCCTCGACGAGCGCGCATATGCGCGCGGTAAGCACGCGCGTCTTGCCGCTGCCGGCTCCGGCTATGACCAATATCGCTCCGTCCGTATCCTGCACGGCGAGCATCTGCTGGGGATTCAGTCCGAAATCACGCATGAATATATGCTAGCACAATTCCGTGCGAAACACAAACGAAAAGCCGCGCCCTTCCCGATATTCCGCCTGATGCCGCCCGGCATTTTTCCGCCGCGGCGGAAACCCGATCCCGCGTCCTCCCGTCTGCCGCGGCAGTCCGGGCGGATGACGGCGGCAGAAAAAATCAATACAATTTTAATGTGCAGGTTGAAAAATCGAAGTGAATATGATATTATAATTTCGATTTGTCTTCGGAGGATGAATTATGGCGGATTATCTCGACAATTACGAGGATATCGTTTTTTTGGACAGCGAAATCGAGGACGACGACGATTCCGCTCCCGTCGGGGAGCTTATCAGCGTTGTCGACGGCAAGGTCTACAAAGCTGCGGACCTTCAGGGCGAAAAGCAGGACGGCGCGGCGGAGGACGGTACTCCTGCCGGGACTCCTTCCGCTCAGGCGGACGATACGACGGAGGAGTCCGGGGAAACTTTCGAGGAGATCTCCGCGCCCGCTCCCGAAAACGCGCCCGAAAAGGAAGACGAGCTTCCCCCTGCGGATCCTATCTATCTCTACGCGGCCGGCATAACCCCTGCCGCAGAGGAAGAGGAAGCGTCCGATCAGTCTGCGGACGAAACCGTGCCGGAAGCGGACAGCGAAGAGCCTGCGGCTCCTTCCGAAACCGTTGAGGAGGAATCTGTCCCGGCGGCGAACGACACCATCAGCGCCCCCGAAGCGCAGGAGGAAGCCGCGATCCCTGCCGCAAGCGACGAAGACGCGCAGCAGACTCCCCTTGCGGACGCTGCCGCCGAAGAGGCTGCATACCCCGGCGAAACCGCGTCCGATGCCGCGACCGCGAAGCCTGAAAGCGCTGCGGCGGAGTCTGTCGCCGAGGAAGCGGCGGAAGCTCCCGCGGATGCCGTGGAGCCTGAACGGACGGCGAAGAAAAAAGCGGCGAAACCCGCGTCGCACGTCATATACCAGTCCGGCGCCGACGACGGCAACGTATGGGGCAACGCGGTGATCAAGCCGGCGAAGAAGAAGGCTGAGCCGAAAGCGAAGGAAGAGCCTGCGCCCGAAAAGGGAGCCGACAGCTCCCCCGCCGACCGGGAAAAACCCGAAAAGAAACCTGCGGCAAAGCAAACCGCAAATAAACAAACCGCAAAAACTGCCAAGGCAGCAAGCAATAAGGAGGAAACCAAAGTGGCTAAAGAAAAAGCGGCGTCCGAAGACGTCAAGAAGTCTGCGGCAAAGTCCGCCGACAAAAAGACCGCTGCAAAAGCGGAAACCAAGGCCGCTCCCAAAAAGAGCGCGGAAAAAGCGGCTCCCGCCGCTGCAAAAGCGACTGCCAAGCCTGCCGCCGAAAAAGCGAAGGAAGACACAAAACCCGCCGAGCAGGTCATCGAGGCAGGCGACGAGAGCGCTCCCCACGGGAAATTCGTCATCAAAAAGACGGACAAGGGCAACTTCGTCTACAAGCTCTACTCTTCCAACTACAGAGTTGTGGCTATAGGCGCAGGGCTTTACACCTCCATCTCCAACTGCAAGACGGGCATCAACAGCGTGCGCAACAACGCCGCCACCGCTCCCATAGAGGATCAGACTTTGCAAAAGTGGGAAGAGCTCAAATTCCCGAAATGGCAGATCTACACCGACAAACAGGGTGAGATCAGGCTCAGACTGCTCGCTTCCAACGGCAACATCGTCGCCACGACCAACGACGGATACCTTTCCAAGGAAGCGGCAAAGAAAGGCATCGCCGCTATCACGCGCGCCGCAAAAGGCGCGTCCATCGTCCGCAACGACGATCTGTGGTAAGCCGACATATACGCCGCAAAAGCGGCAGGCGCTTCCCTGCCGAGGTACATAAGAGCGCTGCGGCGCACTGCACAAAAGACAAACCTTTCAACAGCAAATGATCCGCAGCCGGCGGCTGCGGCAAAGCACAAAGGCTGTCGCCGACGAAAAAACTCCGTTGTTACGGGCACGCAAGACAAAACGGGCGGAATCTTCTGCCCGTTAAAATTATGCCCCGCCGGAAATTCTTTCGGCGGGGACCCCGATTTATACCCCACAAAATTCCCTGCGGGAATTATTGCGGGGACACCGATAGCTATCCCCAAGGAATTTCGGTGGGGTAAAGCGCGTCAGCGACAGGTTGCGAATCCCTCCGCTCAGGCTATGGAAAATCCCGCCGAAAACGACGGGATTTTGCTGGCGGACTTGATGAGACCTCAACTGAACACTTTCAATATTTCTGATCTCACTTCTACTGTACCGCTATTAATTCATCTGTAAAATTACTCAAATCAACTCCAAATAATAAACGATTATTTGGAGAAAATTTTATGTATAGAGTTTGGATAGGCAAGAGAGAATCGGATATTTTAACATGTGAATACTTTGATTTTTCAATAACTTTTTACGGTTCAAACAAAACGCGCAACATTAGCTTTTGTCAAGAAAACAGATTGGTAAGTAATTATGGTCCAGAGTTTACTCGTTTTGTTTTAAAAAATATAGGAGTTAAGATTAAAGAACATGGAACTAATTGTGAATTTCATTTTTACAATAGCATATTCGCTTATAAACTTTGTGAAATAAATCCATCATTAAAACGTTATTTTGTAAGCTTAAATTCTCAAAGTAGTATTAATTTTTTGCGTCACAAAACATTATCTAGATTGTGGCTATCGAACGATATCAATACCCCTGCCTTTGCTGCACTATCTCTCTCAGAATGCACAATCAATAATCTTACAAAAAAATTTGGAAAATTTAAAGAATTTGTAATACAAAAAAATTGTTCTGGCGGCGGTACAGGCACTTATTTGTTAAACGATGTTTCGGAAAAAGACATTCATAAACAATTGCCTAATGATCAGTTATACTTAGTCTCGCCGTATTATACAGGCTATAAAGACTACAGTTGTCACATTATTGTTGATAGCAGTGCATTTGTAATTTTAGCAATTAGCAAACAAACAATTATTAATGATCGTAATAATTTGATATATCATGGAAATCAATATTGTAATCCCAACGATATTGAGTCAAAAAAAATACTTCTCACCGCAAATTTGCTTGCAAAAAAACTCCAAGCAATTGGCTATAGGGGCATTTGCGGCGCTGACTTTATTATGAATGACAAAGAAGCCATTCTTATTGAACTTAATCCAAGATACCTAGGGTCCTCTTTTGCAATCAATTATGCTTTGCAAAAGAATTCATTACCATCGCTGTTTGAGATTTCAAAAATTTGCTTTCAAAACAAACTTAACTCTTTGGATTTAAATAAAATATCAAATGTTCATTTATCAATTGCTAATAACTGCTATTTTTACAACGATAATGACATTACAGCATTAAAAAAAATGCTTACTCAACCTAATGTAATCATTTATGATGATGGATGCTTGAGTGCCACTACTTTTGATTATAATGCGTATATTTGTAGAGCTTTAATCCTGCTTTGAAGAAGGCTCTCCAATGTATATCGTTCCTTGATTAATAATTGTAACATTTTTAAAAACAATTTTTTGATTTCTTTTCTGTTTGTTTACATTAACATAATTATTATTTAGTTTCGTACTTAAATCTATTCCTTTCTTAGAATTAGTATGTAGTTGAGCTAAACCTAAAACAATTGATATGACACTCAGTATGTCTGATATCGCATTCGGATTAGTTATTATATTAAGAAGGAACGACCACGGAGAATTATGGCGCATTTCAATGGAATACGAGCATTTATCTTTTAAAGCCTCATCTAATGATGATATTAATGAACGTACCAACGGAAAATTTTCTTTAGGAATATTGGTCTCAAACATTACTTGAATCTTATTATTTGAATAATCATCTATTAATAGGCGTTTAACCTCTGGCAAATACATATTCAAACTATCGGTTTCGAAGGGGGCAAAATCTTGTTTAGATAATTGATTGAGTACGTACGTGTATAAGGATTGCCGATCTTTAAGAGTGATTGATGGAATGAAATCAAGTTCTTTGCAAAAATATTTTATCATTCTAAATCTGCGCAATTCAATAGCCAAATCCAATCCACAATAAACCGATTGTAAAGCGGCCTCATAATTTTTTTGCATAATATAGATGTTTGTTAAAGGGAAGTATTCACAAATATTATGATAATACGTAATCATATCTGGAATATTTAACAGATATTCTTCTATCGAAATACCCGCTGGATTTAGAGCGGATGTAACGCAAACATTATCTAGCGTAGATGACAAATATGTTAATCCATTATAAATATATGGAATTGTTTGGAATGGCAATTTGATATTATTAAGTTTAACATTATCAAAAGTGGAATACTCAAAGTTCATCTTACGTATTTTGACAGTATCTAGTAGGGTCCGTCTAAAAATAACATTTTCAACAACAATTGGAACCCATTCACAGTTTATAAACTGACATTCATCAAAAATAGCATCATTAAAAGATACTGTTTCAAATATACAGTTCTCAAATTTAACATCAGAGAATGTGCTTTTATTAAAACGTGTTGATTTGAAAGTAATATTAGAAAAACGACAAGTTCTAAAATCACAAGATTGCAAATTTGTATCAAAAAAATCAATCTTAGTAAAACTGCATTGATTAAATAATGAACCAGCTAAACTAGATTGATGAAAATCAGCGTAGCTGAATTTGCAGTCATAATAAAACCGTTGTCTCAAATTTCTAGTTCTATAAGATTCACTTATTGTTACGCCTTTATGAAGTTTATTGTACTCTGCCGTGTAGAAATGCTTGTTTTGCACATTAGCACTGAGTCGTTGTGTTGCATTAAAAAATTCGTCATTGTCTATTATTGTTGGAAATGTAAAAGACTTATGTTCCATAGTTTTCTCCAAATAATCGTTTATTATTTTTATATAATTTTATCACTTTTTGCTATAATTGGCAATATCAAAGCACAATTTTAGGAGAAAAAATGAACGAAGTACAAAAATTTATTACTGCCATTACAGCATCCAAAAATTTGACTATTAAGACAATAAAGGCATATTCCAGCGATCTATCTCAATTTGTGAAATTTATTCAAAGCCCGACCAAAATTCCCATTAGCAAAGAAACAATATATGGTTTTGTTGAGTACCTTAAACTCAAAAACAATAAGGATTCGACCATCAAACGAAAATTAATTACATTAAAACTTTTCTATAACTTTCTTTACTCAGAACGAATTATCAAAGCTAATCCATTTCATGGCATTAAGTTGTTATTTAAACACGAAAAACGTCTACCTAAAACCCTCAGTATCGTTGAAATCACCAAATTATTAAAATGCCTCTATCAATCTAAAATCAATGCATCAACGGTATTTAGTATTTTTGAAACAACAAGAGATTTGTGTTTAATTGATTTACTTATAAGTACAGGTATGCGAATAAGTGAAGTTGTCGCAATAAAGCATGAAGATATTTCGTTGCAAGATAGAACTATCCTAATTCACGGAAAAGGACGCAAACAGCGTTTATTGTATATTTCGAGCAAAGAAACTTTTTTCAATATCAAGTCTTGGCTAAATTATAAAAAAGCGGCTGGTATTAATTGCAATCAACTGTTTGTAAACAAATACTTATCACCTCTTTCTATATACTCTGCAGAAAATATTTTTTATAAATATCGTAATATAGCTAAAATTAATTCTAATGCAACACCACACTACCTACGTCATACATTTGCCACCAATTTGCTTTCAAACGGGGCAGATTTGCGTTCCGTTCAGGAGTTGTTAGGTCATTCCAATATTTCCACAACGGAAATTTACACCGAAGTATCAATTGCACGAAAAAAACAAGTCTTATTAAAATATAATTATCGTAATAAAATTTTAGAAAATGATTTAGATTAATTCTCATTATCCATCACTAGTCGTCATCTAATATGTTTAACTCCGGAAACAGAGAATCAATTCCTATCACTTTATAGGAAAATTGCGCAGTTTTACATGTTAAATATTTACCTGATTATTTCTTCACTATTAACAAATTATATGTTTAAATTATATTTAATCATATGCCTATAAAAATTATGTTTCATCTTTCGTAGCAATAGACTCCTATGTGATTCAGAAAAGAGATGTGCACGAAAACTATACAAAATAGACAGCTTAATGCCGTCTATTTTCGTTTCTAAACAGTAAAATTATTCCCTGACAATTTTCTTTTCCATATATAAAACTTTTTTAGGACGGATTATCTTTTAAGTGCAAAATCATAGAAGGCAAATACAACAATAGATTATCCAATATCTCCTCTTTATGGCATAAATGGTCGGCAATCAAACGCAAATTCAGCCATAACAGCATAAGTTTAACAGCGGAAAACTCGTCCACTTCAATCAATTCTTTATCATAATCTCCATGCACTATAGAATTTCGATGTATAACCCCTTCAACTGGATTCGTTGAAACTACCTTGGCGTAATATTTATTTACTTTATCCCAAGCCGTTTCCATCCATGAATCATCAAGGCTGTTAATCAGTTTATCAATTTTATTGGATCTTTTCAATCCATTTTTATATGATTGTTTTTTCTCTATAATTCCTTCGTAAGCAAACGCAATTAGAACTTCAAACCCAAAGAAACTTGGGAACATGGAAGTTGAACTCCCAGCAGGAAATCCAGCTTTTGAACTTTAAAAAACAAAACCGGCAAAAGCCGGTTTTTTATATATTGACAAATTGATTATGGTCTGTATAATATAACCAGAAAAGAAAGGAGAGAAAAACATATGGCTCTTTCAAAGGGAAAAAAGATTTTAATTGCAGTTGTTGCAGGAGTTGTTGCAATTGGAACAACAATTGGCGTTGTTCTTGGAATTCAAAACTCAAAGGACCCTGGCCCGGACATCCCGTCAATTGACACGCCGGTTGACCCAAACCCAGACACTCCGATTGATCCAACCCCAGACGACCCAGTTGACCCAGACCCAGACACCCCTGTTGACCCAGACCCAGGCGAAGAGGAGCCGGAAACCCCGGAAATGTCTGAAGAAGATTACAGAATTCAAAACATTGAACTTTTAAAAGAAATTTTGGCAAGAGAATATAACCAATTTACAAAAACGGAATATGCCAACTATAATTTGCAAGATATTGACAATATAATTCTAAACGCTGCCGCTGGAGAAGTTTATTTCACAGCAGATATGAGCGGAATCACTGGAGGCATTTTAGGGAATTATAATTTTACTGGCTATTTGAGGCAATCGTTTAATTGGCAAAACCAAGAAGAACTCAATATATTTTTAACTTCATTCAATGACGCTGAAAGCGATATGACATTTGGCGAATCTAAAGGTACAATGTCAAGCAAAATTTCTGGAGAAACCTATAAAGAATTCATTGATTACGTAAAGGAGCAAAGTTATGATGGCGTTGACTTTTCAGCCGCTTCTGATAATGATGTTTTTGGGATAAGTTGGTTTATTTCAGATAATGATGCTTATGGATATTCCTATATTGAATATAAGGTTATTGACGACGGGAAAGTTTACACAATTCACGCAGAAAATTTTATGCCAGGCAGCGGACTAGGAGAGGGCGCTATTAAAGCTTTTATGAAATATACGAACACCGTTTTCAAAGTTGTTGACGTTCAGCCTTTTGAGGAGTTTGATATCAACACGGAAATTGGGGCCACGGCGCAGGCGCAAAGCGAATTTTTCTTGGATCTTTCGGAAGTTGCAATTTCAAAGGACCAAGCTGAGAATTTGGCAAACGCAATGCCTTGAAATTGACCTGCATTTCACCGACAAGAAAAGTCCCGATGATTTCCATCATCGGGACTTTTGCTTTTATCAGTGTGAAAAGAATTATATCGTTGATACTCATATATTCAAATCGAAATCAACTGAGCACCGTGTCAATATTAAATTAAACATATAAAAAAGCACCCAACCAAACCTTTTTACGGGTTCAGTTGGGTACCACTTGGCGGAGGAGGAGGGATTCGAACCCTCGAACCGCTTGTGACGGTTACACGATTTCCAGTCGTGCGCCCTCGACCAAACTAGGCGACTCCTCCGTACTGCTCTGCTTGCGCTCGGCTATTGAGTTAAGTGGGTGGCAGTTGGACGATGCGGAAAACAAAACCGCTATGTCCAACTGTCGATCCGAAGCATGTTTCCCCCGGAAACCCAACGATAGTGATTATATATTATCCTCCGCGTTTTGACAAGTGTTTTCCCCGGCGAAAATACGCTTTTTCGCAAGAAGAAACGCTGAAGCCGTGCGCAGCCGTGAAGCGCGCCGCCCTTATTCAGCGCAGTTTGCGGAAAGACCGTTTCGCCCTCCCGAAGCGGAACAGCATTTTGAAGAAAACGCAAACAATTTTGTTCAGCGCGCGGAAAAGCTCACGCTTGCGTATGCGCGTGACGTACGCGGTGCGCGTATAAGGATTATAGTGCACAACGCTTTCCGCCCGGAAAAAGTCTATCGGACGCGGTTTGACCATGTGCGCTACGGCGACTTTGCGGTAACACGCGCGCGGAAGCAGATAAGAGTTGAGTGTGAAAAACTGCAGAAGGACGTTCTGTTTCACTTTCCAAGCCGCTTCGAGCCCACGGTCGGGATCCACGCCGAAAGCCGCGCCCACTTCATCGGAAGGACGTTGCTCCGGGCAGACTGCGGACAGTTCCTTTATCAAAGCGACGGAATCCAATCCGGACACATAGTCCGCGCCGCGCAGAAAATCGTCGTACGCTTTAGAAATTATGTCTATGATGAAATAATTCTGCTCCACCAGCGCGCGGGCGGCCGCTCTGACGAATTTCGCCCAATTGGCAAACACTCCCTTGCCCCGCGGATAGCGTGCGGAGGCGATCAACTCGTTACGCTTGACGAAGTATTCGTAGACGGGAGTGAACTTGCTGTCGAAATTCTCGTGCCAGACGCCGATCCCGTTTACGAAAAGCAGTTTTTCCGCCGCGCGCAGACCGTATTCGACATCGTCGCACTTCACGAAGAGCATCTCCAGCGGCAGTCCGTGCCGCTCGGCGGCGGACACGGGCATGCACATATACCACCATGCTCCGAAGTCTGCAGGCGGATCGCTCTCGTTGTCAAGCAGTCCCGCGGCGGCAGAAATATCGACATCCGTATGATTGCCGCGCAGTCCGTCGCCCAGCCATCTGCCGCCCAGCTCGTGCTGTACGCACGGTCTGTCGCGCATGAGCATCGCGCCTCCCACGCACGCCCCGGCGTATTCGCCGTCGAGGACGGAAAGGAGCGCCGCCGTGCGTTCGAGCACCGCCGGCTCCAGCGCGATGTCGTCGTCCATAAAAAGAAAATGCGTATATCCTCCCTCTTCGAGTATCTCCCTGAGTCCGCGCGTAAAGCCGCCGGCGCCTCCCGTGTTGTCGTTGGGGATGAGCCGGACGGAAGGCGGAAGGTCGTCCGGAGAGAGCGTCCTGCCGTTGTCCACCACGAACACGTTTATCGCGGATGCAAGCTGCGGACGCGAGCCGAGATATTCGCCGAGCCGTGCGGTGTTTTCCCTCACGAACGCCTCCCGGCGGTATGTACATACGACTGCGCCTATGCGTACCCTTTTAGGCTTTACGTCGGCGGAGAAGCCTCCTTCGGTCAGCCGCGCGCCGCCGGAATGCGACGCAAACACGGCGTAGAAGAATCCTTCGCGGCACTTGTACTTATCCGCGGCGATCTCGATGCTGCCCGTTGCTGCGGTTTCGGAATAAAATACTTCTCTTGCAAGCCTTTCGTCACCGGAAGCGCTGCAAAACCGCACCTCGGCAGTCAGCGCACCCGTGTATCCGAAGTCGAGCGTGAACGACGAAAGGTCCGCCGCTCTCAGATACTTTGCGGAAAAAAGGTTGAAAAACGTGTCGAGCGAAAACTCCGCTCCCGCGCCCAGTGTAACTCCGCCTTCGTCACACGAAACGCCGCCTCCGCGGACACGGAGATAGCACTCCTCCGCGCCGCTCACGGGAGGATCGGCGGGAAACACGAAATTTACGAGGCGCACCGTCACAGTTCGCGTGCGGCGAGCGCGAGCGCCGATGCAATGACTTTGTCCATGTCGTAGTATTTATATTCGCCGAGTCTGCCGCCGAATATCACGTCCGGACGTTCTTTTGCGGCGAGCTGTCTGTATCTGTCCGCAAGAGCCGTGTTTTCGGCGTCGTTGACGGTGTAATACGCTTCCTTGCCCTCCGCATAGGCGTCGGGATATTCGCGGCTTATGACGGTCCTGGGCGAGGGCGAATTTTCGAAATACTTGTGCTCTATTATGCGTGTATAAGGGACGCTGCGCGAAGTGTAGTTGACCACCGCCGTACCCTGGAAGTCCGGACTGTCGAGGATCTCGGTCTCGAAGCGCAGACTCCTGTATGCAAGCCGCCCCAGTCTGTAACCGAAGAAGGCATCTATCATGCCCGTGTAAACAGTCTTGCCGAAGGTGTGCTCCGTCGAGGAGATAAAATCCGAATATTCCGTATCCGTCATGACGTCCGCACCTTCCAGCATCTTCCGCACCATCGCCGTATAGCCGCCGACCGGTATACCCTGATACTTGTCGTTGAAATAGTTGTCGTCGTAGGTGAAGCGCAGCGGAAGCCGCTTGATGATGGAGGGAGGAAGTTTGCTGCAGGATCTGCCCCACTGCTTTTCGGTGTAGCCTTTGACGAGTTTGAGATATACGTCCGTGCCCACCATGCTTATCGCCTGCTGTTCGAGGTTGGTGATCCCGTCTATGCCGTATGCCGCGATCTGCTCCGCGATCTTCGCCCGCGCCTCTTCGGGAGTGCGCACTCCCCAGAGCTGTTCGAAGGTGTACATGTTGAAAGGCAGACTGTAACGCTCTCCGTTGTAGTCTGCGACGACGCGGTTGACGTAGCCGTTGAAGGAGGCGAACCGGTTGACGAAACGCCACACTTCCTCGTCGGAGGTGTGGAAAATGTGCGCTCCGTAGACATGGACGTTGATGCCCTCCACGTTTTCGGTGTACACGTTGCCGCCCACGTTGGGACGTCTGTCGATGACAAGACAGGATCTGCCGGACTCGACCGCCCGATGCGCGAATACCGCGCCGAAAAGTCCCGCTCCGACAATGAGATAATCGTAGTGCATTTCGACTCCTTTCTTACGTATTTCCTTCATGCGGCGCCCCAGAACAAAACATCCCGTCAGACGCTCCCGCGCCGGCGCGCGCGACGGACGCAGCCGCACGTATTCAGCTATATCATTATAACATAGCCCGCGCAAACGTCAAGGGAGATGAAGCGCGGAAAAAAGCGGAAACCGGTTGCAAATACAAAACAGATTCTATATAATAAAGAAAAACGAAGCAAAGGGGCAGAATTATGCAAAGGATCAGAAAAGCCGTCATTCCCGCCGCAGGGTTCGGCACAAGACACCTTCCCATCACGAAGGCAGTGGCAAAGGAAATGCTCCCCATTCTCGACCGTCCCGCCATCGATTACGTCGTCGAAGAGTGCGTGGAAAGCGGCATAACGGACATCTGCATCGTCGTATCGCGCGGTAAAGGAATGATCGCGGACTATTTCGACAGAGCGCCGGAGCTGGAAGCCGCCCTCGCAAAAGCGGGGAAAGACGCTTTCCTGAAACTTGTCAACACCTATGCGGACAAGGTGAACATCGTCTACGTCCGTCAGCCGGAGATGCGTGGCACGGCAGGCGCCGTGGCGCTGTGCCGGGAATTCGCCGCCGGCGAACCTTTCGCGCTGCTCTTCCCGGACGACCTGATGTACAACCCCGGCGATCCGGTCACGGGACAGCTGATCCGCGCATACGAAAAGACGGGCGCTCCGATCGTCGGAGTGCAGAACATCGCTCCCGAAAACGCGGTGAAGTACGGCGTGATGGTGCCCGTCGAAACGGACGGACGATACGTAAAGATAAGCGGATACAAGGAAAAGCCTCCCATCGACCAACTGCCCTCCACCCTCACCAGTCTAGGAAGGTTCGTGCTTGACGCGAGGATATTTTCCTACATCGACAACACAGTGCCTACGATAGGCGGCGAGTTGTATCTCTCCACCGCCATCGACGCAATGGCGAAGAGCGAGCCGGTCTTTGCGTACGACTTCGAGGGGACGCGCTACGACATCGGCAGCAGAGAGGGTTTCCTTGCCGCCAATATCGACTACGCGCTGCGCGACGACGCATTGCGCGCCCCTCTGCTCGAATTTATCAGAAGCAAATGAAACGGCGGACGCGGAAGCGTCCGTTTTTTTGCTCCGTTGCGGCGGCGGACAAGTGCGAACGCAGGCGCAATGTAACGGAATAAGATGTTGAACATGCGGAAAAGATAAATAAAAGTCCCGTTCGCGCATGTGATTCAAAACGCTGCGGCACAAAAGGCGCGGCGTCCGGCGGCGCGGCAGGGATAAAATATCCCTCCGCGGTCAATGGATTTGACTGTACGGCAAAGTTGTGGTATTATATTGAAAATGTCTGCTTCGCATAAGAAGAAAAACAGCGCTTATGTGCTGAATATCCGGTCGTCTTTACAGAAAGTCAGGCGCGGGTCGATCACGCTGTCCTCGCTGGTGAAGAAGAGCGTCAAGAATCAGTACCGCCGCTCGGTGCTCGGCATACTCTGGACGGTGCTCAATCCTCTTCTCAACATGCTGGTCATGACTTTCGTATTCAGCAGCATTTTCGGAAGGCACGGGATCGATATGGACTACCCGGTCTACGTCCTTTCCGGCAACATAGTTTTTTCTCTCGTTTCGGCAGCCACTACCAACGCGATGACGAGCATCGTCGGCAACTACGACCTGCTCTACAAAACGCGCGTGCCGTATTCGGTGTTCCCGCTCTCGCAGGTGTTCACGCAGGTGGTCAACTTCATGTTTTCCCTCGTCGCTCTCGTCATCGTCATGCTCATACGCATCCCGAGCGGCGTGACTTTCCACTGGTCGATGTTCATGATACTCCTGCCGTGGCTGCCCGCGATCCTGCTCTTCACGATAGGGCTGTCCTATCTGCTGTGCACGATATACGTCCGCTTCCGCGACATCAAGCACATATGGTCGGTCGTGGTCAGGCTGTGGATGTACCTCACCCCCGTGTTCTACTCCCTCTCCGCCCTCGACCTCGGCGACACCGCCATGCAGATCATGCAGCTCAATCCCATGCTGCACTATCTCAACTACTTCCGCGACGTCATCATAGGCAACGCCCCCGGCTGGGAAGCGCACGCGATATGCTACGGCGTCGGCATAGGTTTCTTTGCGATAGGCTGGCTGCTCTTCCGCCTGTCGCGCAACCGTTTCATACTCAACATATAAGCGAGGCGACCATGGACGGCTCTTTCAAAAACTCCGACATAATCAAAGAGTTCCGCGAAAGCCCGGAAGTGCTCGTGGACGCGCGTGGCGTGTCCATGCAGTTCCGCATGCCCACCGAGCGCATAGACAACCTCAAGGAATATGCCATCAAACTGCTGAAGTTCAAGATCAGATACAAGCGCTTCGACGTGCTGAAAGACATAGACTTCCGTGTGGAACGCGGCGAAAGCCTCGCGCTTATCGGGCGCAACGGCGCGGGTAAATCCACCCTGCTCAAGATCATCGCCGGCATCATACGCCCCACCAGCGGCATAGTGCTCACCAAAGGCAACATCGTACCTCTTCTCAAGCTCGGCGCGGGGTTCGACTCCAACGCGTCCGGCAAGGAAAACATATTCCTCAACGGCGCAATGATGGGGTTCTCGCACCGCGAAATGCAGAAAAAGTACGACAGCATAGTCGAATTTTCGGAGCTGGGCGACTTCATCAACGCGCCGCTCAAGAACTACTCTTCCGGCATGATCTCGCGTCTGGGGTTCGCCATAGCGGTGGACGTCAATCCCGACCTTATGCTCATAGACGAAGTGCTCGGCGTGGGAGATATACCCTTCCGCAAAAAGTGCGCCGACAAGATCGACGAACTCAAAAAGAACGGCACGACTTTCATCGTGGTTTCGCACAGTATGAGTCAGATACTCACCCTTTGTCAAAAAGGCATCTATCTCGAAAACGGCACTGTAAAAATGCAGGGCGACATCAAGACCGTCACCGACGCCTATCTCGCCGACTGCAACGCCCTCGGCATCAAAACGCAGAAGTAATTTTATTTTTTCACGGATTTACGAAAATTCTTCGTTTGCGGGCGAGCCAGAGCCTGCGCGGAACGAGTTTTACCGCGAGGGGCTTCAGGCGCTCTTTCACGGACGCGCCGCGACGGAAAAGCGAAGCGATACACTCGCGCAAAGAGATTTTTCCGCTCACGAAAAGCACGGGCAGATGCCTGCACCGCTTGCCCTCTTCCAGAAGTTTTGCAATGAAAACGCCGGTCAGCCTTTCCGATACGAAAAGTCTGCCGCCGTCGGGTTTTCTCTTTTCAAACTCCGAAAGCAGGGTGAAGATCCATTCCGCGTATCTGAAAAACGTGTCGCGGTCAAAGACAAACATGTTGAAAAGGTAGGATACTCCGCCGTCGAAATACCTCTTCGCGGTTTCGGAATATTCCGGCGCGACATCGGCGATGATCTCCTCGGCAAGACGAAGGTCGTCCGCGCCGTGCGCCGCTTCATACTGCATCCGCACGCTGCAGCACTTAACGGGACACGGGGCAAGAAAGTCGCGGCCTGCAAGCAGCCGCTCCGCATCCGTCGGCAGAAAGCGGCAGAGAGCGCGTTCACGCCCGTCGAGGCTCTCCGCTTCGTAGTAACTCTCCTCTCCCTGCGGAGCGAAAAACCGCCTGTACTGTTCCACGCACACATATTCGGGAGAACCTATCTCCCCGTAATGCTTCCACAGCCAATATACGGCGGTGAGCTCGTTGTATCTGGCGTTTTTGTACGAAATATTCTCGCCGTCGGCGTCGGAAAGACAGGTCGCGGTATCGCTTCCACGTTTGCCGCCGGCGAATATAGGAGTCACTCCCTCCGGCAAAAGCGGCACCGCGCTGCCGTGGCATACCGCGAACGCTCTGAAAAAGACGCTGTTTTCACTCATTGCCGCCACCGCCGCGCACGGGAGCGCCGGAATATAATTCCTCCAGCCTGTGCGCCTCCGCCTTTATGTCGTAAGGACCTCCTTCAAGAGCCGCCGCGCCGTCGTATTGTCTTGCCGCGCCGAGCACGGCGAGCACGGCGTCCGCCCACTCGTTCACATCGTCGAGCGGAAGGAATGCGCAGTTATCTGTGACTGCCGCCTCACGGGTGATATTGTCGGACATCAGACAGAACAGTCCTGCGGCCTGCGCCTCTATCGCAACAAGCGGCAGCCCTTCGAACAGCGACGGCAGCACAAACACATCCATCGCCGCGTAAAGAGCCTTAACCTCGTCCACTTTGCCTAAAAAGAATATTTTGTCCGCAACGCCCTTCTCTTCGGCACGCCGCAAAAGCATCTGCTTCTCCGATCCGGCGCCAGCCAGTATGAGCACCGCGTCGTCACGCCGCCCCGCGACCTCCGCGAACACGTCTATCAGCCAAGGCAGGTTCTTCTGCCTTTCGAACCTTCCGGCAAAACCGATGACTTTGCGTCCCGAAAGCCCCAGCCGTTTTTTTGCTTCAACGGCGTAGCCGTCGGAAACGCGGTAGCGGTCGAGATCTATGGCATTGTGCACAAGCGTGGCTTTATCTGCGCATTTTGCACCGTAAAGCCAGCGTATTGCAAGTTCACTGCAACCGGCGAGATCCGTAGCGAAAAGTTTCGGCAGAGGTCGGATGAGCATCTTCACCGCATACTTCCATCCCTCGTGCGGATTGGCCGTCGAGTGGGAATGGCATATGCGGCGCGGCACTCCCGCGCTCTTCGCCGCGGCAAGCGCGACAAACGAAAGCGTCGTCATATGGACGTGCACCGTGGAATAGCCGTTGTCGCGGAACGCTTTTTTAAGAGTGCCGTACGCTCCGAAAACATCGGTCACGCGCGGATAGTAGAACACTCTTCCGCCGAGCGCGCGTATCTCGTCGTCAAAAGGCGACGGGGCGTACATATAGAAATCGAAAAGGAATTTCGTCCTATCGATGTTGCGGAAGAAATTCATGAGCCAGACTATTACTCCGCCGAAGGAGGCGTCGCCCAGCACCTGCGCTATTCTTTCGGGCTGCCCGCTCTTTGCGGCGGCTGACGTTGTGGCAAATTTTTCAGTCATCGTACTTCACCTGTGATCCCTGCCGCGCCTGCGTGCGGAGGTGCGTGCGGCGGAGATTTCCCCTTCTCCGCGCATCATTTTCTCCATATCGTCGCACGAAACAGGCGCATAAAATTTCTTTTCTCCCAAAACAAGCACTCCGACGGTCTTGAAAAGTATCGCGGCGTCAAGTAAAAGCGAACAATGCCTCGCGTAATATACGTCGTAATAACTGCGTTCCCGGCTTGTGAGATAACCGTTGCCTTTCACCTGCGCAAGTCCGCTCATGCCGGGCTTGACGGTGAGGCGCTCCTTTTCCCACTCCTCATACTGCTCCATGTACACGGGCATGAACGGGCGCGGTCCGATGAGGCTCATCTCGCCCTTGAGCACATTGACGAGCTGCGGAAACTCGTCTATCTTCAGCTTGCGCAGCACCTTCCCCACGCGCGTAAGCTGTACGTTGTCGTCCTCGATGACGGGATTGTCGATGTCGAACGGCACTTCGGTCGTCTTCATGGTGCGGAACTTGTAAACGTAAAACTCTCTGCCGCCCAGTCCCGTGCGCAGCTGCCTGAAGATCACGGGGCCTTTGCTGTCCAGTCTGACGCAGAGCGCAACGACGGCAAGCGGCACCGACAGCACCGCAAGTCCCAGAAGCGCACATATGAAATCCAGCGCACTTTTCACATACTTGTACATTTCACCGTTCTCTCTTCTTCTTTTGCCTCGAATGCGGCAGCTCTCCCGTTCCCCGCCGACTGCGCCGTGCGGCGCGCCTTATAGACATTTTACTACATAACGCGCTCCGTGTAAAACGCTTAGCCGAAATTGTCCGTCTTTTGGCGCGATTTAAGCCGCAAAAAGGCGGTTTCGCGCTTCTGCCGGCCCGGCGAAACGTGCGGAGCTCTCTACCGCGCTCCGCCACGGCGGCATCCGCACATACGCTTGACACTCCGCCGCATTCTGGTATAATGGGTTTGCTGCCACCGGGTAGCGAGATGCGAAGCATCCGTAGATACATCGTTAGGTCTTTGAAGATGTATCGGCGGATGTTATTTTTTGGGAGGAAGCAATGCATATCCTTAAAAAGGCGTCGGGCTACTTCACGCCTTTCGAGATAGCTTTATGGACGTGTTCGGTAGTCCTTATCGCGGCAGCGTTCGCCGTGTTCGACAAAGAGAATTTTCTCACGCTGGCGGCTTCGCTAATCGGCGCGACGTCGCTCATCTTCACGGCGAAAGGCAACGCGCTGGGACAGATCCTGATCATAGTGTTCAGCGCGCTTTACGGCGCGATCTCCTACACTTTCGCCTATTACGGCGAGATGATAACGTATCTCGGCATGTCCGCGCCCATTGCCATACTCGCCGTAGTCGCGTGGCTGAAAAACCCGTACGCCGGAGGCAAAGCCGAAGTCAAAGTCAACCGCCTCTCCGCCGGAGAACACGTATTCATGTGGGTGCTGGCGGCGGGAGTGACGGCGGCATTCTACTTCATCCTCGAAGCGTTCGACACCGCAAATCTCATTCCGAGCACGGTATCGGTGACGACCAGTTTCGTCGCCGCCTATCTCACGTTCAGGAGAAGCCCTCTCTACGCCCTCGCGTATGCGGCGAACGACATCGTGCTCATCGTGCTGTGGGCGCTGGCTTCCGCGGAGGACATAACGTACATCTCCGTCGTCATCTGCTTCGTGACCTTTCTGGTGAACGACGTGTACGGCTTCGTCAGTTGGTCAAGGATGCGCAAGCGGCAGTCGGCAGGCTCGGCGCGGGACGTCTATATCAGGATCGCGCGCGGCGGCAGCGGCGCCGCTTCCCCGGACGGGTGCGCCGGCGGCGTCGAAGGAAGGGAGCTATAATACAAGATCCGCCGGTCTTACGGCGGATCGTGGTATATCCGTTCTTTCCGCTGCGCGGTATCAGTCCTGTGCCAGCAGCTCGTCGGCAAGCGCGGCGCATTGCTCGCGTATGTTGTCGGGCACGCCGGAGCGGCAGGTGATCACGGTGTCGGCTATGCGGACGTCTTTCTGCTCGGCAAGCAGCGCGCGCATAAGTTTGCCCGACATCGGCGCCCAGGATCCGTTCTCGATGATGCCGACCTTTCTGTTCTGGTAATTCTTCGCCTTGAGATGACGGATGAACTCCTCCATGACGGGGAATATGCCCCCGTCCAGCGTCGTCGCCGCAAACACCGCCTTGTCATATCTGAACGCGTCCTCCAGCGCTTCGGCGAGATCGCAGCGCGCAAGGTCGGTCACGACCGTCTTTTCTCCTCTGCTCTCAAGCTCTTCGGCAAGCGCAAGCGCCGCCTGTCTTGTGTTGCCGTACACTCCGGCGTAGGCGACGAAGGTACCCTTGCTCTCCGCGCGGTAGCTGCTCCATGTGTCGTAAAGTCCGAGATAGCAGGACAGATCCCCTGTGAGCACGGGCCCGTGGAGAGGACAGATCGTCCCGATGTCGAACTTCGCGAGTTTTTTCAAGAGAGACTGCACCTGCGCGCCGTATTTTCCCACTATGTTGAAGTAGTATCTGCGCGCCTCGCATGCCCAGTCGTCCGTTTCGTTGGCGAGGGCGCCGAATTTGCCGAACGCGTCCGCCGAAAACAGCACTTTCTCCTTCTTTTCGTAAGCTACCGTCACTTCAGGCCAATGCACCATGGGCGCGGAAACGAAAGTAAGTTCGTGTTCGCCCAAAGCGAGCGTATCGCCCTCTTTTACGACCAGCTTGTTCGGAAGGTCGCAGCCGTAGAAGTTGCGGAACATCTCGAACATCTTTGCGTTGCCCACCACCGTCACGGACGGATACTTCGCCGCAAATGCCGCGATGCCCGCGGAATGATCCGGCTCCATGTGCGAAATGACGAGATAGTCCGGCTCTCTGCCGCCGAGCGCGACGTCCACGTTGCCGAGCCACTGCGCTATCCCCGACCTGTCCACGGCGTCCATGACCGCGATCTTGTCGTCAAGCACTATATAGGAATTGTACGACATCCCTTCGGGCACTTTGTACTGCCCCTCGAAAAGATCGATTTCGGTGTCGTCCACTCCGACATAAACGATGTCTTTAAGATTTTTCATAGTATTTCTCCGTAAAGGTTTATTCCGTATATCCGTATTTCCCCTTACCTCGTACTTCTCCCCGCATCACACGCGGGGCGTCACCACGCGTTCACCACATATTCGCAGAAAGCGTACATGTCCTTGATGTCTATCCTTCTGCCGTCGTCGAGTACGGCGTACCCGTTCCACAGTCCGTGCACCTGATGCGTCTTCATGCCGAGCTGTCCCAGTACGATGACGCCCGTATCGTTGTCGAAGAACGGAGTCATAGTGACGTCGAAACGCCCGTCCTCCGAGATGAAGTGCCACGGCTTCATCCAGCCGCCGTCCGTGCCCGGAAATTTCTCCACGTCCACCGCGCCTATCTTGTGCGCCTTGCCGTCGAAGAAAAGGCAGGTCTCCGTGGCGTGGGACTCGTCGCCTATCTTCCATGTGATCTCGAAGCCGAAGCGTTTGCCGTCGATGTACGTCGCGCCGTTGCCCCAATACCATTCGTTCTTGTGCGGCCACACGCCGCGCCCCCAGTCCAGCACGCCGAAAGTCCTGTCGGGAGCAAACTCATACGTCTTTTCTCCGTGCGTTACTCTGCCTTTGCAGGGCATGCAGTTGTGCTTGGTCGTGAGGAAGAACCTGTCCGGCATGTCCCTGAAAGGCGTGACGATGGTGATGTTCTCGTCCTCCGGCTCGAACTCCATCTCCAACTCCACTGTGAGCGGCTTCCCTTTCGCCTTTCCGGAGAAAGTCACCTTGCGCGAATTTTCCGTCGTGACGAAACTCAGAAAAACGCCGCCTTTGGAGTAGGAAAACGCGTTGGGCTTGTCCGACACTTCGGGCAGATGCAGACGGTTCACCGTGCCGAGAGTTATCGACGCGCATTCCGCCCGCTCGCCCGTGCGCATGTCTATCACCGCCGCGGTAGCCGCTGAGGCTATCGCAATGTTGAAGAAGTTGACCTGCACCAGCATGTCGCCGTCGGACGCCTGGTAGAAGTCCCACTCTTTCAGCCTGCGGCGGCGTTTGACAAGCGATCTGTCGTAGACGAACAGATTCCTGCGCGCCCAGCCGCACACGGCGAGATTGCCGTCCTTGTCAAGCAATTCGGTACGCGACGTGATCTCTTTTTGCATAATTCCCCCTATAGTTCCGCTCCGGCATGCCGGCACCGGCAGCGCGCGGCGCGGCGTGCCGGTCAGATGCCGGGTTTTCTCAGGTTGTATCCTTCCTTCTGCCACAGCTTGAACTGCATGTTGAGCTGGTCGATGAACTCCTTGTTGGAAGAAGTCTTGACAAGCATGTTAAGCAGATTCTCCGTGGCTTCGGCGCTGTCGCCGACGGCGAGCATCTTCCTCACTCCCCACGCGCCGGCGAGTTCGCTGGGCGTGAGCAGCAGCTCTTCCTTTCTGGTGCCGCTCTTTGCAAGGTCGATCGCGGGGAATATCCTGCGTTCGCTGAGCTTGCGGTCGAGGTGTATCTCCATGTTGCCCGTGCCCTTGAACTCCTCGAAGATGACATCGTCCATGCGGCTGCCCGTTTCGATGAGCGCGGACGCGATGATGGTCAGCGAACCGCCGTGCTCGATGTTGCGCGCCGATCCGAAGAAACGTTTCGGGCTGTGCAGCGCGCCGGGATCCACACCGCCGGAAAGAGTCCTGCCCGTCGGAGGTATGGTCATGTTGTACGCGCGCGCAAGACGCGTCAGACTGTCCATCAAAATGACGACGTCTTTGCCCATTTCCACAAGACGCTTCGCACGGTCGAGAAGCATTTCGGCGGTCTTGGTGTGGTGTTCGGGCATTTCGTCGAAAGTGGAATATACCACCTCGCCCCTGACCGAACGCTGCATGTCCGTGACTTCCTCCGGACGTTCGTCGATGAGGAGCACGAAGAGGACGATGTCGGGATAGTTCTCCGCAATGGAGCCGGCGATCATTTTGAGGAGCGTGGTTTTGCCTGCCTTTGGCGGCGAAACGATGATCCCGCGCTGTCCCTTGCCTATCGGCGCCACGATGTCTATGCACCGTGTGGCGTAATCGCGCGGACGGGACGGCACTTCCATGCGCAGTCTTTCGTCGGGATAGATCGGGACCAGATCGTCGAAGTTCGGACGTTTACCCAGCTCGGCGTAGTCCACTCCGTTGACGGATATGACGTTCACTACCGCGGCGGGTTTGCCCTCCTGCAGCGTCTTGCACATGGCGCGTACCTTGTCGCCCTTGCGCAGTCCGTACTGCTTGATCTTCACGCTGGGCACATACGCGTCCATCTCGTTGCATTCGCAGTTGCGCACTCTCAGGAAGCCGTAGCCGTCGGGATTGATTTCGAGGAAACCTTCGCGCATCTGGTCCGGCTCGCCGCCGCGCTTGTCGTCGTGCAGACCTGCCGCCTGCTTGTATTCGTGCCTGCTTCCGCCGTCCCTGCCGAACCTGTTACCGCGGGGTTTGGGCTGTTCGGACGCCTTCGCGGGCTCGGCAGCCTGCGGAGGAAGCTCGGTCGGCTTCTTGGGCCTGCCGCGCCTCGGTGCTTCCGGCGGTTCCATCTCGCCGGAAGAGATTTTCAATATCAGATCGATAAGTTCCGCCTTGTTCTTCTTCGTAGGCGAAGAAATGCCCACCTCTTTAGCTATGTCGCGGATCGCAAAGATGCTTATGGACTCAAGCATCTCCTTGGTGTAAGTTGACATGATGCCTCCGTTGATTCCTCCCGCAGGACGCTCACGCCCTGCGGAAAGATGAATATTCTTGTATAATCGGCTTTGGTGAACCCGCGGCGCAAAGCCGCGAAATTATTATTCGGAAAACTTTTCCAAAACGTAGACCTTCGTGCTCTCGCCGTCAAAGTCGGCGCGGTCGAATTCAACTGTGTCGGATTCGACATACACGATGTCCTCATCGTCGAACAAATCGAGAAAATCGTTAAGTTTCGCGATGTCGAAGGAGTGGTCCTTCGTCTTGTAGTGCATGGGTATCACTACGTCGGGCATGATGCGGTCCACGAACTCCTTCGCCTCTTCGGCGTCGATGGTGTAAGTGCCGCCGATCGGGATCATGAGGACGTTCACGGGCGCGATACTGTCCACGAGCATGGCGTTGCACTCTTCGCCGATATCGCCCATGTGGCATATGTCCACGCCGTCCATGCGGAACTTGAAGACGAGGTTTTCACCTCTCGCCGCTCCGTTTTTGGAATCGTGGAAAGTGCGCCTTGCGAGGATGTGCACTCCGCTGATGTCGTACGCTCCGGCGGAAGAGATCACCTCCGGATCGCCGAGCACCGCGGCAAGATTGTTGTGGTCGTTGTGACCGTGGCTCACCGTGACGATGTCCGCGGCGACTCTCGGCATTCTGAAACCGACGTATGAGTGGTAAGGGTCTGTGACCACCGTCGTTCCCGTGCTTTCTTCCAGCTTGAACGCGGAGTGACCCAGCCAGGTTATTTTCACTTTTTCCTCCTGCTATTGCTGTTTAGCGTTTATGGAAGCAACCAGCTGATGTATCTTTTCGAACGGATCGAGCAAGTTCGACACCGCTTCGTTGAGATTGCCTGCCGCAATGATGTAGGCGAGATACTTCGACATATCCGCCTCGACGAACCATTCTCTCTGCCTGAGTTCCGGCGTGCGGTAAGCCAGGTTCGTGCTGATGACGGCGTCGAAAAGCCCGTCCTCGTACGCGCGGTCAAACTTGTCCACGCCCTCGGTGAAGAGCGCGAACGTCGCGGACAGGAAGACGCGCTGCGCTCCCTTTTCCTTTATCTCGCGCGCAAGTTTGATCATGCTGTCGCCCGTCGCGATCATGTCGTCGGCGACGAACACGTTCATTCCCATCACGGGCGAACCTATGTATTCGTGCGCAATGATGGGGTTCCTGCCGTTGACCACGCTCGCGTAATCGCGCCGTTTGTAGAACATACCGAGGTCGAGACCGAGCACGGAAGCGTAGTACACGTTCCTGCCTATCGCGCCCTCGTCGGGAGAGATGCACATCAGGCTGTTTTTATCGAGCTTGACGTCGGGGAAACGCTTGGTGAGAGCTTTCAGCACCTGATAGGTCGGGAAGTAGTTGTCAAAACCCATCATGGGCACGGAGTTCTGCACCCTGGGATCGTGCGCGTCGAAAGTGATGAGGTCGCTCACGCCCATGTCGTACAGTTCGTGGAGCATCTGGGCGCAGTCGAGCGATTCCCTGCCGGCGCGGCGGTGCTGTCTGCCCTCGTACAGCATGGGCATGACCACCGTGATGCGCTCCGGCTTGCAGTTGGCGGCGCATATGATGCGCTTGAGATCCGCAAAATGCTCGTCCGGAGTCATCGGGATCTCCTTGCCGAAGAAATTGTACGTAACGCCGTGATTGGCGACGTCGCAGATGACGAAAAGATCCTTGCCGCGCAGCGTTTCCATCACCATGCCCTTGCCTTCGCCGTTGGTGAAACGCGGGCAGGCGGAGTCGATGATGAATGTGTCTTTTTTCAGAGATCCGTCAACGTCCACCGATTTGTACCACTCGACGAGGTTTTTGTCGACGAGTTCGGTGAGTTCGCGCGCACCGGGAGTGGCGATGAGAGCCAAAGGCCCCTTCGGTCTTGCGGTGCTCAAGGTAAATTTGGATGTCATTTGCGTCCTCCGGAATTTTCGTTTTAAGTATATCAAACAAACCGACGAATATCAACTGCTTTTAACATGAATATAATTCGGAGTTTTGTCGTAAAAAGGTGCAAAGAGCGCCGCGGCGCGCGCTTTCCGGTGCGGACGGACTCTACGACGGCTGTCACAGTATCTCGGCCAGGACGGAATTCATCACCGCGAGCCCGCGGCGCGTCAGCCGCACCCTGCCCGACTCTCTTGCGAGAAAGTCCGCGACGCGGGAGAGATCCCGTCCCTCAAGCAGATTTTCGGGGACGCCTTCTCTCGTTCTCAGCCCAAGCATGATCTCCTCCGCACGGATCTCCGCAGGCGTGAGCACGCTCATCTGAACACGCGGAATGTCGTCAAAGCAGTCCACGCAGTTCACTCCGCCGATATACGCGTTGAGATCCCGCGGCGAAGCGAATCTGATCTCCGCGGGAAGAGGACTGCCGTCCTCCGCCTGTCTGACCAGCGAGTGCGCCCCTGCGCCCAGTCCGACGTACTCCTCCCTCGTCCAGTAGCCGGAGTTGTGGCGGCACTCGAAGCCCCGCCTTGCGAAGTTGGACACTTCGTAACGCTCCAGTCCCGCCGCGGCGAGAGTGTCCGCAGCTATCTCCAGATATTCCGCCACCTCGTCGTCGGAAGGCAGCCATACGCGCCCCTCTTCCGCCGCGGCGGCAAGCGGAGTTCCCTCCTCCAGCGTAAGTTCGTATGCGGAAACGTGCGGCGCAAGACACGCCGCCTCGGCCAGCTCCGTACGCACAAGTTCTTCCGTATCGTAAGGCAGTCCGAGAATGAAATCGAGAGAAAAGTTATCAAACCTGCGCGCTATGCGCTCCGCCGCGCGGCGCGCCGCGTCTGCGGTGTGTATGCGCCCTACGGAGCGCAGATTGTCGTCCGAAAAGCTCTGCACACCCATGCTTATCCGGTTTACGCCCGCGTCCGCAAACGCCGCAAGCACCTCGTCCGACGCACTCTCGGGGTTGACCTCCGCGCTGACCTCGACGGGCGCGTAACAGGGGAAACTGCCGCGTATCTTTCCGAAGAGGTCGGCTATCTGCTTCGGAGAAAGCAGCGACGGCGTGCCGCCGCCGAGATAAACGGTGTCGACCGCCGCGTTTTCAAAACGTCTTCCGGCGAACTCGATCTCGCGTTTTAATGCGGTTAGATAGCTGAAAACAAGCGCGTCCGAACACCCCGCGTACGAGGTAAAATCGCAATAGGAGCACTTGGAACGGCAGAACGGAAAGTGAATGTAAAGCAGCACCCGGACACCTCTCTCACTTGTCGTCGCCGACTTTGAGTATGCTGACAAAGGCTTCGCTGGGCACTTCGACGGAGCCTACGCGGCGCATGCGTTTTTTGCCTTCCTTCTGCTTTTCGAGCAGCTTCTTTTTGCGCGTGATGTCGCCGCCGTAGCACTTTGCGAGCACGTCCTTGCGCAGAGCCTTAACGGTTTCGCGCGCGATTATCTTGCCGCCTATCGCCGCCTGGATCGGGATCTCGAACAGCTGCCGCGGGATCGCCTCCTTGAGCTTCTCCGCAATACCTCTGCCGCGCGCGTACGCTTTATCCTTGTGCACGATGAGCGAGAGTGCGTCGCACATATCGCCGTTGATGAGCATGTCCAGCCTGACGAGATCGCTCTTTTCGTAGCCGTCCGGCTCGTAATCCAGCGAAGCGTAACCGCGCGTGCGCGATTTCAGGCTGTCGAAAAAGTCGTAGATTATCTCGTTGAGAGGCAGTCGGTAGGTCATCTGAACGCGCGCCGTGTCCACATAGGTCATGTCGATGAAGATGCCGCGCTTTTCCTGGCACAGTTCCATGATCTGCCCCACATACTCCGGCGGTGTGTATATCGTCGCTTTCACGATAGGCTCTTCGATGCTCTCGATCTCGCCTGCAGGCGGAAGATTGGTGGGATTGTCGATGATGAGCTTCTCACCGTTGGTCTTTGTCACATGGTAGGACACGCCGGGCGCGGTGGTGATGAGGTCGAGGTCGAACTCGCGCTCCAGCCTCTCCTCGATGATCTCCATATGCAGCAATCCCAGAAAACCGCATCTGAACCCGAAGCCGAGGGCTTTGGAATTCTCGGCCTCGAAAGTGAGCGAAGCGTCGTTGAGCTGCAGCTTCAGCAAGGCTTCCTTGAGGTCGTTGTAACGCGCGCCGTCGGCGGGATATACGCCGGTGAACACCATCGGCGTGACCTTCTTGTATCCTTTGAGCGGAGCCGCCGCGGGAGTATCCGCGGAAGTGACGGTGTCGCCCACTGCGGTGTCCGCGACGTTCTTTATACTTGCGGCGATATACCCCACCTCACCGGCGGAAAGCGACGTTACAGCCCTCATTCCGGGGGCATAAACACCGACTTCCACCACTTCGAAGGTTTTGCCGGAGGCGAACATCTTTATCCTGTCCCCCGCCTTCACCGTGCCGTCGACTATGCGCACCATCGATATGGCGCCGCGGTAATTGTCGTAATAGCTGTCGAAAATGAGCGCTTTGAGCGGCGCGGAGGGATCTCCTCCGGGAGGCGGCAGTTTCTCCACTATCTGCCTCAGCACGTCGTCTATGCCTATGCCCTCTTTTGCGGAGATGAGCGGACAGCCTGCCGTATCCAGCCCGATGATGTCCTCTATCTCTTTCTTCACTCCGTCAACGTCCGCGGACGCGAGGTCGATCTTGTTGATGACGGGAAGTATCTCAAGGTCGTTGTCGAGCGCGAGGTAGACGTTGGACAGTGTCTGCGCTTCGACGCCCTGCGTCGCGTCCACCACGAGCAGCGCGCCCTCGCACGCGGCAAGCGAGCGCGAAACCTCGTAGGTGAAGTCCACGTGCCCCGGAGTGTCTATGAGGTTGAAAGTGTATTCCTCTCCGTCGTAATCGTAAAAGAGCCTGCACGTCTGCAGCTTTATGGTGATGCCCCTCTCCTTCTCGATGTCCATGTTGTCGAGGAGCTGGTCCGACATATCCCTTGACGATACGGTGCCGGTGCGCTCGATGAGCCTGTCGGCGAGCGTACTCTTGCCGTGGTCGATATGCGCTATTATGGAAAAGTTTCTGATGTGTGAAAGGTCCAAATATTTCCTCGCTTTCCCGTCGAAAAAAACGGAAATATGCTGTTCTGCTGTTGACATTATTATAATGTAATTCTAAAATTATATCAACAAATTACTTCAGATTGGGGGAATTGAGATTATGGAACTTGACTGGCTGCTCGCGGTCCCCGTCGCGCACCGCGGTCTGCACGACGGCGACAAACCTGAAAACAGCATGCCCGCCTTCCGGGCGGCGATCGAGCACGGTTTCACCATCGAGATAGACGTGCACCTTTCCGCCGACGGGCACCTTGTCGTATTTCACGACGACAACCTGAAGCGCGTATGCGGCGTGGACAAAAAGGTCGCCAAATGCACTCTTGAGGAACTTAAGACCATGCGCCTCAAAGGCACCGAACACACCATTCCGACTTTTGACGAATTCCTGGCGCTGGTGGACGGCAAAGTCGGCATTCTCTGCGAGATAAAAGGGCTCAATCCCTACGACAACCGCATCGCCGCGGCGGTGTGCGACCGTCTTAAGACCTATGAGGGAAAGATAGCGCTCCAGTCCTTCAACTACGGCGCGGTGCGTTACTGCCGCCGTCATACGGATATTCCCTGCGGACAACTCTGCACGTGGCAGAATCCCTCGACGACGGGACGCTCCCACCTCACCGATTTCATGGGGAAAATGTGGATAAACAAGCTCTCCAAGCCGCATTTCATCGCCTACGACGTGCGCGATCTGGACGACAATCCCTACATCGTCAAGGCGCGCAGGACGCTCCCCATCATCACATGGACGGTAAACAGTGCGGAAAAACTCGACCTGGCAAAAAAATATGCCGACAATATCATATTCGAGGACATCTGCGATCTGGTGGAAAGCGACTACATACCCTCGCACAAACCGCGCGCCGCGCAGGAGTGATCCGGCGTACGGCGGCGCACGCTCTCAAACGCCCGTCCCGCCATTTAAGAGCCGCGCCGGCTGCGCGGCCAAAGCCGAAGCCGTTAAGCCCCTCCGCAAAGGCGCAATGAGCGGCTTCAAACATATAAGCATATAAGCAAAAACTCCCCTTTCAAGGGGAGTTTTTTGCAATACTGAACGGATCCGTGGCGGGATTACGCGTTCTCTTTCTGCCACGCGGCGGCTTTCGCCTTGCTCATCGCAGTGAGCTTCTCGGACGTGTATTTTGACTCGGCGCCGCCGTTGGTGTAAAGGAAATACGCGCCGTCTTCGGCGACATAGAGCGTTTCCTCGTATCCTGCCGGATCTCCGAACGCTCCGCACGTCACTTTCTTCACTACGGACATTTCTGTGGTGTCGTAAGTCTTGCCTTTCGCTGTCTTTTTCATATCTGCCTCCATAATGCGTTGATTTTGTATTTTGCGGATCTTCCGCCGGACGCATATTAGCACAACGGAATCAAAAAAGCAAAGGATTTGCATGCGCTGTTGCAAATTTCTCCCCTTTCGCCAAAACAAGCCGTAAACCGCGCGGCGTCACACTTCCTTTTTGCAGCCGCACCCGTCGGCGGACATGACAAGCTCCGCGAACGTGCGGAAGGAGTCGTCCTTTCTCCCCCCTTCCGCACCCAGAAGGTCGAAGTAGCAGTTGGGTATCTCGCGCGCGCGGAGATTCTTGGCTATGCAGAGCGTGCACCCTTTGTCATGGTTGACGGGGTGAAGCGGACACTTGAATTTGTCGCAAGTGCAAAAAGGCGCGGAACTCTTGTTTTCCATTTTCTCTCTCCTCCGCCGCGCAGCGCGCGGCAAGTACATTTTACACCTCATACGCGAAAGGTCAAGCCTCACGCCGCACGACTAGCCGCACCGCGCGCTCTCGCCACGGTGCGCCGAAAAAAAAGATCCCCGAAATGTACATTCGGGGATCCGTATCATCATCATATCGCGGTCAGTCTTTCCTGAACACGTCCGCCACCGAACGGAACCAATCCTTCACGGCTGTGCCGAGAGGCTTGTACAAGGGTTTGACGTCGACCACTTTGCCGGTGTTGGTGATGTTATAGACGACATAGCTGTAATACAGCGACAGCAGGACTGTGAACACGCTGAACACTATGAAGTCCGCTCCGGTGCGCTCGAAATCGACTATCATGCCGTCGGAAACTATCGTCGCGAAACCGGAGTTCTTGATGATGAGCGCGACGCAGAGGAATGACAGCAACGCATAGCCGCCCATTACTCCGTACACCCTCTTCTCGCCGGACACCATTGCATAAATGAGACCGAGCGCTATGGACATGAAGAGATATGTGTAGGTCACCTTGAGGGTGAACACCGCCACCATTGCGAGCGTATAGGACGCGAGCAGCAATATCTCCTGACGGTTGCGTTTCTTGAAGTACAGCGAGCAGATGTACACGACGAGCACCAGAATGAACACGAGGTTGAGAATGGACGCCGTGTTGTTGAAGCCCTGCTGATTGAGTGTAGCCATGCCGTAGAAGCCGAACGCATTGTCTACGAAGATCTGGTTGTTGAGCATCTGGTTGGCGATCATGCGCATACCGTAGAACGCGTTTTCGTCAAAATGTCCGACGGCGACGGGTATCGTGAGCACATACACAGCCGCGAACGCGCCGATGAGCCCGAACACGATTGTCGCGCGGTTCTTGCCGAACTTTTTCAGATTCGCGTCGTCACGGTAGTACATATATCCGAGATACGTCACCGCAATGGGCGCAAGCGCGAGCGCACGGATGTCGAGCACAGTCGCAAGAGCCATGACGGCGTACATTGCGATGTACTTCTTCTCCACCAGCAGCAGCACAGCCGCGACCATGAGCGCGACCAGCAGCGATACGAAAGTATTGCTCATGCCGCTCATGACTATCGTCACGGGAAGCAGCGCGTAGAGCGCGGCTGCGACGACGGCGAGTCTGTCGCCGGCGTATTTCCTGCCGTAGAAGTAGATCATCGCCACTACCGCCATATCGGCCAGCACTCCCACCGTTCTGATGAGTACGGACACGCCGTCGGCGGTGAGGTTCCGCCCCATCGCGCCCATGATGGCGAGGATATACATCGTGCCGGGCGCCATGACCGTCACGTCTATGTTGGTGAAATCGGAGGCATTCGCGTAGACGTTGTTCACGCCGTTTGCGGCGAGCCACCTTGCAAGCGACACCGTCGCGTCCATTTCACCGCCGAAACCGTACATGGAAAGCAGGAATATAAGACGGACGAGGAAAGTGCCGAGCACGAGCATACCGGCGACGAACCAGCAGCTCGTCCACCACTTGCCGTTGGCGGCGGCGACGGAACGTCCGTGCGTCCCGGACGCTTTGCCCTTACCTTTGCCCTTGCCGGGGGCGGAGGGTTTGGGAGCGTCGAAAGGAGTGCCGTCAAAGTTGACGAACACGTCGCTTCTGGCATACGCCTTCCTGATGATGACGTAGGCGCACACGACCGCCGCGGCGCAGAACAGCGTGAGGAACGTCACGAAGAGTGTGCCGGAGAGATCGCGGTTGTATCTTGCGATCTGCGACATCCTGAAATCGTACACCGTGGAACCGGACGCGACCGAGGACTCCTCGACTCTCATCATTGAAACATTGTCGAAATAGGCAGTGCCCTCGCACTCCTCTCCGTCCGCACCGAGCGCGAGCGTGACGGTGAGATAATCGGTATTGAGCGGACGCACGTAGAAAGTGAGCGTCACCCAATCGTCCGTCGTGGCCTTCTGCTCGACGAAGAAATAGTCCGTGTTTTCGAGGAAAGTGACGTATGCGCCTCTGTAGGTGTCGTTATCCCCTTTGGAGAGCGCGGTCACCCTGACGTCCACGCTGACGAGGTATATCGCGTTGCGGTCGACGGCGATCTCCTGCGAGAGATACACCCAGCCGCTGTCGCCGTCCGTCGTAAGAATGACGTAGCCCGTGCCGTGGTCCTCGTACAGACTGCTTTCCGAGTTGATGGGCTGTCTGCTGTATGGCGCGTCGATACCGTCGGAATAGGAGATGCTCCACCCGTCGAGCGTCACGCCGCCGCTTGCGCTTTCGTAGGACTCGAATCCGCCGTTGGACACGAGTTCCGTGCCCGCGACGGTGCGCCCGTCGTTGCACGCCGAAAGCACAAATAGTGCCAGTACGAGTACCAGCACTATCACGCATATCGAAACAATTCTTTTCTTCATGTTCTGCCCTGTTATCTGACTTCTTTAAGTTTCGCCGCCTTACCGGTGCGTTCGCGCAGATAGTAGAGTTTTGCACGTCTGACCTTGCCGTGGCGCACAACTTCGATGTGGTCGATCCTGGGGGAATGCATGGGGAACGTCCTCTCAACGCCCACGCCGTAAGTCACGCGGCGGACGGTGAAAGTCTCGCGGATGCCGCCGTTCTTCCTGGCGATGACGATGCCTTCGTAGGACTGCAGCCTTTCGCGGTTGCCTTCCACGACTTTGACGAAAACTTTGACCTGGTCGCCGATGGCGATCTCGGGCAGATCCGTTCTCATGCCTTCTTTTTCAATGGTGTCGATAATGTTCATGTTGACTGTCCTCCTTTTTACTAAACGTTCTTAACGGTATCCCCGCAAGCGGAACGTCCGAGTCACGCGTGTTATAATATCATATATTGGATTTTACCACAAGCAAAAAACGCGCACGTTTTCAATTTAATTTGCATTTTCCGCCCGTTTTTTTGCCGGTTTACGCCGTGGTAGCGTCAAATGCGCCCCGAATGAGCCGCACATCCCCTCCGACGACCTCCGCTACGTCGAAACGCACGTTCACGCCGAAGAGCCCTCGGGCGGCGACATACTCTCTCGCCGCGCGGACGTATCGCTTCATCTGCCACGGTGTGACGTGCTCCGCGGGGTGCGCCGCCGCACACTCCGACGACTTGACCTCGACAAAGACCAGCTCCTTCCCGTCCGCGGCGATGATGTCGATCTCCACGCCTGCACATCTGTGGTTGCGGCAGATGATACGGAAGCCCTCCGACTTCAGATATTCGGCCGCAAGTTGTTCGGCATTGTACCCCGACGCGCGCTTATTCATCGGCGTCCACGAAATGCCCTATGAAAGTGCGGCGGTGTATGGGTGTCGGCCCCAGCTCCTTGAGCGCCGCGATGTGCGCCGCGGTTCCGTATCCGGCGTTGGACGAAAACCCGTATCCGGGATATACCTCGTCCATCCCGGTCATGTAAGCGTCCCTCTCCACCTTCGCTAGTATGGACGCCGCGGCAATGGAATAGCTTTGCGCGTCGCCGTGCACTATGCCGAAAGTGCGGATAGGTATGTCCAGCGTAAGCGCGTCCACGATGACGACGTCGGGAGTAACCGCAAGCCCCGCGACAGCCTCCGCCATGCACGCCTTGGTGGCGGCGAGTATGTTCATCTCGTCGATCTTCCGGTTGTCGTACGACGCCACGCAGTACGCCACAGCCTTCTCTTTTATCAGTTCCGCAAGCCGCTCACGCTTTTTCTTGGCGACTTTTTTGCTGTCGTTCACACCCTCGATGAGGTCGTCAAGGGGCATGATGACGGCGGCGCAGGTCACGGGACCTGCCAGCGGACCTCTGCCCACTTCGTCCACGCCGCAGATGTATCTGCACCCCTGCGCCATAAGTTCGTGTTCGTACCGCATAAGCTCGCTTGCGTGCACCATAAGGGTTTTATCCTCTCTTTTTCAATGTTAAACCGTGTTTTTGCGGTTTTTCAAGCATGATTTTTCCGAGCCTGCCCTTTCTGAAATCGTCCATGACGCACTTCGCCGTGCGATCGTAATCAGGCTCTCCGCCCCGCACTTTGAACCCTCTTGCCTGCGCTATCGCATCGAATATACCGATGGTGTCGTCGGGAAGTTCGGTCATGCCGTAACGCGCCGCGATATTCGCGCCGTATTCCGCCTTGATCTCGTCCAGGAATTCATAGACCAGATCCCCGATGTCGAGCACTTCGTCGCGGATGCTCCCGATATACGCAAGGTGCTTCGCCACGCTCTCCTCTTCGAACTTGCCCCAAAGCGTCCCCGGAGTGTCCAGGAAGTCCACGCCGTCTATGCTCATCCACTGTTTTCCGCGCGTGACTCCGGGACGGTCGCCCGTCACCGCGCCGGCACGCCTGCACATCGCGTTGATGACCGTGGATTTGCCCGAATTGGGCACTCCCACCACCATTGCCCTGACAGACACGTTCGCGCCGCGTTCCCCGAAGCGTTCGATTTTGTCCGCGGCGATCTTCTTCAGCCCGGAAACTATTGCCGAGCAGTCCCCCGAAGTCCCCACCGCTTTGACGTACGGCTTGTTCTCCGCCGAGAACTTCTCGCACCAAGGCGCGAGATCGCGCCCCTCGACAAGGTCGCACTTGTTGAACACATACAGCACCTTTTTCCCCGCGATGAGTTTGTCGAAAAGAGGGTTGTTGGAGCTGTAGACGGCACGTGAGTCTATGACGTAAATGAGCGCGTCTACAAGACGGAGGTTTTCCTCCATCATGCGGATCGCCTTTGTCATATGTCCGGGAAACCATTGGATGTTCATAGTTTTTCTCCGGCCAGACGAAAAATGTCATTATATGACATTTTTGCCAGACTCCGTTCCTTGTGCTCCGTGCGCGTGCGCACTCACCGCACTGCGTCACAGCGGTCACTTGTACGCCGCACCTGTCGCCGTACAAGTGGGATTTTCGGCATGGGACTTCCCCTGCACCCCGTTGTCTGCTCCGGCCAGACGAAAAATGCCGTTTTCGGCATTTTTGCCGGACTTTTCTGCTGTCTTATTTGTCAAGCAGGTCGGGGCGGCGCGCTTTGGTTATCTCCAGGGATTTGCGGGCGCGCCAGGCGTCCACTTCGGCGTGATTGCCGCTGACCAGCACGTCCGGCACGGAAAGTCCGCGATACACCTGCGGACGCGTATATTGCGGATATTCGAGTAGTCCCGACGAGAAGCTCTCCTCCACCGTGCTCTCGCTGCTGCCCAGCACGCCGTCGATATAACGCGCGACGGCGTTCATGACGACGAGCGCCGGCAGTTCTCCTCCCGTAAGCACATAGTCGCCGATGGAGATCTCACGGTCGACGGTCAGCTCTATCGCTCTTTCGTCCACACCCTCGTAGCCGCCGCACAGGAAAAGCAGCTCGTCGTATGCGGCGAGTTCCTTTGCTATGCCCTGCTTAAACGGCTCGCCTTTGGGCGACATATAGATCCTGAGCGCCTTGTGGTCGGGATCCGCCGCTTCCGTCGCGCGCACGATGGGATCGGGAGTCATCACCATACCGGCGCCGCCGCCGTAAGGATAGTCGTCCGTCTTGTGGTGTTTGTCCGTGGAATAGTCGCGGATGTTGACCACGTTTACGGAAAACCTGCCCTCCCGCGCGGCGCGCCCGATTATGCCGTAGTCGAGCACTCCGAAATATTCGGGAAATACGGTGAGGAAATGAAACTTCATGCGTTGTACACCGCCGTTCTTTCAAACATTCTGCCGTCGAGGCGGATGACGCCGTTCTCGGCGTCGATCTCCCTCACGACCTCTTTCAGCGCGGGAAAGCTCACGCTCCCCTCGGCAAGCCGCACGACGTAGACGTCCGCGGAACCGTACTGCAGCACGTCCGCCAGTTCGCCTATCCGCTCGCCGTCCACAACCACGTCCGCGCCGAGGATGTCGGCAATGTAAAATCTGCCGTCGGGAGGAGGTGGAAGCTCACTGCGCGCGATCCTGACTTCTTTGCCGCGGAGTTTTTCCGCGTCCTCCGGAGTGTCGACGCCCGCGAGTTTGGCATAAAGATACGCGCCCTCAGCGGAGGCGTTCTCCACACGGTAATGCGCTCCGCCCACCGTCAGATTTTTGAGATGCAAGAGCCGCGCGGTATTCTCGGAATAGGTCTCTATCTTCACCACTCCTTTGATACCCCGCGGACGCAGCACTCTGCCTATCGTAAGTTCCGGCTTCATTCGCGCTCTTCGATGACCACGTTATAGCGCGCGGAGGACTTCGCGGAAGCCGCCTTCACGAGCACGCGTATCGCGCGCGCGATCTTGCCCTGCTTGCCGATGATCTTGCCGATGTCCTTCTTTGCCGCTACGACGACGATGTCGGATTCGTCCCCGTTCTCGCGGAGTTCGATGGAATAATCTCCGTCGGGAACGAGTTTACCGACCAGATATTCGACGAGTTCCAGCATACGTCACCTTACAGAATCCCGTGTTCCTTGAACAGGTTGCGGACGGTGTCGGTAGGCTGCGCGCCGTTTGCAAGCCACTTCTTGGCGAGTTCGGCGTCGATCCTTACCACTTTGGGATCGCTTGCGGGATCGTAAATGCCGATCTGCTCGATGTACTGTCCGTCGCGCGCTTTTCTGGAATCGGTGGCTACGATGCGGTAGAAAGGTGCTTTCTTTGCGCCCATTCTGGTGAGTCTGAGTTTAACCATTTGTTTTCTCCTTTTGCCTTTCGGCTGTATATAAATTTGTTGTGTCGTGTTTTGCGAAGTATCTACTCCGCTCGCCCGTCGCTTCCCCGTCCGAACCGCTTCCGACCAAATCCTTTGTCGTAAATTTTGATTTTCGGTTAGGTTTTCTTGTGATTCCCTCCGAAAGCATTTCCGGCGGGGCTTCCATTCGGGGTCCCCACGGAAAATCCGCAGGATTTTGCGTGGGGCTTAAAACAGCCCCTTCATCCCCTTCATGCCGCGCAGTCCCTTCATGCCGCCTTTCTGCATGCGCGACATCATTTCGCGCGTCAGCTCGAACTGTTTGAGCAGCTGGTTTACTTCCTGTATCGAAGTGCCGCTGCCCTGGGCGATGCGCTTCCTGCGGCTGCCTTTGATGATGTCCGGATTTCTGCGTTCCTTCACGGTCATGGACTGGATGATGACTTTCGCGCGCATCAGCTTGTCCTCGTCGATGTCCTCGCTCTTCACCTTGCCCGCCATGCCGGGGAGCATCTTCATCATGTCGCCGATGCCGCCCATCTTCTTCACGCTGTCGAGCTGTTCGAGGTAATCTTCCAGGGTGAAGGACTTCTCCTTTATCTTCTTCTGCAGACTCTCCGCCTGTTCCTTGGAAAACGCCTGCTCCGCCTTCTCTATGAGAGTGAGCACGTCGCCCATGCCGAGAATGCGGCTCGCCATCCTGTCGGGATGGAAAGGTTCGAGATCCTCCGGCTTCTCTCCCGTGCCGCTGAACTTGATCGGTTTGCCTGTCACGGCTTTGATGGAGAGCGCCGCGCCGCCGCGCGTGTCGCCGTCGAGCTTGGTCATGATGACGCCCGTTATGTCGAGAGTCTTGTTGAAGGTGTCCGCCACCGTCACCGCGTCCTGTCCCGTCATGCTGTCCACAACAAGCAGAATCTCCGCAGGATTCACCGCCGCCTTGACGTCCACCAGCTCCTTCATGAGCGCTTCGTCGATGTGGAGCCTGCCGGCGGTGTCGATGATGACGGTGTCGCAACCGTTTTTCAAGGCGTACGCCACGCCCTCTTTCGCGATCTTGACAGGGCTTATCTGTCCCATGTCGAACACTTCCGTGCCGACCTTCTTACCGACTATGCCCAGCTGCTGTATCGCGGCGGGACGGTAGACGTCCGCGGCGACGAGCAGCACCTTTTTGCCCTGCTTCTTTAGATACAAAGCGAGCTTGCCGCACATCGTGGTCTTGCCCGCGCCCTGGAGTCCGCACATCATGTACACAGTTGGCGGACGGTCGGACACGGCGAGTTTCTGATGTTTGCTGCCCATGAGCGCGACCAGCTCGTCGTTGACGATCTTTACGATCTGCTGCGCCGGGGTAAGGGACTTGAGTATATCCTCGCCGAGCGCCTTTTCGCTGACCGCGGCGACGAAGTTCTTCACCACTCCGAAGTTGACGTCCGCTTCGAGCAGAGCCACGCGGATCTCCCTCATAGCCTGCTTGATCTCCAGCTCCGTGAGTTTCCCTTTGTTGCGGAGCTTGGAAAAGATGTGGTTCATTCTGTCAGAAAGGCTTTCAAATACGGACATTATTCCTCCAATACGCTTTCCGCCTGCGAAAGGAGCGCAACGCACTCCTCCGTTTCACCCGCGCCGAGAGCCGCTTTCGCTTCGCCGATCAGCGCAAGCACTGCCTTTTCGCGCCCGGCGAGTCCGAGCTTTTCCTCAAACTCCGCGAGCGACTTTTCTCCGCGCTTTATCCCGTCAAGCACCGCCTGACGCGACACGGAAAACATCTGGGCAAGTTCGCCGAGGGAGATGTCCTCGTCGTAGTGGAGCCGAAGCCATTCGTTCTGCTTCCCGGTGATGAGCGCGCCGTAATATGCGCGCAGAGTGCTTATCTCGAACCTGTCCATAGTTTCTGTCAAGGCATACGCCTTTGTAAAGGCTCACACCTTGACATTATATTAACTTAAAAAAACCGTCGTGTCAAGCGGATAGAAGCACAAACTTCACTTCAGGCGGAGAGCGTCGCCGCCTCTTTCCGGTGCGGCAGCGAAAGTCAAAAAAAAACGCCTCCCTTGCACGGGAGGCGTTTTAATACTAAATGAGCGCGTCGACAAAGTCTTTCGCGTCGAATGGGATGAGGTCGTCGATCTTCTCGCCTACGCCGACGTAGAGGACGGGAAGTTCGAGTTCCACGGATATGGCGATGACCACGCCGCCCTTTGCCGTGCCGTCGAGTTTGGTGAGGACGATGCCGTCGAGGTCGATGGCTTCCGAGAATATCTCCGCCTGGGCGACTCCGTTCTGTCCCGTGGTCGCGTCGAGCACGAGATATTTGCGGAAGTCGGCCTCCGGCAGTTCGCGCTCCACGACGCGGCAGATCTTCTTCAGCTCCTCCATGAGGTTCTTTTTGTTGTGCAGTCTGCCCGCGGTGTCCACCAGTATGACGTCCGTCCCTCTGGCTTTTGCGGAGGACACGGCGTCGTAGACGACTGCGGCCGGATCCGCACCCTCGCTGTGGCGGATCACTCTTACTCCGGCGCGCTCGCCCCACACTTCCAGCTGCTCGCTCGCGGCGGCGCGGAAGGTGTCAGCGGCGGCGATGACGACGCTCCTGCCCTGTTCGCGGAACATATGCGCCAGCTTGCCTATCGCCGTGGTCTTGCCCACCCCGTTGACGCCGGAAAGCAGAATGACGAGAGGATAGGAATACTCCTCGGTGTCGTAGTCGATGTTGTCGACGAGGATCTCCTTCAGCACGTCCTTGGCGTCGTCGGGCGACTTGATCTTCTCCTCGAACACGCGGTCCTTGAGGTCCTCCACGATGCTTTCCGCCGCGGTCACGCCCACGTCGCCGGCAAGCAGCGCCTCTTCGAGCGACTCGTAGAACTCGTCGTCGAGAGCGCGCGCGGAGAATGCGTAAAACAGCTTTTTGGATATGTTGTCCTTGGTCTTTTTGATGCCCTCGGCGATCTTTTTGAAAAATCCCATAATATCTCCTACTTGTTTTCGGCAGCCTGTTTCTGAGCTTCCTCGAAGGATATGGACACTATCTTTGTTACGCCCTTTTCCTCCATGGTGACGCCGAATATCGTGTCCGCATGGCGCATGGTCGGCTTGCGGTGCGTGATGACGATGAACTGCGTTTCTCCGGAGAACTTCTTGAGAAACTCCGCAAACAGGTTTGCGTTGGCGTCGTCCAGCGCCGCTTCGATCTCGTCCAGCACGCAGAACGGCATGGGCTTGAGCATGAGGATGGCGAACAGTATGGCAATGGCTGTCAGCGCGCGTTCGCCGCCGCTGAGCAGCGTGATGTTCTGCAGCCTTTTTCCGGGCGGCTGCGAGAATATCTCGATGCCGGCTTCCAGCGGATCGTCCGTTTCTTTGGTGTCGAGGCGCAGGTCGCCTTTGCCGCCATTGAACAGCTGGGAGAACACGGTATGAAAGTTTTCGTTGATGCGCTCGAACGCCGCCATAAACTTATCGCGCATTTCCGCGGTGAGCGTTTCGATGACCTTCATTATGTCGTCGCACGCGCGCAGGATATCGTCGCGCTGCGTGGTCTGCTCCTCCAGCCTCGCCTCGGCGTCCGCCAGATCCTGCACCGCCAGCGGATTGACTTCGCCCAGCTTGACGATGGATTTTTTTAGTTCGGCTATCACGCCCTTGGCTCCGTGGTGCTCGAAATTCTCGTCCTTGAGCGGAAGGGCGGAAGTGTACGTAAGGTCGTATTCCTCCAGGACGTGCTGCTGCAGGTAAGCGTTCTCGTTGTCGACGTTGGAGAGCATGTTCTCGTCGCGTATCTTCTTCTCCTGCAACGCGGTGCGCTCTTCGGTGAGCTGCGTCCTTTCCGCGTCCAGCGACACGATGCGTTCGGACAGCTTCTTCTTGAGATCGCTCAGTCCCGCGATCTGCTTCTCAAGCTCCTCGATGCGCTTCGCGTCCTCGGCGGAAAAGGTCGTCTTCGCGGGCGCGGTGCGGATCTTATCAAGCTCCGCTTTGCGCGATTCGAGCTGCGCGCTAAGCTCCGCACGCTCCTCTTTGAGAGCGTTCTCTTCCCTGTGCAGACGGAAAAGCTCCGTGTCGTAGCCGTCGATGGCGTTCTTCTGCTCCGCCAGTCTGACGCGCAGATTCATGACCTCCTCGCTCAGCGTTTCGCGTTCGGACTTCTGCTCCGTGCTCTGCGACTTGGACGCCTCGATCAGCGCGCCGTACTCTTCCTGACGCTGCCTGACGTCGCCTTCCAGCCTGTCGATGTCGGCGAGATTTCCGCTGAGCGCCTTGATGAGCGTGCGCACCTTTTCGAGTTCCGCGGCGTCCGCGGCTATTTCCTCGCGCAGCTGCAAGACGGTTTCCTCAGCCTGCTTCGCCTTGTTCTCGTTGAGCGTGGTTTCGATGCTCACCTCGGATATGCGCGACGAGATCTCCGCCAGCGTTTCCTCCGCCGCCGCGATCTCCGCCGTGCGCTCCTCGCGCTGCGCGTTAAGCCCGGCTATCCTAGACCGTATGCGTTCGAGATTCGCCTTCGCCTGCTCTATCTGCTTCTCCTGCGACAGCAGACCGGAATTCTGCGTACGGCGCGAACCGCCCGTGATCTCGCCGCCGCGCGCATATATTTCGCCGTCAAGCGTAACGATCTTGAAACCTTGGTTGTATTTCCTGTACAGCCGCTCCGCCGTAGCCATGCCGTCCACGACGACGGTCGTGCCCAGCAGCGTCTGCACGAAGGGATAGAACCTGTCGTCGCATTCGACGAGTTCGGACGCAAGACCGAAGCATCCCTGCTCGCTGAGCGCGGGCATGTATTCACGTGCCAGCGACCTCGGACGGCACGCGCTGAGCGGACGGAATGTCACTCTGCCGTAGCTCTTCTGTTTGAGGTATGTGATGAGCGCCGCCGCGTCGCGTTCGCTCTCCACCAGCACGTTCTGCAGCGCCGCTCCGAGCGCGTACTCTATTGCGGACTCGTAGCCCTCCGGCACGCTGATGACCTCGGCAAGCACGCCCATGATCCTGCTCTTCAGCGCCGGATCGTGACGCGCGTCGCGCATGAGCTGTTTGACCGCCTCCTGATAGCCCTGATAGTCGTCCTTGACCGACACCAGCAGCCTGAGCTGACCTTCCGCAAGCCCCAGTTTGGAATTGAGCGTCATGACGTCGGCTTCCAGCCCTTTTATCGCTTCCTGCGCCTCCAGCTTTTCGGAGAGCGTTTCGTTGTTCTTCTGCGAAAGCGCGCGCATCTCCTCTTTTCCTTTTTTCACGTTGGTGTCGTAAATGGAAAGAGAGGTCTCCGCGTCGTCCAGACTCGCCTTTTTGGCGGACAGCATTTCCTGCAGATTCTTGGCGCGCTCTTCGTTGATGGCTTTTTCGGCGACTATCGCGGACAGATTGCCCTTGAGCTCGCCGAGGCGTTTCAAGGCGTCGACGTACTCGTCGTTCTTGGTGGCGATGTCGCTCTCGCGTCCCTCGATGTCCTTGGAAAGGAACTCCAGCTTGCGGCTCTTTGCCTCGTACTCCGCGGAAGTCGCGGCGTAGACGGCGGATTCCTCTTCCTTGCGTTTGACGGAACGGTCTATGAGCCCGCGGGACACGCCCATCTGCGCTTCGACGGATTTGAGTTCGCCGCCGATGCGGTTGATCTCCGCCTGCAGATTGGAGATGCGCTCCTTGACAAGATTCGCCTCGCCGTGCATGCGTTCCGCGTCGACTTTGAGGGCAAGCAGTTCGGAATTGCTCTCCTCGGCAAGCCTGTCCACGCCGCCGGACTCCCTGAGACACTTGTCGTAATCGTTCACGCACTTGTTGTACGCGGCTTCCTTCTCGACGAGTTCCCTCTGCGTCTGCGCTATCCGGTCGTAGATCTTCTGCTTGATGCGCTGCGCGTTCTCGTAATTGTATATGTAGAGGTTGACTTCCTGGAGTTTGAGCTGTTCGCGCAGTTCGGCGTATTTCTTTGCCGTTTCCGCCTGCTTGCGGAGGGGACCTATGTGCCTTTCGATCTCCGCAATGACGTCGTTGGCGGACTGCAGATTCAGCCTGGTGCGTTCGAGATTGCGCTCCGCTTCCCTGCGCTGCTCGCGGAATTTGGAGATGCCTGCCGCCTCCTCGAATATCCTGCGCCTGTCCTCCGGCTTCGCGGACATGATCTCGTCCACCTTACCCTGTCCGATGATGCTGTAACCGTCCTTGCCGACGCCGGTGTCGTGGAAAAGATTGATGATGTCGCGCATCCTGCAGCGCGTACGGTTGATATAATACTCGCTCAGTCCGCTGCGGTCGAGCTTGCGGGTGATCATCACCTCGTCGAAAGGCAGCGAAGAGAAAAGTTTCTTGTCCGAATTGTCAAACACCAGCGAAACTTCGCAATAGGACATCTTTCCGCGGTGGTCGGTACCGTTGAAAATGACGTCGGTCATGGTCTTGCCGCGGAGCTGTTTCGCGCTCTGTTCGCCTAGCACCCAGCGGATCGCGTCGGAAACGTTCGACTTTCCGCACCCGTTGGGGCCTATGATCGCGGTCACGCCCTGCTGGAAAGGTATCTCCACCCTGTCCGCGAAAGACTTGAAGCCGCGGGCCTCGATTCTTATAAGCCTCATATCTAACCCTTTTAGAACATTTTATAACAGTATAGCACACCGCACAGCCGTACACAAGCGCATTCGGGAATGTTTCACAAAGTCCGCGAAACGTCGGGATATTTGTGAAACACAGTCGGTGAAAACAAAAATATCCGCTTAGATTGCGGATATTATGTGCGCATATGCTGTGAAACATTGATCATTCCGCCGGCTTGCCGCGCCCCTGTTTCCTCCCGCGCAGGAAAGTCAGCGCAGCCGCCGCGGCAGCCTGCTGAGCCTCCCGCTTGCTTGCGCCGCGCCCCTCTCCGGCGCGCTCTCCGCCGACATACACCGAATACACGAACACAGGCAGATGCGGCGCGCCTTCACGCAGCTCCTCCCTGTACTCCACGCTCACGCCCTTTTTCATGACGTGCTCGTTAAGGCAGGATTTCGCGTCCGCACGCTTATAGGACGTGCGCGCCTCGGCGATCTCGCCGTCGAGGCAGCGCAGCACGAACGCTTCCGCCGCGTCGAAGCCGCCGTCGAGATATATCGCCGCGGTCACCGACTCGAAGAGGTCGCACTTGATCGAATCGTGCGTTTCTACACCCGTTTTGCGTTCGCTGTCGCCCATGATGAGTTCGCCTGCGATACCGAGTCTGTCCACCGCGCGCGCCAGAGGCCGCTCGCTGACCACGCAGGCGCGCATTTTGGTGAGTACGCCCTCGCCGGCATCGGGATACAGCGAATACAGTCTGCGCGACACCGCAAACCCAAGCACGCTGTCGCCGAGGAACTCGAGATCCTGATAATTCCCGCCCGTGCGCGCGCAAGCGGACGAATGCGTAAAAGCGCGCTCGAGGAGCGCGCCGTCTTTGAAAACGTATTCTATACTTTCTTCAACCTTCCGTCTGTTCATCGGAAGCACGCACGGAGGCTCTGATCTTCTCTACCACTCCGGACTTGGCGAGCTTTCTCGCCTGAAGGATACTGGCGCATATCGACTTGCGCTTGCTTGCGCCGTGCGCCTTGACCACGACCTTGTTCACGCCCAGGAAGCATGCGCCGCCCTGGCTGTTGTAGTCCATCCTGGTCTTGACTTCCTTAAGCACGGGTTTGAGCAGCAGCGCGCCGAGCTTCGCCCTGAGCCCGCCCTTCTTCACGCCGTCCATAAGGATGGAGAATATCGCGCCGGCGGTACCTTCTGCAGACTTCAGAGCGATGTTGCCGTTGAATCCGTCGCAGACCACCACGTCGAAATCGCCGGACAGCAGGTCGCGCGCCTCGCAGTTGCCCTTGAAATCGATGTAGGGCGACGCTTTGAGCAACTCGAACGCTTCGCGGTTGAGTTCGCTGCCCTTTTTGTCCTCCGCACCGTTGCTGAGCAGACCGACCGAGGGTTTGACAGCGTCTGTGACCGCGCAGGAAAACGCGCTCGCCATGATGGCAAAATGCAGCAGATTGAGAGGCTTGCAGTCCACGTTCGCGCCGCAGTCGCAGAGAATGACCGGCTTGCCCTTGAGCGTGGGAAGCGCGGGCGCAAGTGCGGGACGCGAAACGCCCTTTATCCTGCCGAGTTTCATGTATGCCGCCACAAGCACCGCTCCCGTCGCTCCCGCGGACACGAATCCGAGCGCGTCGGGATCGGACGCGAGCATCTCCAGCCCCTTGACGATGGAGCTGTCCTTCTTGGTTTTGACGGCGGCGGTAGGCGCGTCGTCGTTGGTGATGACCTCCGGCGCGTGCACTATCTCCAGCCTCGCAACGTCGTAGACCTGCCCTTCGAGCACGCTCTCGATGAGCGGTTTGTCGCCGACGAGCACAACGTGCAGACTCTTTTTCTCTTTCAGCGCGTCAAGCGCGCCGAGTACGACTTCCTTCGGGGCGTTGTCGCCGCCGAGCGCGTCAACTATGATTTTCATTACGACTCCCCGACGGAAAACGCGGCTCCAGGCCGCCTCTCCGTCCGTGCAAGCAAAAAAAGAGAGCGCTTGCGCTCTCTTGTGCGATTAGTTCTCTTCTTTGGGCGCGATGACTTCCTTGCCCTTGTAGTAGCCGCATTTCGGGCACACGGTGTGGCTCTTGATGAGCTCCTTGCACTGGGGGCATTCGACAAGTCCGGGTGCGGAGACCTTCCAGTTTGCGAAACGGGAGTTGGTCTTGGACTTGGAGATCTTATTCTTTGGAACTGCCATTTATCTTTCCTCCGCTGTTGTTAGTGATTTATAGTGCTCGTATGATTATATATAATAGCGCGGACGTTGTCAAACGATTTGCGCAATTTGCGTCCGCACGGTCATTTCGCCGCGGCGGCGACGAGCTGCGCCGTTTCGCGCGCTATGGAAAGCTCCTCGTTGGTGGGCAGCACGATGACCTTGACGTAGCTCTCGGACTTGGAGAGCACGTGCAGTCCCTCCGTCCTCTTCTCGTTCTCCTCGAAGTCGAACGCCACGCCGAGATACTCCATGTCTTCCATGACGAGCCTGCGCATATACGAGCTGTTCTCTCCGATGCCTCCCGTGAACACGATCGCGTCCACTCCGCCGAGCGCCGCCGCGAACGAGCCGACATACTTCTTGATACGGTACGCCGCAGCCTCCACCGCGAGAGCCGCCTTCTCGTTGCCCTCGGATATTGCCTTTTCAAGCACGCGCATGTCCGAGTCGAGTTCGCTTATGCCCAGCATGCCGCACTTTTTGTTGAGATACTGCACCGTTTCCTCCGGCGTCATGCCGAGTTTCTCGCGCAAAAACTCCACCGCCGCGGGATCTATATCCCCGCTTCTCGTGCCCATGATGAGCCCTTCGAGGGGGGTGAAGCCCATGGACGTGTCGATGCACTTGCCGTCTTTCACCGCAGAGATGCTCGAACCGTTGCCGAGATGGCATATGATGATGCGGCTGTGCTCCGCGCCGAGATACTTCACCGCCTCTTCGCTCACGAATTTGTGGCTCGTGCCGTGGAAGCCGTATTTGCGGATCTTGTACTGCTGATACACGGAATACGGGATGCCGTACATGTACGCCTTCGGGGGCATGGTGCTGTGGAAGGTGGTGTCGAACACCGCGACCATGGGCACGCCGGGCATGACCTCGCGGCAGCTCTTGATGCACGCGATGTTGCCGGGCATATGGAGAGGACCGAGCTCCGCGTTTTTCTCACAGATGCGCACCACTTCGTCGTCGATGACGACGGAGGAATGGAAGTCCTCGCCGCTGTGCAGCACGCGGTGTCCCACCGCGCCTATCTCGGACACGGACTTTATCGCGCCGGCTTCCCCGTCCACAAGCGCCTTGAGCACGAGCTCGATGGCTTCCTTGTGCGTGGGCATGTCCTCGTCGATGCGCAGACTCCTGCCGTCCGCGGTCTTTTGCGTGATGGAACCGCCGTTCATGCCTATGCGGTCGCATATGCCTTTGAGGAGCATGGTCTCCGTGGCGATGTCGATGAGCTGATATTTGAGCGAGGAGCTCCCCGCGTTGATGACGAGTATGTTCATACCTGCCTCACTTTACGGACTGGAGCGCCGTGATCGCGGCGACCGCCACTATGTCGTCCGCCACGCAGCCGCGGCTGAGGTCGTTGACGGGAAGCGCAAGCCCCTGCATGATGGGACCGACAGCCATGCAGCCTCCGAAACGCTGCGCGAGCTTATATCCGATGTTGCCCGCGTCGAGGTTGGGGAACACGAGCACGTTGGCTTTGCCCGCCACGCTGCTGCCGGGGGCTTTGGTCGCGCCGACGGACTCGACTATCGCGGCGTCTAGCTGCATCTCGCCGTCCACGTCGATGTAGGGGTGCGCCGCCTTGACGAGGGCGTACGCCTGACGGACCTTTTCGACGGATTCGTGCTGCGCGCTGCCCTTGGTGGAGAAGGAAAGCATGGCAATCTTAGGCTCCACCTCGACGATCTGCTTCGCGCTGAAATACGCCGCCTGTACTATGTCGGAAAGCTGTTCCACCGTCGGATACGGAATGACGGCGCAGTCCGCGAATATGAACGCGGGCGCATGGGAATACTCGAACCCTTCCGGAGGGATCATGACAAAACAGCTTGACACGCTCTTGATGCCGGGCGCCGCCTTGATCACCTGGAACGCCGCGCGCGAAACGTCCGCGGACGAGAACACCGCGCCGCCCACGACGCCGTCGACGTCGCCGCACTTGAGCATCGTGCACGCGTAGAACATATTGTTGCCCTTTATCGTGCGCATGGCAACTTCCTCTGTCATACCCTTTTCCTTGCGCAGTTCGTAGAGCTTCTTGGCGTATTTTTCGACATACTTGTCGTTCGCGCCGGGATCGCGGAAGGAAACGCCCGCGAACTTGTAATCCGGATATTTGCTCCTGATCTCCGCTTCGTTGCCGACAAGCACGATCTTGCCTATCTTTTCGCGGGTGAAGATCTCCGCCGCCTCGGCGACTCTGGGGTCGGTGCCTTCGGCAAGGGCGATGGTTTTCTGGAGCTTTGCCGCTCTTTTGAGCAGATGGTCGAGAAATTCGGACATATACACCTCTCCAGGCTTTAATTTGCCTGATATGTTTGATTTATTTTTCAACGGGATATATTATAGAACCGACACAGCGAAAAAGCAACAAAATACAAGGAGCTTGATTTTGAAAATCGCCGCAGTCATAGCCGAATACAACCCTCTGCACAACGGACACGTCAAACTTCTCAAAAAAGTCCGCAGAGAGCTGAAACCCGAAGCCCTCGTCGTCGTGATGAGCGGCAGTTTCACCGAGCGCGGCGATATCTGCGTCGCCGACAAGTACACGCGCGCGAAATGGGCGGCGGAATGCGGCGCGGATCTCGTCATCGAACTTCCCACGGTGTACACTCTCTCCCCCGCGAAATCATTCGCGGAAGGCGCGCTCAAGACGCTCTCCATGCTCGGAGAGTTCACTCTGTGCTTCGGTACGGAAACCAAGGAATTGGAGGAGCTTGCCTATGTCGCGGAATTCATGCAGAGCGAGTCGAAAGACATGCGCAATATGCTCCGCGGCTATCTTTCCGAGGGCTACTCCGTGGCAAAATCGCGCACCATGGCGCTGGATCTCATCCGCCCCGACTACGCCAACCTCGTCAAAGCGCCCAACAACATCCTCGCGGTCGAATACCTGAAAGCCGGCGCCGCGTACGGCGAGCGCGTGCAGTACCACAGCGTGGAGCGGAAGCCCGACAACAACAGGACGATAGTATCTTCCACGAAGATCCGCGCGATGATGCAGGAGAAAAAGGATTTTTCCGCTTTCGTGCCGGAGTGCGTGAAGATCGACCGTCCCACCGATACGGCGAAGTACGGTACGGTGTCCACCTACTCCATGCGCACAAAGACGGCGGCGGAACTTGCCGACATAGCCAACATCTCCGAAGGCATGGAGAACCGCATCTCAAAGACGGATTTCAACTCTTTCGAGGAGTTCCTCAGGCTCACAACGAAGCGCTACACACGTTCCACTATCAAACGCATCGCCGCCTCGGCGACGGTGGGCATCACCAAGGATCTCGTCGCGCTTGCGAAAGAAAACAAACCTTACACCACTGTGCTCGCGGTGAACGAACGCAAAAAAAACGCGCTCTTCCCGCTCCTCGCGGCGTCCGACGGCTATTTCTACTACAAACCTTCGGACTGCCCTGCGGACAGCCCCGTGCGTCCGCTTGTCGACCTGGACGAGCGCGCCGCAAAAGTCCTGCGCCTCTGCCGCGCCGACTGAAGGGGCAAACGCGCATCGGCAATCCCGCGCCGGACACCGGGTGCTACCGGCGCCGCAAATATCCGCCGTCCGCTCCGCCCGCGGACTGACCGGCGGTAACGGGCGTACGGCACGCCGCCCGAACTAAGACGCGTGCCGGAAAGGGGGAAAACGATGAACATCGGCCGGAAGATCATGCGCCGCGTGTCCGTACTGGTCAATAAGATCACAGGCGGCACGGTACAGAACCAGAGCAACGCAAGCGTCGGAGGCGACGCTTTCCCCGGCATGGCGGAAGCCGCGCGAAAAGCCGCCGCGGACGGAAGCGTGCTGCTCGTCAACGACGGAGTCCTTCCCCTCTCCCCCGGCTCGCGCGTCGCGCTGTTCGGGAGAATACAGCACGACTGGTTCTACGTCGGCTACGGGTCGGGCGGCGATGTGCGCGCCCCGTATCTCGTTTCTCCCGCGCAGGGACTCGCCGCGTCGGGACTGATCCTCGACGAACGCATAAGCGCTCTCTACGCCGAATGGGTGAAAAAGGAGCCCGCCGACAACGGCTTCTGGGGACACTGGCCTTACTCGCATCCCGAAATGCCCTTGTCCGACGAAGAGATAACCGCCGCTGCCGAACGGTGCGGCACCGCCGTAGTGCTCATAGGCAGAGCGGCAGGCGAGGACAGGGACTCCAAACTCGCCGAAGGCAGCTTTTATCTGACAAAAGCCGAGGAAGAACTCCTCTTTCGTGTAAAACGCGCCTTTTCAAAGACTGTAGTCGTACTCAACACGGGCTCAGTCGCCGACTTCTCGTGGTGCGAAAAGGCGGCTCCTTCCGCGCTGCTCGCAGTGTGGCAGGGCGGCATGGAAAGCGGCAACGCGCTGGCGGACATCCTCACCGGGAAGTCCGAGCCGGGCGGCAGACTCACCGACACCGTGGCAAGACATTACGGCGACTACCCTTCCTCATCCTGTTTCGGAAACGCGAAGTACAATTTCTACAAAGAGGACATCTACGTCGGATACCGCTGTTTTGAAACGTTCTCCCCCGAAAAAGTGCTGTTCCCGTTCGGTTACGGGCTGGGCTACACCTCCTTCGACATCGTGGCGGAGAGCGTGTCCTTCGACGGCGGGAAAGTCAGCGTAACGGCGAAAGTCACCAACACGGGAAAGCGCGGCGGACGCGAAGTCGTACAGCTTTACGTCGCAAAACCGCACGGACGTCTGGCGCATCCGGCAAGAGAACTCGCGGCGTTTTGCAAGACATCAGTCATCCCGCCCGGCGAAAGTGCGGAAGTCGGGCTGTCTTTCACTCTGTCCGACATCGAATCCTTTGACGACGCGGCTTCGGAATGGGTGACCGAAGCCGGCGAATACGGACTTTATCTCGGCAAAAACGTCCGTGACGCGGCGTATTCCGGCAGTTTCACCGTCAAGAGCGAAGCGGCGCGCAAGGTGCCGTCCGCAGCCGCTCCGACCGTTCCCTTCCTCCGCATGACGGCAAAAGACGGCAAACCCGCCTTCGAACAGGCGCCCCTCTCCGCCGCGGATCTGAAAGCGCGCATATTGAGCGCGCTCCCTCCCGAACTTCCGCGTCCGGACACCCCCGTGACATTTGCCGACGTCACAGCCGGACGCCGCACGGCAGAGGAACTCGCCGCATGTCTTTCGGATGAGGAACTCGAAGCCGTATCACGCGGCGATTACACCATGAACAGTCCGCTCGGTGCAAAAGGAAACGCCGGCGCCCTGGGCGGAGTCACGCCCTCTCTCCGCGGCAAGGGCATCCCTGCCGCCGTCACCACGGACGGACCGTCCGGCATCCGCCTAGCCGCGTCCTGCTCTCTGCTGCCCTCCGGGATATGCCTGGCTTCCTCCTGGGATACCGAAGGGACGGAAGCGCTCGCCGCCCTGCTCGGTCGCGAAATGCGCGCCAAAGGGTCCGACATCCTGCTTGCGCCGGGCATGAACATCCACCGCGATCCGCTGTGCGGCAGAAATTTCGAGTATTTTTCCGAAGACCCCCTGCTCACGGGCAGGATCGCCGCGGCTTATATACGCGGTATACAGTCGCAGGGCGTTTCGGCATGTCCCAAACACTTCGCCTGCAACAATCAGGAGAGGCTGCGTATATTCAACGATTCGCGCCTTTCGGAGCGCGCTCTGCGCGAGATATACCTCAAAGGTTTCGGCATAGCCGTCCGCGAGGGTAAACCTCTTGCGGTCATGACCTCGTACAACAAGATCAACGGGGTATGGGGACACTACTCCTACGATCTGTGCACCACGGTGCTGCGCGGCGAATGGGGCTACGACGGCATGGTGATGACGGACTGGTGGATGCGCTGCGCTCCCTCGCCGGAATTCCCCGCCATACGCGACAACGCATACCGCGTGCGCGCTCAAGTAGACGTGCTCATGCCGGGCGGCAAACGCGTCGGCAGAAAAAGACCGGACGGCACTCTCCTTGAGTCGCTCGGAAAGCCCGGAGGGATCACGCGCGGCGAGCTCCAACGGACGGCGGCGAACGTCATACGCGCGCTTTCCCGTCTGAGCTCTCTCTCCGAGCGTCATGAATAAAACCCGTCCCGCACGAGAAAGCGCGTCAAACGACGCGTTTTCCGCTTTTTCAGCGCCGTGCAGGCGGAGTTCCGCCCCCCGTGCGCCGCGCGGACGGAAAACAAAATCCGCTCGCCGCGTTTTGATGGGGTAAATTCCGCCGAAGCGCATAAATTTTAGAGTGAACGCTGCGCTGCTCAAACGGACGGCGCCCGCTCTCGCCGTGGGCGCATTCATGATAATGCTTGTGGTAAAGCCCGACTACTTCCTGAACTCCGCTTCGCGCGGTCTGCTGCTGTTCGCCGCGTCGGTGCTTCCGGCTGTGTTTCCTTTCTTCTTCTGCTCCTCCATGCTCACCGCCATGGGAGCGGCGAACGCTCTTTCGAAACTCGGCGCAAAACCCGTACGCGCGCTGTTCAACGCGCCGCCTGCCGGCGCATACGTGCTGGCGCTGTCCATGCTCAGCGGCTATCCCATCGGAGCCGCCACGGTGTCCGACCTCTTCCGCCGCGGAGCGATAGACCGCGAAGAAGCGAAGCGCATATCCTCCTTCACATCCACGTCCGGTCCGATATTCGTCCTCGGCACGGTGGGTTCGGCGGTGTTCGGAGACCCCGCGTACGGAGCGGTGATCCTTGCCGCCCACTACGCCTCCGCGCTCACCGCCGGGCTGATATTCCGCGGAAGAAAGCGCGGCACGGACGCCCATCCCCCCGTGACTGTCAGCGCAATGCCGGCGGACAGCGCATTGCAGCAAAGCATCGCCTCGTCCACACTCGCCATGCTCGCCGTAGGCGGATATATCGTAGTGGGCAACATGCTCATCGACGCGATCTCCCTCACCGGGCTGACGTCGCTCATCGGCGCCGTTCCGAATGCCGCCGCTTCGGGGTGTCTGAACGCGCTGGTATTCGGATCGGTCGAAATGACCAGAGGCGCAATGGCGGCGGCGTCTGTCCCGAACGTGCATCTCGCCGTGGCGTCCGCGGCGGCGATAGTTTCCTTCGGCGGACTCTCCGTAATGATGCAAAGCCATGCCTTCCTGTCCGGTTGCGGCATAGGCTTTCTGCCGCTCCTTGCGCGCAAATGCGTGCAGTGCGTCGCGGCGTTCGTATATGCCCTCGTCTTTTCACTGATTTTTTTCACCAATTAGTGACATAATTCGTTGACTGTGGGGAATATATCTCAATATCCTTTCCGTGGCGCTGAATTTTATTTATATTCACGGAGGACATAATGACCGAAAACCGATGCAACACCGTGCTTGTTGCTTATTCTTCTTTACGCAAAATTCTGAAAGACTACGACTGCGCGTTCAAATCGCGGCTTCAAAGCAGCTTTATGAGCATTCATCTGCGTTGCGGAGTGCCGACGGAAACGCTGATTGCGGAAATGTTGGAAATAAATCGTAAAAAACTGCTTCTCCTCATACTCAAAGACACCGTGGAAACCGCGCTTGATTCCATCCCGTCGCCATACAAGGACATCCTCTGCCTGCGCTTTCTCAAAGGCATGACATTCCAGGAGATATCCGAACTGCAGGACATCTCGCTGCGCACCGCGTTCCGCCGTTTCGACAAAGCGCGCGACGTATTCGGCGCAGCCCTGGCAAAACTCGGACTCACGGAAAAGCTCTTTGCCGAGCGTTACATGAGTGATCCTGCAATCGCCGCGGCGTGCTCGCGCCTCAGCGACGAAACGTACTTCACCGCAAAAAGCGTCCGCGACAGATGAGAGGGGGTACGTCTCGCGGGGAATGTTTTTATCCCCTCCTACCGGGGTGAACGTCAAACATCCCTGTAAAACACATCACCTTATCGGGGTGTGGGGGTGTGTATATACCCCCACTGGGGGACGGAGGGCAGCTCCGTCCCCAACCTAGGGAAACGCTCGATATCCTCTTAAAAAAGCCAGCATTTAACTCGAATTTTAACAAACTTCACGTCCCACGGGGAATGTTGTGCCCCCTCCTACCGGAGACCCCACAAGTTACCCCACCGAAAATACTTTCGGCGGGGACCCCAATGAAGCCCCATCACAAAATCAAAGATTTTGCGACGGGGTCCCCGTTGTACATTTCGGGGTCCCCGGGCAAAAATTTATAATTTTTGACTGGGGTAAATTCAGGGAGCCCCATTCGGGCTTTCCGTCACCCAAACAAGAAAAAGTAGTTTCCCCCTTCCTGCGGGTTTCCCCCTCATGAGCCCCACCGAAAATACTTTCGGCGGGGACCCCGATCGTTCCCCCTTGAAAGGGAACCCACCATTTCGGGGGACACCTTCGGCGCTCGGGCACGAGCGACGGCATTGCGGCACCTCTGCGGTGCCGCAAATTATGCCACTTGCAATGCGCCCGCTTCGCGAAGAGATGGCGCATTGCCGGCGTACGGCACGTCCAGCCCGACGCGATTGACGCGCTGCGCGCGTAACAATCGCTGGACCTTCGGTTCGGCACTCTGCTCCTGTCCAATGTGCAAGTCCGGGGTCCCCGCAAAAAATCTGCAAGGATTTTTTGCGGGGTATTTTTTGGCTGGGCGGCTCCAACCTCGAATAAGTGCCCGTCGTGTATAGTAGCGCTCCGAATGATTTCTCGTCGCACTCAAGCACGCACCTAACAAGTGAGCGTCAGCTGGGGCGCGATATTCGGATGAGATGCGCGAAAGCCCCCGTATTCAGGACTCGCCGCGTACTTGTCGTACGTAAGAGGTCTGAATACGGGGGCTGACAAAGCAGATCGCCGAATAGCGCGCCCTCAGCGGAAGCGTTTCATGTAATAGGCATAGTGCGCAAACACAATACCGGCGTCTTCAAGTTCTTTGTTCCAGCGTTTCACCCATTCGAGGGTGTAGTAGCCGGGGTAATCGTTGTAGCGGAGAGTTTCGATGGCTTCCTTGACGGGGACGTCGCCGTAACCCATCATGCGGTAGGCGACTTTGCCCTTCTCTACCACGCTGTCCTTGAGGTGGACGTACCTGATCCTGCCGCCGAGGTTGGCAACGGTGGTCTGCACGCTCTCGTCGTTGTAGCGGTAGGGGTGATGCACGTCCCACAGCGCGCCGCTCTCTCCGCCGACTTCGTCGAGAAAACGCGCAAGCAGCGCGGTGTCGACGAACAGTCCGTTGGTTTCCATGAGCGGAGTCACGCCGCTGCCCTTGGCGTAGGCGACCACTTCGGCAAACTGCTTTCTGCACAGATCGATGTCGCCGCCGTCGAAGTAAGGCTTGTCAGTGGACATCACTCTCACAAACTCCGCGCCCACTTTTGCCGCCAGATCGATGTAGGCTTTCGCCTCGTCCACGCTCTTTCCTTTGACGGAATGGTCGGCAAGCGCCGCGCCCGAAGTCAGGGTGGCTATCTTTATCCCGGTGCGGTCGAGCAGTTCTTTCGTGCGGGGGAAGTCGTCGGTCAGTTCCTTTATGGCGGGGGCGTATATCTCGCCCTCGACTCCCCTTATCTCTATTGCGGAATAGCCGAGATCCGTCGCGGCGGACACTATATCCGCAAAACGCCAGTCCGGGCAGCCTATCGTTGAAAAGCACAGTTTCATCATAACAGCCTCCTTTATGCGGTCTCGATGTTTGCCGCATCCTGAAGTTTCAGGATCTCGATCGCTTCCTCGCGGAGCTTGAATTTCTGTATCTTGCCGCTCGCGGTCACGGGGAACGCGTCCATAAAGCGCACGTAGCTGGGCACTTTGTGCCTTGCCATATGCGATCTGACAAGGTCTTTGACCTCCTGTTCGGTCATGGTCTCGCCGTTTTTGAGGATGATGCAAGCCATGATCTCCTCGCCGTACTGTTTGCTGGGCACGCCGATGACCTGCACGTCGCTGATCTTGTCGCAGGTGTAGAGGAACTCCTCAAGCTCCTTGGGATAGATGTTCTCGCCGCCGCGGATGATCATGTCCTTGATCCTGCCCACGACTTTGTAATATCCTTCCTCGTCCACGGTGCAGAGGTCGCCGGTGTGCAGCCAGCCGTCCTTGTCGATCGCCTGCTTTGTCGCCTCCGGCATCTTGTAGTACCCTTTCATGATGTTGTATCCGCGCGCGAGAAATTCTCCGGGCGTACCGACGGGCACTTCCTGATTCGTTTCGGGATCCACTATCCTGCACTCCACTCCGGGGAATGCTCTTCCGACGGTGGCGACGCGCTTTTCGAGGGAATCCGTCGTCGTGGTCATGGTGCAGCCGGGAGAAGCCTCCGTCTGCCCGAACACTATGACGATGTCGCGCATATTCATCTTGTCAACGACCTTCTTCATCACCTCGATGGGGCACGGCGAGCCTGCCATGATGCCCGTGCGGAGGGACGAGAAGTCGAATTTGTCGAAATCGGGATGTTCGAGCATGGCTATGAACATGGTGGGCACTCCGTGCACGGCAGTACACTTCGCGGTGCTGATCGCGTTCATGACGGGCACGGGGCTGTACGCTTCCACGGGCACCATCGTCGTGCCGTGCGTAATGCTCGCCATCGTCGCAAGCACCAGACCGAAACAATGGAAGAAAGGTACGACGATACAGAGTTTGTCGTCATTGGTGAACGCCATGCCGTCGCCTATCGTCTTGCCGTTGTTGATAATGTTGTAGTGCGTGAGCATGACGCCTTTTGGAAATCCCGTCGTGCCCGACGTGTACTGCATGTTGATGACGTCGTGGCAATCGAGCTCCGCCTCTCTCTCTTTCAGGACGCTGTCGTCCACCTGCTCTCCGAGCTTCATGAGCTTGTCGAAGCCCATCATGCCCTTGGGTGTCTGACCGTCCGCGAAAATTATCCTTTCGAGGAAAGGCAGCGCGGGATGGGATACCTCGCCGTCCTTTGCGTCCTTGAGTTCGGGGATGAGTTCGTTGACGATGTCGACGTAGTTGCTGTCCTTGAAACCGCCCATCATGACGAGCACCTTGGTGTCGGACTGGGTGAGCAGATATTCGAGCTCGAATATCTTGTAGTTGGTGTTGACGGTGACGAGTATGGCGCCGCACTTCGCCGCTCCGAAGAGAGTGAGCAGCCATTCGGGGATGTTGGTCGCCCAGATCGCGACTTTGTCGCCCTTCTTGACGCCGAGCGAGATGAGCCCTTTCGCTACTTTGTCGGTGTCCTCGTCAAGCTCGCGCCATGTGCGCGTATATTTTCTGGTGGTGTACTCTATCGCCGTTCTTTCCGGTATGTCGCGGGCAAGACCGTTGATGATCTGCCCCAAAGTTTTTTCTATGGTCTGCATATAACTCCTTATAACTTATGCGTTCTTGATGTTGATCCCGAGATACTGCTCGATGTCGAAGAGCTGCCACGGGAGCGCGTCGGGCGGATATACCCGGAAATCCATTTTCTGACCTCCTACGGGGTGGGCGAACCGGAGTTCGGCCGCCCACAGGCATAGCGGGAGTTTCATACGTTCGCCGTGCCCGTAGCGTGCGTCGCCGAGAATGGGCGTGCCGTTGGCGGCAAGCTGTACTCTTATCTGATGTCCCCTGCCCGTGACCAGATTGACCGCAAGCAGGCTGACGTCGTTGGATTTGTCGTAAGCGAGCTGCTTGTAGTCCAGCTCCGCATACTTTGCTCCGTCCGTGAGTTCGGGGACCATTTTCACCATATTCTGTTCCGGGAATTTCTTCAGCCAGCAGCGGAGTTTGTCCGCCTTGAACCTCGGCGCGCCCTCTACGACGGCGAGATAATGCTTCTCCACCTCTCCGTTCCTGATCGCCTCCGAGAGCCTTGCCGCCGCTTTGGACGTCTTGGCAAAGACCATCACGCCGCCCGTGGGACGGTCGAGTCTGTGCACAAGTCCGAGATAGGCTTCGCCCGGCTTGGAATACTTCTCCACGAGGTACTGTTTGAGCATGGTGAGCATGTCGGGATCTCCCGACTCGTCCGCCTGCACGGGCACTCCGTACGGCTTCACCGCCACCAGCAGATGATTGTCCTCGTAGAGGATCGTCAAATCTTTGTAAGTCATAATCTTGTTTTTATCTTACCGTTTAGTGTATGTCAAGTGTTTTTTTGCGCGTTTTCGTCATTTTCCGCCGAAGGTGGCAAAGGCGGTGCATCCCTGCGGCAGGACCAGCCCTTCCTCTGTGGCAAGCCCTATCTCGTCGGAGTCTATCTCCGCGCCGCGCGGCAGCGCAAGGCGGAGTATGTTGGCCATGACTCCCGGCTGCAGCCCCGTGGTGTAGGAGTTAAGACACACGAAGAGCGGCTCGTCCGAAAGCACCTTTGCCACAAGTTCCGCAAGGTCGCTTATGCCCTCTTCTATCTTCCATTTTTCGCCGCCCGGTCCTCTGCCGAAACTGGGCGGATCGAGTATGACGGCGTCGTATTTTCTTCCGCGCCTGAGTTCCCTCTGCGTGAACTTGAAGCAGTCGTCCACTATATAGCGCATCCGGCTGCCGTCCAATCCTGAGAGCCTGACGTTTTCACCCGCGCGCTCCACCATGGCTTTCGCTCCGTCGACATGGCAGACGTGCGCGCCTGCGGCGACGCACGCGACGGACGCCGCGCCCGTATATCCAAAGAGATTGAGCACGCTTATTTCTCTGCCGGCTCCCCTGATCAGCCGCGACAGTCTGTCCCAGTTGACCGCCTGCTCCGGAAAAAGCCCGGTGTGCTTGAACCCCATCAGTTTCAGCTTGAAGCGCAGATCGCGCCACCCTATCGTAAATTCTTCGGGGATCTCGCTGCGGTATATCCAACGTCCGCCGCCCGAGGAAGAACGTTCGTACACGGCGTCTATACCCTCATACGAGCGCAGCGGCTTTGCCGCGCGCCATATGACCTGCGGATCCGGACGCAGGAGGACGTACTTCCCCCAGCGTTCGAGTTTCTCGCCGTCCCCCGTGGCTATGACGGAGTAATCTTTCCAGTCCGGCGCGACACGCATGATCAGCCTATCTTCCTGACGGACACGGTGACTTTGTCGCCGTTGATGTTCCACTCTTTGGCGTATCCGTCTATAGTTTCGGTCACGCGGTCGCACAGCACGTCCTTGGCGAACGCGCCCTTCCTGAACACTTCGAGAGCGACGCCTTCCGCACGGTAACCCACTTCGATGTGGTCCGTCACGTCGAAACCGGCTTCCTTGCGCATGGTCTGTATCTTGCTGATTATCTCTCTCTCCGCTCCCTCGAAGATGAGTTCGTCGTCGAGAGTGGTGTCAAGCGCGACCGTGGTCTCGCCGTCGGATTCCGACGAATATCCTTCCCTGCTCTTGACGGAGATGAGCAGATCTTCCTCCGTGAGTTCGATCTTTCTGCCGTCTGCCTCGGTGGTGTACGTGCCGGCGCTCCTGACCGCGGCGACGATCTCGTCGGCGTGCTCGGCGAGTATCTGGCGTATCTTGCCGAGCAGCGCGCCGAATTTGGGACCGAGCGTCTTGAGCTGGGGTTTGAGCTCGTAGCTGATGAACTTGCCGCTGTCGGAAGAGATCTGCACGTCCTTGACGTTGAGTTCGTCCTCGACAAGGGCTTTCAGCGCGGAGGAAAGTTCCTTCTTGCCGTTGTATATCAACCTGCGCAGGGGCTGACGGTTCTTTATGCCGGCGAGATTCCTCGCCGCTCTGCCGAGCATGACCACCGCAAGCACGTCTTTCATCCCCTCTTCGAGGAATTTGTCCACCATCTGCTCGTCCGCGACGGGGAAGTCGCAGAGGTGCACGCTCTCCGGCGCGTCCTTGAAGAAAGGCACGACGAGGTTCTGATACATATTCTCCGCCATGAAGGGCACATACGGCGCGATGATCTTCGCAAGAGTGGACAGTACGGTGTAAAGCGTGGTGTACGCCGCCTCCTTGTCTTTGGTCATACCGCTGCCCCAGAAGCGGTCGCGGCAACGGCGCACATACCAGTTGGACAGATCGTCCACGAACGCGCCTATCGCCCTCGCCGTCTCCGTGATCTTGTACTCGTTAAGTCCTTCGTCAACGACCTTGATGAGCGTGTTGAGTCCGCTCAGCACCCACTTGTCCATGACCGTGAGGCGCTGATCTTCGAGCCTGTGCTCCGCGGGATTGAATTTGTCTATCTCGGCATACAGCACGAAGAAGGCGTAAGTGTTCCACAGCGTGCCCATGAACTTGCGCTGGGATTCGCTGACGTTCTCCGCCGAAAAACGCGAGGGAAGCCACGGTGCGGACGAGGTGTAGAAATACCATCTCGTCGCGTCCGCGCCCTGTTTGTCCAGCACGCTGAACGGGTCTACGACATTGCCTTTGTGCTTGCTCATTTTCACGCCGTCCTTGTCGTTGACGTGTCCGAGCACTATACAGTTGCGGAAAGGCGATTTGCCGAACAGCGTCGTAGACACGGCGAGCAGCGTATAGAACCACCCTCTCGTCTGGTCTACCGCTTCGGAAATGAAGTCGGCGGGGAAAGTTTCCTCAAAGACTTCCTTGTTCTCGAAAGGATAATGCCACTGCGCAAAAGGCATCGAGCCGCTGTCGAACCAGCAGTCCAGCACTTCCGGCGTGCGCACCATCTCTCCGCCGCACCCGCACTGCCACTTCACTTCGTCGATGTAGGGACGGTGGAGTTCGATGTCGTGATCCAGTCCGCCGAGTTTCTTCAGCTCTTCGCGCGAGCCGACCACGTGCACTTTGCCGCACTTGTTGCACACCCATATGGGAAGCGGAGTGCCCCAGTATCTTTCGCGGGAGATACCCCAGTCGATTACGTTTTCGAGGAAGTTGCCCATCCTGCCCGTACCGATGGTCGGGGGCATCCAGTTGACGGACGCGTTGGACGCGAGCAACTGCTCCTTGACCGCCGTCACTTTGATGAACCATGAGCTTCTCGCGTAGTAAAGCAGCGGGGTGTCGCAACGCCAGCAGAAAGGATAGCTGTGTGTGAACATCAGCTCCTTGAAGAGCTTCCCTTCCGCCTTCAGCCGTTCTATGACCAGCTTGTCCGCGTCTTTTGCGAACACGCCTTTAAGGTCGTACGCCGCGTCGACGAATCTTCCTCTGCCGTCCACCATCTGCACGAAAGGCAGACCGTAACGCTTGCCGACGTTGCTGTCGTCCTCGCCGAACGCGGGCGCGATGTGCACTACGCCGGTGCCGTCCGTGAGCGTGACATATCCGTCGCAGGTGACGTAATACGCCTTTTCCTTAGCGCCGGTGTCGTAATCGAAAAGCGGCTCGTACTCCGTATACTCGTACTCTTTGCCTTTCTTGACAGAGATCTTCTCGTATTCGTCCTCCTTGAAAAGGCTGCCGATGAGAGCGTCCGCCATGATATAGCGCTCGCCGCCGACCTTTATCTCGGCGTAATCCTCGGCGGGATTCACGCAGAGCGCGACGTTGCTGGGCAGAGTCCACGGAGTGGTCGTCCATGCGAGGAAATACGCGTTGTCCCTCCCCTTCACCTTAAACTTGACGAATACGGACTTCTCCTCCACGTCCTTATATCCCTGCGCCACTTCGTGGGAGGAGAGCGCCGTGCCGCAGCGCGGGCAGTAAGGCACGATCTTGTAGCCTTTGTACAGCAGTCCCTTGTCCGCCATCTGCTTCAGCGCCCACCACACTGACTCGATATATCTGTCGTCATAGGTGATGTACGGGTCTTTCATGTCCGCCCAGTAACCTATGCGGTCGGACATGACCTCCCATTCGTGCTTGTACTTCCACACCGACTCCTTGCACTTCTTGATGAAAGGCTCGATGCCGTACTTTTCTATCTCCTGCTTGCCGTCGATGCCGAGCTGCTTCTCCACCTCCAGCTCCACGGGCAGTCCGTGGGTGTCCCAGCCCGCTTTCCTGCGGACATAGTAGCCTTTCATGGTCTTGTATCTCGGAATGATGTCCTTCATGACGCGCGTGAGGATATGCCCTATATGCGGCTTTCCGTTAGCGGTGGGAGGCCCGTCATAAAAGTTGAAACTCCGGTGTCCCTTGTTCTTCTCGACGCTTTTTTCGAATATCTCGTTCTCTTTCCAGAACGCGAGGACTTCCTTCTCGCGCTCAACGAAATTCAACGAAGTGTCAACGGGTTTGTACATTATCTGCCTCTTATTACAATAAAATTACGGAAATTATACATTAGAGCGCGCGAAAACGCAACCGAAATCGCCCCCTTGTTTTCTATTTTGCGCAAAGAGCGCGCGGAGAGTTGACTTTTTCGGACGTTGTGCTAAAATACGATTGTCGCGCCGCGCGAATGTAGTTTAATGGTAAAACAGCAGCTTCCCAAGCTGCGGTCGAGGGTTCGATTCCCTTCATTCGCTCCATAAGCAAACACCTCGCCTGCCGGTGAGGTGTTTGCTTATCACCGGTTTTCAGGGGAATCGAACGCCGCGTTAAGAAAACAGCCTACGGATTGGCTGTTTTTAGCGGCCGGCGTGATAGCACGAGGAACAAAAATCGTGCGGGGCAGATGTCATCCCCACGCCGCGCGTGCACACCGGCATAGCGAGTGCGGAGCGATTCCCTTCATTCGCTCCATAAGCAAACACCTCGCCTGCCGGTGAGGTGTTTGCTTATCACCGGTTTTTAAGGGAATCGAACGCCGCGTTAAGAAATTATTTCACGTTCAACCGGTTAAGATATTTAAGTCGTCGAGAACTCCTTAGAAGCGTTCCTATACACGATGGGAACTTATTCGAAGCTGGAGCCGCCCAGCCAAAAAATACCCCGCAAAAAATCCTTACAGATTTTTTGCGGGGGCCCCGGACTTGCACATCGGACAGGGACAGAGTGCCGAACCGAAGGTCCAGCGATTGTTACGCGCGCAGCGCGTCAATCGCGTCGGGCTAGACGTGCCGTACGCTAGCAATGCGCCATCTCTTCGCGCAGCGGGCGCATTGCAAGTGGCATAATTTGCGGCGCCGCAGAGGTGCCGCAATGCCGTCGTTCGTGCCCGAGTGCCGAATGGGGCTCCCCGCAAAATGTACATTTTGTGGGGTCCCCGTGTCCCCCGAAATGGTGGGTTCCCTTTTAAGGGGGAACGATTTCGGGGGAAACCCGCAGGAAGGGGCAATCAATATTTCTTTTTTAGAAGACTGTTTACCCCGAAGGGAAGGAGGGGGTGCAATACTTCCATGTCAAGTGTCGTAAAGTTTATTTAATCCCACCACCTCTGTATGGTGGGGAAATTTAATTATCTTCCTTCACATATAATGTGATGTTACCCGGCTGTCACTATAAATAACCGTGACGGACACGCCGGCGATTGACAGACGGGGCGCGGAGAATTATCCTAAAACCATGACGGACATCGATATTGCCGTGGCAACACACGGCGTAACCAAGATCTACGGCAAGGCAAAACGCGTGGACGGCGTTTCGCTGACCGTGCGCCGCGGCGAGATATACGGGCTCATCGGGAAAAATGGCGCGGGCAAGACCACTCTCATACGCATGCTCCTGGGCATTGCCGCCCCCGACGGCGGAACTGTGGAGATCAACGGCGGCGCGACAGCGGCGGACCTCGCGCGGGAGCGCGCAAAGTGCGGTGCACTCATAGAACAGCCCGCGTTTTATCCGCGAATGAGCGCGAAAGGCAATCTCAAAGCGTATGCGCTCGCAACAGGACTGGGCAAAACCGACGCAGACGGACTGCTCTCCCTCGTCGGGCTCGGCGACTGCGGCAAGAAACAGGTCCGCAATTTCTCGTTAGGCATGAAACAGCGTCTTGCGATCGCCATGGCTCTCACGGGCGATCCGGAAATCCTTTTCCTCGACGAACCCGTCAACGGACTGGATCCCACCGGCATACTGCAAGTGCGCGAACTGATCAAAAGGCTGAACGAAGAGCAAGGGACGACAGTGATAATATCATCACATCTGCTCGGAGAGCTGGGGCGCGTGGCGACGGCGTACGGCGTGATGAAAGACGGACGGCTGATAGCGGAACTGCGCGGAGAGCAACTCGCCTCTCTCGCTCGACCGAGAATAAAAGCGGTCGTGGCGGAGAAAGACCGCGCGGAACGCCTGCTCGCCGGGACGTACGGCGCCGGCAGTTACGCCATGCGCGGCAACACGGCGGAGATATTCGATCCGTCTGCGGACATCGTTTCCGTCACCCGGCTGTTTGCCGAAAACGGAGTCGCGCTCATGCAGATAGGCACGGAAAGCGGCGATCTCGAAGCCGCTTTCGTCGACATGCTGTAAGGAGGCGTTCATGGACAAGATGAAAAAATTCTACGGACTGCTCGCCTCCGATTTCATGAAACTCGCTGGAATGAAGAGCGTATATATCGGGCTTGGAATAATGGTGTTCCTCACCCTCATCTTCGGGCTGGCGCAAAACGCTTTCTCCGCTCTGCTGCAAGAGATGCCGGACTCCGGCGCGCCCGTCGATCCGGGTGCCGCCGACGCTTTGACCGGCGTTTTCGTCAACACCATGCTCAACGGCGCGCCTTCGGCAACAGGGGTGTTTTTCCTGCTCCCGATCATAGCGGCGCTGTTCGTCGGCAGCGAATTTTCATCCGGTATGGCAAGGCTCTACATCGGGCGCGGAGTGCAAAAAACCGAACTTTATACGTCAAAATTTATCGTATTAAGCGTGCTTTCGGTGATATACGTCTGTCTTGCGTTTGCGATATGCTCGATCGCCGCGGCGGCGTCCGACATCGGCGAGGATACCATGCGCAATATCGCCGCCTACACTCCGTCGGCGTTCGGATCGTACGTATTTCTCGCCGTCGCCATGTCCGCGGTATATACGGCGGTATGTTTCGCTCTCCGCTCCAAAGCCGCGTCCATGGCAACTCTCATAGCCATGCTCATCGTGCTCGGCGACATCCTCGTCATCGTGGTGCAGATCGCCCTCGGCACTTCCGTCACGGGAGAGGAAAACGCGGCGGGATTCGTGTACATGCTGTTTGACCCCTATTACTGTGCGGACGCCTTCGCCGCCGCACGCGACTTCACCGCACGCGAGGCAGGCATAGCCTACGGCGGCTGCGCCATGTGGCTCGTCCTGTTCTTCACCGGCGGACTCGTTCTCAACGCAAAACGCGACGTAAAGTGAGTATACAAAAGCCACATGCCGGAGTAAATTTACCGGGCTTCACGCTCACGTGACAAGGGAAAACATATTCATAGCGGCTTGCCGCGGAAGGGTGACGAGAACAGGGGCGTGAGGGATGAATTTTTGTGTGATTTCGCGCGGAAGGGGCGCAGGCAATAGTTTACATATCGGCAAGCCCCATCGGCGTGAAAGCGCCGGAAAGGCACACTCACAGCCCGTTCGAAGTACCATGCCGCGGCAATAGAAAAAACGCCTTGACTGCGCTTGCAGTCAAGGCGTTTGCTGCGCACCGACTCCGACAGTTCGAACCGAAGCGGAAACCGTACAGGTAGCTCCTTCAAAGTTTCCCCGTGGCACACGGCAACGCCTGCTTAGTGCTGCTGCGGTCAAGCCCTGACACGGTTCACAGTATGCAGTTGCACGGGACCTTGCTATCGACACCCCTTGTACGGCGCGGCCTTCCATAAGAAAAGCCTCGGTCGGCGCTCGACACTGCTATGGCGGATTGCAGTTTACAGGGCACCGCCGGCTCCCCGTCTAGCGCAGCCTAGACAGTATATCATCACTGCGCGCATTTTGCAACTCCATTTTGCGGTGCGCGCGTTATTTCAGCGTGCGGAAGTCCGAGAGGAAAGATCGCGCGGTAATCCGACAAATTTCGCAATGTGGATTGTTTACTTTTTTACTTTCGGTCTTGAAAACGCGGCGCGACGGTGATAAACTTATCGTATGGATAAAAGAATTTTGACCATTCAGGACTACTCTTCCGTCGGCAGGTGCTCGCTGACAGCGGCGCTGCCCATTCTGTGCGCGTGCGGACACGACGCAGTGGGGCTTCCCACCGCACTGCTCTCCACGCAGACGTACGGCATAGAGGGATTCACTTACACTGACCTCTATTCCAACATGCTTCCCTCATACGCCCATTGGAAGAAGCTGGGCATAAAGTTCGACTGTCTTTACACGGGTTTTCTGGGATCTATGGACACGGTGAACGCGGCGATAGAAATCGCGCGCGACATGAAAGCGCAGGGCGCGCTCATCGCCGTCGATCCCGCCATGGCGGAAAACGGCGCGCTTTACAAGATATTCGACGAGGCGTACCGCGATAAAATGTTCGAGCTCTGCAAGCTCGCCGACATCGTCATGCCCAACTTCACGGAGGGCAAAATGTTGGCGGGCCTCGATATGAGCCTTGAACCCAACGAAGCGAACGCCCGTATGATATTGAAGATACTCGACCACAACGGCTACAAAAAAGTGCTGCTCTCCGGCATCATGAAGGACGGCAGACAAGGCACCGCCTCCCTCAACGGGGGCAAGATCTCCCTGCAGATGAACGAAAGCTACAACGAATACATACACGGTGCCGGCGACTGTCTGTCCTCCGCTTTCATAGGCAAGCTGATGGGCGGAGCGCCTTTTGAAAAGGCGGCGCAGACGGCGGTGGATTTCTGCAAGGAATGCATACGCGTTTCCATAGCCGAAAAGGTGGATCTCCGCTTCGGGCTGCTCATCGAACGTGCGATTCCCATGCTGGTAAATTAAAATTTATTTTTGCATGATTTATTTAAAACACTCCCCCTGCCGACGGGCAGGGGGAGTGTTTTTATTGCTCTATACTATATTGCTTAAACGGTTTACTTTAGTCTCCTAATGCGAACGTATAACCCAAACTTTAACCAACTTAACGTCTCGTGAGGAATGTTGTTACCCCCTCCTTCCCTTCGGGCTTTCCTCCCCCACTCGGAATAGAGGACAGTCCTCCTATCATGCGGGACCGACTTTTCGCCTTTTGAAAAAATTTTCATTCTCGCACCGGCATAATCGAGCGGCGAACAGTACTCACCGAACGTCGCTCGTGATTCACCCCACCGAAAATACTTTCGGCGGGGACCCCGAGGGGAGGAAGGCGACTCGACGCGCACTACGCCCGTGTTTACTTGGTGTTACATCTAGCTTGCGAGGTCGCGGGGCGCGCCGCGACTTGCTAGAGGCGGTTACGCCGCCTGCGCAAGTTTGGCTGAGCGGCGCGTATTCCGTCTTCGAACAAGAATGCATTAGAAGCCAGCCTTCCTTGCCCATCTGAAAAAGCGCGGCAGACGCCGCGCTTTTTCGACGGAAATTGACTTTGACACCCGGCACCGAGGCGGGCGAAGATTACTTCTTCGCTTCCTCTTCGCGTTTCTTCGCGTCCTCGATGATCTTCGCGTTTGCGCTTGCAGGCACCTCGTCGTAACGGATAAGCTCCATGGAGAACTTACCTCTGCCCTGCGTCATACTGCGGAGATCCGTCGCGTAACGGAACATTTCCGCCTGGGGAACTTCCGCCGTGATGACCTGCTTGCCGCCCTCCGCCATATCCGTGCCGAGAATGCGGCCGCGGCGCTTGTTCATGTCGCCGAGGATGTCGCCGAGATACTCGTCGGGGACGGTGATCTTCGCTTCCATGATGGGTTCGAGGAAGCAGGGGGACGCCTTGGCGCACGCTTCCTGATAGGACAGCTTCGCGGCGGTGATGAACGCGATTTCCTTACTGTCGACGGGGTGATACTTTCCGTCATACAGCGTCGCTTTGATGTTGACCATGGGATATCCGGCGAGCACGCCCTTCTTGATGGCTTCTCTCAGTCCCTTTTCGACCGCGGGAATGAACTGCCTGGGCACCGCGCCGCCGACTATCGCGTCGACGAACTCGAACTCGCCGTCCTCCGCGCCCGGCTCGAAGCGGATGAACACGTCGCCGTACTGTCCGGCGCCGCCGGACTGTTTCTTGTGCTTGCCTTCCGCCTCAGCGGTCTTTCTGATGGTTTCACGATACGCCACTCTGGGCTCCTGCCAAGTGATGTCGAGACCGAGCTTGTTCTTGACGCGCTTGCACATGATGTCAAGCTGCGCCTCGCCGAGTCCGCTGATGAGGACGTCGCCGGTCTCCGCGCTCTTTTCCACCTTGAAGGTCGCGTCCTCGTCCTGCATCTTGATGAGTCCCTGAATGACCTTTTCCTCGTCTTTCGCCGCGCGCACCGCATAGGAAATGACGGGCTTCGGGAAGTCTATCTTCTCGAAATCGAGCTTGTAATCCACTGCGGAAAGCGTGTCGTTGGTGTTGGTGCACACGAGTTTCGAGAGCGCGCCGATGTCGCCGGCTTCCAGGCAGTCCACAGGCTCCTGCTTCTTGCCCTTGAGCACATATATCGTGCCGACCTTCTCGGTCTTTTCGGCGGTGTTGTTGTACACGGTGTCGCCGCTTGTCAGTTTGCCGCTGACGACCTTGAGGATAAGCATCTTGCCCACATACGGGTCGACGACGGATTTGAACACCTGCGCGGCAAAAGGAGCGGACGCGTCGCAATCGACCTCGACGGTTTTGCCGTCCATGACCGCTCTGTGCTTGTGCGCCTTTGCGGGAGAAGGCAGCAGATCCACAATCTTGTCCATGAGTCCGTCCACTCTGGTGCAGGTCGTCGCGTTGCCCGCCATGAGCGGAATGAAGCTGTCGGACGCGATAGCCGCGTGCACGCCGCGCTGGATCTCTTCCGCCGTGAACGCCTCGCCGTCGAAGAACTTCATCATGAGTTCCTCATCCGTTTCGGCGACCATCTCCATGAGTTTGTCCTTATACTCCGCGGCTTTCGCTTCGAGAGCTGCGGGGACAGGCGCGCTTTTGCCGTCGAGGGTGAATCCTTCGCCGGAGAAAACGTCGACATAACCGGTCATCTTGCCGCCCTCCATAATAGGAAGCTCGATGGGGACGACTTTGCCGTACTTCGCGGTGATGGCGTCGACGGTGGCCATGAAGTCCGAATTTTCCTTGTTGACGGCGTTGACGAATATGAACGCCGGGACTCTCTTTTCAAGACACATTTCGAGAGCTTTTTCCGTACCGACGGTGAGAGCGCCGGACGCGCTGGTCACGACTATCGCGCTGTCCGCCGCGGAAAGAGCCGCCACCATCTCGCCTTCGAAGTCGAAAAAGCCGGGGACGTCGAGGATGTTGATCTTGACGTTGTTTCTCACCGCATAGCCGAGCGCCATGCTGATGGATATCTTGCGCTTGATCTCTTCGTCGTCATAGTCCATTGTGGCTGTGCCGTCGTCGACTTTGCCGAGTCGGTCGATGGTCTTGGTCATGAAAAGCATCGCTTCGGCGAGAGAGGTCTTGCCTTCTCCCGAGTGTCCGATGAGAGCGACATTGCGGATAAAATCGGTTGCAAAAGTCTTCATGGAATACCTCTAGTAGATTTTTCCTATCAATAATACTATAAATCACGTTTTTAATCAAGCAAAAAAATCGCCTATTAACAATTAGTGCGCACGCGCGCATATTGACGCGCGTTTCGGAATAAATTTTTCAGTATGGCGCCGAGAATAGGAGTTTACGACAGCGGCATAGGCGGACTGACTACGCTTGCGCTTTTGCAGGCGAAACTGCCCTCGTGCACATACGTCTACCTTGCCGACACCGCACGGATGCCCTTCGGCAGCAAAAGCCGCGCGGAGATATACGAAGCCGCCGAAAACGCGATGAAGATCCTGCGCGCGGGCGCGGACGTCATCGTCTTCGGCTGCAACACCGCCTCCGTCACCGCCGAGCCGGACGGCGCGTTCAAACTCCGTCCCGCGCTTGCGGACTGCGATCCGCAAAAGACGCTGGTGCTCGCCACTCCCCGTACGTTGGCGGGGCTGGACGCGAAAGCGCGCGGATTCATGTGCGCCGACACTCCGGAGCTTGCGGTGCTGACGGAGATACAGATCTCCCTGCGCTACAAATCACGCACCGTCCTCTCCTGCGCTCCGCTGTCCGACTACATACGCGCAAAACTCTCCCCCTTCGCGCACAAAGCCGAAAAAGTCCTGCTCGGCTGTTCGCATTACGTCTATGCGGAAAAGGAGATCCGCGCCGTACTCGGCGACGCGGACTACTCCGACGGCAACGACGCCCTCACCGACTCGGTGCGCGCCGCCCTGCAGCCGAAACTTTCCGCGTCCGCTCCGCCCGACGGGGGCGTTCCACCGACGGACTTCGTTTTCACAGGAGCGTGCGAGCGCGACAAATACATGTGGATACTCGGCCGTCTGCACCGGGAATATGTGCCCCGTTTCGTCGCTGCGGACCGGCTCTTGCAGCAGCGGACGGATACATCCGCAAAACCTCCGGATGGAATTAATACCAAGACGTAATGTCCGAATGGCAACTTAACACGCTCATTTGAACGCTTTCAACCTGCTTTTTCCGCCGTGTTCGCCGAAAGCGGCGTTGAGCGCGCCGGCGATCACCGCGGCGGCGCTTTCCACATACCAGCCTATCTCTTTGGGGGCGACGACCAGTCCGCCGAGCCTCTTTTCCGCCATGAGCTCGCGCAATTTGTATTCGCTGCCGCCGCAGCCCGCGGCGGCTTCGTAGTCATGCACGAAGTCGCTCAGCACCGTGCGCATGGACAGCACAAGAGGCACCCCTATCGCAATTACGGGCACGCCGAGCGAGGATCTGTCTATCCTTGCCCTGTCGCCGCCCGCACCGCTGCCGGGCGCGATCCCTGCCGTGGTGATCTGAAAGGAAGTGCCGAGCCGCCGTACGGAGGAAGTCGCAAGCGAGTCCACCGCGATGACGCATGAGGGGCGCAGTTTAGCGCACAGTCCCTCAACCGCGTCCGCGCTTTTTATCCCCGTCCTGCCCTCCACGCCCGTTTTGAAAGCGCACAGTTTCGCCTTTTCTCCGCGACGTTCCGCCTCGCGCACCGGCGACACGTCCATGAGATCCGCCACCGCGCCGCCGAGGGCGTCCGCGGTCACTTCGCCGTTGCCGAGTCCGACCACCAGCACTCTGGACTTTCTGCCCATTATCCCCGCCATTTCCATAGCGGCGTTTGCGATATAGTTCTGCAGCGAGCGCACCCCCCTTTCGCTCTCCAGGGCGGAAGGCGGACAGTCGTATGTGACGTAGACTCCCTGCGCACGTCCTATCTTCCGCGCAAGGTCCGCGTCGGCAAGCCTCACGAACCTGCGTACAATGCCGCATTGCAGCTCTTTTGTGTCCGCAAGCGACTCCAGAGCGTGCCTTTCCAGCGAATCCGCCGCCATATCCGTAACAAAATCCGACAGTTCCATGAGTCTATTATGCGCGATTTGAAAAAAAAGCCTCAAACAGTTGCGCTCGGCAAAATGATGTGCTAATATATCAAGGCAATTAAAATAAAGTTATACCTCAAGAGGAGAAAGTAATGCCCAACATCAAATCCGCAAAAAAGAGAGTCCTGATTTCCAAGAAAAGGAATGCGGAAAACGTCGCAAAGAAATCCCGCGTGAAGAACGCGATCAAGAAGTACAATGCCGCCATCGAAGCAGGCGACGTCGCGCTTGCGGAACAGCTCCTTCCCGAGACCGTTTCCGTCATCGACAGAGCCGCATCCGACGGAGTTTACCATCAGAACACCGCCGCCCGCAAAAAGGCGACGATCTGCCGTTCTCTCGACAAACTCAAGAAGGCGTAATTTACACCGAACATAAAACGGCCGCCCCTTTCAGGGGCGGTTTTTCTGATTGCGCGATTCCGCAAGGTGCGCAGTGCGCGCATGAAGCGACGCGGTCAACTCCGTCCGCACCGCCGGGGAAATCCGTCACAGACGGCTGTACCCGTTCACTCCCCGTTTCCGCCGCCTGACGCGGCTTTCTTTTTGCGCGCAGAGTGCACCGCGACGGCAATCGCCGCGGCGATCAGAACCGCGCCGCCCGCTCCTCCGCATATGCCGCCTATCATTGCGGCGCGGTCGCGGGCGCTCCCTCTCCCCTCCGCCACTACGGTCACCTCATCGCCTATCCTCACGCCGTTAACCGTGACGAACAGCGTGTAGACGCCGTCCTCCGCGGGATCGAATTCGAACGATTGCTCGCGCGACGCTTCTCTGCCGTTCACATACCATACCGTTTCCGTATCGGGGGAAGCGTAACGCAGGGTGTCCACTCCCAGCACCAGCGTTTCGCCCTCCGACAGTGTGACCGTTCCGTCATCGTCCGCACGCATCGACAGCGTGAGAGAGGAATTTTCCGCCGTAGGCACGAAGTATTCCGTCGGTATATTCAGCTGCTTGCGCGCAATCTCTTCCCTGCCGTCCGGAGTGTATACGGTGAGAGTCACGGACGCGTCGCCCGGGACGTAAACGGCTATACCGATCGTAACCCGTGAGCCGTATGCGGTCATTTTCATACCGTCGCTCACATAATCCCACCTGTACTGCGCGCCCGTATCCAGCCAGTCCTCGTCCGCGGTGAGCGTCAGCGTGCCGTAACCGCCGAGCGTGAGCGAATCGGGCGAAAACGCGGCTTCGGCATCCGCCGCGGAAGCGAGATAAACGTTTCCGGACGCGTCGCGCGCAAATTCGGCTTCCAGCGCGCCCGTGACGCTCAGCAGCGGGTATTCCGCGCCATCGTACTCCAGGGTGTCGCGGAAAGTGAGATCGAACATTTCTCTCAGCTCGTCGGGCGAGGTATCAAAGCCGGTGAGTCTGCATTTGAGCGCGGTAAGAGCGACAGCGAATGCCGCAGCGGGCGACGCCATGCTCGTGCCGCTCATCGCCTTGTAGCCGCCTGTCTTGCCGTCGGCGCTCACAATATCCGTCCCCGGCGCGCACACGTCGTAAAGCGTCCCGTAGTTGGACCCTTTGTTCGTTTCGACGTAATGCAGGCGCGCGCCGTGTTCGCTCTCTTCGTAGTTCATCACGCCTATCACGTTTTCGCTCGCTGCAGGATAGAAGGGCTTGAAGCCGGATGAATTGGCATAATTGCCGGCGGCGGCGACGAACACCGCCTGCTCCGAATCGCTTTCGCTCACGATATCCTTCCATCTGGATGTTATCGGCGCGTTGTCCGTGCCCAAAGACAAGTTGACCACGTCCGCGCCGTTTTCCAGCGCGAAATCTATCGCCCGCGCGACGTCGTTGTAATCAAACGAATTGCCGCTGCCGCCGAGCGAGGCGACGTACTCGCCGGCTTTTACGGGCATGATCTTGACGCAGTCTGTGAGTCCCAGCGCGCGTATGAGCAGCGCAAGTATCCCCGTGACATGCGTGCCGTGGCTGTCCGCGGTCGCGCCGTCCGAGATGTCGGCATTGTTGTCCACAGTGTTGCGCCCCACGATATCCCCGACCGCGTTGCGCAGGAACACGTCGTTGTCCGTGCCCGTGCCGAATATCTCCGCGTCGGTATTCACCCCCGTGTCTATGACCGCGATGACCACGGGCTCAAGCTCGGAAAAGTCGTATTCCGCACGCAGCCGCGCAAGGATGACACCCGCCTCCGCGAGGTCGAGGTAATCTTCGGAAAAGTACCAGTCCCCGTCCCCGCCCGCGGCGGCGTAATATCCGTCGGGAAGCGCGCCCGACGCATATGCCGCTCCGTCCGGCGGAAGCAGAGAGAAAAAGCCGCAAAAGAGCAATGCCGCACTCAATAAGAGCACGGCAATAAAAACCAGCTTTCTGTGCGACGCGCCGCGCGCGGCCGTCATATCCACTTGACGGATCCGTCCGGGAATATCGTCCCCCAGCGTCCGTCCTTCTTGACTTTCGCCTCGCCGCCCTCGAAGGGAGTCGCGGCGTCGTAAACGAACGGGATGACAATGTCGTTGTTCTTGTCGATGTACCCGCACTTGCCGCCCTTCACCACGCTGGCGTAACCCTCCGAAAAACTCATTGCGGTTTCGTACTCCATGGGAATGACGACTTCGTTTTCGGGATTGATATACCCGCACTTTTCGTCGAGTTCGACAGCGGCGAGTCCGTCCTTGAAAAAGAACACTTCGTCGTACATCGCGGGGATGACGGTCTTGAAACCGTCGTAAAAACCCCATTTTCCGCTCTTTTGGATCTTTCGCCACTCCTCGACGGGGAGAGGCTCGGTGAGTTTCTTCGGACGCTCCTCCCGCTCTCTGACGGGCTTGCCGCCGCCTTTCGGCGCACGGTCGGGCTGTCTGCGCGCGTTCTTTTCGCCGCGCGGCGCGGCAGAGGCCGGCGCGCCCGCGCCGTTCTCCTCGTAAAACGCCATGCCCTCTTTTTCCAGACCGCGTTTGAGCGCGATCAGCATCTTCTTGTTGAACCCCTGCACCTTGAACATATCCCGTTCGGTGCGGCTGACAAGATCGCCGGCGGTGCTGATGCCGTTGAGGGCGAGCATCCCGACCAGCTCCTCGCTGACGCCGAGCGCGGAAACGGGGACGGACAGCTTGTCCGCGGAATATTTAGCGTACACCGCTTCCATAATCTCGGAACGGCGTGCGGCGGATTTCCCTCCTCCGTTCGGCTTCTGGCTCCTGCGTCCGTTTCTGTGCGGAGCGGAGTCGCTCCTCTTGTCGTTATTGTAATGAAACTTTTTGTTCGCCATTTTCTGTACCTTGGAAATTATTCTAACATAATTTACTTAATATTACAACAAAACCTAAATCGTTGACGGAACTTTTCCTTTTGGCTATAATTACACTATGAAACAGTTGTCGAAAATTGCCGCGATTTTTCCTTTCGCCCTGCTGCTGGCGCTGGTTTTGGTATTGTCCGCAGCGGCGGTGCCTTCGGGCGCGGCCCACGCAGAGGAGACTTCCTTTGACGTGGTCTATCCCGACGACGGCTATTTCCCCGTAAGCGACGCCGGCTACGTTGCCGCGAACGGCTCTTATCTCGCGGTCTACGACGCCGCCGCCCATGCCGTGTTCGCCACCGCGCTAAGCGGCGGGACAGGCGCATATTTCTCTTTCTCCGCCGACGAAGAAGCGGCCGGCCTGTGGCTGTCCGGCACTACTCTTCTCGTCGAGGCGCGGCGCGGCACGGCAACGGTATACTATGCCGCCGACCTGACCGCCGGAGGAGATCTTGCCGAGATCCCGCTCGACGAGCCCGCCGACATCTCGTACATCGTTGCCGACGACTATTATTTCTATGCCAAATCCGACACCGCGGTCGCGCTCTATTCCAACGAACTCGAAGGCGGCTCCCTCGCGCTCGAAAAGCTCATCGACGACCGCTATGTACAGGGCAAATACATCTTCGCGGCTAACGAACGCGTGCTGTATTTCTATGCGCAGAACTATTCCAACAGCGAGTATTTCGTATACGACACCGACGACGAACGCGCCACGACGATAATGCCCGACACGGGGTTCATCCCCGCCGCAGTCAGCTACTCCGACGGCGGACTGGTCGCCGCGCGCAGGGGCGAAACAATACGCGTCCTCTCCGTGTCCGACGGCACGGGGCTGGTGCTTGACACCGGCATCATGTTCGGCGACGACACGCAGTTCGCCTCGTACGGCGACAAACTCTACGTCGCAAACGGCGGCGTCGACGTCTATACGCTCGATTTCGCCGGCGGAAGCGTGACTCTCGCCGGTTCACTTTCAATGAGCGGCAGCGCGGAGGGAATGTTCGATTCCCCGTCCGACATCGTGTTCACTCCGGCGGGCACCGTAGTGGCGGACACCGGCAATTCGCGCGTGGCGATCTACGGCGGAAACGGCGTGCGCTACGCCGCTCTGGACGAAGCGCCCGTCGCTCTTGCGGCGGACTCTTCCGGCATAGTTTTCGCCGCTTCGTCCCGCACGGTTTATCAGCTGATGTCCGACGGCACTTCGATCTCGGCAGGTGAATACTGCTCCGTGCCGGAAGGCGAAACCATACTCGACATAGCGCACACGGGCACTTCCCTTGTCATACTCACCGGGACCGCCCTCTATTCGTGTTCGGCGTTCACGGGGATACCGCAGCAGGCGATGCCTGTTTCGGACGGGATCGCCGTCGCGGCGGCGCGCAACAACGTGCTGTACGCAATGACGTCTTCCGGCATATACACCCTCTCTTCCTCGTCGTATTCGCTTGAGGAGCTTGTCCCGTTCCGTTCGTACGACCTCACCGGCGCGAGCGATCTCGCCGTGGACTACCGCGGCAGCATTTTCGTGTCCTTTACGGCTGACAACAGGATCGTTGCGCTTGACAATTCCAGCCCGGCATCCCTCTCCGAGAGCGCTTCGTTCGAACTGTCGCATTCATACTACACTGCCGCCCCGTCCGGCATCGCGCTTGACGGCAGCCGCGCCTTCTTCACGTCGGAGGCGTGCTTTGTCGGCGCGGCGGAAGTGGGCGCCGTGGACGAGGACACCTACGTCCCGACTCCCGATCCCGACACGGACGGCGCGGAATCGCTCTCGTTCGCAACCGTCGCGCGCGACGCATTCCTCTTTGACGAGCCTTCGCGCTTCGATACCATGACAGCCGTCGGGACAGGCACTGTCGTGCTCTGCTACGACGGTATATCCGCATGGGAAGGCTACTGTTACGTCTACTTTGACGGCAAAACCGGATACATAGACGCTTCCGCGCTCTCCGCGGTCTCTCCTACCGGGATAGGCGTCCGCTACACTCTTGCCGCGGGCGCGCCCGTGCTCGCGCATCCCGCGTCGGACGAGCCGGTCACGTTCGCCGAAGAGATGCTTGTCACCGTCACCGACGACGCCGCTTTGCTTGACGGCGGCGCGTGGCGCAGGATCTCCTATGAAGGCAAACAATATTTCGTCAGCGCAAACGACCTCACCCTCTACGTCGAGCCCGAGCCTGAGATTCCGGAGCCTGAGCGCACCTTCGGACGCGCCTCCGCAGACCGCCCCGGCGGACTTATCAATCTGTACGTCGCGCCCGACCGCTCTTCCGCCGTGCTTGCAGAGGTCGTGGACGGAACGCGCATGGAAATAGTCGGAGAAAGCGGCGACTTCTGGCTGGTCGGCTTCGAAGGCGGCATAGGTTACGCGGCGAAGTCGGAGATCGAGCTCGAAGGTCTGACCACGGTCCAGATCGTTTCCATCGTGCTGTGCTGCGCGGTCCTCGTCACGGGCGGAGTCGTCTTCGTCGTGATATGGCAGACGCGCAAAAAAGAAAAAGAAAAAGAATAGCGCAATTTGTTGCAAAACTCAGCCGGGTGTTATATAATGATTCGGCAATCAGGAAAACAACTGGGTGTGGCGCAGCTTGGTAGCGCGCTTGAATGGGGTTCAAGAGGCCGGAAGTTCAAATCTTCTCACCCAGACCACGCAGGAACACAGCTCAAAGCTGTGTTCTTTGCTTGTAGGGTGAGAAGTCGGTACTTTTGCGTAACACTCGTGTGCGCTTACAAGGCAGTCGTCACGCAACTCCTACCCCATCCTTCCGCGTTGCCGCGGCGGTGCGAATGCCCGTTTCCACGCATATTCACCGGCTAACGCTTGCACTCGCTCTTCCGTCGCCCGGCTCCTTACAAATCTTCTCACCCAGACCACGCAGGAACACAGCTCAAAGCTGTGTTCTTTGCTTGTAGGGTGAGAAGTCGGTACTTTTGCGTAACACTCGTGTGCGCTTACAAGGCAGTCGTCACGCAACTCCTACCCCATCCTTCCGCGTTGCCGCGGCGGTGCGAATGCCCGTTTCCACGCATATTCACCGGCTAACGCTTGCTCTCGCTCTTCCGTCGCCCGGCTCCTTACAAATCTTCTCACCCAGACCGCGTCGTCGCGGACTTTGCTCGTCCGCGGCGATTTTTTATCACCGCTCACTCGCACCGAGCGCTCCTCCTCTTCCGCGCAAAATCACGTTTCTCCCGTTTTGTTCGGATTTGCCGGGATCATTCCGTCGCCGCCACTACCGATTTTGCGCGGTTTCGCCTACGGCGTTTTTAAGCGGCAATATTCTTTGCTTGCATGGGTTTTCGCAAATTAAAAAAGAGTCCGGGGACTCTTTTTCAAACCGTCACGGAGCGGTATCCCACGGCAGTTGCAAATACTGCTCAGCCGCGTTTGTTCTTTGCCGCGCTCGCTCAGCACTGCAGAAAGTGCGGCAGAGACGGCGCTTTGCCGGGCGCTTTATCTCACAGATCGTCCTCGATCGCGCTGGATTTGGCGTATGCGGTGGATTTCGCCTCGAAGAAGTCCGTCTTGATGAGGTTTGCGTTGGAATACTGGCTCACCCACGCCATGGAATCGGGTTCCTTTTCATACCCCTCGTACAGGTTGCCGAAACCGATGCCGCTTGCGCGCAGATTGCCCAGGTACTTGATGTAATCCTCCACCATCTGCTCGTTAAGACCGGGAATGTCGTTGCCGATAATGTATTTTCCCCATTTGATCTCCTGTCTTACGCCCTCGCGCATCATTTCCTTGAGCTCCTCTACCGCCTCGTCGGTGAAAAGTTCTGGTTCCTCCTTCTTGAGTTCGAGTATGATGGAACGGAAGAGCCAGAGGTGCGTGTTCTCGTCGCGGTTGATGTAGCGGATCTCCTGCACGGAGCCGGGCATCTTGCCGTTTCTGCCGAGATTGTAGAAGAACATGAACCCCGAATAGAAATAGATGCCTTCGAGGATATAGTTGGCGATCATGACCTTGAGCAGCGTTTCCGCGGACTTGTCCTCGCGGAACATATTGTAGACGTCGCCGATGAACTTGTTGCGCGCGAGCAGGTGCTCGTCGTTCTTCCACTGATAGAGGATGTCCGTCCTCTCGTCGGGAGAACATATCGTATCGAGCATATACCCGTAGCTCTGGGAATGTATCGCCTCCTGGAAAGTCTGGATATTGAGGCAGAGGTTGACTTCGTTGGCGGTGATGTACTCTCCGATGTTGGGCAGATTGGCCGTCTGGATGGAGTCGAGGAAAACGAGGAAACTGAGCACCTTGTCGTACGCCCTGCGCTCCGCGGGCGTCAGCGCTTTGCGGTAATCCTTGACATCCTGGCTCATGTTGATCTCTTCGGGGATCCAGAAGTTGTTCATCGCCTGGCGGTACCAGCTGCTCACCCACGTGTACTTGAGGTTGTTGAAGTCGTTGAGATTGGTGGTGTTGCCGCCTATCATGCGGCGCTTGGGGACTTCGATGTCGCCGTTTTCGTTGAAGAGCGGTTTGAGTTTAAGATAATGTTTTTCCATAATTCCTCCGTATATAGCCTTTTATTTGTCTGTTTTTCACCTATAAAGTACCGTTAGCGTCCGTGCCGTCAGGACGAACAGGACTCGCACTCCTCCACCTCCAGCGACTTGGAGCGGATGTAATAGATGGTCTTTACCCCTTCCTCCCATGCTGTGATGTAAAGGTTGAGCACCTGGCGCATGGTGTACTCGTTGGTAATGTAGAGATTGAGGGACTGAGCCTGATCCACATGCCGCTGTCTTATGCCCGCGGCGCGTATCGTCCAGCTCTGATCGATGAGGTGCGCGTTCTTGTAAAGCCAGTATGTGGCGGGAGAAAGCTCCGGCGCGACGCGCGGTATCATAGCCCCCTTCTTCTCCTCGAAGAAGAACTTCTTCATGACGGGATCCAGTCCCGCCGTGGTGCCCGCGATTATCGAAGTCGAGGACGTGGGCGCGACAGCGATGAGATAGGAGTTGCGCATCCCCTTCTCCGCCACCTTGTCCTTCAGCGCCTTCCACCTCTCAGAGGTGTAGCCGCGCTTGTCGAAGTAAGTCCCGGTCTGCCAGTCCGAGCCTTCGAAGTAAAGATAACTCCCCTTTTCCGCGGCGAGGTCGCAGCTGGCTTCTATCGCGTAGTAGTTGATGTCCTCGAACACTTTGTCCGCAAACGCAAGGTGCCTCTCGCTCTCCCAGCCCACGCCGTTTTTTGCGAGCATGTGATGGTAGCCCGACACTCCCAGACCTATGGGGCGGTACTTCTTGTTGTTGATCTGCGCGTATTCCACGGGATAGAAGTTGAGGTCTATCACGTTGTCCAGCGCGCGGACGGCGGTGCGGACGATGTGACGGAGCTCCTCCCCGTCCGTGACGTCGATATTGCCGAGAACCAACGACGCGAGGTTGCACACCACGAATTCTCCGGGTTTCGTGACCTGCACCACCACTTCGTCGCCGTCATCGGTTTTGACCGTTTCGCGCGACACGAGAGAGATGGGCGACATGTTCTGCGCGATCTCCGTACAGAGATTGGAGCAATATATCATGCCCTTGTGCGGATTGGGGTTCATGCGGTTGACATGGTCGCGGTTGAAACAGAACGGGGTGCCCGTTTCCACCGCGGATTTCAGGATAAGCCGCACGACCTCCTTTACGGGGATAGCGCGCTTGGAGATCCTGTCGTCGCTCACACAGTCGAAATATCTGTTCTCCCACTCCTGTCCGTAGCTGTCCTCGAGGTGATAGCCTTTGACGAGGAATATCTCGTGCGGACACATCATATACCACATGCCGTTGATGTTGTCGCGCGCCATGCGCCAGAAAAGATCGGGATAACACACGGCGGGGAAAACGTCGTGCGCTTTCATGCGGTCGTCGCCGTTGTTGGTGCGCAGCTGCAGAAATTCGGGCAAGTCCTTATGCCACGCGTCCAGATATACCGCGACGGCGCCCTGCCGCATGCCGAGCTGATCCACCGCGACGGCGGTGTCGTTGACGATCTTTATCCAGCGTATCACGCCGCCCGCCGCGCCCTGGAAGCCGCGTATAGGCGCGCCTGTGGCGCGCACTTTGCCGAAATACAGCCCCATTCCGCCGCCGAATTTGCTGACTTTGGAAAAATTGTCTATGCTGCGGTAAATGCCGTCCAGAGAGTCCGGGACGGTGTCGATGAAACAGCTTGAAAGCTGATGGTAAGGCTTGCGCGAATTGGACAGTGTGGGCGTCGCCACCGTGACTTTGAGCATGGACAGCATGTCGTAGAACGCCTTCACCCGCCTCGGTCTGTCCTTCTCTTTCATGGCGAGGTGCATAGCTATACCGAGGAACATCTCCTGCGGCGTTTCGAGCAAAGTCCCGTCAAAATCGTGAATTACGTACCTCTTCAGCACGAGCTGCAAAGACGAGTAAGTGAAGAGCGCGTCGCGGTCCCTGTCGATCAGCCGCGCGCATTCCTTTACCTCTTCCTCGCTGTAATTCTCAAGGATGTATTTGCCGTAAAGCCCTCTTTCGGTCAGATAAACCAGCTTGCCGTAAAATCCGTCGATCCCCCTCTCCTTTTCGCGTACGGCGAGTTTGCGGTACATGTCGCACATGACCAGCCTCGCAGCAATGAACTCCCACTTGGGAGCCTCCTGGGTGGTGAGTTCGACTGCGGCGCGCACCAGCGAAGAATATTGCGCGTTCTCGTCCGCACCCTCGCGGAGGAAGGAGGCGAACTTACCCGCAAGGTACATGAGGTCGTACTCCGGATCGGGATAATCGGCCTGAATACGCTTGAGCACCGCGCCGAGGTCGGTGTCGGGGAAACGCGCGCTTATCTCGTTGCGGTACGCTCTGGCTTTGGCACGGGCGTCGCGGTAAAGTATGAAACTCTTGACTTCGTCGAAATAGCCTCTCTCCATGAGAGTCTTTTCGGCGAGGTCCTGTACCTGCTCGACCGTGGTGGGGAAAGAATCGATTTTTTCGACGACGCAGGCGGTGAGCGCGTCGAGTTCCGCGTCGGTCACTTCGCGTCCCACGCTCCCGAACGCCGCGGCGAGAGCAGCGCGTATCTTCACGGCATTGAACTTCTGCTTCGTGCCGTCCCTCTTGACAATGTACATAAGCCCTCCTGGTAACAATATGTGGATATTGCGGCAAAACACACCACAACATATAGCCGTCTTATTGTATCAAAGGACCTTGCGATTATCAAGCGTATCCGACAACAAAATTCAAAAAATAACACGCCGGAAAAGGCGTGCGGAGCGGCGCTGCGAAAGCGGAGTTTTACATCTTGGAAACGCCGGAAAAACCGTGTGTTCCGCACCGGCGGTCATTGCAGTCCGTCGCGGTGCTTTTTTATCTTCAGGCGGTTGACCGCGCGCGCAAGACGCGCCTGCGCGGCGTAATACTCCCGTATGCTCTGCTTGTGCGAGAGATCTTCCCTCGCCGCTTCCGCGGCGCGGCGCGCCCTGTTTTCGTCTATCTCTTCGGGCAGCTCCGCGGTGTCCACCAGCACAAGCACATTGCCCTGCTCGACCTTGACTATGCCCTCGGACACGGCGGCGCGTACGCGCACTTCCTTCCCGTCCTTCTCGTATGTGAGGTCCAGTTCGCCGGGGACTATCGCCGTGACGTAATTGCAGTGCCCCGCCTGGATGCCGTACTGCCCGGCAAGAGCAGGCACGACGAGCGAGAGGCATTCTCCCTCGAAAAACGGCTTATCGGTGGCGAGTATGCGCAAAGAGAACTTGTTCATCAGGCAACGCTCCCCTTCAGGGATTCCGCCTTTTTGTAGGCTTCTTCTATCGTTCCGACGTTATAAAACGCCGATTCGGGATATTCGTCCGCCTCTCCGTCCACAATGGCGGCGAAGCCGCGCACAGTGTCCTCAAGCGCGACATACTTCCCTTCCATGCCGGAGAACTTCTCCGCGACATAGAACGGCTGCGAGAGAAAACGCTGTATCTTTCTGGCGCGCGCGACGGTGAGCCTGTCCTCGTCGCTGAGCTCCTCCATGCCGAGGATGGCTATGATGTCCTGGATCTCCTTGTACTTTTGCAGCACTTCCTGCACGGCGCGGGCTACGCGGTAGTGTTCCGCACCCACAATCTCCTCCGAAAGTATCCTCGACGACGAACCGAGGGGATCTATCGCGGGATAGATGCCCTGCTCCGCTATCTTGCGGCTGAGCACCGTAGTCGCGTCGAGGTGCGTGAACGTTGTCGCCGGCGCCGGATCGGTGAGGTCGTCCGCGGGGACGTACACCGCCTGCACGGAAGTGACGGAGCCGTTCTTTGTGGAGGTGATCCTCTCCTGCAGTTCTCCCATTTCCTCCGCGAGAGTGGGCTGATAGCCGACGGCGGAGGGCATGCGTCCGAGCAGCGTCGAAACTTCGCTGCCCGCCTGCACGAAGCGGAATATGTTGTCTATGAAAAGCAGCACGTCCTTGTGGCGCACGTCGCGGAAATATTCCGCCATGGTCAGCCCCGAAAGCGCGACGCGCATTCTCACGCCGGGAGATTCGTTCATCTGCCCGAACACGAGCGCCGTCTTTTCCGCGACGCCGCTTTCGTTCATCTCCGTCCAAAGCTCGTTGCCCTCGCGGCTGCGCTCTCCGACGCCGGTGAACACCGAATAGCCGCCGTGCTTGGTGGCCACGTTGTGTATGAGCTCCTGGATAAGGACGGTCTTGCCGACGCCTGCGCCTCCGAAAAGCCCTATTTTGCCGCCCTTGCTGTAAGGCTCCAGCAGATCTATCGCCTTTATGCCCGTTTCGAGTATCTCCACCGAAGAGCTCTGCTCGCTGAAAGAAGGCGCCGGACGGTAGATGCTCATGCGTTCGGCGGAATCCTCTATCTCCGCGCCGCCGTCGATGGGCGCGCCGAATACGTTGAACATTCTGCCCAGCGTCCTCTCTCCGACGGGCACCTCTATGCACTTTCCGGTTGCTTTAACGCGCATGCCGCGCGCGAGTCCTTCGCTTTCGGACAGCATGATGCAGCGCACCGTATGCTCGCTGAGGTGCTGCGCAACTTCCATTACCTTGTGCCCGCTCTCCACGCTCTCGATGACGAGCGCGTCGCGAAGCCTGGGGATGCACTCCTCGAACATGACGTCCACGACGGGACCCGACACTCTGGTGATTATTCCGTCTTTCATTGATCTGCTCCCTTGCGTTTCATGGACTTGGCTCCCGACGTGACTTCGGTGATCTCCTGCGTTATCGCCGCCTGGCGCACGCGGTTGTACTCGAGAGAAAGTTCGGCAAGTATCTCTTCCGCATTGTTGTCCGCACCGAGCATGGCTACCATTCGCGCGTTCTGCTCGCAGCAGTAGCTGTCCACAAGCGCGCTGTACACGAATCCCGAAACGTAGCTGTGTATGACGTTGTCGAGTACGACCGATACCGACGGTTCGTACTCGAACCGCACATGCCGCTCTCCGGCGTGTTCGAACTCGCCGCGGCTCAGCGGCAGCAGCCGCGTGACGTAGACGTGCTCGCTTCTGCCTCCGCCGAAATCGGTGTAAACGACGAATATCTCGTTGAGCTCGCCCGCGGTGTAGCGGTCGAGAAGTATGTCGCATATCTCCCTTGCGCGGTGCAGCGTCGGATTTTGCGCCGTGTAATCGAATCCGCGCTCGAAAGGCACGCCGCGACTCGTGAAATACTGCCTCCCGTATTCGCCGACGACGAAAAGTCTGTTGCCGGGATGCGTGCCCACGAGCGACTGCGCCTTTTTGAGCACGTTCTGATTGTACGCTCCGGCAAGCCCCTTGTCCGCCGTGACGACAAGTATGCCGCAAGCTCCTTTGCGGAGAGTCCCCTCCGCGCCGCGCGGATAAAAATACACGCTGTCCGCGTTCTCGTCCGCACGGAACATATCTCCTATCTCTTTCTGCATTGCGGAAAAATAAGGGCGCGTCTTTTCGAGGTCGCTCTTGGCTTTGCGCACCTTGGTGGAAGCGATGAGATACATGGCGTTCGTGATCTTTTTGGTATCGCGTACGCTCGTGATCCTGTGCTTTATCTCCGTAATGCTGCTCATCCGTTACTCCTGCCGGTAGGCTTTTGCCGCCGCGAGTATCTTCTCTCTGAGTTCGGGCGCCAGACGGCGCGTGCGGTCTATCTCGTCGGCAAATTCCGGGTGCTGTTCGGCAAGGAAACCGAGCAGTCCGCGCGCGTATGCGTTTATTTCCGACGGGGCGACGTTCTCCATGACGCGGCCGAGCGCGCATGTGAGCAGGAGCACTTCCTGCGCCTGCGAATACGGACGGCACTGCGGCTGGCGGAGCAGACGCATCAGCCCCTGTCCGTATAACAGCTGCTTTCTCGTAAGCTCGTCGAGGTCGCCCGCAAACTGCATGAAAACTTCCATCTCGCGGTACTGGGCAAGATCCAGCCTGAGCGACCCGACCGCCTTTTTCACCGCCTGCGTCTGCGCGTTGCCGCCCACGCGGGAAACCGAAAGCCCGACGTTGACCGCCGGACGCTGTCCCTCGAAGAACAGCTCGCTCTCAAGGAATATCTGTCCGTCCGTTATGGAAATGACGTTGGTGGGAATGTACGCCGACACGTCGCCCGCCTGCGTTTCGACAATGGGGAGCGCGGTTATGCTGCCGCCGCCCAGATCGTCCGAAAGGTGAGCCGCGCGCTCCAGCAGCCTGGAATGCAGATAGAACACGTCGCCGGGATACGCCTCGCGTCCGGGGGCGCGTTCAAGCAGCAGACTGAGCGTACGGTATGCCACGGCGTGCTTGGAAAGATCGTCATACACGATGAGCACGTCCCTGCCGGAGTACATGAAATACTCCGCTATGGCGCAGCCGGAATACGGAGCGATGTACTGCATGGGAGCGGATTCCCCCGCGCCCGCGTTGACGATAACGGTATAAGAGAGGGCGTCGTACTTTTTCAGCGTTTCGGCAAACTGCACCACCGAGGACGCTTTCTGCCCTATCGCAACGTAAACGCATATTACGTCCTTGCCTTTCTGGTTGAGGATGGTGTCCAGAGCGATCGCCGTCTTGCCGGTCTGCCTGTCGCCGATGATCAGCTCACGCTGTCCTCTGCCGATGGGGAAGAGCGCGTCCACGACGAGCAGTCCCGTTTCCATGGGAGTATTGACGGGCTGACGGTCGATAATACCGGGAGCGGGACATTCTATGGGACGGTAACCGTCAGTGCGGATCTCCCCCAACCCGTCCACGGGATTGCCCAGCGCGTCCACCGTCCTGCCCAGATACCCGTCGCCTACGGGGACGCCGGCGGTCTTGCCCGTGCGCCGTATCACGCTGCCCGCCACTATGTCGCGGCAGTCGCCGAACACTATTATGCCGCAGAAATCCGGGCGCAGATCCTGTATCATTCCCCGGACGCCGCACTCGAACACCACTATCTCGCCGTATGCCGCGTGCGCAAGTCCGTCCGCGCTCACTATGCCGTCGCCGACCGAGATCACCCTGCCGGTTTCCTCCGCAAGCGCTTCCGGAGTCCACTCCTCTATCGCCTGCCGTATGAGAGGTATAACGTCGTCGTAAGTGGCGGAGATCTTCCCCAGCCTGCGTTTCAGCTGCTTGAGCCTGCCGCCCACGCTCCAGTCGTACACGTCGCAGCCGGCTTCGAGCCTGAATCCGCCGGGGAAAAGATCGCTTTCAGTCCATTCGAGTTCGGTGCCTTCGCCGTATTTTTTTGCAAGAAAACGCTCGAAACGCGCAAATTGCTCTTCGGAGGGACGGGACGCGGAATACAGAACAGCCTTAATCTTTTCCATCTTCCTCTTCCTTTTCCGCCTCTTGGAGGAACTTCTCGTAAGCGTCGTCCACGCCCGGCGACATGACCGCTTTCTCCGCCATATCGTTCACGAGATCGCGTATATCAGAGCCTAACTCCGCGATCATCCTGTCGTGCTCCTTCCGTGCCTTGTCACGCGCGGCGGCAACGATCGTTTCCGCCTCGGACTGCGCGTCGCGGAGCTTTGCCGCCTTCACGGTTTCGATCTCCGCGGAAGCCTGTTTCCTGATGTCGGCGATCTCCTCGTCCGCGCGGGCGAGCTTGTCCTCGTATTCGCTCCTGCTCTTTTCGGCGCCGCGGAGAGCCTCGTCGGTCTTTTCCTCTCTCTCGGCGTAGCTGTCCTCACGCTTTTTCATGAACGCCTTAACGGGCTTGTACAAAAGCAGGTACAGCCCTACGGCGAGAATGAGAAAGTTGAGCAGATGCAGCAGGATCTGCTGCCAATCGATGTTAAGCGGCATTACACCTCTCCTTTACAGCACGAAGATGATGAGGATGGCGATGATGAGCGCGTATATGATGGCGGTTTCGATAAAGACCAGACCGAGCATCATGCCGGAGCGGATGTCGTTCTTCGCTTCGGGCTGACGCGCAATGCTTTCGTTGGATTTCGCAATAGCTATCGCCATGCCGATCGCGCCTGCGGCGGCGGCAACGCCGACCGCTATCGCCGCGGCCAAGGCAATGAGCCCTCTGTCGCCGCTGCCGTCGTCGGCAGTCGCGGCGGGGGTGTCCGACGGAGCTTCGCCGACGGTACCGTCCGTCCCGGACTCAACGTCGGCAGGCTGCTCTCCGGCAACAGGCTCGGCTTCGGCTACATTGCCGGAAAACACAAGTCCGAGTACAAGTCCGAGAGCGGCAAGCGCGATTATCATCATGAGCACGGCGGCGATTATTTTGATGTTCAGAGCTTTTTTCATTTCAAACCTCTTGTATTGCGGGTTGGTTGTTTTTTATGTGTTTGACAGCGTGTTTGCGCTTCTTTTCCTTCTTCACATACGGTTCGGAAACTTCACCGTAGAACATGGACGTCAGCATCACCAGGACGTAAGTCTGAATGACTGCGTGCAGAAGAGTGAACAGCACCCCGACGAACACCGGCAGCACGAAACTGAGCGCAAGATAATAGTAGACGAGTTCGGTGACCAGCATTCCGGACAGCAGGGCGCCGAAAAGACGGAAGCTCATCGAGATGGGCAGCGAGAAGTCTTTGAGCGTGCGCCCCACCCCCCTGAGCCCGGCCCCGGCGATGCCGCCGGACAGAATGACGAAATAGGAAAGGAATCCCAGCGCGATCGCGGCATTGATGTCCGAAAGCGGCGCCGGCAGCGTGACCGACACTCCGCTCACCGCCTGCACGGGAATGCCCACCAGCTCGAACAGCGTCCCCACAAAGATATAGACGCCCGCCGCAAAGATGTATGCGCCGAGGAAGCCGTTGCGGTGCGGACTGTTCTTTTTTGCAAGTCCGTCAAAAAGCCCGACGACGGTTTCGATGAAAAGCTGGAATTTTCCGGGGATCTTCTTGAATTTAGGAATGGCGAATATACGCACCGCGGCGGCGAATATCAAAATGATCAGCGTCACCGCTATGCCCGAAATGAACGCCGGATTCACATCCATCCCGAATAAATCGATGCGGTTGACCTCGTGAAGCACCGCGTCCCCCATCACCTCGGATATATCCTCGGTATTGGTGTAAAGCGGCTCGGTCAGGACTATTCCGACAATGAGCGCCGCGGCTATGCAGAGGATGACGACTGCCGCGACGATCTTTTTCTTTTTCGCTCTTTTTACGTCTTTCGACATAAATTCCTCCGATTCTTAGACACGATTGTACTCCCAAATTCCCGGCTTGGCAACCGCTTTTAGCCTTTTGTGCCAATATTATGCCTGTCTTATTCTTTACATATTACAGAATATATATAATAACCGGAAATCCCGTGCGGTGCCCCGTCCGGAAAAACGCTCCGCCGCGTCGGGCAAAAAAAGACTCGCCCGTCCGGTGAGGACGGGCGAATCGCTCGTGTCGGGTATGTCCCGCGATACAATTTACTGCGTATCCGGCGGATCGTCCGGCGCACCGTCCGCGGCGGTGATCTCCGCAACGACGCCGTCTGCCGCGACGCCCGCGGTTTCGACAGCAAGACTGCCGCCGTCCGCGCCTGCCGCCATCTCGGCTTCCTTGCGGCGTTTGATCTCCTCCACGGCTTCCTGCTGCTCCTTCTCGTTGAACTTGTAGAAGAAGATCGGGATCGCGGAGAGGATGAAGCTCAGCGCCGCTACGAGCATGAGCATGATCCACATGACGTCCTTGCCGTCCGCGTCGAGCGCGCCGGGGTTGTTGGCGGTCACGCCCGCGAGGTAGTAGCCCATGACGCCGATAAACGCGCCTATCGCCATACCGATTTTGTTGATGAATGTCTGCATCGCAAAGCAGATGCCTTCCGCCCTTTCGCCCGTCTTCAGCTCAAGATACTCGACGGTATCTCCTATCATGGCGTAGGACACGATGTTGGTAAGTCCGGAAGGAATGCCCGATATGACGATGGCTATTATTGCCACTATGAGCGTTGCCGGGGACGTGTAGTCGCCGCGGTCGAGCGTTATGCCTATGATGAACGCGACGAGGAGCGCGACGCCGCCGGCGATATTCGTCCAGATATACGACTGCTTCTTGCCTATCTTCTTTGTCAGATACGGCACCATGAGCGAGGCGATGAGTCCTCCGGGGACTATGGCTATCGTCACCAGCGTATAGAGTCCTTCGCCCTGCATGCCTATGAAATTGACGCTGTCCAGGACGTATTTGCAGAAGTAAAGCCCGCCCGTATAGGTGAAGACCATTCTCGCCGCGCCGAGGATACCGGAAATGACGATGAGCATGAGGGGCTTGTTCTTGAACAGCAGGGAGAGATTGTGCTTGAGGGAAGGCACTTCCTTCTCGTCAAGCTCTCCCGTCCTCTCTTTTGTGAACTTGAATCCCACAAAGAACAGCGGGCAGCCGACGGCGACGCAGATGATCGCCGCGATGAAGTAGATGTAGCTCAGCTCGTCCTGCTTGCTGCCGAGCGTATCGTCGAGAATCTTCTGCAGATCGGTGCCCGTCCAGTCCTCAAACGCCTTGCCTTCAAGGATCTGCGAGTCGTATTTGCTGTAAGCCGCGCCCGCCTGCACCCACGCCTGATACGCCGCGGAGTCCTCTCCGAAGTTGGCGAGGATGAATGCGTCGAGATCGCCTATGCTGGCAAACGCTTTATCGCGGTCCGCGTCGAAGTTGTATTCGTCGCCGATCATATCGTTGTCGACGGCGATCTGGATCTCGGACACGATCTGCTGATACGCGTTGATCTCCTGCTGAAGGTCACCCGTCATCGCGCTGGTCACCTGCGGCACGACTATTGTGACGATGCCTGCGCCCGCCGTGCACAGCAGACGCGCTATTGTCAGCAGATTTCCGCGGCGGAAAGTGTCGTTGGACATGCGGGAGTTGAGCCCCCAGTACGGCACGTCGCAGACTGTGTACACCATGCCCCATATGACGTACATGATGCACATTGCCGCAAAACCGCCGGGATTTTGAGGATACCACGGCAGGAAACAGAGTATGGTGACAATGGACACCGGGATGGCCATCCACTTCAGATACGGACGGCATTTTCCCCACGGAGTGCGCGTCCTGTCCACGATAGAGCCCATGATCGGATCGTTCAGCGCGTCGTATATTCGCGCGAACAGCATGAGCAACGCGACGGAGAGCGCGCCGTAGCCTATCGCGTCCGTCATGAACACCGTGAGATATGAGCCGATGATGGTGCAGATGAGGTTCTGTCCGAAACCGCACAGCGAGTATGCTATGCCCTCTTTTGGCTGCATTTCGCCGTCGCCCGGATAAGTGCCGAAAAGTTTGTGCCAGATGCTGCGCTTGACAGGCGCCTCCGCCGCGGCAGCACCCTGCACGGATTCGATTTTCACATCTTCCATAATTACCCGCCTTAACATCAAATTCCGAAATACCGGAACACGGTTCCGCTTGAATACGACCCCGTACTAATTATGAAAACACACTCCCCGCCGTTTGTCAAACCACGTCGGAAAAATCTTTCTCAATCCCCTGTTTTTTAATGTTAATTTTATTTTGCTTCCTTGTAAACGCCGGAATGAGGAATCATACAAAAGCGCATATGACCGCAATTAAAGCGCGCAAAAAGAGCGACGGATGCGCCTTCCGTACGTTTGGCGAAGTTCAACGGATTAGTAAGGAGCAAAGCGACGGAACAACGCGTTTGAGCGGAGCGGCGTGTGCCGTGTATAAATTGCGCCGAACGTCAAAACTTACCATTCAACTCGGATAATTTCTAAGCGGATATGAAATTTATCCCCACGGGATCCCCGCCGAAAGCACTTTCGGCAGGATGAAAGCCACGTCAGCCCGAAGGGGTTCCCGTGCAAAGCACGGCACGGCGCAACATCGCGCCGCGGAATCCCCGAACTACAAAAAACAAACAAAACCGAATTCGGTTTTGTTTGCCTGTGGTGGAGTAAATCGACAGAAAATCGAACCTATCTGATTGCCCAAACGCAATGAGGGGATGCTATGAAATCCCATAAAGTGTCCTCGCGCGCAAAGCTTGCTCCGGTACTTTACGGGGACCCCGTGTGCGTCATTTTAAGTGCGAGGATGAGGGAGCGTACTTGGCGTACGTGACCGAGATCCGAGACACGCAAAAAGGGCGCAAGGTGCGCCCCTCATTGCGTTTGGTGGTGGAGCTTAGGGGATTCGAACCCCTGACCCCTTGTCTGCCAGACAAGTACTCTAGCCAACTGAGCTAAAGCCCCGTAAGATATGCGGCGGTGTGCCGTTCGTCTAGATATATTAACTCAAAAAACGGATTTGCACAAGCAAATCACCGCATTTGCACGAAAATAATTTGACTGCTCCGCACCGCGCAATGTCGGGGGCAATCCTACGCTGTGTTATGCACACCTGTGAAAACGAGAATACGCACGGGCGCGGAAGCGGCTGTAATTGCAAAACGGATGCGGCAACGCTTTTGCTTTCGCCGTAAAACGATAAGTCCGCCGAAGCGGACTTATCGCGTACTTAGTATCTTTATGCGTTTACTTCTTCAGCTCGGCGAGGAACTCCTCTATCTTGTCGAGGGCACGCTTGATCGCCTCAACGGAATAGGCGTAGGAGATGCGGATGAAGTCCTTGCCGCTGTCGCCGAAGGCTCCGCCGGGAACGACGGCGACGTTCTTCGCTTCGAGCAGCGCGTAGGCGAACTCCTCTCCGTCCATACCGGTGGACTTCACGCACGGGAAGGCGTAGAAAGCTCCTCTCGGCTCGAAGCAGTCAAGCCCCATGGCATTGAGTCTGCCGACGAGATATTTACGGCGTTCGTCATACTTTTCGCGCATTGCCGCCACTTCCGCGAAGCCGTCGGCGAATGACGTTTCGAGCGCGGCGAGCGCGGCGTACTGCGCCGCCGTGGGAGCGCACATGATGCCGTACTGATGTATCTTGTACACGACGTCGATGACGGGCTTCGGCGCGCAGATGTAGCCGAGACGCCAGCCGGTCATTGCGAACGCCTTGGAAAAACCGCTGATGACGATGGTACGCTCGCGCATTTCGCCTATGGAGGCTATGGAGCAGAACTTCACGCCGTTGTAGACCAGCTCGCCGTAGATCTCGTCGGAGAATACCATGAGGTTGTGCTTCTCAATGACGGGCACGAGAGCTTCGAGGTCGCTCTTCTCCATGACCGCACCGGTGGGATTGTTGGGGAAGGCGACGAGGATCGCCTTGGTGCGCGGAGTGATCGCCTTCTCGATCTCCGCGACGTTGAGCTTGAACTCGTCCTCGATGAAACATTTCACGCTGACCGGAGTCGCGCCCGTCAGCGACACAAGAGGCGCGTAACAGACGAAACAGGGTTCGGGAATGAGCACTTCGTCGCCGGGAGCGCACACTGCCCTGAACGCCGCGTCGAGCGCTTCGGACGCGCCGACGGTGATGATGATCTCGCTTGCCGGATCGTAATGCACGCCGATGAAACCGTCGAGATATTTGCTGATCGCCTTGCGCAGTTCCATAAGTCCGGCGTTGGCGGTGTACTGTGTCTTACCCTGCAGGATGCTGTCGATGCCCGCCTGGCTGAAAGCGTGCGGAGTGATGAAATCAGGCTCGCCGACGCCGAGGGAAATGCAATCCTTGCGCGTCGCGGCGATCTCGAAAAACTTCCTTATGCCCGAGGGCTTCATATCTCTTGCAACGGGGTTGAGCAATTTTGCGTAATCGATCATATTTTCACCTCTTATCGGATATGAGAAAAGTCTAACACAAATTGATTTACTTTTCAACCATTTTTTAATTTTCGCGCATACAATAAAAGACGGCGGCAGGGAGCATTGCTCTGCACGCGCACGCACGGATATTAAAGGCTGTCCGGGACAGAATAAGACGGACGGCGCGCACTTGAACCCGGCAGCGGAATATGATAGAATAAACGCGAGGTGTATATTATGCGTAAACTCATTTCGATAATAGGCGACAGCAGGATAGACGAAGGCGGCGCGAAATACCGGGCCGCGTACGCAATGGGCAAAGCGCTTGTGGACAACGGCTACCGCGTGGCGTCGGGCGGACTCGGCGGCGTGATGGAGGCGGCGTTCAAAGGAGCGAAAGCGTCCAAATTCTACCGTGAAGGCGACACCGTCGCCATACTCCCGATGTTCGACCGCACACTGGCTTCGGATGCGGCGGACATAGTGATCGCGACGGGGCTGGACATCTACCGTAACGTCATCGTCGCCAACTCCGACGCGGTGATCGCCATCGGCGGCGGCGCGGGCACCCTGTCCGAGATGACCAACGCGTGGCCGCTCAAACGCCTTATGATCGCGTTCAAAGGCGTGGACGGCTGGAGCGACAAAGTGGCGGACACCCGACTCGACCACCGCGTCCGCTACCCCGATATCGAGGAGGACCGGATATTCGGCGTGGAAAGCGCGGACGAAGCGATCGCCGTGCTGGAAAAATATCTCAACCTCTACACCGGCACCCACACGGGGATAAAGCGCGGCGACTGACATTACTTTCTGCCGCGGAAATTTTAGTACATGCGCGTTAAACATACAAAAACGACCGGATAAACCGGTCGTTTTGTAATATACCTCAGGTGCGCTCCCGCGTCGAAGCGGAATGCGTCATTCGGCGTCCTGCGCCCGTCCGGGCTCCTCCGCACCGTCCGCAGACGAAGTTTCCGCCGGGGCGCTGCCGTTTTCGAGTGCGGCGGCGATACGTTCAAGAAGTTCCGCCGTCTTGATGCTATGCTTGCCGTCGAAGCGGAGATACCCTTCCGCGGCGGCGTCCTTATCCTCTTTGTAAAAGCGTTCGAGCAGCACTTTATTCAGGCGTTCTCTCTGCGCACGCACTTCGGCGAGTTCCTTGAGCATAAGTATGCACCACTGCGACACGAACCACCACAGCGTCACCCCGATGCCGCCCGCTATTGCGACGGCGAAGAACATTCCGGCACCCAGTCCGGGGCTTTCCTGCCCGTAGACCACAGCCTCGATGACTCCCGTCACAAACACGAACAGCGCCGCTATCACGGTAAGAAACGCCGCTATGAAAGACGCGGTTTTACACCAATTCTCAGACCTCATGAACAATCCTCCTTATGCCGCCCGCGACACGTACACGCGTACGCGACGCGCATATTGCGACATTTGAATTGTAGCGCGGCAGCCGTCCGCTGTCAATACCGCCGGATACGGCAAACCGCGGAGCGCAACAGCACTCCGCGGTCATCATACCCTGCCGTATGCCGAACACATACGCGCTCCGGCGCATATCCGTACGCCTTCATGCGCGGCGCACCCTGAGGCCGGGCGTGTCCGCCGGCTTACTTGATTTTGTTCATCGCCACGTCGTACGCTTCCGCAGTAGCGTGCGCTATCCTGCCCACTTTGTCCGCGTCGCCCACGACGAAGAGATTTTTCACTTTGCCTTCGAGTTCCTTCGCAAGGCCGTTGACGGGGCGCGCGCCCAGTGAAAGCACGACCGCGTCCGCGTTCACTCTGCTCTGCTTCTTGTCCTTTACTCCCTCTACGACCGCGCCCTTCCCGTCGATGGACACGAGCTTGGTGGAAAGCATGAATTTCGCGCCTGCCTTCTCCAGCTTGGGCATTGCGTCGTCGATGTGCTGGAACCACGTCCCCGGCGCGACCGTATCCGCCATTTCGACGAAGGTCAGTTTGTTGCCCTGCTCCGCGAGGAGTTCGCCGGTTTCGAGTCCGGTCATGCCCGTGCCGATGAGGGCGACGTTCTTACCTTCGAGCCTGACGGAGCCGTCGAGTATCTGGGTGGTGGTGTAAACGTTGGCGCCGTCCGCGCCCTTGATCGATCTCGGACGCAACGCGACCGCGCCCGTGGCGACTATCACTGCATAAGGATCGAGCGCGAGAATGTCCGCCGCCGTCGCTTCCTTACCGAAGCGTATCTCCGCGCCGAACTTGCGGGCGTTGACCTCGAGATCCTGTGCGCACCAGCCGATCTTCTCCTTCTTCGGTCCTTTGTCCGCGAGGTTGATCTGACCGCCGCACACGTTCTCTTTCTCGAACACGACGGGCTTGAAACCGCGCCTTCCGAGTATCTCCGCAGCCGTGAGTCCGGCAACGCCCGCGCCGATGACGGCGACCGTTCTTCCCTTCCCGTCGCAAGGAAGGCTGTCGAACCTCCTTTCCTCTCCGAGAGTGGGATTGACGGAACAGCAGCCGTGTTCGCCCACGTAGGCGTGTTCCATCATACTCTCTATGCAGTAAAGGCAATTTATACAGCGTTTGATCTCGTTTGCTCTGCCGGACTGCGCCTTTTGCGCCCAATGCGGATCCGCAATATGCGGTCTGCCGAGGGACACGAAGTCCTGTATGCCGCGCTCAAGCTGTTCCTCCGCCTGTTCCGGCGAACGGATGACGTTGGCTGCGAGCACGGGAAGATCTCCCACCGCCTTTTTGACCGCCTCCGCCATGTAAGCGCGCCAGCCGCAGTCGAACGAAGTCGGCTCCAGCCAGTAGTTGTAAGTGTCGTACGCGGCGGAGGATACGTCTATGGCGTCCACGCCCATATCGGCGAACGCCTTGGCGTATTTCACGCCGGTGTCCAGTCCGTACCCCTTTCCGGGCTGACCGATCTTGTCATAGCATTCGTCAACGGCAAGGCGGATTATGAGAGGATAATCCCTGCCGCATCTTTCGCGGATGCCTTCGATGATCTCCTTGATGAAGCGCATCCTGTTCTCAAAGCTGCCGCCGTATTCGTCCGTACGCTTGTTGGTGTTGGGGCTGAGGAACTGCTGCAGCAGATATCCGTGGGCGGCATGGAGCTCCACACCGTCTACTCCCGCTTCCTTGCACCTTACCGCCGCGTCGACGAACTGCTTGACGAGTTTCTTTATCTCGCGGTGCGAGAATGCCCTGACGTGTCCGCCCGACACCTTGCTGGGCTCGCATTTGGAAGGGCCGGGAGAGGCGAACACCAGCCCCTTTTCCACCATCTTCTTCCCCATGCCGGGCGCTATCTTGTACACGAGTTTCGGAAAAGATTTGCACACCTTGCTGCACATGTTGGTGAGGGGCACCATGTGGATCATTATGCCGATGTTCTGCCTGCCCGGATGATGCAGCTGAACGAAGAGTTTCGCGCCGTGGCGGTGTATGCGGTCGGCGAACTCGCGCATCGGTGCGATATGGTAATCGTGCGACATGGCAAGCTGATTGAACGCCGCGGCACCGTGGTCGTCATTGACTCTCGTGATCTCCGTGATGATGAGTCCCGTACCGCCTTTCGCCCGCTCTTCGTAATAATCCATGAGCATTTCCGTCGGCTTCCCGGAAGGCTCGCCGAATCCCATCATCATGGGGGGCATGACTATGCGGTTCTTGATCTCGCAAGTGCCTATCTTCATAGGCGAAAACAGCATTTTGTATTCCATATCATTCTCCCTTAACCGAGTCCGCGCAGCCGCTCGGCATGCGCAAACCGTATCTTTACTTGTCAAAACCGCGCGATAAACTATTTGACGCGCTTATAGTTGCCGGTGAGTGCCGCAAGCTGCGTTTCAAAGGGCATGTCGCCTTTATGCAGTCCGCCGGGGAGCACGGTTTCAATGAGTTCGATGACGGTGTCGTCCTCGCTCTTGCCCACATAGGCGTAGCGCACCTTCGCGCCCGCGCTGCCGAAAGACGCCGATTGAAGCACCCTCAACCCCTCTTTCTCGGCATGCGCGATCGCCGCGTCGAGATCCTTCACGTTGTACTCGATGTGATGGATCATCTCTCCGTGTCTTGCGCGGAAGGTCGTATAAATGTTTTCGTCCCCTTCCGGATAAATGAGTTCTATCGCGGTATGCCCTTTGCCGCCGAAATACAGCGTGACTCTGCAGTTGCGCTTCTCGCCGCGGTACGTCATGTCCAGCGGAGTGTCGTAGGTGAGCTCGTACCACTTGTCTATGCCGAGCAGACGCGAATAATGCTCCTTTGCGGCGGCGATGTCGTCTACGATAATGCCGACGTGTCCGATTTTTCCGAATTTCATGTCCTCTCCTTCCGCGCTTTGCGGCAGACGTCCGCTTATGCGCATATCGTTAAATATTTTACCATATCGGACGGCGCAAGTCAATACGCGCACATGCATTGCGCACGCAAAAAACGGCGTTTTACGCCCCCGGTCGGCAAGCCGCGCTTTTTCGCAAGCCGCTGCGCCGCGGCACACGTTTGCGGCGTATCTCAGAATTCGTAATCGACCGACACGCTCTTTTCCGTCACGGAGTGGACGTGCTTCTTCACCACGGACACATGGTATTCGTTCTGCTGATACGCCGCCATGTCCTCGAAGGATCGGAACACGACTTCCAGCACCATATCGTAGCTTCTCGCGCTGTGCAGCCTGTCTATTCCGGCGGAAATGCTCACCGCCTCGGGCACTCTGCCCCTCATGGACTCGAACACTTCCTTCGTCTTTGTCAGGATCTCTTCAGTAGGCTCTTTCAGTTTGTAACAAACGATATGTTTTACCATAGCTTCTCCTCTCTCCGCCGCTCCGCGCCGGAAATCTGTTTCCATACGCGATTATACACCGTTTTTCTTCAATGACAAAGCGTTGCGCCGCCGGCGCCGCCGGATTTATATTCCGCCGTTCTCCTCTTGCGGACTCCGCCGCTTTGGGATATACTGTCCGCGGAAGACAATATGCTCGCTTACACCTATGTCGGAAAGGAAGATTTCCGCCTGCTCGAAAAACCGCGTCCGCACACCGTCGATGACGGCGACGCCGTTGTCCGCGTCACACTCGCCAGCGTCTGCACGAGCGACCTGCACATAATGCACGGGTTCGTGCCGCGCGCCGTCCCCGGCATAACCGTGGGACACGAGGCGGTAGGCATAGTGGAGTCCGTCGGCAGAAACGTGCGCAAAGTCAAGCCCGGCGACCGCGTTTCCGTCAATGTGGAAACCTTCTGCGGCGAATGTTTCTTCTGCCGGCGCGGCGCGGTCAACAACTGCACCCTGCCTGACGGCGGCTGGGCGATGGGCTGCCGTATAGACGGCATGCAGGCGGAGTACGTCCGTGTGCCGCACGCCGACTGCGGACTCACCCCCATCCCCGACGGAGTATCCGACAAAGCCGCGCTGCTTGCCGGCGACATTCTCGCCACGGGCTATTGGGCGGCGAAGATAGCCGACATCGAAGAAGGCTCCGACGTCCTGGTCATCGGCGCGGGGCCCACGGGCATATGCTGTGCCTTGTGCGCGTTGCTCAAAAGACCGAAACGCGTGTTTATATGCGATATTGATGACGCAAGACTGCGTTTTGTGCAACAACATTATCCCGCGCTCACTCCTCTCCGCTCCTCGAAAATTCTTGCCGCGGTACGTTCGGCGTGCCGTCACGGCGGCGCGGACAGCGTCATCGAAGCGGCAGGCACCCCGGACACTTTCCGCCTTGCGTGGGAGGCGGCGCGTCCCAACGCGACCGTAACCGTGGTTGCCATGTACGACGACGCGCAGACTCTCCCCCTGCCTGAGATGTACGGCAAAAACCTGACCTTCAGGACGGGCGGCGTGGACGGCTGTGACGCGGCGGAAATACTTGCGCTCATATCCGGCGGCAGACTCGACGTCCGCGCCCTCGTCACCCACGAGTTCCCCCTCTCCCGTGCCGACGAAGCCTACGCGCTCTTTTCCTCGCGCGCCGACGGCGTCATGAAAGTCGCCCTCGACTGCACGCGCTGACGCGGCGCGGTGATTCTTTATCTTTTTGCACACAGCTGAGCCGTGTACCGAAAAAGGTACGCGGTTCCGTTTATTATTTGTCTGAGAAATCTCCGCGCCGGGAGGAAACAGTATGAAACGCTTTGAAGACCTCAACCTTGTCGTGCTCGACTTTCTGAGCGACGGCATCATGGAATCAGTGAAAATATACGAAATAGCCGCCGTAAAGATCCGGAACGGCAAACTTCATTCCCACCGACGCACATTCCTGCGTCCGGACGGCTGCGACGCGCTCTTCTTTGAATACGAATGCGAGTCCCTCACTTCTCTTTTCGGAGTTACATATGCGCATATAGCCACCGCTCCGCCCCCGGAAAAAGCCGTCGCGGAGATCGCCTCGTTTCTGTCGGGATGTCAGTGCCTGACGAGCGGCACCTGTCTTGCGCGAAGCAGTTGGAAGGAGTTCGCCCGCATTGCCGAAGATGCCGGCATCACCGTACATCCCCCCGTCGGGACCGTCCGCGCTGCCGTTGATGCCGCGCGTGTGCTAGATCTCGTGTCGTCCGAGCGCGGGCTGCTGTTCCCTGCAGATGTCTGCAATGCTAAACTCATGCACGGCGATCTCCTCCCCGCGGCGGACGCCGCCGCTCTCATCCGCCTCTCGTACGAAACGTTAGGCACAAAATGGGAGGATCTGTGCATGGAGTACGACATAGATTGGATCGAAGCCAGCAAGGATCTCCTGTCGAGCACTCTTGCCTACGCGGCATTGCTCATCTCCGCACTGTCGGGACGGGAGCCGTTCTGAACCTGCGCCGCGGCCGCGCTTTCATCCCGGCAGGCAGACGCGTTGTCCCACTCGGCCGGGATAGCGTGCGCATGCCTGTATATCCTTACCCCTAGGGACAAGCGACAAATCATGATAACGCCGCGGACACCTCACCACCCTACACCATACGCAGTAAAGCCCGAAATTCATGCCGCCCCGCACCACTTACCGCCGCGCGATTGACATTCTCCCCTCTTACCGCTATAATTTCCGCATACGGAGGCGTATCGAAGCGGTCATAACGAGGCGGTCTTGAAAACCGTTTGGGTGCAAGCCCACGGGGGTTCGAATCCCTCCGCCTCCGCCATTAGGGAATAATACGAACTCTGAAAACGGGTTCGTATTATTTTTTGCCGCCAGTTACTTCGGCATCATTGTTGAACGGAAATAAACGCTCCAAATGTTGCCGTTTCGTGCCGGCTATCGTAGCACCGATTTCGCAGAAGTCAATACGAAAATGCTTCACTTAAAAGTCGAGTACCTCTTAACTTGGAATCAGAGAAATATTTATATCCTGTTTTTATCTCCCCATTCGCACAGAGCGTCGAGTATAGGCATAAGCGATTTACCACGCTCTGACAGACTATATTCAACTTTTGGCGGTATTTGAGGGTATTCTTTACGAATAATAAGTCCGTCGTTTTCGAGTTCTTTTAGCGACAGACTTAAAGTTTTATAGGAAATGCCCTTTATATACCGCTGCAACTCATTGTAGCGCACGATAGTAAATTCCATAAGCGTATAAAGAATGGTCATTTTGTATTTCCCGCTTATGAGCGACAGTGTGTAACTGAACCCTGTATCGCACAGCCTTTCAGAAGCTATACACCTCGTCTTTGTATTTTCCATATAAGCTTTCCTTTTACACTCTACTTTATGTTAGTATCGCACTTTATTGTGCGTACTTGACAAAATTATTATATCGTATTAAATATACTATGTCAATACAAAAATTGGAGGATAACAGTGAAAGTATTATTGATTAATGGAAGTCCCAATGAAAAAGGATGTACTTATACTGCACTTTTGGAGGTAGGCAAAACATTACAAAAGCACGGAATTGATACCGAAATACTATATTTGGGCAAAAAGCCGATAGCCGGTTGCATCGCTTGTGGCAAATGCTATCAGACAGGCAAGTGTGTCTTTAACGATGCCGTAAATGAAGTTTCGGCAAAGCTGGATGAATATGACGGCATTATTATAGGTTCACCCACCTACTATGCAGGTCCGTCGGGACAACTGACTGCTTTTTTAGACAGACTGTTCTATCCCAACGAATCAAGATTGGCAGGCAAACTTGCAGCTGCGGTAGTATCCTGCCGAAGGGGTGGAGCGAGTGCCGCTTTCGACAGATTGAATAAATATTTTCTCATATCGAATATGCACGTTGTGGGTTCGCAATATTGGAATCAGGTTCATGGCTTTACGCCTGATGATGTTCGCAAGGACAAAGAAGGATTGCAGACCATGCGAACACTCGGAGAGAATATGGCGTGGCTTTTAAAATGTATAGAAACGGGCAAAAAATGCGGAGTGGCTTTTCCTGAATATGAGCCGCGCATGCGCACGCATTTCATAAATTAAATTTTAAAAGAAAAAAGGAGATATTTTTATGAGATCTGAAATCAAAGAATACGAAGCCGTGGAAAGGGCGGCAATGAATTTTGTCAAGAGCGTTGCCGAAGGCGACAGCACCTATGCGAAACAGCTTTTTATTGACGAAGCCGTGCTGTTTGGCTATCTCGACGGAAAGCTTGAACACGGCTCGATCGAGCAGTTTTACAACAATGTAGACACAGTCGGCGGAGATAAAAATTTCAAGGCGCGCATAGACGTGATTGCTTTGGAAGAAACGCTTGCCGTGGTCCGAGTACTCGAAGAAAATTGGGGTAACCGCATCGACTTTACCGATTATTTGCTGCTTTTGAAGATGAACGGAGAATGGAAATGCGTTGCGAAGGCATATAACCAAAATTCTGACACGATTAAAAAATAAGGAGAAATATATTATGAGCAAGAAAATTGTAGTAATAACGAGCAGTCCCAGAAAAAACGGCAACAGCTTTGCCATGACAGAAGCCTTTATAAAGGCGGCGCAGGCAAAGGGACATACTGTAACAAGATTTGATGCAGCGTTTAAAAATGTCGGCGGTTGCCACGCATGCGAAACTTGTTACAAGACGGGCAAGGCATGCAGCTATGACGATGACTTCAACGAGATTGCCCCGTCAATTCTTGATGCTGACGCGGTAGTGTTTACGACGCCTGTATATTGGTATTCCTTCCCGGCACAGATAAAGTGCATTATTGACAAACTCTATTCCTTCTGCGTAGGCGGAAAAGATTTTGCAGGAAAAGAATGTGCGCTTATCGCTTGTTGCGAAGAAGACGATTTGTCTGTACTCGACGGCGTGCGAATCCCTTACGAGCGCACTATTGCTCTTCTCAAATGGAAATCGGTCGGCGAAGTACTTATCCCCGGAGTATTAAAAGCAGGAGATATAGAAAATACGGATGGTTGCAATAAGGCTATCCAACTCGCCAAGGCATTCTGATAATAAAAATTTGCAATTATGATTTTGTAAGATTTGAATAACTGGTATTACTTATTGCAAACACTTTATAATGACGCCGAATAAATCTGATACGAATCGGTAATGTGAGCTGTAATAGCGCTCCATTTTACTTTATCCGACTTTCAAAGTTCGTACAAGGGCGATAACTCGCCGCCAGAAAAACCCCACTCTTAAGAGTGGGGTTTTCCATAGCATGGGCGGAGGGATTCTCTACCTGAAGCTGACGCGGTTCGCCGTCCTGCGTGAACTCCGCACGCAGATCAGACGACGGCTCTCCGCTATTCCGTCGCGCCTGAGCGCTCCTTACGAATCCCTTTCCCTACTCTCCGCCGGAATACGCCCATCCCGAAGCACAGGGTTTTCCATAGCATGGGTGGAGGCATTCGCAACCCGATGCTGACGCGCTTCGCCCTCCTGCTTGCGCTCCGCACGCCGTGAACGTCACCGGTTCAGCCGTAAGGCGTGCGGCGGCACCGCCACACGGAGGACTGTTGCAGACAACAAAAAGCCGAGGTGACAAACCTCGGCTTTTTTGGTGGAGTAAAACGACAGAAAATCGAACCGTACGAGCAGAAATGGTCGTAAGTGTGGGAGGCAAATGCGGAGGTGAGAGCCTCGTAGGCAGAGGCGATGGGGCGTCAGGTGCGGATGCGGTCGCGGTAGTCGCCGGGGGCCCTGCCCGTGAAGTGTTTGAATTGGCGGGTGAAGTGGCTTTGCGAGGAAACGAAGCGCGAAAGAAACGAAGATGCTTTGATGCCGGATGGATCGGGCGTACGTAGTAAAAATAGGTTAAAAGGGATGGCGGAGACCATACCTTTGAGCTACTCTGAATATGGCAACGATGTCTGATATTTCATACCGCTATTCACATAACTGTTTCAAAAAGTCCAAGGCTTTTTTTCTGTCCAGCAGTTCATGTATCTTTTGATTCTCATAACTGCGTAAACATCTATAACATGACGGAGAACAAGTGCAAGAACTCAAATTTCTCACAGCGTCTTCGATAACTTTTTTGAACACAGCACCGTCTTGGGTGGCGAGCCTTCTCGAGTGCCCGGCACCTCCGGGCACCGCGTCGTAAATTATGATCTGATGCTCTTTGGTTTTACCGTTTTGCTTGTATGTCAGGCACGCTTTTATATCCCTTCTTTCTATGCTGAATGCCGCAGCAAACGCATTGAGGACCGCATACATGACCGACAACATCGTATTCTTGTCGGAAGTGTCGCACTCAAAGCTTAATTTTGCCACATCAGTACGGAACTCATGATGAAGCCGATAGCACTTCAGGTTCTTATTTTCGCATTCCCCTCCGCCGAACGGCTTTGGGTGTCCGTGTTTTGCATCTTTTATCTCCCACGCACCGGCGTGATAATCGTTATATTCCGCCCCCAGTTTCGCCTCTTCGTCGCCGGCTATCGCATAACCGCATTTAGAACACACATAAAATTTTTCGGTGGATCTTACGACCAACGAATCATTTGATGTCGATTCGATCTTGACGCCTATCCCGTTGCAGTCATACTCATACTCACAAATGCGAAGAGCTTCTTTATCTCCGATGTATATATCTTCGGTTTTATATTTCCTCTCTTGCGAGCTGAGCGGGACCGGCCTCACTTCCTGTTCTGCAATGAATCCGGCGCGCGGTTCTATACTCTGATTAAAATCACGTTTGCTCAATCGCCTTCCGCAAACCGCACATACTCTTCCCTCTCCTATCGGGATATTGGAAAAGTTGACGCACCCGCAATCCGGGCATTCCGCCATATATGCGATCTCGAAAACATCCATCTCTTTTTTGTTTACTATCGGCTTCCGTATATATCTGCTCGTATAAAGTCTTCCGTCCGCAATGACCTCTGCCGACGGAGCATACTCCGCTATCGCAACGGAAAGATCGCGGTTCAGATTCAGCGTCTTAGGAGTGTCAGACAAGTTTTGAGAAAGCTCAACGGCATCGACGGGGAAACCGTACTTAGGCAATATATTCCCTCGCACCAAAAAGTCTATCAAGTCATTGTGTTGATATCTTTTCAACGCTCTCTGCAGAGACGCCGCCGTCTGAACATCTATTTTTGCCGCTTTTTGGACCTCGTTCGTAAGATACGACACATTTTGCTCGTATGCGTATATCAACTTGGAAAGACAACCGTCATCACCGATGAATTCGTCAATCCATTCAAAAGAATCCACATACTTTTGCGCCAATGTTTTCCCGATCGATCGCGGGATCGACCTTTGCAAAATTTGTGCAAGCTCCTGTGGCTTAGTTTTTAACCATGCAAACAAGCCGTTGTAGCCCTTTTCGTTCAGGAATTTGTCAGCGTTGTTTCCGTTATACAGTGCGCTGTTGTTCCTCAGATAAAGGCTAATGGCGATCGCGTAAACATGCCTCCGCAATATCTTTTCGTTTTCCAATTTGAATTTCGGAGGATATATCACGCCGTTGATCATCTCCGCAGGCGAGTCAAAGAAAGTGAAGTCGTGCGATCCGAGCCGCGCATATGTCAAGGCAAATGCGGCAGCGTCTATGCTCCTGCCCGCACGCCCGACACGTTGCGCGTAATTTGCCGCCAACGGCGGTATGTTTCTCAAAAACACCGTTTCAAGGTCGCCGACATCGACCCCCATTTCAAATGTGGTGGAACATGACAATGCATTGATCTCTTTGCGGATGAATTGCTGTTGATAATCAAGCGCTTCTTTTTTGTCGAGTTGGGCAGTATGCTCCTTGACAAACAACGGCCGCATTTTATCGCTGCTGTACAACCTGACATAATGATTGTTTTCCCCCGTTTCATCTGGCGCAAGCCGCCTCAAACGCCCGCCGCAACCTTGATGCCGACAAATGCCTTGGATGTTGAACTGCGTCGTTTTTCCGCATTTTTCACACTTCCACACTTTCGCGGCTTCGCCGAATTTGACGGAAAAACAGTTTGCAGGCATTCTATAACCTTTGCCGTCTATATTGCTCATCTTGTATGCATTTTCAACTTCTCCGGTTAAAAAGCTCCAGTAAGCTTTCAAGAACGCAACGGCATCCTCATCGTCTAACTTCAAAAACTGTTTCGTCACACGTAACTTGCTGTTTGAAGACGAATAGTAAACCGTCCCGTCTTTGCGCCGCTGTTCGGCGGGCAGAAACGTCTTGACATAATTTTGTCCGTTGCCTTTCTGCCCGACGATCATAGGTTGCATAGGGGTATAGAACAGGTAACGCCTGTCGTTATCGTTTATATCAGTAGCATGTGAAGTTTCGATCGCGCCGTCTTGAACGATCGAGAAAGCCAAATAATCAAGGAAATTTTTTGCGTCTTCCGCATTGACGTTATACTCTTGCACTACCGCTTCCGCCGCCGAAACATTGCCTTTATATTCGAACGACAGTTTCCCTAATGCGACCAATGACGTGTCGGAATTCGCCCTGCACATCTCGTTGAGCACGGCGATCCAAGCATTACGGGTGTTTTCCACCGCAGATGACTCCGCACTATCGGAATTATTCTCCCGAAACAATCGCTTCGCGGAAAATAAATTCTCAAGAGTTTTTACAAGGTCGATCACCGACATGCCCGTCACGCCTTTGCACTCATTTTTGTCGGCTATGCTCCACATTGCTCTCCGGCGCAAGAATTCTTTATAATAATCTTCAAGGTTGCACGCGAATTTCGCCGCGCCCTGCCTGCTGTCCGAGAAGATGAGAAACTGACTGCCCGTCGATATCTTTGTCTTTTTTTGTCTGGCGCTTCCAAAAATGTTATGACGTTTTTCATCGCTGCCGGCAGCGTCGACGTAAGTATGTTCGGGGATCTGCTCATACAGCGAAGTCGCGACCACCCCCGTAGCCGCCTCGTAACCGAGACGGAATTTCCTCAACTCTCCGCCGCAATTTATGCAAGACATCACTTTTTTCAGGCGTACTTCCGCAGCATGTTCGCACCCGCACCACCCTTGAAAATATTCGTCCGCCGGTATGACTCTGCCGCAATTCTTACACAACACAAAACTTTCATCGGCGTGTTCATCACGATCCGTGCAATTATGACGCGCACGCCCCTCATCCTCGCTCTCAAAAGATCCTATCTGCCACGTTGCCGCCTCTTCGGGCTGGCTGCACATCACAAAGTTACCATCCTCGATCTTGCCGACAAGTGCTATCTCGCCGCAATCCTTGCAAACGGCGATCTCAAACATGCGGGCAAAATTTCCCGGAGCATACTCATACATCTTGCTCCGCACCAATGACAAACTTTGCTTGTGGTCCAATGCCAGATAACAGCCGTCTAATGCGCGAAGGAAATAATGATAACGGATGTCTGCCAGAGGTTTGCCGTTTTTCCTTGCTTTTGCACATAACGCAATAAACGCGACCGCCTGCTCTTTGGTGATGCCGAGCCGCCGAGCAAATATGTCAAGATCGACCAATTTCCCGATGCGGCGCATCTCACGGTAAAATTGCGATGTCGATATGACGTCATACAGCGTCTCGGCATCATCCGCAGATGTGGGAGCGATGTTATGCTTTGCAAGCACATCTTTTACGAACGCCTCTTCGTTTGCCAGCTCTTCAAACAGGCTTATCGGATAATCGGTGACCTCGCCGGTTTGCGGAAGCGGATCGCGCTCGCCGGCTACCACATCACAACTTTCAAAGGCACAACCCGTAAGATTTTCGGCAAATGCGGCGGCGTCCGCGCCGCTTTCGCCGCTGCCCGTACCAAGCGTCGCAGAAGTCAAGATAAACTGCGGCGGACGATCACCGCATATCCTGCCTTTTAACCTTCCCATCAAAAATGCCGTTTCGATGCCGGTGGCTCCTGCATAGACATGGGCTTCATCCAGCACAACAAACTTAAAAGGCGACTGTGAAAACAGGACATCATCACCGGGGCGCAGCAAAAGGTGTTCCAGCATCGCATAATTGGTGAACAGGATGTGCGGCGGCGTTTTTTTCATTTCGTCGCGAGAAAGCAACTCGTTTTCGAGTCTGTGCCTTAGTTTAGGGTGCTGCTCGTTTTCATACATTGCCTCATACAGCTTTATTGCGTCAGCTTCCCGATGCTCCGTACCGCCGTTATACACGCCGAATTTTATGTCCGGATATTCCATCAAGATCTCTCTCAGCCCTTTGATCTGATCGTTTGCAAGCGCGTTCATCGGATAAATGAAGATTGCCCTTACGCCGTCGGACAACGCACCTTGTTCTTTCTCCCTCAGCAGTTCATTCAGGATCGGGATCAAAAAACAATTCGTTTTTCCGCTGCCGGTGCCGGTCGAGACCACCACATTCTTCCCCGCAACTATCTTTCTGATCGCGTTTTCCTGGTGCGCATACAGCGGCCTCGTCAAAGGAAGTTTAGGCGCGACGGATTTCCCTTTTTCCAGTTCGGTAAATAGTGGGGAAAGCACCCCTTCGTCGATCAGATCCTGCAGCGTCGCTCCGCTTTTGAATGCGTCCTTTATTTCTACGATCGGACCTTTCGCCACAGTGCGGTTGAGCCTGTCTGTCAAATGTCGGCGCAGATCGCCATCCCTAAAATGAAATGTCGTGGCGATATAGCCGATATATTCTTTCTTTATCTCATCTGCCGCTTTCGCCGGATCAAACATCTTTTTCCTCCTTAAACTCGTAAAGGTTTATCATACTGAACGGTTCGTCTCCGATCATGCACAGCGAGCACTCGATCTTATTGAAGAAAAACTCGCCGGCATGGTCATTCCCTGAAGTATAGCCCGCCACCATCCAAAGCGTTTTTTTGTCGCGCAATTCTATACGGACCGGGTTGACTCCTACGGTATCTCTGCGTTCTGTGCGCATCTCGCCGAGAGGGATGGCTTCATCCCACTTGTTGACTCTGCAGATCACGCCTTTATAATACAGTGCTTCGTCATCTCCGCACAAGGTCAGATCCTTGATGATATATTTGCCGCGCGGCAAGGATAACCAGTCATTGCTCACCTCGCCGTTTTCAATCAGGTTGACCGAAGTCAAAACTATGCGCTTGTTTTTGAAACGCAGCTCTTCGGGGCTGCCGACCGGCAATTCTCCCGTAAACAGCACTTTTGTGCTTTTGCCGAACAAAGAACCTCGCTCGATTTTGACCTCATACTTATATATGTCTTTATCGAGATCACGCAACTCACATCTTTCCGCAGTCAGCCCATCGATCTCATATCTTTTATCGCCGACGAATTCCACCCGAAATTTCGGATGCGGGTCGCCGACAAATGTTTCGTCCGCCCGCCACCACACGCGACCGTTCTCATAGACGAGAGGAGTCGCGCAAAAGCACTCGGTCGTGGCTATGCTTACTAAGTGCGCCTCTTTTATGCCGGAACAGCCAATCAACCCGACGGACACCGTACCTTTTGCTGCATCCGCAAACAACGCTCTCCCTATCGGCCATTTTCCCCTTCCGCTCATCGGGAGTTTGTCTACGGAATATCCCCAATTCAAATACAGGTCCTGAGGCGGGATACCTCCGTTAGGCAAAGCGATCTCGATCACTGAACTCGGCGAAAATCGCGCTCCACACCACAATACTCTGCTCTCCGACCGATTTGTCCATTCCCCGCCGTCTATCCTCCATTTCAGCCATGGTATCCTGGCGACGATCATACCGCACGGCCCGAACGGCATGGTCACCTCATCATCCTCGATGCTCCATTGCCGCCGCTCTTCCACGCCATTATAGGCGACTCTGAAATATTTGTCCGTATGATCGTCGAAATAAAGAGCCTTATTGAAACCGGCTTTAAGTTGCGGAAAACGGACGATCGCCTGTTCAAGCACTATCTGTTCCGTTCCATAGGAGTACACCTTGATGACCACAGGCTCCTCCGTGGGGATACTGCCCGTCAAGTCAACATTGATGTATCCGTCGGCATAATCCGCCACATCCGCGAACTCTTCCAACAGCCTGCTTCCCCCATCAATGTCGATCCGCATACCGCGCAAATTTATCCCGTCGGGGACCAACAACTGGACCGATGAACTAAATATGCGACAACTCAACTCATCAAACATCCATTCAACTTCCGGCATTTGACCGCACAGACGAACCGTTTTTTCTTTACGATCTTCTTGTTCATTCAAAAATAAATATCTGCGCTTTTGTCCGACAAGCTCTTCGCCTTCTTCCGGATAAATATTATAAATATCCGCGTCTACGCGCTGCGTGGATGCGGGCATTGACAGCTCATCGGCATTTTTGCAATATATAAAATAGTTTGTCGGTCGACAGATCTGTTTTAATACCTCTCGTTCCTTTTCAAACAATATGAACTCGCGATTGAGCCCGGACAGCGAATCATATATTTTTTCGTTTCCTTCGCGAATGACTACTCTTATATCGATCTCTTTCCTGTCTTTCAACAAATCGTTCAGCTCTACTGCTTTTTGCTTTGTAACGGTGATCAATTCTCCGTGACGCAGCGGAAGATCAAACGACCGGGACGGGACGTCCTCCTGTCCGATAAATATCTCTGCTCTATAACGAATATAACCGTCGCCGTCCGCATAAAACGACGGGATCCTAAGACATGCCTTACCATTTTCATATACGTATTTAAGCTGTATATTGCGTTTCAGCACGGGCGGTTCAGAATGCTTCCCCCGCTTTTGACTGCCATCGACGCTTTTGCTCTCCCACCATTTGTCAAGTAAATTTACCAGCCGTGTTTCGCACGAAACTTCTTTCCTTTCATAACGCCGGCAAATGTACGAAAATATTTCTTTGCAAACCGACTCAAATTCTTCACTCAACTCGCCTTGCAGGATCAGTGCGCGCAAACCGATCTTGAATCCGTAGACCTGTGATCCTATCGCTACGCCGGAGCTTTCGCCCAAACTTCCGCCAAGTTTACTTCGCAATGCGACGGCGACTCTATGGCAGAATTCCGCATCGGCATCACCGAAATCCAAATCGTTCTTGAATAAGTTATAACACAAACCGAAAAAAGCGTTCATGCTGCTCGCCGGCGCAAAAGAGTGCAACATGATGGTCGCATAATACTTTTTCCCCCGCGTAACAAAAGGCCTTTTGTTGTCACACAAAAATTGAATTATCCTGACAAATTCATTGTATAATTTTTGGTTGATGATCTCATCAAACAGAATTACTCGGAACGCATAATTCCAAAATCCGCCGCCATCCTCTTCATCCGATCCGTCTTCGGTTTCGTCTTCATATTTCCACCGCTTTGCGATCTCCACTAAAGTCAAAAATATGACTTTATAATATTTTACGGGAATGCATCCGCTATAAGCATTTATACATTTCAATGATACCCGACGCGTGATCTCAAGTATATCCGAATATTCATCGTCGGAACAGTCATATTCCCCGATAAATCTGTGATTAGCGAAGATCTCGTCTGCTTTACTTAAATATTTTTCTTCCGTTTCCTTCATTACCGAACATACCGAAACTATGCGCTTTGTATTTTTCTCCCCGCCGATTTTCAACGGATCGACGGTGATTTAGCTCTTTATGCTTATATTATCATAATGAGGTCAATAGTTCAATATCTATTCCGAAGATCGCGCTCCTTATAAGACAGACAGGCATCGGAGTCGCTTTGATTCTCCCCCCCCCCTTACTCTTTTTATCGACAAAAATACCACGCTCCATGCCGCAGAAGACAACAAGACGGCTCAAGCCCTCACCTCAAAACATAGCGGCAAAAAGAAAAAACCTAAAACAGCTTGCACTCAAAGTGGTTCGTTTTAGGTTTTGTGCGGTGGACTCTAAAAATCAATTTGGCACCACGGCGTGTGCTTGTCTATGACAAGTGCGGCTCGGCTGCGCCGCGCCGCAGACAAGCACACGCCGTTAAAAGGGCAAGGCGAGCGGAAAACGAGAGCGAAGCGGAGTCGCCCGCTGAACCGCTCGGGCGACCGTCCGCTTTTTCGCTCTCTCGTAGTTTTCCTTCAAGCCGCCTTTTGCATTTCTCATTGAGGCGATTTTCTTTGTCGTGCGCGCCAACAGCTCGCTTTCGGTTCCGTTTTTTGCTCATGCCACAAAAGGGTGATACGACCCGTGTCCTGCCGTGCAGAATTGTGCCAAGAAATGTTGGTTGTTCCTGGCATAACGCCTCCGCAAGGTGCCTTTCGTGGGCGCATTGTCGCATAGTCCTCTCAAAAGTAAACGGACGGAAATCCTTGCCGAGATATCTGATATCTAGGACAAAGATGCAAGGATTTTCTTTTCCCGTTGACTTTTGACGGCTCTCCTTCTACGCCTACTTCTCCCATCGTCCTATGCTCCCGTCCGCCTGCCGAAAGGCAACATATTTCGGAGGTGCAGACGATGGAAAACAAAAGAAAAGTTTACGAGGTGTTGGAAGAAAAGATCTCGCCGGGCAACATCGTGCGAATAGGCGAATTGCTTGCGTTGGGTGCGTTGAAGTATATGTGCGGACACAAGATGCTGCACGGGATGTACGCGGATCTCGCCCGTGACATAGCATACAAAGATGCGGAAGGATATGTCCTCACAGAGAGCTATGACCTCGTGCAGGAGGCGGCGATGTTTTTATGCGGCTATATGGGCATGACCGTAAACGACATCAAAGACGGCGAGCAATACACCGTACGGCGGCTGTGCAATAAGACGCTGTGCCACAAGATATACGAGCTGTGGAAGGTGAAACGGTACACGAAGAGCATGGACGCTCTGCCGAGAAACAGAGAGCCGTTTACGGAATTTGAACGGGAGAAAGCCGATTACTCCAAGCATGACGAACTCATGGCAAAACTCCGTCTTACGAAAGGCGAGAAAGAGACCATCGAGTGTTATGCGGCAGGGATAAGTTTTACGGAGCAAGCGAAGCTGCTGTCCGTGAACCTGTCCACGATATGGCGCAGAAGAAAGAGCGCGCAGACAAAATATCTTGCCATAGCCGGCATCTTATGACAGACACACATTATTAACTTTCACAAGGCAGTTTTGAACGGCTGCCTTATTTTTTTGTGTTTTCGGGGGTGGACTTTTGCATTTCCCGTGGCTTTTAAGTGAAGGGATCTTTGCCGCGAGCTTTACAAACGCTTTTTTCGTTCCCTCAAAAAAACACGAAGAAAATTTTCTAACAGGAAAATAGGCTTCCTATTTGGCGGTCAGACTCAAAGCAAAATTTCTCCGGAAAATTTTTCAAAGCCGCAAAAAGGCTTGCGACATTGAAGGATATAACGAAGAAAAACAAAAAGGAGGTAATGCCTATTGAAGGATGAAAGCATCACGGTGGTGACAGTGGGAAAGCCGGACATCTCGGCGATGAGCAGCGGTGAAAAAGACACATTCTTTGCCGCGTTGCTCGCAAGGATGCGCACGCTTTCCGAAGAGCAAGGGACGGAACTCTCCGTCCGAAGGGGGTAGCTATGCCGTACAGGAACGCAAAAGTTTACAACGACGGAAGCCACTTTATAGCGATCCCACAAACATCATCTCCGCACAGGCGGAAGAAAAGCCCGGAAAGGACAGTCTGCACGGGCAAGGAATTGCAGACACGCACGGACAAGACCGAGAAAGAAACGGCAAGGGAGGCTCTCACTCCCAAGGAGCGTTTTGAGAGAATTTACAAAGAAAACGACGGCAAAGGAAAAGCCGAGAAGATAGATATCCTGACCAAAGAATTTGAAAAGGACTTCGGCACGGAAGCGGAAGCATTCGTCCGCGAGAATATGGAACGGATCACGAGGAACAAGATCGTCCGCAAGACAAGGCTGGCGCGGAAAATCAACCTGAACCCGTGGAACTATTTCTGCACTTTCACCTACTCGGATGCAAAGCATACGGAGGAAAGTTTCAGAAAGGGGCTTGGTGAGGTTTTGAAGCGCATGGTGCACCGCAAAGGATGGCGGTATATCGGCGTGTGGGAACGCGGCGGAGAAAGGAACAGATTGCATTTCCACGGCATCTTTTTCATCCCGGAAAACGGTATGCCCGGCACACTGGTAGAAAGGACGGATTACAGCTTTACCGAACACAAACGGCAGATGATAATGCAGAATACATACTTTAACGATAAGTTCGGGCGAAACGATTTCAACAAACTGGACGCAAAACGGGAGGCAACGGACGCGGCGAGGTATCTTATGAAGTATATAGAAAAGAGCGGCGAAAAGCTCGTCTACTCGCGGAACATCCCGACCTATTTCAAGTCCGACATCATGGAAGAAGACGTCCTTTGCAGGATAGGACAGGAGGACAAAAAGCTGTTGCTATCGGACGATTTCGGCTGTTGGGAAGACGGTTGCCTAATGGGCAAAGTAAGCCCCGAGGTCATAGAGAAAATGCCGAAATGCAACTGAACTTCGTCTTTCTCACGGAGAGCGTAAACGGAAAAGGGGTTGCCGTCAAGGGTGAAGTGCACCGCTTCGCGTCCCTTGACGGCAAACATGAGGACACCAAACAAAACTACTCCCACCCCATTTCCCGTTTGTCCCGCTTCCGTCGAAAGACAGAAAAACATATCAGGAGGTAGATCAAATTGAAAAGTGCGATAATCTATGCACGATACAGCAGTGCAAGTCAGACGGAACAGTCCATAGAAGGACAGCTTCATGTCTGCACACAATATGCCAAAGCGAACGATCTCATCGTGGTGGACACATACATAGACCGTGCTACCACCGGCACAAATGACAACAGAGCGGCATTTCAACAGATGCTGAAAGACAGCGAGAATGCCGCATGGGAAGTCGTGCTCGTCTACGCAATAGACCGCTTCGGCAGAAATTCGGTCGAGGTCGCGCTCAACAAACAGCGGCTGAAAACCAACGGCAAAGTGCTCATATCCGCCACCCAACGCACATCCGATAATCTGGACGGCACCAAGAACTTGGACGGCATCCTGCTCGAAAACGTCTATATCGGCATAGCGGAATACTATTCGGCGGAACTTTCTCAAAAGATACTCCGCGGACTCAGAGAAAGCAGGAGAAAAGGACAGTTCTGCGGAGGCAAGATACCTTACGGGTACTATGTCACAGACAAGAAAGTGCAGGTGGACGAAGAAAAGGCGGAAGTTGTGCGGTTCATCTTCCGGCAATATGCCGCAGGCGTCTATGTGCCGAAGATCATCTGCAAACTCAACGAAAAGGGGCTGCTCCACAACGGGAAGCCATTCCTGCCCAACGCGATATACGGGATATTGCGCAACGAGCGGTATTTGGGGATAATGAGAATAAGGGACGAAGTCTATGACAACATCTACCCTCAGATCGTTGATGCGGATCTTTATGAAAAGGTAAAACGGAAACTTATCAAAAACAAGATAGGCTCGAGGAGCGTAAAGGAAGTGTATCTGCTGCGCAACAAGGTAAAATGCGGCTATTGCGGCAACATCATAAGCGCGGAGTGCGGTACGGCACGGAACGGCGAAACGATAAGATACTACAAATGCCTCGGAAGAAAGAAACATCACAACGGATGCGACAAACACCCCGTGCGGAAAGAAGCTCTCGAAGAACTCGTCCTTGACAGCGTCATTGAGGCGATGCAAGACGAAAAGACGATGAATGCGCTGATCAAAGGTCTAATGCAGATGCAGGACGCAAACAACAAGGAAAAGACGACGCTGAAATTGTTGTTGAAGGAAAAGAAACAGACGCAGACGGCTTTGGACAACATCGTGAAGGCGATAGAGAGAGGCATCATGTCCGACTCGACTAACAGGCGTCTCAACGAACTTGAACAACAAGCAAGAGAGCTTGACGAAAAGATAGCCGTTGAACGGAACAAAGTCGCGTTCCTGCTCACGGAGGACGATATGCGGCGATATTACCTGACCGCCATACGGCAGGAACCGCAACTACTTATAAGCACCCTCGTGAAGGAGATACTCCTCTACGATGACAAAATGGTGATCACCTACAACACACCGCTCCACGAAGGCTCCGACGACGATCGGGGCTTTTCTTTTTACGAAAAAACTCTCTTTCTCCCCTGCACCGTACCTCAAAGCGGCGAGACTACCCTCCTCCCGATCCAAACCGTGATGCGCGTCTGAACCGTAAAATCCTATATCTGCCCACGCTCTTTGCGGACAAAAGAAAAAGCAAACAAAATCTGGTTCGATTTTGTTTGCTTATGGTGGGGACAACAGGACTCGAACCTGTGACCTCTTGTATGTGAAACAAGCGCTCTAACCGACTGGGCTATGCCCCCGTACGAGGGGAGAAACTCCCCTGTGTGTTTAGTTCTTGTAAGCTCTCTTGCGAGCGGCTTCCGCCTTCTTCTTGCGTTTGACGCTGGGCTTCTCGTAGGCTTCTCTCTTGCGGAGGTCACCGATGATGCCGTCGCGCGCGCACTTTCTCTTGAAGCGGCGGATCGCATTGTCCAAACTTTCGTTTTCACCGACTCTGACAGTTGACATCTTCTTCACCTCCTTTTTGTGCAAGTGATAATAATTATACACGGCGGCGCGGATTTGTCAACAAAATAGCACCGCTTGCGGGCAGGCAAATTAAAAATTTCGCTCAAGCCATTTTATCCGCGAGCTGACCGCCGCCCAGAATGTGTATATGCAGGTGCTCGACGGACTGGCACGCGTCCTTGCCCTTGTTGGAAACAAGGCGGAAACCGCCCGAAAGCCCCAGCTCGTCCGTCATTGAGGAGAGCTTCTTCAGGCAGCGCGCGAGCGTCGCGGCCTGAGCGTCGGACATCTCGATAATGTTGGCGTAATGCTCTTTCGGGAGCAGCAGCAGATGTATCGGCGCCTGCGGCGCGATGTCCTTGACGATGACCATATCCTCGTCCTCGTAAAGTTTCACCGAAGGGATATCCCCCGCTATGATCTTGCAAAACACGCAATCGTTCATGATTTCTCCTTTTGCGCGGGCGCACGCCCGACGATTCGGTTGGATTATTTTCTCCGATTATACCACTGCCCCGCGCGGCACGCAAGCGAGGGCGTATCATTCCGTTAGGCTATACGGCGATCTCGTTATAACGCGGCGGAGCGTCTCTTTTGTAGCGCGCGGATCGTAAGCCGTTATAGATGTAAGCGCTATGCCTTGTCAGGCTCTCGCTATATTGCCGAAGAGCACCGCAGGCGCGCTCCGTCACACCCTGACGCCGTCGCCGAAGAGAGCCGTGGGCACCACATCGGCGATCGCGTTGCGCTCGCCCTGCATGGAATAAACCTTGACGTAGTTAGGCGCATGTCCGCACCAAAGTCCGTCCTCTTTTGTTTCAAACAGCACTTCAACGCTCTTTCCGAGCTGTTTAAGTCGGTATTCGGTCGAAAGCTCATGCTTCAGCGCCGTCATGGCGCGTTGGCGTTCGGCGACTGCGGCGGAGGGAAGCACGGGGAGTTTGCCCGCCACCGTCCCCTTGCGCGAGGAATACGGAAAGACGTGCATATCCGCGAATCCCACCTTTTTGCAAAAAGAGAGAGAGTTGCCGAAAGCCTCGTCACTCTCCGTCGGATAGCCCACTATAATGTCCGTCGTGACCGCGGCCTCGGGAAAATATTGTCTGATGAGTGCCACCTTATCGTAATACTCTTCGGCGGTGTAGCGTCTGTTCATGTTGCGGAGCACGGCGTCGTCGCCGCTTTGCAGCGACAAATGGAAATGGGGACAGAATCTCTTCATGCCTTTCGCCGCTTCGAGAAATCTCTCGTCTATCACCCCGACTTCGAGGGAGCCTAACCGGACGCGGATATCGCAGCTTTGCAGCGCGGTGAGAAGGTCCGCAAGCGAGGTGCCTATATCCTTGCCGTATGCGGAAAGGTTGATGCCCGTGAGCACGACTTCGCGGCTGGCGGTTTCGGCAGTCTCGATCTCGCGCAGAATGCCGCTCATGCTCCGCGACCTGCTCCGCCCTCTGAGATAAGGCACGATGCAATAGGAACAGAAGTTGTTGCAGCCGTCCTGTATCTTGACGTAATGCCGCGTGCGCATGGTGAGCGTACCGCGGAACTCCTCGTACTTTTCCGCAGTATCGAAATCGGAAGTGACGATCTTGTCGAAAAAGCCGTCGTCGCTGCCTCCGTACCTCTTGACAAGCTCCTCCGCGAGGGCGAGCTTTCCCTTCGTGCCGGAGATGAACTTCACTCCGTCGCGGGCGAACTGGCTGAAATTGTTCTGCGAAGCGCAGCCGCAGACGTAGATCTCCGCATCGGGATTTATCCTGAGAATGCGCGTGACCGCCTGACGGGATTTGCGCTCCGCCTCTGCGGTGACGGCGCAGGTGTTGATCACGTAAACGTCCGCGCGATCCTGCGCGTCGCAAACGCGCAGTCCGCCGTAGTCGAGCACGGCGCGCATCGCGTCCGCGTCGTACTGATTGACTTTGCAGCCGAGAGTAAGGAATGCGACGGAAGGTCTTTCAGTCATAATCAAGCTCCCCCGCGGCGTCAAGCACGAGCGCCGCACCGACAATGCCCGCAGTCTCCGCGCGCAAAATCCTTCTGCCGAGAGTGATCGCTTTTGCGCCGCAGGCGACCGCTCTTTCGGCCTCGTCGGGACGGAAACCGCCCTCGCTGCCCACGACGAGAGCGAGTGAGGTACCGCGTACTTCGGTATTCTTCAGCGAATGCAGCCTGTCGCCTTCATAGGCAAACAATACCGTATCGAATTTGCCGAACTCTGCCGTCACTTCGTCGAAAGTCACAGGCTCTTCCACGCGGCTGAGCCACACCGAACCGCACTGTTTCGCCGCCTCGAGGGCGATCTTGTTGGCGCGCTCAGCGTTGAACTTCTTCTCCGCGGTGTATGCGGACACGAAAGGAACGATCTTGTCCACTCCGAGCTCCACCGCTTTCTGGACAACAAAATCGAGTTTGGAGTTTTTAAGCAGCCCCGTAAACAGCGTAAGGGACACCTTTTTCCTGTCGGCGTCGCGCACCTCGTCCTGCGATAGCAAGGCGTAACCGCTGCCGATTTCCTTCACCGTACACAGCCTTTCCTTTCCGTCGTCGGCGCACACGACCGCCTTGTATCCCGGCTTCATGCGCAGGACGCGCGTCATATGTACGAACTCGCCGCCGGTCACGGTGACCGTATCGCCGCGCACGTCCTCCGGAGTCACGAAAAAACGCCTGAGTTCCATATCACTTCACCAAACGGAGCGCGCACCAGTCGCCGTCCGCCCTCTCTTCCGCGACGGTGAATCCCTCCGCCGCAAACGTGTCCTTCACCTCGTCGAGCCGCTCCGAGATGATGCCGGAAGCTACTATCTCTCCGCCCTCGTTGAGATGCTTGCCGACGGACGGCGCAAGCCGTTCCAGGATGTCGGCGGTGAGATTTGCAAAAACGAGATCCGCCTTTTCGTCGCCCTCGATGAGATCCGCCTTCTCTATCCTGCATTCGGCTCCGTTGAGCGCGGCGTTGGCGCGCGCCGCGTCCACCGCCTGAGCGTCGATGTCGCACATGTACACGGACTTCGCGCCGGTGACCGCCGCGGCTATACCCAGTATGCCGCTGCCGCAGCCCACGTCTATGACGCTCCTGCCCGCCGCATTCATCATATCCAGACACATTCGCGTTGTCGCGTGCTCCCCCGTGCCGAACGCCATGCCGGGATCAAGCTTCATCACCTTTTCGCCTTCCGCCGGCGCATATTTTATCCATGTCGGCACGACTGTCACCGCGGAAGTGACGATCGGCTTGTAATACTTCTTCCACTCGTTAGCCCAGTCCTCCTCGTCGATAAGGCGGCAGGATATCTCGCCGTATCTCACGCCGTTGCGTTTCATTGCGGCAAGGTTTGCTTCCAGAGCGGACAAAAATTCCGCGTCCGTCTCCGCGACCGTCGCCGACACCTTGACTTCGCTGCCTCCGCGCAGCACGGACTCGTCGGCATAGTCCCATATGACGTCGCTCTTCAGCAGATCGGCAAAGTCGCTGCGATCGAGGATGTCCACACCCTCCGCGCCCGCGTCGAACATGGCGCTCGCGACGAGATCCGCATTTTCGTGATCGGTGATTACAGTGATGAGTTTATATTTCATTTCACAAAAAACACGGTTCATCGGTGCATTTCAACCGATAAACCGCCGTTTCATAATTTTTCTCTGTACTCTTTCCTCTTCGGGAACTGTTTGGTCTCAAACGCTGCGTCCAGCCTGCGCAGCAGATCTTTCTGCTCGCGCGAGAGGCTCTTGGGCACCTCGACGACTATCTTGACATAGAGGTCGCCGCTGTCTGCGCCGCGCAGCTTCTTCACGCCGCAGTTCTTGAGCTTGAACACAGTGCCGGACTGCGTCCCCTCCGGGACTTTCAGTTCCTGCGCGCCTTTCAGCGTGGGCACGGAGAGCGTGCAGCCGAGCGCCGCTTCGGATATGGTGACGGGTATCTCCAACTGGAGATCGCTTCCGACGCGTCTGAACAGTTTGTGCGGCTTTACCGCTATCTCCACGACCAGCGAGCCGCGCTCGCCACCGTTTCTGCCTCCGTTGCCTTCGCCCGCGTATGTGATGGTCTGCCCGTTGTCTATACCGGCCGGCACGTTGACGGTGATCTCGCGCACGCGTTCCACTCTGCCCTTGCCGCCGCAGCTTTTGCACGTTTCGGTGATTATCTTACCCGTCCCACGGCACGCGGGGCACACTCCGGTGCTGCTGAACTGCCCGAAAGGCGTGCGCTGCACCTGCGTGACGCGTCCCGTACCGCCGCACGAGGTGCAGGTCTTGAACGCCTTGCCGTCCTTCGCGCCCGTACCGCCGCAAGCCGTACAGTTCTCGACGCGTTTGACGCTGATCTTCTTCTGAACGCCGAACGCCGCTTCCTCGAAAGCGAGCGTCAGCCCGACGCGGATGTCCGAGCCTCGTTGAGGGGCGTTCGCGCGCGACTGCTGCGAGGAGCGTCCGCTTCCGCCGAAACCGCTGAATATGGAAGAAAATATGTCGTCCATATCGAAGCTGAACCCCTGTCCGCCGTGCGCGCCGCCGAATCCGCCGAAACCTCCGAAGCCGCTGCCGAATCCGCCCGCGCCGCCGCCCGCGGGACCGTTCTCGGAGCCGTAAGCGTCGTATGCGGCCCTCTTCTGCGGATCGGAAAGCACGTCGTAGGCGTGGTTGATCTCCTTAAACTTCGCCTCGGCGTCCTTCTTTTCCGCCTCGCTCGCGCCGGCGTACATGTCGGGGTGGTATTTCTTGGCGAGTTTGCGGTATGCCGATTTCAGCTCGTCCGCGCCCGCCTTCTTATCCACTCCCAATATCTCGTAATAATCTTTTTCTGCCATATATTCCCTTCCGCAACCATGCGGTCAGTACGTTCCCTTGCCGTACGCGGCGGACTTCCGCCCTGCCGCGCCGAAACGCGACACCGTGTATCGCGTTCCGTTGCGTTGCCGCGCGCAGCTCTGTCGTACGCTGCCGCGGCCGAAAACTCCGACGCAGGGCGCAAGATGCGCCCTGCCGTCGTCTGTTGTCGGTCAGTCTTCCCAGCCTCCTTCGGGAGGAGTCATGTTGTCGCCGTCGTTCACGACGCCGTCGCCTGCCGTGCCGCCCTGCGCCGCGCCGGGATCGAACCCCGCCTGCTTCGCCGCTTCCGCAGCGGCTTCGGGATTCTCCTGATAGAACTTGGTGAAGATGGGATCTGTCACCTTGCTGAGTTTCGCAACGATGTTCTTGACCTCCTCGTCGCTCTCCGCCTTTTCGAGCGCCTCGCGCGCTTCCTTGACGGCGTCGTTAAGCGAGGTCTTGTCGCCGTCGGCGATCTTGTCGGAGTTGTCGCTCTCGAACTTCTCGATGACGAAGATGAACTGCTCCGCGTTGTTCTTCGCTTCGACGAGATTCTTCCTCTTCTCGTCCTCTTCGGCGTATTTCTCGGCGTCCTTGATCGCCGCTTCGATGTCGCTCTCGGAGAGGTTGGAGGATGCGGTGATGGTGATGGACTGCGACTTGTTGGTGCCCTTGTCCACCGCCTTGACGGACACTATGCCGTTGGCGTCGATGTCGAAGGTGACTTCGATCTGCGGCACTCCGCGCGGTGCGGGAGCGATGCCGGTAAGCTCGAATCTGCCCAGCGTCTTGTTGTCGCGTGCGAATTTCCTCTCACCCTGCAGCACATGGATGTCGACAGAGGTCTGGTGGTCCGCCGCGGTGGAGAAGATCTGCGATTTGCTGGTGGGGATGGTCGTATTGCGGTCGATGAGCTTGGTGAACACGCCGCCCAGCGTTTCGATGCCGAGGGACAGCGGAGTCACGTCGAGGAGCAGCATGTCCTTGACTTCGCCCGCGAGCACGCCCGCCTGTATCGCCGCGCCGATGGCGACGCATTCATCGGGGTTGATGCCCTTGTAAGGATCCTTGCCGATGAACTTCTTGACCGCCTCGTACACCGCGGGAATACGCGTGGAGCCGCCCACCATGATCACCTTGGCGATGTCGTTGACGGAAAGTCCCGCGTCCTTCAGCGCCTGCTTGGTGGGAGTCATCGTCTTTTCGACGAGATCCTCGGTGAGGGAGTCGAATTTCGCTCTCGTAAGATCCATGTCGAGATGCTTCGGGGTGCCGTTCGCCATGGTGATGAAAGGCAGGGATATCTTTGCCTTGGTCACGCCGGAGAGGTCGATCTTCGCCTTTTCCGCCGCTTCCTTGATGCGCTGCATCGCCATCTTGTCGGCGGAGAGGTCAACTCCCTCTTTCGCCTTGAACTCGGACACGATCCAGTCCATTACGCGCTTGTCGAAGTCATCGCCGCCCAGACGGTTGTTGCCGGAGGTGGCAAGCACTTCGAACACGCCGTCGCCCAGCTCCAGCACGCTGACGTCGAACGTACCGCCGCCGAGGTCGAAGATGAGCACTTTCTGCTGCTTGTTCTCGTCCTTGTCGATGCCGTACGCGAGCGCCGCCGCGGTGGGCTCGTTGATGATACGCTTGACTTCGAGTCCCGCGATCTTGCCCGCGTCCTTTGTCGCCTGACGCTGCGAGTCGGTGAAGTACGCGGGGACGGTGATGACCGCCTCGGTGATCTTCTCGCCGAGATACTTCTCCGCGTCGTTCTTGAGCTTGGTGAGGATCATTGCGGAGATCTCCTGCGGAGTGTACTCTTTGCCTTCGATCTTCACTCTGTGTTCGCTGCCCATTTCCCTCTTGATGGAAATGACCGTGTGATCGGGGTTGGCGACCGCCTGACGCTTTGCGATCTCGCCCACGAGTCTTTCGCCGTCCTTGGTGAAAGCCACGACGGACGGAGTCGTGCGCATACCTTCCGCGTTAGGAATGACGACGGGTTCGCCGCCCTCCATGACCGCCATACAGCTGTTGGTTGTTCCGAGGTCTATGCCTATGATTTTTCCCATAATCGGTTCTCCTTTCAAAACTTTATTTTCACCCGGCTTGCGCACGGGGAATTTTCTTTCATGTTGTCCGCGTCGTCCGCGGAGCGTTTCCGCCTGATCTGCAACTTGTCAAAACAAGCGGTTTATCTGCGCGTTTCCGCGCTGTCAGCACCCGACTTTGACGCTTGCCGGGCGAAGGACTTTGCCGTTCAGGGTGTAGCCTTTTGCCAGCACATCCACGACTTTGCCCTCTTTTCCTTCCGCCTTTTCGCGCTCGACGGCGGACATGTACGCCGCGTCGAAATCCTTGTCGGCGGCGTCGATCTCCTTGAGCCCGAACGACTCCAGCGCGTCCAGGATCTGCCTTTCCATCATGTTGAAACCGGTCAGCGCGGATTCGTCCGAAATGTACTTGCGCGCAAGGTCGCAGTTGTCAAGCACGGTCAGCATCTTTTCGATCACCATGGACTTTCCGAGAGCCTTCATCTCTTCGGCAAGCGACGCGTTGCGCTTGCGGTAGTTGTCGAAGTCCGCCTGAAGGCGCATTGCGATGTTCTTTGCCGACATCGTCTCCGCGACGCATTTGCCCACGCGCTCCTCAAGGGCCTCGATGTACTTCTCGTCGCCCAGCGCCTCGCGGTCCAGCACATCGTCACCGGACTGCGCCTGCTCCGCCGCGCTCTCTTCCGCCGTTACGCTCTCTTCCGCCGCGGCGTCCTCCGCCGCCTGCGCCGAGAGCTTATCCTTGTCTTTGCTCTTTTCTTTCATATCACTCATCGTCCTTATCGTTGTCAAGCACCGTTCCCAGCGCTTTCTTCATATATTCCAGCACGCCGATGACCTTTTTGTAGTCCATGCGTTCGGGACCTATGACGCCGGCCCTGCCCACCACTTCGTCGCCGACTTTGTATGCCGCCGTGATGATGGCGCATTTGTCAACGCCGCTGTCCTCCTTGCCTATCCTCACCGAAAACTCTATGCTGTCCTCGGTGTCAGCGAGCAGCTCGGACACGCTGTCATGGTCGGAGATGACGGCAAGGAAGTTCTTCGCGTCCTCGACGTTGTTGTATTCGGGATAATCCAGCATTTTAAGCGCGCCTTCCACTACGACGTCGTCGCCGTGCTCCGCCATGTACGTCTGTATGATCGCAAGCACCGCGTCGAATATATCCCTGAAACCGTCTGTTTCGGCATTGAGTTCGCTGTCGAGATCCATGCCCTCCAACTCGCCTATTGTCCTGCCGGCGAACACGTTGTTGAGCATGCGTGTGGCAGATTCCATATATTCATGCCGCACCTCTCCCTCGAAGTCTATGGTCTTGTCCGCAATGATACCCTCGCTCGTCACGATGAGCACCAACACCCTCGCCCCTTTGAGAGGCACGAGTTTGATTTCCTCGATCACCACGCTTGCGCCGCGGCTGCTCACCACGAAGGAAGTGTAATTCGTCACGTCGCTGATGATCTCCGCCGCACGCTTTGATATGTCGCGCACTTCGGACAGCTTGTCCGCGAACTTGCTTCTGATGAACGCTGTTTCCTCATCGGTGAGCGCCCTTGCGCCCATATGCTCTATGTCGCCGACATAAAGCTGATAGGCGGGTTTCAGAGGCACGCGGCCTGCGGACGTGTGAGGCTGATCAACATATCCGAGTGCTTCGAGGGCGCTGAGTTCCGCCCTGATGGTCGCCGAACTGACTTCGGGTATATATCCCTTCTGGATATCCGCGCTCGATACGGGCTGCCCCGTGGCGATGTACACGTCCACCAGCGCATGGAGTATCTTCTTTTTTCTTTCGCTCAGTTCCTTGCCCATAACCGCCTCTGTATTCCCGGAGTGCTAGCACTCAATCACTCCGACTGCTAACAGTATATTTTTTTGTCTGCCAGATGTCAATAGTTTACGACAAGTTTTCGAAAAATTTCTTAAAAAAAACGCGTGCAGGCGCACGCGGCGCAGGCATGCGCGGCAATAAATAGAGACGCGCACTGGCGCAAGGCTTTTCCGACGCTGCGCAGACGCGTGCGCGTTATGAGCGGCATTTTATTCGGAGCGTTCGGGACGCGCATAAACTATAAAGCCGCACCGTGACGGATGATCGACGAAATACTTACCGCGCGAAAACACGATACGTGCCGCGACCAGTATGTCCGCCCCCGCCATCAGGACGTTTGCCGCGCCTGCCGCGCACAGCATCCAGAGCCCCGTAAGGCATGCGGCAACGGAAAAGCCGCCGCCTAAAAACACGAAAGGTGCGATTATGCCAATGAGATAACGCGCTTTTCCCATAGGTTTGAGCGCTGCACAGTACGGCGTGAAAGTGCGTCGGTCGAAGCCCAGTCTGACTGCGCCGCCGCTGCCCGCCGCCCAGAACAACGCGTGCAGACATTCGTGCACGACCAATGACGCTGCCGCTGCCGCGGCGAACACGGCGATATCGGCGGCAGGCGACACTGCCGTACGCACAGGTGCTCCGCCGAACACGAACGCCGCGATGACTGCCGCGATGAACGGCAGCGCGGCAAGAGTGCCGTAAACATTCGCCGCAAGCATACCCGTGCTGCGGTCGTGCGGCACGAAGCCCTGCGCTTCGAGTGCGGCGCACTGCTCTGCGAAGATCTCCACGCGTTCTTTTGCGCCGCGCGCTTTATCTCTTTCTTCCATCGTTTCTCCGTCCGCGCCGTTGTTCCGTTTCGCGGCGCATGCGCCGCAGACCGCATGCGCGGTTTTTGACTTCGTTCTCAACTATACCATAAACTTCCCTCTGCAGCAAATGCGTTTCCGCACGCTTCGTCTTCATGACGCAAAAGCGGATGCCTCTGCAGAAGCGTAATTTGCCTTCCGCCGCACACGTCTGCGGAAAAAACGAGAACATACTTCAAATCTGTTGCAATTTCTCCGGGGGTTTGATATAATCCGAAAGCACGGTAAGCTGGTGTGGCTCAGCAGGCAGAGCGATTCACTCGTAATGAATAGGTCGGCGGTTCGAATCCGCCCACCAGCTCCACAAAACCCGCTCGGTAAACGAGCGGGTTTCTTGTTCTCTGTGGACGGATTCTTACCTTTCGCTGACGCGTCAATGCGGAAAAACCGCACTCTCAGCCTTTCAGCACGTCGTAACACATGTCGGGATCGTCGGACATTATGCAGTCCGCGCCGATGGATTGCAGATACTCCACGTCGTCGGACTCGTTGATGGTCCAGAACTGCACCGCAATGTTGTACTTGTGCGCGTACTCGATGAGCCCTTTCGTACCGAGGAAACTTATCGTCTTGCTGTACGGGATCTGCAGCGCGCAGTATCCCACGCCGCGTTTGTCCAGGTCGGCATTAGTGAGGTAGGCAAACCAGAAGTCCAGCACTTCGCATATGGACGAGGAACGGAGCATATCGGGATAGTTCTCGTCGACATAATCCGTGACGTTCTGGTTGAACGTACCGAACACCACGTCGCCGAGCAGCCCTCTCTCGCGCAGCGTCGCGTACAGTTTATCCGCCGCGCGCTCGCCCAGCTTGCCGCTGTTCTTTATCTCTATGATGTAACGGAACTTGCCGTACTCCTCCGGCGCCGCCGCCTGTGCCTCGTCGTCCGCCATATAGTTCAGGACTTCTTCCAGCGTACACACGCGCAACCCTAATGCCGTGACTTCGTCCGCGGACAGATCCCGGAAAGGATATTCGCCGTCGCGCTCGAAATCGTAGCCCATATTAAGGCGGCGAAGTTCGGCAAGGGTGTAGTCCTCCGGACGCGCGTCGCTCACTCCGAACACCTGCTCGGAGTCCGAAGTGCGGTCGAGAGTGTGGTCGTGCAGCAGGATGAGTTCGCCGTCCTTCGTTATGTGCAGATCGAACTCCCAGATGTCCACCGTATAACCGCCCGCGGTCGCTTCCTCTATGCCGAGCTCGAAGGCGTTCATCGTGTTTTCAGGTGCGAGAATGCTCCCTGCGCGATGCGCGGACACCATTGCCGTATCGGCGGCGATATACGGATTCGCACCGCCGGCAAAATAGTTCTTCTCAACATTGCAGTCGGCTATGCCTATCACGCAACAGCTCACCCCGAATATCAGGATGAACAGTCCCAGCATCACACCGAACAGCACTTTATACTTCTTGATCATCTCTGTAAACGCTTTTTTCGTTCATTTGCGCGCCGCACGCCTTTTACATGCGCCCGTTCATTCAGCGGCGGATTCTTCCGCTTCGGAGAGTTCGGGCACACAGTTCTTGCCGAAACATCTGAAATGACGGAAACGGAATATTATCGCCTCTCTTGCAAACGCCATGGAGAGGAAAGCTATCGTCCCTCCGAACAGCACGTCCGAGAAGAAGTGCGCCCCCACGACTATGCGGCTCACGGCGACTATGCCGGTGAACACGACGGGGAATATCCAGCACAGCGCGCGCACGCCCTTGTTCTTGGTGCCGAGCACGTCGGGAAGCATTATAAGCGCATAGGTCATGCCCGCGGCGCATGTGTGCCCGGACGGGAAGGACTTGAACGCGTCGGTCACGCCGTACGCGCTCTCGAACATCGAGGAAAGATTCTCCGGCTGGCCGCCGCGGGACTCGTACCAATTCTGGAAATTGGCAAAGCCGCCTATGCTCTGCCCGACATCGCTGTTCATGGCGCGGTAACGCATTCTGCCCACGGGATCTTTTATGATCATTACCAGCACGTTGGCTATCACCGCCATGATAACGAAGGCTATCACGAACTTCATGAGTTTACGCAGCGTTTCGTCTTTGATCTTGTAAAACGCCGCCACGGAAAGCGCGGAGGTCATCAGCGCGCACAGCACGGCGATAAGCGTCATCGAGTCGTCGAGATATGTGTGCTCCGCGTGCGCGTGTTCCGCTATATATCCGAACATATCGTTGAAAAAGAACCAGTACGCCAGCACCGATCCGGCAAGAAGCACTGCGCATATCACCTCGCGCACGGGACGCAGTTTCAGCGTGCGCCATATATACAGCATGAGCAGCACGACGCACACGCCCGCCATGATGTAGATCGGCGAAGATCCGAATATCTCGAACCCGACGCCGAATACGTCGTGCGAGAGATACTCGCCGTCCGCAAGCGCGTTTTCCGTGAGGATGTCGCTGACTTCAAGGTCTGTGAAAGACGCGGCGACAAGCAACGCGGCAAATACCGCCACGAAGAGCACGACCGCGACTATCACCCTGCTGCGCTCGGAAAGTCCGGAAAAAATCATAATTGTCCCTCTTTTGATTTATGTGTTTTTAATATGATAGCACAGATCGGCGCACAGTTCAACATCGGATTGTGATGTATGGGAGCAAAATCCCTGTCCGCGTTTCGGAATTTGTTTGAAAAATAGCCGTCAACCGCTTGCGTGCACGTTTATTTTATGATATTATCACAAAGCAAACACGGTACGCCCTCATGGTCAAGCGGTTAAGACGTCGCCCTCTCACGGCGGAATCTGGGGTTCGATTCCCCATGAGGGTACCAAAGCCTTCGGTCATCCGAAGGCTTTTTTATTTCCCACCGGACATTACCCCACCGAAAATACTTTCGGCGGGGGCCCCGAATATTACCCCACAAAAACATGCGTTTTGCAGGGACCCCGGAATGATACCCCACCGAATTTCTTGCAGAAATTCTGCGGGGACCCCGGACATTACCCCACAAAACATGCGTTTTGCGGGGACCCCGAATACCTATACGGTATTGTCAAGGCGCCTGACAAAGTTACGGCGGAAACACACAAAAAAACGCACTTCGCCGACGTACTGAAAGCGCTCTCCGGAGCGAGAATATTTTCGCAAAGACAAGGAAGACAGCGAAGACTAACCCCACCGAAAATGCTTTCGGCGAGGGCCCCGAATATTACCCCACAAAACATGCGTTTTGCGGGGACCCCGAATACCTATACGGTATTGTCAAGGCGCCTGACAAAGTTACGGCGGAAACACACAAAAAAACGCACTTCGCCGACGTACTGAAAGCGCTCTCCGGAGCGAGAATATTTTCGCAAAGACAAGAAAATGGTGGCAGAACTCCCGCACTTCGCCGACGTGCTGAAAGTGCTCTCCCGAGCGAGAATGTTTTCGTAAAGACAAGGAAGACGGCGCAGGCAATACCTGTATGGTATTGTCAAGCCGTTTGACGCTGTATTTGCGGAAAGAGTCCGCTCGGGAGAGTGCTTGAAGTGCGGAGGCGAAGTGCAAAAAAAAGGAGAAATTCCCACGATGCCGTGTGGTGCCATTTTATAAACCTGCATGTGCAGGGTGGGTCAACAGCTGCCCCTTGCTTCTGCCTTCCCCTGAACGAGGGGGCCTGACATCCGCAAGGCGGACGCGCTATCCCGTATAAAACGTTGTGGTTCAAAAAGAGAGCACCATCACGAACATAGCAGGAATTTCTTCGTTGATAAGATTATACCATATTGTCCGCACTTATGCAATAGGCGGAACAAAATTTCAGATTAAGCGGATTTTCCCGCAATCTAACGCGGTGTTTTTACAGACAGATCTGCATTTTCACATCGTTTTCCCGCCGGAAGCGGCAGCCTCTAAACAACATTTCGCGCGAATTGTTTATTGAAAACGCGCGTACGCGAGAGTATTATTATTGTATAAACTTTAATTTTCATGATAAGGAGGAAACATGAAAAACAAGCTGGGACTTGCGACAGCCGTGCCTGCCGCGATCTTGATCTTTGTGCTTGTCCTGACTCTCGCTCTTACGCTGACGGGTGTAAGTGCTTCTGCGGACGGCGCGCTTACCGCCGCAGAGGAAACCTCGTCGCTTTCGTTCGGGCAAATGAGCGACATCCATTACTTCCCGGAGGAGCATTGCTACCCTTCGGACAGCGCGGATTACACGGACAGCGATTTTTACCATTCCACGACCGGTGACACCAAACTCGTCATAGAAAGCGGCGCTATCCTGAAAGCGCATGCGGAGGCTTTCATCGCCGACGCGGATGCCGGCATTGCGCCGCACTATCTCTTCGCAACGGGCGACCTGTCCAAAAACGGAGAGCGCGTCGCACTCATCGACGTCGCCAACACACTCCGATATCTGCAGAACGCCGTGCGCGCGATAGACGGTTACGAAGATTTCCAGATCTTTGTCGTTCAGGGCAACCACGACCTCTACAACGGATCCGGCAAGCTGTATCTGGCCTCCGACGGCAGCGAATATCAAGCCGAGGTCGTGACTTCCGCGCAGTTCGCCCTCATCTTTGCCGGGCTGGGTTATCCCGACGTCGCTTACAGCACTCTGCTCGACATCTATCCCGCGGAATACTGGTCGTCCGACTTTACTGCCGAATACGCCCCGGAGGGCACCGACGGTTATGTAGCTTCAACCACGTCCGCAGCCGTAAACATCACCTACTTCGACACGAACCTCGCCTCTATGGCGGAATACGGATTCAATTACGGCAACTACACCGCCCTCTTCGGCGGAGATCACATCAACGCGCTCAGTTACTATGTGGAGATAGGCGGTGACTTCGGGTTCTTCGTGCTTGACGGCACCGACCGTGAAATTACGGAGGACATCGTGCCCGTGCGTGTGAGCGAAAGCGAATACGCCGAAGTGCGCAGCACACTCGACTCCCTTTCGGGAATCTACAATGACGCGAACGGACTTACGGGTGATGACGCGGTGAATTTTGCGACGTTCTACCTCGAAAACGCGGACGGAAGCATATCTTCGACGCCGGCGACGGAAGCGCAGATCAATGTGGCGTTCGCGAGCAGAGAAGCCGTCTATGCCAACACGGGCTGGAACCACATCACGGGCGGCAGGCTCACGGAAGATCTGCTCGAATGGATGCGCGTCATAGCCGAAGCCGCCCCCTCGCGCACATACCTTGCCGCATACCACTTCAACATACTCCCCCACTTCGAACAGGAAGACGACATACTGAAAGACTTCGTGTTCTACAACTGGGAATACATTGCGAAGACTTTCCTCGAAATGGGCGTGAGATACGGGATTTCCGGCCATATGCACGCAAGCGACGTGGCATACTACACCGACGCCGCGGGCAGAACGTATTACGACATCGAAACGGGCTCCTCGGTCAGCTACGCTTCTCCCCGCCGTTATATGGAAGTCACGCGCTACGATCTCGCCGACGGCAAGACGGGGGAACGCTTCACTTCCTCCCTGCATGTGCTCGAATCCTTCGACGGAATGGCGGACGGCGACAGCTATAACGAATACATCGTCGATCACATCTACGGCGACCTCGTGGGACGCATAGTCGACCACTTCATCACCATGCGCACGATAGACGACCTCAATCTCGACGAGATCGTGCCGGCAACGTTAGGTTTGAACTCTTTTGTATCATACCTGATCGATACAATCGCCTACGAACTCTATCCCGACGGTTATCCGGGCTTCGCCGCGGACGAACAGCCCTCCGACCTCATGGATTACGTCAAACAGGGGGCGGCACAGGAGCTCATCGGCATGAAATTCGGTGCGGAAGGACAGGAACTCACGCTTGCGCAGATCTTCTCCTTCATTATGACGGCACACGCCGCAGGCGTCGAACCGACAACACACGAAGTCTTCGGCGAAAACGCGCCCGCAATCTCAGGCACCGCCTCCGAAAGGATAGATCCCACAGATCCCGTCTGGCGCGCGAGATATATCGCCGCTCTGCGCGATTTCGACGCGAAGTGCGACAGCGGACAGCTGGCGCGCGATCTGTTCGGGATACTGCTCGACGAACTGTACTACAACGAGGATTCCATCCTCAAGACGCTCCTGGAGTACGAATTTGATCTCACCAAATCAGGTCTCGATCAATTCGCGGTCATTCCTATATTAATCTCTTTCCTCAACAATCCGGCAGAGAATATCGAAACTGCTTTCGGTTTGCTTGAGAATTTCGGCATCACGCTCGACGATGAGATCAAAGCGGATATTACCGCCTCAATGCCTGAAGACGCAACATACAATATCACTGCCGAAAGATTTGTGCTCGGAGAAGTGTTGGACAATCTGTGGCCTGCGGTAAAAGGCATCGCGTCCGGGCTGCTCGGCATCGAACTCGCGGGCGACAGCCTTTACGAAGGCGTGGACGCACTGCTCGACTCTTATCTTACGGACAGCTTCTATGTGGGGCTCAGCGGCATAGCCGGCAACATAATCATCGCCTTTGCGACGGACGACGAACCCGATCTCGCAGACACGAGCGATCCTTCGGCGGAATTCGTCCTCGTACCCCACGAGGGTTACGCATCGGGGTACGAAGTGACGCTCTCCTATGTCGGCGGCGTATATGCAAGCGACGAGTACAATCCCGCCACGCAGGAAAACGGCAGACTGCCCTCCCATCTTACCGCCAATTTCCTTCCGTCCGATGAAACAGGAGGCAAATTCGCGGTGTCGTTCTATACGAGCGAAGAAATAGGCGCCGAAGTCACGCTGACGACTCCAGACGGGATCCCTTACACCGTGAGTATCACGGAAGCCGACCTCAATGCAAGCGAGGATACCGCGCATCGCACGGTGACCAAGAGCGTCGGCGACGTTAACGCTTCCGTCACTCTGACCGGCGGCACTTACGCGCAGTATATCCCGCTCATAGACCTCGGACTGCTCACCGTCTCCCACACCGAAACGGGCGCGGAAGACGCGGACGGCAATTTCACGGAATACGTGTGGGGGCAGCGCGACGACGCTCCGGCAAACAGCGTCATCTATAAAAACCGCTGGGTAGTCGTTTTCGAAAACCTCACTTTCGGCACCGAATACACCTACGCGGTGCGCGGCGTCTACCAAAACGGCGAAGTGTCCAAAGTGTTTGACCTCGGCAAGGCTCTCGGCACGGGCAATTTCACTTTCACATCCGCACCTTCCGAAACAACGACCGACTTCGACTTCATCGCGATCGCCGATATGCAGGGAATGATCGAATCCATGTACGGAGAGTCCGCGGACGCAATCGACGCGATAATGCAGAGCGCGGGCGGATACGACTTCGTGCTGAATGCGGGCGATATGGCGGACAACGGCGACAATTTCAATCAATGGGGCTGGGCGCTCAACGAAAACGCGGAGTTCTTCGGCAACACTTCCACCATCTCGACGGCGGGCAACCACGAGGACGAAGGCGGCAAACTTTCCGACTTCCACTACTACGATCCTTTCCTGCCCGCACAGGACACGGACACGGGGCTTTACTTCTCGTTCGACTACGCCACCGCGCATATCATCGTGCTCAACACTAATGACGCAGACGCCAAAAACGGGCTTTCAGACGCTCAGTTTAAATGGTTAAAAGCCGATCTTGAGCAAAACAGCGACGCGAAATGGACGTTCGTGCTCATGCACAAGAGCCTGTATTCCGGCGGTTCGCACTCCTTTGACGGCGACGTGGAGGCGATGCGCGCACAGCTTGTGCCTGTGTTCTACAAATACGGCGTGGACATCGTCTTTGCCGGACACGACCACACCTATACCGTGACGAAATGCCTGGACGGCAACGGCGAGGCGACCGACAGGGCGTCCTACTCCGACGGCGCGATAACCCTTTCCGCGGACGGCGACGGCGTACTCTACGTCACGCTCGGCACGATTGGCACAAAATTCTACGACTATGTGTCCAACTCTGACATAGAGGGGCTGTTCGACGCCGAAAGAAGCGTGCTCTCTACGCTGACGTCGCAGACTTTCGGCAAAGTGTCCGTGACCGGAGACACGCTCACCTACACCGGCTACAGCGTATCCGGGGAGGGCACGATCGTCGCTGTCTTCAGCACCGCACCCGACGGTCCGGATATGCTGCTGGTCAAGATACTCGTGCCCATTGCGGCGGTCATCCTCGTCGCGGGCATAATCACCGCAATAGTGCTTGTGAAGAAAAACAAGGCTAAAAAGGCGGCTGCCGCCGCTGCGGAACCGTCCGCGGACGACGGTGTGAAGCCGGGCGGAAACGAGTAAAATCCGACATTCGCAAGGCGAATGCTTATTGACATCGGTAACCGTTTGTATGAAAATATAAATAAAGCGGACCGGAAATACAAGCCGCGCGCAAAGGCGCGGAATACAAAGCCAAGTCGAAACGAGCGGTCCGCCGCTCGTTTCGGTTTATACGGTCACGGAGGCAGTTCATGGGAAAAGGAATAGTAAAATACCGTTACGTCATCCTCGCGGTGTTCATCGCGCTTATAGTGGTTTCCGTCATATTCCTCCCCACGATGATAGAGCGTGTCAACTATGACCTTACCTCCTACCTTCCCGACGATTACGAAACAAGCAAAGGCTACGCCTTCCTTTCCGAAACGTTCAACATCCACGGCGACGTGGAAATCGGCGTGACCGCAACGCGCGGGGAGATTTCGAAAGCGGCGGAGGAAATTCTGAAACTCGACGGCGTGACCAACGCCATATGGGCGCAGTATATGGAAACGCTGCTCGAACTGGGCGTCTACTCCGCCGACGACGGCGAGTTTTTGGACATGTACAACATTTTCACCGACGCCCTGGACAAGGGAGCGGTGCAAAAGGACGCCGACGGCAACGCCGTCCTGGGCGAAAACGGCAACTTCGCCTACGTGGACGGAAAGGAGTGCAACTGGGCTCTGCTGGTGACTCTCCGCTACCCACCCTCTTCGCAGGAAGCGATACGCGTGTTCGGCGAGATAGAAAACGTGCTCAACGACATCGCCGGAGAAGGCAGTTACGCGATGAGCGGCATGACCGAACAGGCGAACGCCCTGTACGAAACGGTGTTCGACGAGCTGTGGATATATCTCGTCGCCGCCGGCATCGTAGTGCTCGTCATTCTGGCCTTCACCACCAACTCCCTCATGGAGCCGATCATACTCATCCTCACGCTCGGCGTTTCCATCATCATCAACCTCGGCACAAACGCGATATTCCCGTCCACGTCGATGATCACGTTCGCCGTTACCGCAATACTCCAGCTGGGGCTGAGCATGGACTACGCCATTTTCCTGCTGCACCAGTACCGCGACGAACTGCGCACCACATGCGATCCGAAACAGGCCCTTGCGGCGGCTATCCCGAAATCCGCCAAAGCCGTGGCGTCAAGCGCGCTCACGACCATAGTCGGTTTCCTTGCGCTGATGTGCATGCAGTTCGAGATAGGCACCGACCTGGGGCTCTCGCTCGCTAAGGGCATAATATGCTCTCTCGTCACCGTGCTGCTGCTGCAGCCCTGCCTTATGCTCCTGCTGGACAAGGCAAGAGTAAAGACGCAGCACAAGTGCCTGGACTTCCGTTTCCGTGCCCCCGTAAAACGCAGCATACGCGACCGCGGCTGGGTGTCGCTGGTGTTTGCCGTGCTCTTCATCCCCGCGCTTATAGGTTCGCTGACGCTCGGCTACACATACGTGCGCTTTATGCCTGAGCCTGACACTTCCGGCTACACTCCCGACCAGATGTGGAATTACTCCACCGCCAAGGAGCTCGGCAACCAGGTGATGATCATAGTCCCCAACGAACGCGCGGACGAAAACGGAAATCCCGTCCTCGACGAGAACGGAAACCATGTGTATTACATAGACGAGAACTACGAATTCGTGCGCAGACTGAAGGAGCTCGGCGCGGAGACCGTGCAGGTGGACGGACAGACGCTCGGCAAACTCTCCTACCAGCTCGGCATGTATGTCATGATACCCGAAGGCACGGTGATCGAAGCCTTCGACGGCGTATCGCTCTCCCTCGAACAAGTGTTCATCCTTGCCGGCGACATTCTCCCGCTCGCGGAAGAGATCGCCGCAAGCGAAACGATCAGCCTTACGCAGGAACAGATAGACACCGCCGTGCGCGCGCTGCGCTCCGTGTTCCCTAACGGTATCACTGTAGGCGATACCACGATCAGCATCGACATCATAGCTTCCTTTATAGGCACCCTCGACGGCATGACCGTCGACGAGCTTGAACAAGCGCTTGCCGCTCTCGGATTGGACCTTAGTGCTTTTGCGGATATGCAGAGCCAGATGGCGATGTTCCAAAGTTACGTAAACGGGGGTTATACGATGTATACCGTGGGGATAAACCCCGCAATCGACTTCGAGAGCCAGACCAGCTTCGACATCCTGGACGAGGTGAAAGCCATCGCGAACGAGATCTTCGGGGACACCGGGATGCGCTGCTACTTCACCGGTTATACGCAGGGAGCGTACGACTTCGCGGCAGTCACTCCCGGCGACTACAACCTCGTCACCGTGATATCCATCGTCGCGATACTCGTCATTCTTATCTTCACGCTGGGCGGAATAAAATTCCCCGTACTGCTCGTCGCGCTCATCGAGTTCGGCATATGGATCAACCTCATCATGCAATACATATTCGCGGGCGGCACGATCAACTTCATGTCCTACCTCGTCATCACGGCGGTGCAGCTGGGCGCGACGGTGGACTATGCCATACTCATCACCACGAAGTTCCGCACGCTGCGCAAGCGTTTCGAGCCAAGACAAGCCGCATATCTCGCCACCACCGGCTCGGTGATGTCGGTGCTCACTTCCGCGCTCATCATGGCGGGCGCATGCTTCAGCATATTTGCGGTGTCGTCCAACCTTGTCATACAGGAGATGACCTTCCTCATCGCGCGCGGCGCACTGATAAGCGCAATACTCGTCATATTCGTACTTCCCGCCCTGCTCTCTTTTGCAGACAAGCCGACGGGAAGAGAGATGCACATCAGCCGCACGGGATTCCTGCGTCCCGTCAGGCTGAAACGCCGCAAAAAGTACGTCCCGAAACTTGCCGAAACCGCACCGCCGGTTTCGGACAATGACGCGGAAAACGCCGCGCAGCAAAATAGCTGACGACGCAAAGACGGCACATTGTGCCATCTTTTTTTGCCCCGTTAAGCCCCATCAAAAAATCAAAGATTTCTTGACGGGGACCCCCGATTATGCCCCACCGAAACGACTGCGTCCTTTCGGCGGGGACCCCGACTTATTCCGTTCTCTGACAAGGGAGTGTTGTGCCCCCTTCCTGCGGGTTTCCCCCGCAACCGTATCCCCTGAAAGGGCACCCACGGTTGCGGGAGGACACCTTCGGCACTCGGGCACAAGTGCTTCCGATGCGCCGCCTCTCAGACGGCGCAATGTTATGCCACTTGCAATGCGCCCGCTTCGCGAACTGACGGCGCATTGCCGGCGTACGCCCGTCCTTGCCCGAGGCACTCACCCGGTCGCCGCCTGTTGCGGCTCCCACTACGAATAAACGTCCGTCGGGTATAGGGTGATTTGTTTTCGTCACGCTCACGGGATTGCGGGGTTTCTCACGTTTAACTTATCCCGCTGAACGGCGATATTTTGATGAAGAACAAGAAAGGCACTCTGCCCGCGGATGCGTGGCGTACTTTCCGTACGTGAGCAGTCGCGGCAGAGTGCCTGACGCAGTTATTCGCAAAATAGCGCCGTTCAGTAGTTGTTGCGGGGAACGTACTTCGTATGCAACAGCTCGTGGGCAAGGTGGCTGTTCGGTTTGCCGAGGAACTCGTCGTAAAGCTCTTTGATGACGGGATTCTCGTGGGACTTGCGCAGCTTCATCTTCTTGTCGGTGTCGTAGATGGCTTTCGCGCGGAGCGCGGGGACATCCTTGTTGTTGCGCACGAACGCGCTGTTGATGGGCTGACCGCCGCCGTTGACGCAGCCGCCGGGGCAGGACATGATCTCGATAAAATGATAGTCCGCATTACCTGCGCGCACTTCCTCCATGAGTTTGCGCGCGTTGGCGAGTCCGCTGGCGACGGCGACTTTGACCTTTGTGCCGCCGATGTCGTAAGCGGCTTCCTTGATGCCTTGCGTGCCGCGGACTTCCTTGAAATCGAGCGATTTCGCCTCTTTGCCGGTCACTATCTCGCTGACCGTACGCAGCGCCGCCTCCATAACGCCGCCGGTCGCGCCGAAGATGAGTCCGGCGCCCGAAGATATGCCGAGAGGAGCGTCGAACTGCTCGTCGGGAAGTTCCGTAAAGAGGATGCCGCAACGCTTGATGAGCTTGGCAAGTTCGCGCGTGGTGATCGCAATGTCGATGTCGGGCACGCCCGCCGCGCTCTGGTAGGATCTGCCCTTCTCGAATTTCTTCGCAGTGCACGGCATGACGGAAACGACCGTGATGTCCTCCGGCGCCCAGCCCGTCTTCTCGGCGTAGTAGGTCTTGACGATCGCACCGAACATCTGCTGGGGGGATTTGCAGGTGGAGAGATTGCCGAGGAGGTCGGGGAAATTGTGCTCGCAGAACTTGATCCACGCCGGCGAACAGCTGGTAACCATGGGAAGTCTGCCGCCGTTCTTCAACCTGTCAAGGAACTCCGTACCCTCTTCCATGATGGTGAGATCCGCGCTGAAATCGACGTCAAAGACGTTGGCGAAGCCCATTCTGCGCAGAGCCGCCACCATCTTGCCCTCCACGTTGGTGCCGATGGGATAGCCGAACTCCTCGCCGAGTCCCACGCGTACGGAAGGCGCGACGCCGACCACTACATGCTTGGACGGATCGGCAAGCGCGGCGAGCACGTCGTCTATCTCTTCACGCTCCGTGAGCGCGCCGACGGGACACACGGCGATGCACTGTCCGCATCCCACGCAGGGGACTTCGGAAAGCGGCTTCTCGAAAGCGCAGCCGATGTGTGTGTCGAAACCTCTCGCATTCGCGCCTATGACGGCGACTGACTGATATTTGGCGCACGCCGCCACGCACCTGCGGCAGAGCACGCACTTGTTGTTGTCGCGTACGATATAAGGCGTCGAGGAGTCGATGACGTACTTGTTCTTGACGCCTTTGTACTTGTGTCCGTCACAGCCGAGTTCGAGCGAAAGGCGCTGCAGCTCGCAGTTGTTGTTGCGCGCACAGCTGAGGCAGTCCTGATCGTGGTCGGAGAGAATGAGTTCCACCGTCGTTTTTCTGCTCGCCATGACCTTGGGTGTGTTGGTGAACACTTCCATGCCCTCGCTGACGGGATACACACAGGACGCGACAAGACTTCTCGCGCCCTTGACCTCGCATACGCACACACGGCACGCGCCTATGGCGTTGATGTCTTTGAGGTAGCAAAGAGTGGGTATGCGGACGCCCGCCGCCTTCGCCGCTTCGAGAATGGTGGAGCCTTCCTCTACGCTGACGGGAATGTTGTTTATCTTAAGATTGACTTTTGCCATATGCTCTCTCCTTTACTCCTTGACGATCGCGCCGAAACGGCAGGTCTCCATACACACGCCGCACTTGATGCACTTGGACGGATCGATGACGAACTTGGACTTGATCTCGCCGGAGATCGCGCCCACGGGGCATTTGCGCGCGCACGCCGAGCAGCCCTTGCAGTCGTCGGTGATGGTATAGCGCGCGAGCCCTTTGCAGACGTGGCAGGGGCACTTCTTGTCGACGACGTGCGCGACGTACTCGTCCCTGAAATAGCGCAGCGTGGAAAGCACGGGGTTGGGCGCGGTCTGTCCGAGCCCGCACAGGGAGTTGGCTTTTATGTAATAGCACAGCTGCTCCATGTCGTCGAGGTCCTGCAGAGTCGCCTGTCCGGAGGTGATCTTCTCAAGATATTCGAGAAGCCTGCGGTTGCCTATGCGGCAGGGAGTGCACTTGCCGCAGCTCTCGTCGACGGTGAATTCGAGGAAGAACTTGGCGATGTCCACCATGCAGTTGTCCTCGTCCATGACGATCATGCCGCCCGATCCCATCATCGAACCGATCGAAATGAGGTTGTCGTAGTCGATGGGGATGTCGAAATGCTCCGCGGGGATGCAGCCGCCGGAAGGACCGCCCGTCTGTGCCGCCTTGAAGTGCTTGCCGTTGGGGATGCCGCCGCCGATGTCCTCGATGACTTCGCGGAGCGTGGTGCCCATGGGGATCTCCACCAGTCCCGTATTGGTGATCTTGCCGCCGAGGGCGAACACCTTGGTGCCCTTGGACTTCTCGGTGCCCATGGAAGCGAACCACTCCGGCCCTTTGAGAATGATCTGGCAGATGTTGGCGTAAGTCTCGACGTTGTTGAGAATGGTCGGTTTGCCGAAAAGCCCTTTCACCGCGGGGAAGGGAGGACGGGGGCGCGGCTCGCCGCGGTTGCCCTCGATCGAGGTCATGAGCGCGGTCTCCTCGCCGCACACGAACGCGCCGGCTCCGAGCCTGATCTCAAGGTCGAAATCGAAGCCCGTGTCGAGTATATTCTTGCCGAGCAGTCCGTATTCCTTCGCCTGTTCGAGCGCGATGCGCAGCCTCTGCACCGCGATGGGATACTCCGCTCTGACGTAAATATAGCCCTGATGCGCTCCTATCGCGTAGCCCGCGATCGCCATAGCTTCGAGCACCGCGTGGGGATCGCCTTCGAGAATGGAACGGTCCATGAACGCGCCGGGATCGCCTTCGTCCGCGTTGCAGCACACGTATTTGACGGGACCGGGGCTGTTGGCGGCGAACTGCCACTTGAGCCCTGTCGGGAAACCGCCGCCGCCTCTTCCGCGCAGTCCGGACGCCTTGACGATGTCGATGACTTCCTGGGGCTTGAGCTCGGTGAGGCACTTGATGAGCGCCTGATAGCCGTCGAACGCGATGTATTCGTCGATCTCTTCGGGATTGATGACGCCGCAGTTGCGCAGCGCGACGCGCGTCTGTTTCTTGTAGAAATTGGTTTCGGAAAGAGCCTTGACGGAGTGCGCGTCGGACTTCTCCTTGTAGAGCAGCCTTTGCACGAGCCTGCCCTTGACGAGGTGTTCGTCCACGATCTCCGCGACGTCCTCCACCTTCATGCCGCTATAAAACGCGCCTTCGGGATAGACAATGACGATGGGGCCCACCGCGCACAGTCCGAAGCAGCCCGTACCGACGACGGAAACGTCGTTTTCGAGTCCGCGTTCCTTGACCAGCGTCTCGAACTCTTTCTTGATGGCGGCGCTGTTGTTGGAATGGCATCCCGTACCGCCGCATACCAAAACGTGACTTCTGACCATATTTTCTCCTTACTTGTTTTCGCCTATCAGATATTCGGTGCAGACGTTGCCGTTGACGATGTGGTTGGCAACGATCTTACGCGCCTTGTCGGGATCGACGTGGACGTAGGTGACGGGATCCTGCCCCGGAACGTGCACCTCGACGATCGGTTCGAGCGCACACATTCCCATACATCCCGTGCGCGTGACCTTGACGTTCTTGAGCTGCCGCGAAGCGATGTCGTCGACGAACGCGTTGAACACCGGCCTTGCGCCGGCTGAAATCCCGCACGTTGCCATACCGACGACGATGCGCGTCTCCTGCTCCGCGTCCAGGTTGTCGCGCAGATTGATCTGCGGCTTCATTTTGTCGCGGATAGCCTTGATGTCGGCTATACTTTTCATAATTCCTCTCCTCCGATGTCGATCAGATTTTCTTTTATCATATCTCTGACGAACACGAGCACCTCGGGTTCGCCTACGGGCACCCCGTCCAGCTCCGCCTTGAGCTCGCGCGTGTCAAATACGAATCCTTTGCCGTTCACTCTCACGTCGAACACGAAGTCCGACCTACACTCCCCGCCTATCAGCGTCACCACGGTGTCCGCAAGGTCGCCGAGGGGTGCGCGGTCGATGTGGTCCAGCACGAACGTCGCCGTCACGGTAGTGCCGACGCCCTTTTCGGACGTGATCGAGAAAGTGCCGTCCGCCATCTCCGCCGCCATCTTGAAAAGGGGTATGCCCATGCCCACTTTGCGCGTGGTGCGCGTGGTGGTGAATGGGTCCGTCACCCTCTTCACGAATTCCGCGTCCATGCCGCAGCCGTTGTCGGAGATCTCTATCGTGAGCCGCCCGTCCTTCGCCTCCACGAGCACACGTACGAGGCTCGCGCCGGCTTTGACGGAGTTCTCCGCTATGTCGAGTATGTTGAGAGCCAGCTCTCTCATATGCCGCCTCCGCGCCTCAGCCGTTCGACGAGCGCGTCTACCGTACGTTCGGGCAGGTCTATCACCCCGACGTCGGACATCGCGTCCAGGGTGTGTGCGTCGCTGTCCACGAGCACGAGCCTCCTCTCTCTCCAGAACGCCAGCTCCTCCGCCGACGCTCTCGACGAAAGCTCCACCGCAGGATACTCCTCCGGCACGCCGCCCAGTATCTTGAGCATGCTGTTGGCGTCCCGGTCGATATGCGCCGGCACAGCCGCTCCGCCCGCTTCGAACGCAAGCCGCCTGACCTCTTCGCATGATACCGCCGCGCTGTCGAGCAGCATCCTTTCCTCGCGTCCGACAATGTTGTCGTCCTCGTCGAAGTACAGCTGTTCGCCGAACAGATCCGCCCTGTTCCTCCTCTCCGACACGGGTATGCGCGCGAAGAACTTCTCCAGATCGCCGTATGTGCGGAACAGACACAGCAGATGTATATCCTCTCTCGTCTGCACCTCGACGGCGGGCACGACCGCCACCCCGAACTCCTCTCCCGCACGCAGCGCGAGAGGGACGTGTCCTATCGCGTTGTGATCGGCTATCGCCACGAAATCCAGCCCCGACAAAGCAGCCTGTCCCACCACGGTGACCGGCGTCATCTCCTCCTCCGCACAGGGGGACAGAGCGGAATGGATGTGAAGATCGTAGCGGTATTTCATACGCTTTTCTGCAACAACCGACTTTCATGCAAGCGTATTGCAGAGATAAACCTCTGGTTATGCACGCCGCGCCCTTGCGGCATGCTGCTCATCGCTTTATATATCCCGACACCAGCACTGCCGCCTCGTAGACGGGAAGATCCGTAAGCAGCAGGTTGACTCCCTTCTCCGCCGCGCGCTCCGCAAGTGCCGCATCGGGCTGCACGCCCTCGCACAACACCGCCGCCGCGCAGTCCGTGAGCGCGGCTACCGCACACACGTTGACGTTGCTCATCACCGTGAACCACACGCAGTCCGCGGGAGCCTTTCCCATGACGTTGCTGAGAAAATCCCCGCAGTAGGCGGAAAGCACTTCCCTCTCTCCGTCCGCAAGCACGGCTATGCGCGCGTTGAGTATGTCCGCAAGTTGCCCTACCGTCATTTCTTTTTCACGTTTTCCGTCTGCATTCTCACGCAGACGCTGTCGCGCGGGATGACTCCGCCGACCAGGTCTTCCGCAAAGGCGGAGCAGCTGGGTGCGCCGCAAAGTCCGCAGTCCACCATGGGAAGAGTCTTGAGTATCTCTTCCTTTTCCATGAGCTTGCTCAGCGCGGCAAGACGGTTGTCGTCCAGTCTGAACACGTCCTTGACGCCGGGGTTCTGCTCCCACATGAACCAATCCGCCGTCTTTCCCGCGGACTCTATCGTGTTGCGTTCCTTTTTGAGTTTGCGCGTAAGATAATGCAGTCTGGACCGCGCCACGAACGGATTCTCCACATTCATGACGCCGCCGACGCAGCCGCTCACGCAGGCGTTGAGTTCGATAAACTCCATGTCGCGCAGTCCGCCGTCCTCGAGAGCTTCGAGTATCTTGACGCACTGCTCCACTCCGTCCGCGGCAATGGTCTTGACTCCCTTGGTGGAGTTCGCCTCGCCGCGACTGATGCCCCAGTGCAGTCCCGTCGAACTCATGCGCGAAAGGGCGCGCACTTCGGTGAGGTTCTCCATCGCGGGCACGATGCGCATGTATGCGTCGGACACCGAGAGCACTCTGTCCACATACGGCTTCTCCACTCCCAGCCCCATTTTGAGCGCGAACACTTTCGCGGGGCACGGAGAGATGAAGTACACGCCGATGTCCTCTTCGGGCACTCCCTTTGCGACTGCGCGCTCACGCGCGAGTTTCGCCGCGACGTCAACCGGCGCGAGCGTCCCGAGAAGATGTCCGGACAGATCGTGGTATTTCATCAGGATAAGTTCGAGTATGGCGGGACACGCGGTGGATATGATGGGCGACGGCAGAGAGCCTTCCTTCATGATGATGCGGGTGACGTCGGTGACGTATTCCGCCGCCTCACCCACTTCGCCCACGTCGTCAAAGCCTATGGCGAGCAGTCCGTTGAGCACTATGTCGATGCTTTCCAGATTGTTGAACTGTCCGTAGAACGAAGGCGCGACGAGCGCGATGCGGTATTTGAAATCTTCAAGCGTATCCCAGGAATCGTGAGAAGGTTTTTTCGCCTGATAACGGCAAAGGCGGATACATTCGCCGCATCCGATGCATCTCTCGTAGGCGACGCTCGCTTTGCCGCCGCGGACGCGGATGGCTTCCGTGGGACAGCGTTTCATGCACGTCACGCACCCCCGGCACTTGTCGGGATCAAGCGTAACGGTGTGCAGCGCCTTCTCGTCGAGGATGCATTTTATCTCGGACTTTTTCGCCATTCAGCGTCCGTCCCCTCTTCTCAACTGAAAAATATCGTCATTCTGACAGTGGTTCCGACGCCGACTTCGCTCTCTATCACGAACTCGTCGGTGTATTTCTTCATGTTCGGCAGTCCCATGCCCGCGCCGAAACCGAGCGCGCGTATGTCCTCGGGAGCCGTGGACCATCCGGGAGTCATGGCAAGTTCCACGTCCGGTATGCCCTTGCCTTTGTCGGCAAGCACGATCTCGATGCGGTCCAGATATATATCCGCGGTGGCGGTGCCGCCGCCCGCGTGTATGACCATGTTGATCTCGCCCTCGTACATGGCTATCGCCACGCGCCTGATGTCGGAGGAAGGTATGCCGAGCTTTTTGAGGGTGCTCTTCACCTCTTCCGACGCGGAGCCTGCGGAAGCGAAATTATTGCCGCTGACGGCAAATTCGAGGTGGATATGGTCGCTCATCAGGCGGGAAGCCCCGCGGCGTAGAGTCTGCCGGCCGCCTCGTAGGTGCTCATCTCCGTCGCTATGAACACGATCTTATAGTTCTCCGCGAGTTTGATCATGTCGGCGTCGGGACGTTTTCCGCACACAAACACTATACAGGCGATGTCCACCATCACCGCTGTGCGCACGACCTGCGGATTGACCAGTCCCGTAATGAGCGCGCCCTGATCGCGGACGTATGCGAGCACGTCGCTCATCATGTCGAAGGCGCATGCGGACGCAATGTCGGTGTCTGCCGCTTCGGGCGAGCACAGGATGCTGCCCTCCACGACGGATGCGATGTCTTTGATTTTCATAGTCCACTCCGTGCGCGGACAATGTCCGCGTAGTTCTCTTTCAGTCGCGGTATTTGGCAAGTATGCCGGGAACCTCCGCAGGGGTGAGCTTGCCGTAGACGTCGTCGCCCACGGTCATGACGGGTGCAAGTCCGCAGCAGCCTATGCAGCGCGTCGAACACAGGGAGAATTTCCCGTCCGACGTCGTCGCGCCGTCGGAAAGTCCCAGCTCCGCCGCGATCTTGTTGAACACGTCGCCCGAACCTTTGACATAGCACGCCGTGCCCATGCATACCGCCACCGCATGTTCGCCTTTGGGATTGAGAGAAAACTGGCTGTAAAACGTCGCCACGCCGAACACTTCCTCAAGCGAAGCGCCCAGCTCCTCCGCGACGATCTTCTGAACTTCGATGGGAAGATATCCGTAAATCTCCTGCGCCGCCTGCAGTGCGGGCATCATGCTGCCCGGCATATCCTTGATCGTGCGCAGTTCCGCGCGCAGTTTAGCCTCTTGTGCGGCGGTGCCTTTGAACGCCACTGTGGTCAGTTTGATCTGTGCCATATTTCCTCCGAAAACAACTTAAGGAACGCTCGCGCGCCCACTGAAATATTGTAGCATAAGCGGAAAAAGTTTGCAATGGTAAACTAATAACAATTTTTACGCGCGCGGACAGGGAAAGTTTCCCTCCTCCGCCCCGCCGCGCGCTTTGAGCTTTGTCAGTGCGGATAGCACCGCGGCAGCGCCCTCTTGTGCGCCGTGCGGCTCTCCATGGCCGCGATCCTCCTGCGCATGCTTTCGCTCAGTTCTCCTCCGCGCAGGTATGCGTGTATGTCGGCGTAAGTCACGCCGAGTTCCGTTTCGTCCGTCTGTCCCTGGTAAAGCCCGGCGGAAGGCGCCTTGTCTATAATGTGCTCCGGCGCGCCGAGATAGCGCAGTATGTCGTATATCTCCGGCACGGTGAGATCGGCGATGGGATTGAAATCGTACGCGCCGTCCCCCCATTTGGTGAAATACCCGACCGTCGCTTCGCACAGATTCCCCGTGCCCGCGACGAGATAGCCCCTCGCCTGTGCCAGCGCATAAAGCGTCGTCATTCTGAGCCGCGGATTGATGTTGATGAGCGCGCTCCTCTCCGCTCCGTCCGGCGCGCCTTCGGGAGCGAGTCCGCCGCCCAGCGCCGCAACAAGGCTTTCCTTCACCGCGGTGAGATCCACCTCGATCTGCGCGATGCCGAATTTCTCGCCCGCGGCAAGGGCGTCGTCGCGGTCGGAACCGTAGTTGGATGAGGACTGGCACGGCATGATGACGCCCAGCACGTTCTCCGTCGCCATGCGGCACAGCGCGCCCGTCAGGGTGCAGTCCTTGCCGCCGCTGTTGCCGTAGACTATGCCCCTCGCCCCGGAGGAGGCGAGAATGTCCTTGATCCACTGCACGCGTTTTTCGACATTTGTCTTAATATCCATACCAATGCCCTTCCTTTGCGTTCGTATTTTACCATGCAATTATATTCCGTCCTTTTACGATTTTCAAGCGAATATAAAGGAAAATGGGGCTTGAATTTGCGTGAGGTATGGTTTATAATGATTTCGATTAAAAAATCACCTCTAAAGGAGAATTATTATGAGAAAAGCATTCATTTGTCCCACCAAGTACGTGCAGGGCGAAGACGAGCTCCTCAATCTCGGCTACTTCGTCAAGACATTCGGCAAAAAAGCCCTCCTCATCGCCCACAAGGACGACGTCGCGCGCGTGCAGGACAAACTCGACAAGACCGCCGCTCAATACAAGGTGGAATTCGTCGCCGCAAACTTCACGGGCGAGTGTTCCCGTCAGGAAGTCGCGCGTCTGCAGCAGCTTGCCAAAGAAAACAAGTGCGCCTGCACCATAGGCCTCGGCGGCGGCAAAGCGATCGACACCGCGAAGTGCGTCGCTAAGGGCGAAGCGCTCATCATCTGCCCCACCATCGCGGCGACCGACGCGCCCACGTCCCACTCCGCGGTGCTCTACACTCCGGACGGCGCGTTTGACGATTATGCTTACTTCAAACAGAGCCCCAGCGTGATCCTCATCGACACCAGCGTCATCGCCAAGGCGCCCGTACGCTTCCTCGTGTCCGGCATGGGCGACGCTCTTTCCACCTACTTCGAAGCGAGAGCCAACGTCCAGTCCTTCTGCGACGTCAACGCGGGACTTCCCTGCGGAGCCGACCGTAAGAAAGGCACTCTGCTCGCGCGCGGCACCAAGGCTGCGTTCGCGCTCGCCACGCTGTGCTACGAGACTCTGCTCGCCGACGGCTACAAGGCGAAACTCGCCTGCGAAAGCAACGTCGTCACTCCCGCACTCGAAAACATCATCGAGACCAACATCCTGCTCTCCGGTCTCGGCTTCGAATCCGGCGGTCTTGCGGCTGCGCACGCGATCCACGACGGTCTGACCGTGCTGGAAGAAACCCACAAGTATTATCACGGCGAGAAGGTCGCCTTCGGCACCATCTGCCAGCTCGTGCTCGAGAACGCCTCCGACGAGGAGATCAACACCGTCATCGGCTTCTGCCTCGAAGTCGGTCTGCCCGTATGCCTCGAGGACATCGGCGTGCACGACATCGGCGACAGGATCAAGGAAGTCGCGGCGAAAGCCTGCATTCCCGACGAATCAATCCACTTCATGCCCTTCCCCGTCAACGAGGATATGGTCGTGGCGGCGATACTTGCCGCGGACAAGCTCGGACGCGAAGCCAAAGGATGCTGCTGCTGTGACTGACGCGGCGGCTGTGTAAATACCTACATCGGGCGGAAACGGGAGCAGTCCTCGCGTTTCCGCTCTTTGAATTAGACGATAAAAGGAGATTATTATGAAGAAAATCATCAACACTCCCGAAACCGTAGTCTACGATATGTGCCACGGGCTTGCCAAGGCGCATCCGGAGCTCGAATTCGTGGAGAAATACAAGATAGTCAAAAAGAAAGAGATCAACCCCGACAAGGTTTCCCTCATATCGGGCGGCGGTTCGGGACACGAGCCGGCACACGCCGGATTTGTGGGTAAAGGTATGCTCGACTGCGCCGTATGCGGCGACGTATTCGCCTCCCCCTCGCAGATCCAGGTGTACAACGCCATCAAGGAATGCGCCACCGACAAGGGCGTGCTGCTCATCATCAAGAACTATTCCGGCGACTGCATGAACTTCAACAATGCGGCGGAACTCGCCAAGGACGAGGACGGCATCAAAGTGGACGCGGTCTACGTCAACGACGACATCGCGGTGAAGGACTCCCTCTACACCGTCGGCAGACGCGGCGTCGCGGGCACGGTGTTCGTGCACAAGATAGCCGGCGCGGCGGCGGAACAGGGCAAGTCCCTCGAAGAAGTCAAAGCGGTAGCCAACAAGGTCATCGACAATGTTCGCTCCTTCGGCTTTGCGCTCACCAGCTGCACTCCCCCGGCGAAAGGCACCCCGATCTTCGACATCGGCGACGACGAGATCGAGTTCGGCGTGGGCATTCACGGCGAACCCGGCAGAAAGACGGAAAAGCTGCAAACGGCAGATGAACTTGCAAAACGTATCGTTAAAGACCTGCTTGAGGACGTCGGCGGCAAAAAAGGCGACGAAATGGCGGTGCTCATCAACGGCTTCGGCGCCACTCCGCTCATGGAACTTTACGTGCTGAACAACTCCGTATCCAACGAGCTTGAAAAGGCGGGCGTTTCCATCTACAAGACGCTGGTGGGCAACTTCATGACGTCTATCGACATGGCGGGCGCGTCGGTCACCGTGCTCAAACTCGACGCGGAGCTCAAGGCTTTGCTCGACTGCCCCGTGTCCACTCCCGCACTCAGCTGGGGCGGCGCGATGGACGCGCAGGCGGAGGCGGCGGTGGAAGCGATGAACGCCATCGCAAAGGCTCTCGGCTACACTCCCGCGGAACACGCGGCGGCTTCCTCCGCCAAGGCGGAAAAGAAAGCTGCAAAGGCGGCTAAAAAGGCGGCGGTGTACGAAGTGAAAGGCAAACCCGTCGTCGGCAAGACCATCAACACCGCCGCATTCGTGCAGATAGTGGACAAGATGGCTGACGTCATCATCGAGAACGAAGTGCCCTTCTGCGACGCGGACAAAATGGGCGACGGCGACTTCGGTATGAGCATCGCAAAAGGTTTCCGTCAACTTAAGAAGGAATGGGCGACGCGCGACAAATCCGACATCGGCGCCTTCCTCAAGAGCTGCAGCGAGATCATCATGGAATACTGCGGCGGCGCGAGCGGTCCCATTTGGGGCAGCGCGTTCCGCTATGCGGGCAAAACCGCGGAAGGCAAGGACGAGATCACCCTTGCGGACCTTGCGGACATCTTCCAGGCGGCGAACAAAGGCGTTTACGAAACGGGCAAAAAGTCCTTCGGAAAGGGCGCCGTCGTCGGCGACAAGACGCTGGTTGACGCGCTCAAACCCTGTGCGGACGCGCTCGAACAGGCGGCAAAAGACGGCAAATCTCTCCTCGAAGGCATCGACCTCGGCGCGAAAGCGGCGGTCGCCGGCGCGGAGAACACCAAGACCGTCGTCGCCAAGCTCGGCAGAGCGGGCACTGTGGGCGAGAAATCCATCGGCTACCCCGACGCGGGCGCATACGGCCTCGGCGTCATCTTCACCGAACTCTCCGAATACATCGCCAAGATGTAAACAATATAATATAAACACGCGAAAAGCCGAGCTCTGCAGCTCGGCTTTTTCGTATTGAAAAAGAAAGGCAATTGTACTAACCCGACGATTATTTTCCTCATAACAGCCTTTGCAAATTCTTTTTAATATACATTGACGGATAGAACGAAAAACACCCGAATGACTTCGGGTGTTTTGTTTACACTCTTGTCACTAAAACAAAATCCGAATAATCAAAACGACCATGTTTTACATGCAAACAGCTCAGAGATTCGAAGAGCTGTTGCGAAGTTCGCCTTGCTAAAATGCGGCGGGAGCCGCACCCGCGGAGCAAAAATGAGTGAGCCGCGCGATAGTTACGCAGGAACGAGGAGCACGGCGAACGTCTTGCATTTTCGCGACGCGAAAAGGAGCCGCAAGGCATACATGCAAACAGCTCTCCGAGATTCGGAGAGCTGTTGCGGAGTTCGCCTTGCGGCGACGTTGGTGCGGCCACCGAGACTTGAACTCGGACGGTGTTATCCATACGCCCCTCAAACGTACGCGTCTGCCAGTTCCGCCATGGCCGCACAGTGAGAACAGTATATTGCTTCCGCGCCTTTTTGTCAACGGATTTGGCACGAAATGTCAAGAAATTTGCGCCGGGAATATGATGTGGTATGAAAACCGATCCTGCCCGCTTCAACGCGCTTGCGGCGTGCGCGGCGGAAGCGCTGTGCCGCGACTTGCCGAGAGAAGATGTTCAAGAGCTTCTCCGCTTTCTTAATCTCCTCTGCACACTTGTAAAGACGTACATTTGAGAACGGATTGTAACAGGAACCGATCTTTTGTTTTGGCAAAAGGGACAAACAACAGGGACGCGCAATGCGTCCCTGTTGCTTGCTTTTTCAAATTGCTTACAGATGTAATGTCCGTAACATCCGCACGGCAATTTAATTCCTGCCGCATTACTCCTCGACGAGCTTGCGCTTGCGGTCCGCTATGGTGGATATGCCTTCCTTCATGACCTTTTCCGCGCTGTCGAGCAGATTGAAAGCGAGAGAGCGCGCCTGATAGTCCATCTTGCGGTAGTTTTCCTCCGCTTCCGCACGCATTGCATCCGCCTCCTCCGCCGCCTTTTTCAGCACTTCGGACTCGGACATCATCTGCCTCGCCTGTTCCTCCGCCGCGTCCATGGTCTTGTTGGCGTACGCTTCCGCCTTGGCGAGGATGTCGTCGCGGTCCTTCTTGATCTGCGCAGCCTCTTTCAGCACGATGGGATAGCTGGCGCGAAGACGCGTAACGAGGTCGAGCATGACCTGTCTGTTGAGCACTATATCCGTGGTGCTGAACGTCGCGCGTTTTGCCTTGAGTATCTCGCTCTCGATCTCGTTGATGAGCATGTCGATGGTTTCCATAATACGCTCCTCAGGGCTTCCCCTTTCTTCTGATGATCTCTTCCGCAGTAATTATAGCATTCTCCGGCAGCAAACGGAAGTCCCCTTTTGAGATAAGTTCCCTGGCGCGCGTCGAGGACACGTCGGCATACCTCTCCGGCGTGACGAACACGGTGTCGAAACCGTGCGCGCGGTTGTACTCCGCCATTGCGTTCTCGTACGCCTCGTCACCCTCTCCCCTCACTCCGCGCACCAGCTTGTCCGCGCCGACGCGGCGTGCGACATCAACGGCGTAATCCTCCGAATAAAGGGTTTTTACGCGCGTATTGTCTGATAAAGCCGCGTTAAGGAGAGCAAGACGTTCTTCCGGGGTGAACATGCACTGCTTTTCGGGATTGACCAGCACGGCGACGACGACTTCGTCGAAAAGACGCAACGCTTCCTCGATGACCTCCATATGCCCCTTGGTGACCGGATCGAACGTGCCCGTGACAAGCCCCGTAGTCTTTTTCCGTATAAACTCCACGGTCACGGATCCCATGACCTTGGTGCGCACCTTTACGTCTTCACGCGCGCACTTGAAAGGAAGCTCGGATGAGTGCTCGTACACCACCGTGCCGCCCTCCGCCACTCTTCCGAGATCGAACGCGGCGTCCACCGCAAGCTCTCCGAGTCCGCTCTTGTACGGCGGATCTATGAAAATGAGGTCGAACTTATCCTCTCCCGAACGCAGAACGCCCGTGAAATCCGCTGTGAGAACTCTGTAACTGCCTTCTATACCTTTGAGATTTTGTCTGATAAGCGCGACGCTTGCGGGGCTTTTGTCCGCGAACACCACTTCCGCCGCGCCGCGCGACAGGCACTCTATGCCGAGCGCGCCGCTGCCTGCAAACAGATCCAGCACCCGCGCGCCTTCCACATCCCATTGCAGGATGTTGAACACCGTTTCCTTGATCCTGTCCGTGGTGGGACGGACGCTGTCGTCGGACGGCGGCGTGAGTTTTCTTCCTCTGTACCTGCCTGCGACTATCCTCATAGCTCTTCTCCGAACACGTTGTATACGGCGGCGTTATCCGCGGTGATTATTTCATTTTCCGTTATCATGAAATCAAGCGGCACGTCGTGCGCTTCGGTTTCCAGCCCCTCTGCTCTCCTGCACGAAAAGGCTATCCCCACCTTTACGCACTTCGGAAAGCGCGCGAGAAATCTGTCGTAATAACCTTTCCCGTGTCCCGCCCGTTTCAGACCGTCGAACGCCACGACGGGCACGACGGCGAGATCGCATTCGCTTGCGGTCATTCCCTTCACCGGCTCGTAAATTCCCCAGCGGTTACGCCTGAAATCCGTATAAGGGGTGATGCGGACGGCGTCCATCGCGTCCCCTCTGACACGGGGAACGGACACTTCGCGCTCCATGGCGAGAAACAGTCCTATCAGTGCCTCGGTGTCCGGCTCTCCCTCCGCGGACATGAACACGAAAGGTCTGCGGCTCTTCTTGAAAACGTCAAGCGAAATGAGCGCGTCAGTGATCGCACCAGACGCCCATTCCCGCTCCGCGTCGCTCATTTTCGCCGCCGCGGCGTTCGCCCGTCTTCTCGCTTCCTCTTTTGTCAACGTAACACCTCTTCACTCTGCCCTGCCAGCAGGTCATGACTTCGTAATCCGTAGTGCCTCTCGCCGCCGCGACCTTTTCGGCGGTCAGCGCGCCGCCGAGCAGCACCGCCTCGTCGCCTACGCGCACTTCGGCGTCCCCGGTATCCACGGCGAACATGTCCATGCACACGCTCCCGACCGCGGGACACAGTGTGTCCCCGATGAGAACGGGAGAGGGACTTTCGCGGTACACTCCGTCGAAATAACCCCCGAACACTACAGCAAGCGAGGTATCGCGTGGGAGAACATGACGGCCGTATCCGACGCACTCCCCTGCTTTTGCTTTGCGCACGGCTATGACGCGGCTCTTTACCGTCATCGCGCCGAGATACGCGGCGTGACCTATGCGCACCATGTCGTACGCGGAGTCCTTCATCCCCAATGATGACGATGAAGCCATGTGCGCCGTTACGGCAGGATATTCCGCCCTGAATGCTCCCGCTATACCCCGGAACACGCAGGATTGCTCCTCGTCGGGCTCGCGGAAGTGCGAATACACCCCGTCGGGCTTCAGCCCGCGCGACCGCAAAAATCCGAGCACTTCGCCGACGTCTTCCGCAGGAAACCCCAAGCGGTGCATTCCCGTATCGAACTTGACGTGGAACGGCGGACGCGCGGCCGCCGGCATATCCGCAAGCGCGCGGAGCGTTTCGCCGTCCGCGACGGCTGCGGTCAGACCGCATGCGGCGGCTCTTGCAAGTTCCTCAGCGGGACACACCGCGGCGAGCACGGGAAGAGTCCGTCCGTCGGCGCGGAGCGCCTCTCCTTCGCCGACCGTAGCCACCCCGAAAAAGTCCGCATACGGTTCGGCTGCGCGCGCAACTTCGCGCATACCGTGCCCGTAAGCGTCCGCTTTCACCATGAGAAGCACGCGCACGCCCGTGCGTGCGCGCACCGACTCCAGATTGCGGCATATTCTGCCCAGATCGACTTCCGCGTGCAGGTCCACTTTCCCTCCGACTGCAACATTTTATGCCGCGCGGAAAGGAAAAGTACACCTCGGACCGCCGGAACTATTTCAGCAGTGCCTCCGCTCTTGCAACGTCGTCGGTCTTGAAGAGAATGAGCGCCTTGCCGCCGCTGCGCGAATAGGAGTAAACGTATTCGAGGTTTACGCCCTCTTCGCTGAGCTTGCCGAGCGTGGCGGTGAGAGAACCGGGCTTGTCCGGCACTTCTATGCCGACGAGGTTGCCCCGCGCGGTAGTGAAGCCTGCCGCGGCGAGCGCGGACTCCGCCTTGTCGTTGTCGTCGGTGACCAGCCTGACGATGCCGAAATCTTTCGTGTCCGCGATATTGAGGCTCTCCACGTTGACGCCCGCGTCGGACAATGCGCCGAGCAGCGCGTGGAGTCTGCCCTTTCTGTTTTCCAAAAACACGGCTATCTGGTTTACGAGCATAATTTCCTCCTTATATCTTGCGTTTGTCGATGATCCTGACCGTCTTGCCTTCGGAAAGCGGCAGGCTGTCGGGGGACACGAGGGTGATCTTCGCGCCCACGCCCAGGTTGCCCATCATGTCGTGCTCTATCCTGCGGCGGATGCTCTCGACATCCTTGACCTCGTCCGAGAACGCGTGCGGAGCAAGCTCCACCTGTATCTCCATGGTATCGAGATTGCCGGCGCGGTCGACTATGATCTGGTAGTGCGAGCCTACGATCTCGTTGATGTTCATGAGCACGGACTCTATCTGCGACGGGAACACGTTGACGCCGCGGATGATGAGCATATCGTCCGTCCTGCCGCTGACGCGCTTCATTCTGACGAGCGTCCTGCCGCACTCGCACTTCTCGTGATACAGTGCGCTGATGTCGCGCGTGCGGTAGCGGATGAGCGGCATACCCTGCTTGTTGAGCGTGGTGAACACCAGCTCTCCGGGCGTGCCGTCCGGCACGGGAAGGAGCGTCGCGGGGTCCACGATCTCCGGGTAGAAGAAGTCCTCCATGACGTGCAGTCCGCACGCATAGGGGCAGCTCATGGACACGCCGGGGCCGCTGATCTCGCTCAGCCCGTAGATGTCGTAGGCGGTGATGTTCAGCTTGCGCTCTATCTCCTTCTTCATATTCTCCGACCACGGCTCCGCGCCGAAGATGCCGACGCGCAGCTTGAAGTCCTTGATGTCAAGTCCCGCTTTCTCTATGCCCTCGCCTATGACCATCGCATACGACGGAGTGCATGCAAGCGCCGTCGCGCCGAAATCCTTGAGAAGTGTGATCTGGCGCATGGTGTTGCCCGCGGACGCGGGCACAGTCATCGAGCCGAGCTTCTCGGAACCGTAGTGCAGTCCGAGTCCGCCCGTAAACAGCCCGTAGCCGTAGGACACGTGCACGATGTCGTCCTTGCCGCACCCCGCCATGACCAGAGCGCGCGCCGCACATTCCGCCCAGTCGTCGATGTCGCGGTTGGTGAGTCCCACCACCGTCAGCTTGCCTGTCGTGCCGCTGGACGCGTGCACGCGCGATATCTCGCTCTTGGGCAGCGCAAAGCATCCGAAAGGATAATTCGCCCTGAGGTCCGCCTTGGTGGTGAAAGGAAGTTTCGCAATGTCCTCGATGCCCTTGATGTCCTCAGGCTTCAGCCCTATCGCGTCCATCTTTTCGCGGAAATAAGCCGCGCCCTCGTAAGTGCGCTTTACCACGTCGACGAGCCTCGCCGACTGCAGCGCGGTCATCTCGTCGCGGGACATGGTTTCTATCTTTTCGTTGTAATATCTCATAATTCCTCCGTGGAGTTGTAGCCGCACTCCAGAGCGCGGCGGTTGATTTCGTAAAGTTTGGGTTTGACGGCGGCTTTCAGCGCGGCGTCGATTTTATCGAACGGCACTCCGAGGTCGGCGGCAAGCGCGCCGAGCATAACCACGTTGACGGAGCGGAGCTCGCCTATCTCTTCCGCCTTGGCAAGCGCGTCCAGCGCGATCACCTTCCCCGCGCGCGCTTTCAGTTCGTCGAGGATATCATCCGGATATTTCCTCGCCCCCGTAATGACGGGCATGGGAAGAATGCGCTGCGTGTTGACTACCACCGTGCCACCCGGCTTCAGGAAACCGATGTAGCGGAGAGCCTCCAGCTCCTCGAACGCGAGCACGATGTCCGCGTCGCCGATTCCCACGATGGGGCTTGTGACTTCGGGTGCGATCTTGACGTGAGTCACCACGCTGCCGCCCCTCTGGGACATGCCGTGCACCTCGGACAGCTTGCAGTCGCTGCCCTCTATCGCCGCAAGCGCGCCGAGTATCCTGGACGCGAGCAGCGTACCCTGTCCGCCTACACCTACGATGAGAATGTTAGCTTTCATCTCACTCCCTCCTTTATCGCGCCGAAACGGCATACCTTCGAGCACAGACCGCACCCCACGCACAGCGACGCGTTGATGCGCGCGGATCCGTCTTCCTGCTTCTCTATCGCGGGGCATCCCAGCCTGAAACACATGCCGCACTTTCTGCAGTCCTCCACCTTGCAGGCGGGAGGATAGTTGCGGTCCAGCAGCGCGCAGGGGCGCTTGGCGACAATGACGGACACGCCGTCGCGCTTCACTTCCTCTTTCACCGCCTTTTCCACTTCCGCGAGGTCGTAGCTGTCCACCACTCTCACGCTCGCGCATCCGACCGTCCTGCACAGCGCGACGATGTCGAGCACGGGCGCGGGCTGCTGCTTGAGCGTGAGCCCCGTCGCCGGATGCTGCTGATGTCCCGTCATGCCCGTGGTGGAGTTGTCGAGAATGATGAGCGTTATGTTGCTCATGTTGTACACGGCGTTGATAAGCCCCGTTATACCGCTGTGGATGAACGTGCTGTCGCCGATGACCGCGACGGTGTGTTCGGACTGCTCTCTCCCTCTCGCCTTCTCGAACCCGTGCGCCATGCCCACGCTCGCGCCCATGCACAGCACCGTGTCCACCGCGGCAAGCGGCGGCTGCGCGCCGAGGGTGTAGCACCCGATGTCCGCGGACACCGTGAGTTTGAGCTTATTGAGAATGTAGAACACTCCGCGGTGCGGACATCCGGCGCACATGACGGGAGGACGGACGGGAAGGTCGAGCTTCTCCGCCTTTGTCTGCACGCCGAGGAGCTTCTCCTTGATGATCGCGACGGACAGTTCGCCCTGCTTGGAGAAGAGATTTTTGCCCTCGCACATGACGCCGTGCGCCTTGAGCTGATTCTCCATGAACGGCTCCAGTTCCTCCACGACGACCAGCCTTTTCACTTTCTTTGCAAACTCGCGCGCCTTTTCGACCGCGAGCGGATAAACCATGCCCATTTTGAGCACGGACGCGTCCGGCAGCGCCTCGCGGACGTACTCGTACACCACGCCGCTGCATATCACGCCGAGAGAGTCGTCCCTCATCTCCTCGCGGTTGATCTCAAAACCGTTCACGTCGGCGGCGAGTCTGTCCTCGCGCGCTTCCACGACAACGTGTCTGCCTATGGCGGAGGACGGCATCATCGTGTATTTGCTCACGTCCTTGACGTAGGGACGGAGCGGGACTTCCTGTCTCTCCTCTTCCTCCACGAAACTCTGCGAGTGCGCGAGCCTCGTGGTCGTGCGCACGAACACCGGCGTGTCGTACTTTTCGGAGAGCTCGAACGCGAGTTTCGTGAATTCCTTCGCCTCCGCGCTGTCCGCGGGCTCAAGCATCGGGATGTGCGCGCTCCTTGCGTAAAAGCGCGTGTCCTGCTCGTTCTGCGAGCTGTGCATGCCGGGATCGTCCGCGGCGAGAATGACCAGTCCGCCGTTCACGCCCGTGTATGCGGCGGTGAACATCGGATCCGCCGCCACGTTGACGCCGACGTGCTTCATGCACACCATACTGCGTGCGCCGGCGTAGGACGCGCCGGCAGCCACCTCGAAGGCGACCTTTTCGTTGGGCGCCCATTCGGCGTACACCTCAGGGTACTTCGAGATGTACTCGCTCACTTCCGTGGACGGCGTGCCGGGATAGGCGGACACCACTCTGACGCCCGCTTCGAACGCGCCGCGCGCGATGGCTTCGTTGCCAAGCATAAGTTTCTTCATTTCTCTGTCCTCAACTGTATTTGCTTTCCGCTCATTCGCGGTTCACTCGCGCAAAACCGCGCTTTACTGCACGGTTTTACGATATTAACATCCGTTCAGTGTGTGACCTGCACTTCCACAAGGCTTTCGCCGCCGCAGTATTTCTCTCTCAGCTTCGGCTTCTCGATCTTGCCCGTCGCATTCCTCGGCACTTTGTCGAAGATGATCTTGCGCGGGCGTTTGTAACGCGGCAGCGCGGCGCAGAATGCGTTGACGTCGCTCTCCGTCCAGCCCGCGTATTCGGGCTTGAGCTCCACGATCGCGGCGGCAATCTCGCCGAGTCTGGCGTCGGGAAGCCCTATGACGGCGACGTCCCTCACCGCTTCGCAGGAGCGGATGAAGTCCTCTATCTGCACGGGATAAAGGTTCTCTCCCCCCGTGATGATGACGTCCTTTTTCCTGTCCACGAGATAGATGAAGCCTTCCTCGTCCTCACGCGCCATATCTCCCGTGAACAGCCAGCCGTCCGCAAGCACGGCGGCGGTCGCCTTTTCGTCGCGGTAGTAGCACACCATGACTCCGTCGCCCTTGACCGCAAGCTCGCCCACTTCGCCCTGCTCCACGTCATTGCGCGCGTCGTCCACTATGCGCGTCTGCCAGCCGTAACCCGCCTTGCCTATCGCGCCGACCTTGCGTATGTTCTCCACGCCGAGGTGCACGCAGCCGGGACCTATACTCTCGCTCAGCCCGTAGTTGGTGTCGTACTGATGACGGGGGAACACCTTCGTCCAGCGCTGTATCAGCGACGGCGGCACGGGCTGCGCGCCTATGTGCATGAGCCGCCAATGCGAGAGGTCGTAGTCGGCAAGTTTTATCTCGCCGCTGTCGATGGCGTCAAGGATGTCCTGCGCCCATGGGACGAGCAGCCACACGATGGACACTTTCTCCTCGGACACGGTCTGCATTATCCACTTAGGGCTCACGCCCTTCAGGAGCACGGCGCGGCTGCCGGAAACCAGACTACCGAACCAGTGCATTTTCGCGCCCGTGTGATAGAGGGGCGGCATGCACAGGAAGACGTCGTCGTGCGTCTGTGAGTGGTGGTGCTGCTCCGTTACGGCCGCGCGCATGAGCGCTTTGTGGCGGTGCAGGATCGCTTTCGGGAAACCCGTCGTGCCGCTGGAAAAATATATCGCGGCGTAATCCTCGTCGTCAAGTTCTATGCCGGGACGCGCGTCGGACGCAGCCGCGATGAGCTCGTCGTAGCTCTCCGCGAAAGTCGGACAGTCCTCGCCCACAAAGAGCATGCCCTCGATCTTCGTCAGCTCACCGAACACGGACTCAACCCGTCCGATGAACTCCTTCCCGAACACGAGCACGCTCACGTCCGCAAGATCGAGGCAATACTTTATCTCCTCCGCCGTATACCTGTAGTTGAGGGGGACGGCGAGTCCGCCCGCCTTGAGGATGCCGAAATATATAGGCAGCCACTCCAGACAGTTCATGAGAAGTATGCCCACCTTCTCTCCCCTTCTGAGTCCGCGCGAGAGGAGAAGATTGGCAAATTTGTCGGACAGCGCGTCGAACTCCTTCCACGTCATCTCGCGGCGGTGCTCCTCGTGCGGAGTCACCTCGACGAGGGCGTAGTCCTTCCATGTCAGCTTGTGTTTCTCTTTCAGTTCGGGATTTATCTCCACGAGGCACGTTTCATCCCCGTAAAGGTCCGCGTTCCTCTCCAAAAACTGTGTTATAGGCATAATTTTCCCTTTATTTTCTGTCGTATTTGTAGTAGTTGATGAGGCACCCGTCCAGCACGATGCGCTTCTCCGTGTCCGTGAGCGCGTCCATGCCGAGAACGATGTCGCGCGCCTTTCCGCCGCGCACGAGTTTTGCCGCAATGCGTTTATCACCGCGCTCCACCGCATTCCTCACGCCGGGTATGACAACAATGTCGCCCACTTCGAACTCAGTGTCCGCGCTGAGCAGCGGAAGCATACCCCAGTTGATGAGGTTGGAACGGTATCTCTTGGTCGCGTACTCGCGCGCGATGTTCGCGCTGCCGCCCAGGAACCGCTGACAGCTTGCCGCCTGTTCGCGCGCGCTGCCGTCGCCGGGTTTGACCGCAAAGATCGCGCTGCCTATGGTGAGCCCGCCCTTCACGCCGCACAGTTCCGCCGCCGCTTTAACGTCGGCGTTGTCGCCGTCGCGCACCGCCTTGGAGCGTCCGACGTAGCCGGGATCCTTGCGGCTCAGCGCAAACTCCGCAAGACGGAGCGGATTGCTGCGGTAAGACGAGGTTTCGCCGGAAGGGATGAGCTCGTCCGTGGTAGTGACCGGGTCGTTGATGACGCTGCACAGCTTGACGGCGAGGTTGTCAGCAAGAGGCTCGCTCGCGGGAATGTCGGTTATGTTGGGGCCGTACACCAGTTCCGCCGAGGGATCCGCCTTGCCGAAGCCGTTGTACACGCGCGACTCGTACACGGAGGGAACGTACTCGAAAGGCTTCACGCTGTCGTCGAAGTCAATGCCGAGCGCGGATGTGAGCACGCCGCCGTTAGCCGCTGTCGCGGCAATGGAACGCGCGTCCATGAGCGCGACGGAAGCCACCTGCCCTTCCGAAGGCTTGGAGCCTTCGCGCCGCTCGAAGTTGCGCGTTGTGTGGCGGACGGAGAACCCGTTGTTGCACGGCACGTCGCCCGCGCCGAAACACGGTCCGCAGAAGCAGGGTTTGAGCACCGCGCCGCTCTCGATGAGGCTTGCGATATACCCGTTCCTGACCAGCGCGAGGTTGGTGGGCTGGCTGCCCGGATACACCGTGAGATTGAACGCGCCCGTCCCCACCTGTTTGCCGGCGAGGATGTTCGCCGCCGCCGCGATGTTGTCGTAAGTACCGCCCGCGCAGCCCGCGATGACTCCCTGCGACACGAGGATCCTGCCGTCGTGTATCTTGTCCGTGAGTCTGAACCCGCCCGGCTTCAGTCCGAGCAGTTTGCAGCCGTTCTCTTCCGTCTGTTCGAGAATCTCGCGCGGGTGGGCGATGAGTTCCGCAAGCGTGACGACGTTGGAGGGATGGAACGGGAGCGCGATCATGGGCTCGACCTTGCCGAGGTCGATGACGACCGCTCCGTCGTAGAGCGCTCCCTCGCCCGGCTCGATGCACTTGTATTCGCTCTCTCTGCCGTATGCCGCGAGATATTCCTTCACTTTGCCGTCCGTGCGCCACACGGAGGAAAGACACGTGCTCTCCGTCGTCATGACGTCGATGCCGTTGCGGTATTCCACCGAAAGCCCGTCTATACCGTCGCCCACGAATTCGAGCACGGCGTTCTTGACAAAGCCGCTCCCGAACGTCGCGCCGATGAGCGCGAGAGCCACGTCCTGAGGACCTACGCCCTTGCGCACTCTGCCCTTGAGCTCGACGGCGATGACGCGAGGATAATTCACGTCGTAGGTGCGGCCGAGCAGCTGCTTGACAAGCTCCGGCCCGCCCTCGCCTATCGCCATTGTGCCCAGCGCGCCGTAACGCGTGTGGCTGTCGCTGCCCAGGATCATTTTGCCCGGCGCGGCGAACATCTCGCGCATATAACTGTGTATGACGGCGGCGTTCGCAGGCACATATATGCCGCCGTACTTCTTCGCCGCGGACAGTCCGAACACATGGTCGTCCTCGTTGATGGTGCCGCCCACCGCGCACAGGCTGTTGTGGCAGTTGGTGAGCACGTACGGCACGGGGAATTTATCGAGTCCGCTCGCTCTTGCGGACTGGATGATGCCGACGTATGTAATGTCGTGGGAAGCCATCGCGTCGAAACGCACTCTGAGCGCGCCGTCGTCGCCGGACGTGTTGTGCGAGGAAAGCACGGAATATGCCATTGTGCGCTTCGCGGAAGCGTCCCTGCACTCTGCGGCGGGCACGAGCATGCCGCGCGAATAACACATTTTTTCGTCGAAAAGTTTAACCATAAAATACCTCATTAAAAAAGATTATATTATACGCGCGCGCAATAGTCAAACGAAAGATTGCCCGACGCCGCCCGGACAAACGTGATAATGCGCTTCTGCGCTCCTGCGCGGAGGCGCCGCCGCTACTTTTCCCCGCTCTCCGGCGGCCGCATGCGCGCACTGACGCTTCCGCGCCGCCGCACCTCTTTATACGCGGCATACTTTTCCCGGTCCGGCGTACCGCCCTGCTCCGGGGATGCTCAATGTCTGCGGAATGCACCGGCATGCACGGCAAGTTTCCGCAGCCGCACCGCGAAGAAGCCGCGAAGCCGTCCGCGCTTTCCGCAGGATAAAACGCGAAACGCGGACACAGGGTCCGCGTTCCGCAAATGGGAGTAATAAGCAACGGCATGAGCCGAAACTTACGTCGTGACTCCGGCACCCGAAGGACCGGCATGCGGTGCGGGAACAAGGCCGTCCGCCGCGGCTGACACCGGCGTATTGCCTCTCCGCCGCGCCGCCGCACCGCATGTTACACGACCAGTCTAAAAAGCAAACCGTGCATTAAGTGTGTGTTCTGAAGCCTTTTTCAAAAATTTTTTGTAAAATATAGTTAATTTTTGCAGGATTTAGACGACTGATGTGCAATTTACACCACATATTTGGTAAAATGTCGAAAACCGCCCCGCGGTTGCTGCCGGGGGCGGTTTTTATGACGCACCGTAAGGTTTTCACATGCGGACGGAAGACGGGACGCGCCGCCGCGGATACGGGAGCGCCGCTCTCCTCTTACGCCGCGCGGACGGGCTTCGCCGTCACACGGAAAGCGTGAGGTAGGTGAACGTGTACTCGTTGTACGGCTTGGTGACTACGGCGGAAAAGCCGAGCGCTTTGAGGTTGTTGAGCGACGGAGCGTTGTCGTACTGCACCACCGCGCAAAGTGTGCAGGGAGAAAGTTCGCGCCGGGCGTACGCTATCGCGTCGCGGCAGAGAGTTGCGGACACTCCGCGCCCGCGGTAATCCTCCGCGGTCATTATGCCGCTGAACTCGTAGTATTGCGCGCCGCTCCTGTCGCCGCATATCTCCGCGAGTTTCGCGCCGTATTCCCTGTCGCGGTCGACGGCGCAGGTCGCAATCAGCCTCTCTCCGTCGAACGCGCCGAGCATCGTGCCGTGCGTCAGTACGCCGCGCAGTTCCTCCGGAGTGTAATTGAGGAAGAAAAGTTTGTTGTCCAGCTTTCCGCGCTCGCCTTCCAGGAAGGAATACACCGCGTCGTAGTCCTCCGCCGCGAGCTCCCTGACGTCGAAACGGGCGCGCGGTATGCCTACCCTGTCCAGCAGCCGCGCGTTAAGACGGCTGACGCGCTCGGCATAGCAGTCGGAGTAGACGGCGGCAGGTTTGAGAACGAATTTTTCGAGCAGGAACGCTGGATAATAGCTCATCTTGGACTTGCGCAGCCCCTCGAGTCCCATGTCCTCCTGGCGGTTGATGTACTCGCACTCCGCGAAGTTCCTCGCCGCGAATTCGTGCGCGAGATAGCTGTACACTCCCTCGTAGGACGTGTCCGCTTTCTCGTACATCTCGATCGCCGTGCCCGTGGGAGTGATCTCGCCGATGGCGATGCCCGCCATCCTGCCGTCAACGCGCAGTATGTCGCACACCAGCTCTCCGCGGAGCGCCGCCCTTATCCAGCCCTTCACGATGCTGCTTTCTCTTGCCGCGCTCTCTTCGGCGCTGCCGTCGAAATCCCTCGCCTCCAGCCATGCGCGCTCGAAATTCACAATGTCCGGGATGTCCTCCTCTTTCAGCCTTTCCATGGTCGAGGAATAGTTTTTGGTGAATTTGGCGATGTGGTTGCGCTTGGCGTGGTAACGCTTGCCGGCGAGCGCGATGAAATCGGAAGCCTTGTAAATGTACTCCGCCCAGTCGCGGTGAGTGTAGATGTAATATCCGCCGTACGTCGCCGTCACGAATTCCTCCGTGCAGAACGCGAAACACGCGTCCGCAGGCAGTGCCGCGGCGGCTTGTTCAACGCTCACGCCGCACCCCTCCTTCACGAGCGGAGGCCAGTAGTACAGCCCTCCGTCCATGCGCGCACGGAGGTACAGCACGTTGCCCGTGTCGCAGTATTCGCCCTCGGAGAACCACTGTATGTAAGCGTAATACGAATAGTCGCTGCCGACGTACTTCTTCCCCGTGAGATAATCTTTGAGGACGGGCTTCAGCTCCTCTCCGAAAGGACGGAAGGCGGCGTCGGCAATATCTGATGTTCTGCTGTATGTAAAACTCATAAAACCCGGTTTGTCCGACATTTAAGGTCGGCCTTTCAATGATATTCGACGCGGCAGCCGAAAAACGCGTCCGATGCGTCCGGAAACGCACACATACCGGCATCCCGCCCGCGGCGGACTTTCCCCGCACCGCGCATCTGCGTCCGTCGCGCCTGCCGCACACGTATTGAACCGCGTGTGGGCGCGCATCCGGCGCGTTAGTCTTTCTTCTTGTTTTTCTTTTCGGGCGGAGTAAAGGTGTCCACCGTGGCGAAAGCGCAGCGGCGCTCCAGTTCCGCAAGCACGGCTTTCGCATTCTTTTCCGTCAGATTCAGCCTGGTCACGGTCTCCGGTCCCTCGCCGTCCTTCTGCCACGCGACGAATACCTCGTATGTGACGGCGTTGACGGAAATGCGGCGTATGTCGTTGTACGCAACCGTGTCGCCGAACACAGCCATCATGGCGAAAATGCCGTCGTCGCGCAGCTTATACCAGCTGTTGACGAGCAGCAGAACGGCAAAAACGACTATGAGCGCGGCGGCGGCGAGCGAAACCGCCGCAACGGTGACGTTGGCGGTCTCGAAAGCGGGCACCGCACCCGATATCATCACCGCGTCCAAAACGACGATGGCCGTACCGGCAAGCGCGATCGCGATCACCATGCACGTCTTGATCCAGCCGAAAAACATCCTGAACGTCATTGTTCACCCGCATTATTGTCTTCGGAGTTTCCGTATTGATTCTCCGCGCGATAGCCGAATTCCACCGTATCGACGACGTTCGCCGCGTCGGTGTAGAAACTCAGCCCATTCATCTTGTAGTAGCCGACGAGTTCTATCGTCCTGAAAATGAAGTAGTTGAGCGAAGGCACCACGATGACGATCAGCCCAAACGTGGGCAGCGAAAGTCCCGCCACGAGCGCATATGCGGCAAAGAACGTGATGACGAACGCTTTCATCAGTCCTTTGATGTTGAGCTTGACCGTGCGCAGGCTGCGCCCGAAGGAAGTGTACATGCTCTCCCCCTGCACGAAAAGCAGTCTTGGCAGCCAACCGGCAAAGAAAGTGCTCCTGAGAGAAACGACTGCGATCCCCGCAAGGATGAGTATCGGGAAAGCGAACACTCCCACCGCGGTGAAAAGTCCCCAGAACAGCAGACACGCAAGCGTGATCAGGCACACGTCGATCGGCACGGATACGGACACCCTGCACACCGCAAAACGCACCGACTGCTTGAAGTTGAGCGCCATCGAGGACGCCAGACCTATGCGCATGTTGGACGACATCAGCTGCTTGACCGAATACGCCGTCGGATAGTAGCTGAACGACAGCAGGAACGAATACAGCGCGTACAGAAAAATAAGTTCTATGATGAGCGCCGCAAGCAGTCCGCCCTCCGACGCCACCGCGGTAAGCAGATCTCCTACTGCGGCAGGCACGCTGTCGACGAAAGCGCGTATGCTTATGCCGTCGTCCAGAAACGCGCTTATCTCGCTCGTGAAAGCGCCGTAAGCCGACGACACCGCGGCGGTCTCGCCCAGCGCGTCGAAAACAGGCACCATGATCGCCGCGCCTACGCACACGGTGACGACCATGGATATGAGCACCCAGGCGAAGATCCTGAGCACGTAACCCATGTTGGAGAACAACAGCGATATCGCATATTTGAATTCCATATTTCCTCACGACCGGCACTTTAACTGCCGGTTTTGAACGGATAAACCGCTAATCCTTGCCGCGCAGCCGTTTTCTGTCGCGGCGCGCGACCTTCTTGGACCATATGTCCGTCTTTTGCAGGTCCATGCGTTCCGTACCCGTCACGTCATAGAACTGCACATACATCAGCGTTATGTAGTAAGGCAAGCACACCGCCATGGCGACGCCGTCCATAACCACGCGCGCCACGGTGCTCGAGGTCACCGCTCCTATCACGCTCATGACGACGACGAACGGCACAATGCACACCAGCAAAGTCAGCACACTGGACGGCAGTCTGCCCGACATCTGCCTCCACCCCATCTTGAACGCGTCGCGCGAACGCAGTCCGGTGTGCAGCATGAACGGCGGCCAGAGAAGTATCGCCGCCATGGTGTACAGCAGCATCGCCGACACTGCCGCCCACGACAGTATGCCGAACACCAGCCACGCTTCGCCGGAGCCGAAAACGCTTGCCCACGCGTAGTAAAGCAGCGTGAGCAGCAAGTCGCCGACCTCGAAGATCACTCCGGCCGTGACGCCGAACTTGAGCGCGGTGAGAATGTTGTAGTTTATACGCGTCTTGGCGCGGCGGAAGGATACGGTGAACTCCCCTATCCTCATATGTCTGTCCACTATGCCGAACAGCAGCGCGATGACGAAGAAGTACAGCACGAGTCCTATTATGCCCGCCCAGAAGAAATCGTACGAGAGGAAGTGCATCTGCGTGTAAAGCGACGCAAAGCTGTCCGCGTGCAGATCCCCGTAACACATGAGGAAATACAGCCCTGCCGACGGCGAAAACACCAGCGCGGAGAGCAGCGCGGGCACGACAGCGAGCAGCACCATCTGCGCTCCCTTGTCGAAGAAATAGGACAGCGTGGCTTTAAGACACTTCATATCACTCCAATATGTGCAGTTTTTCTTTGAGTTTGCCGCACCTTTCGGCTGCCTGGGCGAGTTTCTCGCGTTCGCCGTCCACGAGTTTCTGCGGAGCTTTGGACACGAATCCCTTGTTCGCAAGCAGAGTTTCCAGCCTCTTCACCTCGGCTTCCGCCCTAACGATCTCCTTTTGCAGGCGCTCCTTCTCCTTCTCCGTATCCACCATATCGCCGAGAGGCAGGAGCACTTCCGCCGCCGAAGTGACTATCGCGGCGGTCTTTTCCGCCACTTCGCTTCTGTCGGCGACGAACGTGACTTCGCTCACGCCGGCGAGTTTCTCGAGATAAGTCTCCGCCTGCCGCATGAACTTCTCGTCCGCGGCGATCACGTACGCCTTGATCTTCTTGCCCGCGGGCACGTTCATCTCGGCGCGCATGTTGCGGACGGCGACGATGGTTTCCCTCAGCGCCTCGAAGTTCTTCTCCTCGCTGCGGAACACCGTCTTTTTATTGTATGCCGGCCATTCGGACACCATAAGCACGCTGCCCTTCGGCGCGTATTTGGAGTATATCTCCTCCGTGATGAACGGAACGAACGGATGCAGCAGTTTGAGGATATTGGTCAGCACATACGTCAGCATGGCGGCGGCGTGGGAATGCGCCTTCTTATCGCCGCTGTACAGCATGGGCTTGGACATCTCGATGTACCAGTCGCAGAACTCCGACCACGTGAAGTCGTAAAGTTTCGCCGCGGCGAGCCCTATCTCGTACTTGTTGAGGTTGATGGTCACGTCCTTCACGACGTCGTTGAGTCTTGTCAGGATCCACTTATCCGCGCCGTTCAGCCTCTTCGGGAAGGAGAGGTCGTCCTCGTCCGTCACGTTCATGATGACGAAGCGGCTCGCATTCCACAGTTTGTTGATGAAGTTGCGGCAGCTTTCGATCTTGCCCTCGGTAAAGCGCGTGTCGCTGCCGGGAGCAATGCCCGTCGCAAGGGAGAAACGCAGCGCGTCCGCACCGTAGCGGTCGATTATTTCGAGAGGATCGATGCCGTTGCCCAGACTCTTGGACATTTTTCTGCCCTCGGCGTCGCGGACGATGCCGTGGATGAGCACTTCGGAGAACGGAGGTTCGTTCATCATCTCTATCCCGCTGAATATCATGCGCGCCACCCAGAAGAATATGATGTCGTACGCGGTGACGAGCACATTGGTGGGATAGAAATAGGAAAGATTCTTGTTCTTGCGCGGATAACCCAGCGTGCTGAACGGCCAGAGAGCCGAGGAGAACCATGTGTCCAGCACGTCCTCGTCCTGACGGAGATGTCCGCCGCACTTCGGGCAGCACTCCGGCGCCGTCTTGGCCACCACGGTTTCGCCGCAGTCGTCGCAGTACCATGCGGGGATACGGTGCCCCCACCACAGCTGACGGGAGATGCACCAGTCCTTGATGTTCTCCATCCAGTTGAAATACGTCTTTTCGAAACGCTTGGGTATGAACTCCACCTTCTTGCTCTTCACCGCCTTGATCGCAGGCTCGGCAAGCGGCTTCATCTTCACGAACCACTGTTTGGAAACTATCGCTTCCACCGTTTCGCCGCAGCGGTAACACTCGCCCACGTTGTGCGCGTAAGGCTCGATCTTTTCCAGATACCCCTGCTCTTTCAGATCCTCCACGACAGCTTTTCTGCACTCCATTCTGTCCATGCCGCGGTACTTGCCGGCGTTCTCGTTCATCCTGCCGTCGTCGTCTATGACGCGGATGACGGGCAGGTCGTGCCTGAGCCCCAGCTCGAAGTCGTTGGGATCGTGCGCGGGCGTGATCTTGACCGCGCCCGTACCGAAACCGATCTCGACATAATCGTCCGCAACGACGGGAATGATCCTGTCCGTGAGAGGCAGACGGAGCATACGCCCGACATACTCCTTCATGCGCTCGTCCTTGGGATTGACCGCCACCGCGGTGTCGCCGAGCATCGTTTCGGGACGCGTCGTCGCAATGGTGATATATCCGTCGCCGTCGGCGAAAGGATAGCGGTAATACCACAGATTGGACTGCTGTTCGTTGTAATTGACCTCGGCGTCGGAGAGCGCCGTCTTGCAGTGCGGGCACCAGTTGATGATGCGATCGCCGCGGTAGATGAGCCCTTTCTTGTAATACTTCACGAAAGCGTCCACGACCGCCGCCGAAAGGTTCTTGTCCATCGTGAAGGCTTCCTTGGACCAGTCACAGGAGGTGCCCAGGCGCTTGAGCTGCTCGACGATCCTGCCGCCGTACTTCTCTTTCCACGCCCATGCGCGTTCGAGGAAACCTTCCCTGCCGACGTCCGCCTTGGTGAGTCCTTCCTCTTTCTTCATCTGTTCCACGATCTTGACTTCCGTGGCGATGGACGCGTGATCGGTGCCAGGCAGCCACAGCGCCTCATAGCCGTTCATGCGCTTGAAACGTATGATGATGTCCTGCACGGTCTGATTGAGCGCATGTCCCATGTGCAGCTGTCCCGTGATGTTGGGAGGAGGCATCATGATGGTGAAAGGCTCTTTCTCGTCGTTGGGATGGGCCTCGAAATACCTGCCCTTGAGCCAGAAGTCGTAGATCCGCTTCTCGAAAGAGGGATCGTAAGTTTTGTCCATTTTGTCCATAGTTCCGAAATCCTTTATTCTTCGTCCGATTTGTATTGTCTGTTCAGTCCCTGCCGGCGTCATCTCCGCCGTCCGCCGCTCCGTCCTGCGCGGACACGGTATAATTCACGGCGTCTGCGGCGGAATGTTTCCCGTCCGCGTCTGCGAGAGGATTGTTGCTGCTGTCCGTGGTCTTTGCGCTCTCGGCAGTCACCGCCTGCATCTCGCCGCGGTTGATCTTGCGGATCTGGCGGAGAATGTCCGCGAGATACCCTATCGCCGCCGCATAGCTCATGCACACGCCCCACGCGAGGATGCCCCAGTCCGCAAACGCGACATAGGGATGGAAGAATGCGAGCAGCACGCCCACGGAAACGGTGAACGACGCCACTTTGCCCATCCAGTTGGCCTGCACTTTCGCGCCCTTTTTCATGACCGCGGGCGCGGCGCACACCATTATGCCCTCCTTCAGGAGAAGCAGAATGACGAACGCGTAGTGCACATACCAGCCGCCGCTCGCCTGCATTGTCGCGGCTCCGAGCGCGCTCAATCCGTCGGTGGCTTCGCCTAGAGGAGTCAGCCCCGTGCAGAGAGAGAGGCAGAACAGCACGGAAATGTGCATGAGTTTGTCCGCAAGAGGATCCAGCGCCATACCTATGCCGGAAGTCATGTTGAACCGCCTTGCGATCCAGCCGTCCACGAGGTCGCTTCCCGCCGCTACGGCAAATACACCGAGCGCAATATAGAGAAGCACGGGATCCGCGTTCACGCCGGCAAACGCCATCAGCAGGATATACGCCGGGATGCAGAGAATGCGGAAATAAGTGATGATGTTGGGGATGGTCCAAAGCTCTTTCTTGTCGATCTGCGCCATTCCTTTATACGCCATGATTTCTACCGCCTTGCAACGTAAATTGTTGGATTATTATACCACGCTCCCGCGCGCCTGTAAAGGAAATCGCGGCTCCCCGACGGGATTTACGGACATTTTGTCGGGCGCGTCGCCTCTCATCCGCACCGTGCGCAAACGGCGCGGCTTTACCGCCCTTCCGTCCGCGCGTCCGCGCTCCCTGCATCAAAAAACCGCCCCGGCCGCCGCCGGAACGGTTCTGCTCTTTGTCTTTACGTTCACTCGCGCGCCTTCACGGCGTCCGCCGGAGAAGTCCGCCGCGCCCTCCTGTCATACATACGTTTCCCCGCGCCGCCGCATAAAAAGCAGTTTACCGCGCGAAACGTATCGTTAAACGCGCCTTTTGCGCATTACACCCGTTCGGCAAGCAGAAATCCGCCCAGCTCCTCCGGAGATGAAAATACGTACTTCGCGCCGTGCGCCGTCAGTTCTTCCCTGCCGCCGTAGCCCCACAGCACGCCGGCGGAGTCCATGCCCGCCTCGCGCGCGCCGTCCGTGTCGTACATTCTGTCGCCGACCATCAGCGCGCCGTCCGCGCTCTCCATGCCGAGGTTTTGCATGACATAGCGGATGACTTCGACCTTGCTGTCGCGCGAGCTGTCGCTCTCCGCTCCGCCTATGAACGCGAACTCCCCGGAAAGCCCCAGCGAGTCGAGCATCATCACGGTGAATTTCAACGGTTTGGAAGTTGCGACGGCAAGCCGTATGCCGCCCTCTCTCAGCCGCGCGAGAAGTTCGCGCATGCCGTCGTACACCGTGCACTCTCTCCAGCCGCCCGCCTCGTACTCTCCACGGTAAATGCGGATGAGCTCCTCGATGAGCTCCCCGTCTTTTATCCCCAGTATGCCGCGCATGGACACGCGGAAGGGAGGTCCCACCATACCGTCAAGCTGCGCCTCGGTGTAAGGGATGCCCTTTGCGTCAAGCGCGTATTTTATGCAGCGTACGATGCCGGGCTTACTGTCCGTTATCGTGCCGTCGAGATCGAAAAATACGGTGTCGTATCGCCTCATGGTCACAGCGTATGCGCGATGAAATCTATCCTGTCCTCGTCGGTGAGCGCGATGACCGGAATGTCGAGGATGGTCTTCGCACCGCGCACGCCTGCGGCGTACATCTTGCAGTTGGCTTTGGCATACGCCATGAGCACGCTCGCAGTGAAGTCGGGGTTGCTGTCGAGAGCGAGGGAGAACTCCACCCTCTGACGCTGTCCGTTCACCTCTCCGCTCCGCAGCACGAAACCGCCGTGGGGCATCCTGTTATGATCGCGGTCGAATTCCTCCGCCGTTATGAAATGCACCACGGTGTCGTATTCGTCGAAATAGTTGGGCATGGTCACGATCCTGCGTTCGATCTCCGCCTTGTCCGCGCCTTCCGCCGCCACGACGAAACATTCGCGCAGGTGCTTGTCACGGGTGGTGAGGGACGCGCCCTCTCCCCTTCTCGCCGCGTCCAGCGCCGCCTGTTTGGGTACGGTGTACTGTATGCCTTTCACCACGCCGTCTATCTTGCGCACCGCTTCGCTGTGCCCCTGCGACACGCCTTTGCCCCAGAATGTCTGGGTGTTGCCGTCCGCGAGCACTCCGCCGAAAAGCGCGCGCATCAGCGAGAAAAGACCGGGATCCCAACCTATGCCGATGAAGGAAAGATGTCCGCTCCCGGACGCGATCTTCTCCATATCGGTCACGTAACCGCGCATTTTCGCGTGGGTGTCGAAGCTGTCCACGGTGTTGAAGTGCGCCGCCGCCGTTTTGCCGAGATCCACAAGATCGTTGGCGGAGCCTGTGCAAAGCGCGAGCACGTCGATCTTGCCCTCAAACTCCGCCAGGTCGGACTGCTTGTAAAACGGGGTGCCGAAAGGCGAGCTCATAGCCGCCGGATCCCTCCTCGTGAAAATGCCCGCAAGCTCGAAATCATTACTCGCAGCGGCGATCTTCTCACACGCTCTGCCGAGGTTGCCGTAACCCACTATACCGATTCTGTACATAACTCCTCCGAAGTTTTTTTATCGGTGCAATTTTACATTAAAACCGCCGCAAACGCAAGCGAATGCGCCAACTGCCCTCAAAGTATCTCCTGGGCACAACGGCGCGCACACGCATAAGTTGTAACGTAATGCCGCTGCGCGCGGACGCGGAGCACGGCTCGGATCCTCCGTACCGCCCGACGGACTGCCGGACAGGGTACAGCCTCCGGACGGAACACACGGGCGGTCGGGCATGCGCAGCGGAAAATTGTCCGCATCCGCGGTATTTCCCGTATAAAAACCGCGCCGCAGGGCAATGATCCGGGGGTATGGAAATGGTAAAACGCGGCGAAATCTACTATGCCGATCTCAGTCCCGTGGTCGGAAGCGAACAAGGGGGCGTGCGCCCCGTGCTTGTCGTGCAGAACAACGTCGGCAACCGTTACAGTCCCACCGTGATCGCCGCCGCGATAACTTCCAGACTGGACAAAGCGAAACTCCCCACCCACATCGCCGTCCCCGCCGAAACCTGCGGACTGCCCCAGAACTCCGTCGTCCTGCTCGAACAGATACGCACCATAGACAAACAACGCCTCAAAGAAAAGATAGGCGAACTCCCCGCCGTGATGATGGCGAGAGTCAACGAAGCTCTCCTCGTTTCACTCGGCTTTTTCGAGACCTGACTCATTCTTCCGCAAGCCGCACCGCACCGCCTGCGGCGTCGCAGGACCGCAGCTGTTTTCACAAGACTGCCCTCGCCGCCTGCGCCGCCTTTCGTGCTCTGTTTCCGCCGCGCAAAAACGAACCCGGACCGTAAAAACGGCGGCTTCGCCCCGAAACAGCGCCGCCGGAGCCGTATATGACAACTTCCGTACCGTAAAAAGACGATGCGCCCGTCCGCATGAACAACGGCCTCGGCGTCCGCTCGAAAATCATCCGCAAAATGCAAAACGCGCGTTTTACCGCGCGTTTTTCCACAATAAAACTTGTTTCAGGTCACAATCTCATCACACCCTGCAATTCGTCGAAAGCGAGCGGGATACAGTGCATGATGTCGTCCGGCAGATGGGCGAGCGCGTTAACGCGGCTGAATTCCGCACTCCGTCCCAGCACGTACGCACCCGTCCTTGCCGCAAGCAGGGGCGGAACGTCCCAAGCCAGCAGCCCGCCTATGATGCCGGAGAGCACATCGCCGCTGCCCCCTTTCGAGAGCCGGGAATTGCCGGTGGTATTGATCCACACTTCCCTGCCGTCGCTGATCACGCTCTCGTGTCCTTTCAGGACGAGCACGCAGTCGTGCTCCGCCGCATACTCACGGCAGAGCCGCGCGGAATGGGCCTTGATCTCCTCCGCACCGAGTCCCGTCATCGCCGCAAACTCCCCCGTATGCGGAGTGAGCACCGCGCGTCCCTTGAAGCCGCCTGTCACCGACGCGCATTTCAGCCCGTCTGCATCCAGCACGATGCGGCAGTCCGTTTCGTCCAAAAGGAAGCGCACCCAACTCCCGGCATCGCCGTCCGCCATACCCATGCCGACGGCAAAAGAGGTCGCCCTATGCGACAGACGGAGCGCGGTTTCACGGTCGAAAGCTATGCCGCCGCCGCTGGACGGAAGGGGGAAGATCGCCGAATAATGCACGACGGGATACAGCGCGGACGCAAGAAAATCAGGCACGGCAAGCACGGTCGTGCCGGCGCCGGAGCGCATCGCCGCCTCGCCGAGCACCGCGATCACTTCCGCCGCGCTTTCCGCGGCGAACTGCGGCGCGCCGACGTAATTGGCACTGCCCCCCATAACTACGCATCTGCCGAAATCCCCCTTGTTGCCCTCTTCGGTCCGCACGGGCAGACCGAATTGCAACGATGAAAGATCATTTTTCAAAACAGCGATTTTATCGTCGTTTTCCATACAATAAACCTCGTTTTCCGCCGACATTCCGACGTTTACTCTCTCCTCATGTCGGGGACGGCGCGTACGGCTTGCGTTCAGTCGTCAAAGTCGCCCGGTCCGTCGGCGACCGTGTTCAGCACGCTGTCTATCATGTCCCTCTCGAACCCTTTGCGGTAGAGGAACGCGCCGACTTTGGCAAGGTCTTTCCTCTCCGTTATGCGCTTTGCCGCAATATACTTCCGCGCCGTTTCGAGTGCCTTTGCCCTCTCCTCTTCGTCGGAGAGCGCGTCCTCTATCCCGTTGCGCGCAAGCTCGCGCGGTATGCCTTTCTCGGCGACCAGCTTGTATTCCAGCTGCTTTCTGCCCATCCGCGCGCCGTAATACTCCACGAAATCGGCGACGTACTTCTCGTCGTCTATATAGCCGTAACCTTTGGCGCGGGCGATCGCTTCCTCGACCTCGCTCTTGCGGTAGCCCTTCTTATACAGCCTGTCCCGCACTTCTTTCTCGGAGCGCGGAGAGGTGGCAAGATACTTGACGGCGGCGTCGAAGGCGCCCACTTTATTCTTCTCTTCGGGAACTTTTTTCTCGTCCATGTTTTCCTTGCTCCCTGTTTTGCGCACGCGCAATACGCTCGCGGTCGTTAAACGTCGGCAGCCGCACGAGCCGCCGAAACGGCACGCCATGCCTTAGCACGGCTACAGCCGTCCATCCGCTCGTCATGTGTGCGCGCCCGCATGCGCCCGCAGGCGATTGCGCATGCGATACGCACTCTTATGCGTATGTTTTAAGTGCGTGAGCGTGCAGATCTGCGAGCGGATTTCGGCGCATAAGCACGTGCTTGATTAAACGATCACGCGCATCAACAGCGTTTTACATAGCAAAAACGGCAGTTAAACTGCCGTTTTTGCGCATGGCGTCTTGATTACTTGACTCTGTACACCCAGCCGAATTCGTCGGGATAACGCTCGGTCTGAATGCCCGTGATACGGTCGTACAGCCAGCCCGTGATCTTGCCCATCTTGCCGCCGTTGATCTCCATGATAAGATCCTTATACGCAATGGTGCCCACGGGAGAGATGACTGCCGCCGTGCCCGTGCCGAACGCCTCGTCCAGCTTGCCGGCGTGATACGCTTCCACCACTTCGTCGATGGGGACGTGGCGCTCTTCCACCTTGTAGCCGTACTTGCGCAGCACCTGAAGCGCGCTGTCGCGCGTGATGCCACGGAGTATCGAGCCGTCCAGCATGGGGGTGACCACCGTGCCGTCAATGACGAAGAACATATTCATCGCGCCCACTTCCTCGACGTACTTCTTCTCCGCGCCGTCCAGCCAGAGCACCTGATCGTAGCCCTTTTCCTTGGCGCGCTCGCCGGCGAGCAGACTGCATGCGTAGTTGCCCATGCACTTCGCCTCGCCCGTGCCGCCCTTGGAGGCACGCGTAAGCTCGCTCTCGACGATGAGTTTGGTAGGTTCAAGCCCGTTCTCGTAATAGCTGCCGACGGGCGAAAGTATGATTGTGAAGATGAACTTCTTGGACGGATGCACTCCGAGGAACGCTTCCGAACCGAACATGAAAGGACGAATGTACAGCGAAGTGCCGGGCGCAGTGGGGATCCACTCCTCTTCCAGCTTGACCAGTTCACAGAGAGCGTCGAGAACGACGTCTATGTCGAGCTTCGCCATGCACAGTCTTTCCGCGCTTCTGTTCATGCGGATGAAGTTGTCGCGGGGACGGAACATCGTGATCTCGCCCTTCGCGTTCTTGTACGCCTTCAACCCCTCGAATATGCCCTGACCGTAATGCAGCGAGCAGCACGCGGGCGCGATGCGGAAGTCGTCGTAGGGGACGATCTCGGGTTCGCTCCAGCCGCCCTTTGCCGCGTCGTACTCCATGACGAGCATGTGGTCGGTGAAGTACTTTCCGAAGCCGAGCTTCGTAAAGTCGGGCTTTTGTTTCCTTTCTTTGACCATAGTGATTTTCATAGTTATCTCCTTGCGCCTGAGCGCCTGATTGAATTCCTGTCCGTGATGCACGCATGCGTTGATGCGCATACGCGCGCTGTTACGTTATGCGGCAGTCCGTGCCGCCCCCGAAGCGCATCCGCGCCCAGCCGCGGCTCTGCTGCAGCCCCCGCCTTTTGCACCATATCACACACTTCGTGTTCCGGCGCCGCTATCGTCCGGGATATTCGCCCCATTGGGAGGATGCCCTGCGTACGCACAACGCACGTTTCGTGTTCTTGCCGTGTTTTGCGGCTGCCGACGCGGTACACCCATCGTGTTCTCGCCCCGCACCGACTTTCCCACAGCCCCGTCGAGCGTCTTTCGGAAAAGCCTTAGACCGATTTTCCGTCGAACAGCCCGCACACCGCTGCGGCGCTCACAGAGCCTTGTAGCAGCGGCCGGTGATTTCCGCCCTGACCTTGCCGAGCGTCTTAGCCGACACCAGCTCGAGCAGCTCACCCGATTTGTCCGTCTCGGCATACCACACCGAGCGGACGTTTTCGCCGTACACCGCCTCTCCGCGCAGCGCGCCGGCGCGTGTGAGCGCACTCTCTATCGCCGAGTGGTCGGAATAGTCGCATTCGACAGTCACCTGGGCACATTCGGTCATCCTGCGTATGCCCGCGGCGTCCAGCACCTCGGACACGCTGTCCGTATAAGCCGCCACCAGTCCGCCCGCGCCCAGTTTGATGCCGCCGAAGTAGCGAGTCACCACCACCGCGGCTCTGACCACGCCACGCTTTTTTAACACTTCCAGCATCGGCTGTCCGGCAGTACCGCCGGGTTCGCCGTCGTCGGAAAAGCGCGTTTCGTTGCCGAGTTCGTCCGCGATGTAGGCATAACAGTTGTGCGTGGCGTCGGGATAACGCTTCCTCACCGCACGCACGAACGCTTCCGCGTCCTCTCCGCTTTCAACATGCGAAAGCGTTGCTATGAACTTGGAGCGTTTTATCTCGACGGTGTTTTCCGTCACACCGTCCACCGTCAGGTAAAACTTACTCAACGGTCACCTTGAAGAAGTTTTTCTTGCCCTTTTGCAGTACGAAGCCGTTCGCGCGCTGGCTGTCCGTAAGCTCCGCATTGACATCCGCAACTTTCACTCCGTCCACCGCGACGCCACCGCCCTGTATGAGTCTGCGCGCTTCGCTCTTGGACGGCACTTTCGCCACCGCGACAAGCACTTCCGCTATCTGTTTCACGTCTTTCGCTATCATCGCGGACGGCATATTGTCGCTGTCACCGGAGAATGCCGCTTTCGCCTTGGCGAGCGAATCGTCAGCGGCTTCTTTTCCGTGCACCATGAGAGTCAGTTCGTATGCAAGGCGTTCCTTGGCGGCATTCATGCGTTCGTCGTTGTATCTCGTGAGTTCGTCGATCTCGTCAAGAGGCAGGAAGGTGAGGAAACGGAACACTTTGTTCACGTCCGCGTCCGGGATGTTGCGCCAATACTGGAAGAAGTCGTACGGGGACGTTTTGTTCGCGTCCAGCCACACGGCTCCCTTTGCGGTCTTGCCCATCTTGATGCCCTCGGACGTGGTGAGCAGTCCGAACGTGATCGCGAATGCATCCTTGCCTTCCTTTCTGCGGATGAGATCCGCACCCGCAAGGATGTTGGACCACTGGTCGTCGCCGCCGCATTGCAGCACGCAGCCGTATTTGCGGTTGAGCACCAGGAAGTCGTAGGACTGCATGAGCATATAGTTGAACTCCAGGAAGGTCAGTCCCTTCTCCATGCGCGCCTTGTAGCACTCCGCCGTCAGCATTTTGTTGACGGAGAAGCAGGAACCTATCTCGCGCAGGAAGTCGATGTAATTGAGGTCGAGCAGCCAATCCGCGTTGTCGACTATGATCGCGCCGTTGTCGCCGTCGAAACGGATAAACCGCGCCATCTGCTTTTTGAAACAATCGACATTGTGCTGTATGGTTTCGCGCGTCATCATGCTCCTGAGATCGGTGCGCCCGGAAGGATCGCCGATCATAGCCGTACCGCCGCCGATGAGGATGATGGGACGGTGTCCCGCGTCCTGCATGCGCTTGGCGACGATCATCTGCACGAAATGACCGACGTGCAGGCTGTCCGCCGTGGGATCGAAACCGATGTAGAAGCACTGCGGACCGCTGTCGAGCAGCTTTTTCAGATCCTCTTCGTAAACGGTCTGCTTGACAAGACCGCGCGCTCTGAGTTCGTCGATGATGTTCATCTTGGACATTTTCTTCACCTTTTTTGCTCTTTAGGATAAATCTTTTGAAAATTATAACACCATTCCGCGCAAGGGGCAACAAATTCACGCCACAGAACGCAATTATAACGCACAATATGCCGTTTCCGGCGATGGCAGCAAGAGGCACGAAGCCAAGCCGCCCGCGCCGGTGCCGTTTGCCGCGCCGGAAAGCCGTGCACCGCGGCGGAAAACATCCTGTGCCGAGCGGAAACCGGCATTCTGTCCGCCTCTTTTATAAAGCGGTCAAAGCGCCTTTTTCATCCAGATATGCTCGCGGTTTTCCTCGAAATCGATGTCGCCGAATGCGGCGTAGCCCTGTTTTTCGTAAAAGACTCGCACGCGCGTCTGCGCATGTATGAGCATCGTCTTACCTCCAGCCCTGCGCACCTCGTCTTCCGCCGCGGCGATCATCTCCGCGCCGATGCGTCTGCCGCGATACTCCCGGAGCACCGCAATACGCCCCAGCACGTATTCCCCTGCCGCCGCTTCGTAATAACGGCAGGTCGCCGCCGCCCTGCCGCCGTCGTACACCACCATATGAAAGGCGGCCTTATCCATGCTGTCGAACTCTTCCGCAAAACCCTGCTCCTCGACGAACACCTTTTCCCTTATCTCTATCGCCGCCTCGGGCAAAACCTCGTAAACTTTCGTTGTCATAATCAATCCAATCTTATACCCGACATGTATGTGTCCAACATCTTTTGCAACGCCTAGCGATTCCGTAATACCACATTCGGCCGCTTCGCCTGATCCGCCGCCACGCCGCCGTCCGCCGCGGCTATACATAACATCAAAAATCGGACATTCCCAGCAAATAGTCCGCAGAAACGTTCAGCACCCTGCACAGCGTGACAAGCTGCGTTGCCTTCGGCTCGCTGACGCCGTCGCACCAGTTGCACACCGTCTGTTTTGAAAGCCCGCACTGCTTCGCCAGCGCATATTTGCTCATATGCTGACTTGCAAGCTCCGCATTCAACCTGTCCGTAAAAACCTTCATGAGGATATTTTATTCCGCTTCCGTCGATTATACTTGACTAGTCCATCTCAATAGACTATACTGTTTGAAATCTTAAGATAGGAGGATTGTTATGAAAAGATTTGTCAAAGTTATCGTCACGGCGGTTATTACACTGACTCTTGCGGTTTTCGCACTCGCCGCTTGCAACGACGGCGGTGAAGGCGGAGGGACTGCTCCCGTCGGCGACAATGTTTTCCGCGAAGGCATGACTTACGCCGAACTCATGCAAGTCATCGACGAAATGGACAATTTTACCTTTATTGAAACCGCTTCGGGAAACGAGTATAACGGATACACTCCATGGCGGCTGACAGAGAAATTCGACGGCAGGACGCTTGTGTATGAAGTTGAAAACGAGCTTTTTGAAGGCAGCCTGATCAGACAGTACATTTTCTACGAGGAAACGACAGAACCGGTATGGGGCATCGGCGATATTATGACCTTTGTAGCGGAATACAACATCTTCGGAGAGAATTATAATTATGATCCGGATAGTGATAATTATACCCCAACGGCAGACGGTGAAATCGTGTGGCATACACTTGAAAAAACAATACCGCTTGACGATGAGTATGGAAGCGAAGATATAAAAAATGTGTTTAGAAACCATATATCCGCAGATGAGAACGGTTATCCTGTCATCTCTTCCGCCGACCACGGCGTTTCCATAGAACTTAACGGCACAACATTGCGAGTAAATTTAGAGGAAGGTTATGCTCTGTCTATAACAGATGTAAATGCGACCGACTGCACCATACCGCAGGAAATACACGCGCTGAAAGACCGGTGTGTTTGGATATGGAACTGAAAGATATGTTAAGAATCAAAAGGAGTGCCAAATGGCGCTCCTTTTTCGTGTATTAATACGACTTACATACTTACTTCATCAACGCTTCCTGCACTGCCACCGCACAAGCCACGGATTTATAAAACCAAAAGGCACCGCAAAGCGGTGCCTTGATGTTCGGTGCTTCGCATCTCACGGTTTTATCCGTGGCGTGTGCGTCGCTCCGCAAACCTCATTATTTGGTCAGAGCTTCTTGTACCGCGACTGCGCAAGCCACCGACTGATTAGACCAAAAACACGCCATTGCTTTCGTTATGGCGTGTTTGATGTTCGGCGCTTTGCGCCTTACTTGGTCTAATGTTGCTTGCGCTTATTTTGTCAGTGCTTCCTGCACTGCCACCGCACAAGCCACAGATTTATAAAACCAAAATGCGCCTTCCCTTGACGGGACGGCGCATTGATGTTCGGTGCTTCGCACCTTACTTGGTCTAATGTTGCTTGCGCTTATTTTGTCAGTGCTTCCTGCACTGCCACCGCACAAGCCACAGATTTATAAAACCAAAATGCGCCTTCCCTTGACGGGACGGCGCATTGATGTTCGGTGCTTCGCACCTTACTTGGTCTAATGTTGCTTGCGCTTATTTTGTCAGTGCTTCCTGCACTGCCACCGCACAAGCCACGGAAGCACCGACCATGGGATTATTTCCCATGCCGATGAGGCCCATCATTTCGACGTGCGCGGGAACGGAGGAGGAGCCTGCGAACTGCGCGTCGGAATGCATCCTGCCCATGGTGTCGGTCATGCCGTAGGACGCGGGGCCCGCCGCCATATTGTCGGGATGTAGCGTCCTGCCCGTGCCGCCGCCGCTTGCCACGGAGAAGTACTTCTTGCCGTGCTCGACAGCCCATTTCTTATAGGTGCCGGCAACGGGATGCTGGAAGCGGGTGGGATTGGTGGAATTGCCCGTGATGGACACGTCCACATCCTCGAGGCGCATGATGGCGACGCCTTCCGTGACGTCGTCAGCGCCGTAAACGCGCACCGCCGCGCGCTCTCCCTTGGAGTATGCGGTCTCTTTCACGATCTTGACTTCACCCGTGTAGTAGTCCATCTTGGTCTGCACATAGGTGAAGCCGTTGATGCGGCTGATGATGAACGCGGCGTCCTTGCCGAGCCCGTTGAGGATGACCTTGAGGGGCTGTTTGCGGACCTTGTTCGCGGTCTTGGCGATGCCGATGGCGCCTTCCGCCGCCGCGAAAGACTCGTGTCCGGCGAGGAACGCGAAGCATTTGGTTTCTTCTCTGAGAAGCATTGCGGCGAGGTTGCCGTGTCCGAGACCGACGGCGCGCTGCTCCGCGACGGAACCGGGGATGCAGAAGCTCTGCAGACCGATGCCTATTGCCTCGGCGGCGTCTGCGGCATTCTTGCAATTCTTCTTGATGGCGATCGCGCATCCGACGGTGTACGCCCACACGGCATTCTCGAACGCGATGGGCTGCACGCCCTTGATGATGGCTTCGACGTCTATGCCCTTTTCGGTGCAGACTGCCTTGGCGTCCTCGAGAGAGGCGATGCCGTATTCTTTAAGTGCCTTGTTGATCTTGTCGATCCTTCTTTCATAACCTTCGAATCTGATGCTCATAGCTGCCTCCCATTACTCGTTGCGCGGATCAATATACTTGACCGCGTCGGCAAATCTGCCGTAAGTGCCGGTGCTCTTTTTGAGCGCCTCGGCGGGATCGGTGCCCTTGCGGATCATTTCCATCATGACGCCGAGTTTGACGAACTCGTAGCCGATGATCTCGCTGTTTTCGTCGAGGGCGAGTTTAGTGACGTAGCCTTCCGCCATTTCAAGGTATCTGGGACCTTTCTTCGCGGTGGAATACATCGTGCCGACCTGACTGCGGAGTCCTTTGCCGAGGTCCTCGAGTCCGGCGCCGATGGGCAGACCGTCCTCGGAGAAGGCAGACTGCGTTCTCCCGTAAACGATTTGCAGGAACAGTTCGCGCATGGCGGTGTTGATCGCGTCGCAGACGAGGTCGGTGTTGAGCGCTTCGAGAATGGTCTTGCCGGGCAGTATCTCCGCCGCCATAGCCGCGGAGTGCGTCATGCCGGAGCAGCCGATCGTCTCGACGAGCGCCTCCTGAATGATGCCGTCCTTGACGTTGAGCGTGAGCTTGCATGTGCCCTGCTGAGGTGCGCACCAACCTACGCCGTGCGTAAGACCGCTGATGTCCTTGATCTCCTTTGCCTGGACCCATTTACCCTCTTCGGGAATGGGTGCGGGACCGTGGTTGGGCCCCTTGGTGACAGGACACATCATTTCAACTTCGTGAGAATATTGCATAAATGCCTCCTAGAAAAGTGTAAGTTTTGACCGAAAATATTTTATCACTTATATAACTTATAGGCAAGCGAAAATTTCACCCGCGGAGCCGCGCGGGCGCATACCGGTCAAATTCCTGCCGCGCCGCGTAAAACCGCTCCGCCCCGATCCCCCTCCGCCGCCCCGGCGGAACACAAAAACACCGCCGTGAACGGCGGTGTCTGAGAGCTGTATCTGACGTCGGCTTTCGCCGCCGCGGCACGGATCCGTCGCCGCGGCAAGCGCCTTGTTTATCTCACCACGTCGGTCTGGGCGTAATACTTGAGATCCTTCATGCTGCGCTCCGCATCCACGCGGACAGCCTTCTGCGGTCCGAGATAGGTGTTGAGGTTGCGGACGAGCTTGTAGTGATAATCCCCCGCCTCGCCTTCGACGGAGAACGCGCCGACAAGCACGTGCTTCTTGAAACGCTTGATGGCGTCCACGCAATACTGTCTGCTCGCATAGTTGTCGCTCGCGTAAAGCAGCTCGCCCTTGTTGGAATAGAGAGTGAAGTAATACTCGTCGCCTTCGCTGCCGATGACGTACTGTCCGTAGATCTTGGCGATGTCGAAACCGTCCTTCATGACAAGCTCCGCACGCTGCGCCTTGGGCTTGGAAGTGATGGGCGCGCACGCCGGCATGACTCTCTTCACGACGGGAGGAGGAGGCGCGGGCAGATAAGTGCGCTGTACGTAAACGGGGGCGTTGCCCTTGAAATAGCAGCCTTCGAGCGGATCGTAATAATATCCGACATACTCGCCGTCGTAGTTGTCCCAGTTGCCCTGTCTTTCGGCAAGCGGACGGGTGTTGGCGGCGATGGGATGTTCCTCCGAAAGGACGAAGCGCGTCTGGTCGGAATACGTCTCCGGTGCGGATCTGTCCGGCTCCTCTCTGTCGTCCGTCAATGCAGGGACGGGATAATTGGGACGCGCGGGCGCCGCAGCAGCCGCCGGAACGGCGTAATACTGCACGGGAGCGGGCTGTGCCGCCGCCGCTTCTTCCGCGCCTTCCACTGAGTAACCGGCAAGAGGATCGACATCCGGATCACGGTGTCTTTTGGCAAAGACCGCGCTGATGATAAGCATGACGATCACGAAAAGCGCGATCACCGCCAGCGCGACGTAAAGAATGAGTTGGATAGTTGAAATTCCCATAATTCCACTCCCGAATACCGAGCATACTACTCGTGATACGAATGTATTTTATCATACATTATGCTCGATAGCAAGATATTTTTAATGTTTTGACAAGTGTTTAAAAAATGTTTGTCCGCCCCTGCCGCCCTGCGGTTTTTCCGCGCCCCGGCGGACATTGCCGTCCGATCCGCAACCGCGTCAGGCAAGCAGCGCCGCGGACGCTACCGCAAGAAAAACGGCTGCCGACATCATCACTCCGACCGCCCTCTCCATCCGGCGCAGGAACAGGAAACGGGAGAGAAGTATCTCGGCAAACAGCACGCAGACGACGCCCGTCACGGACACCGAAACCGGCACGGAAGCGAAAGATATTCCGCCTATCGCGCGGACGAACGCGGTGAACGGCATGATGAGCCAGTCCGCCGCGCCGACCAGCCCGTGAAGCCCGGTAATGAGCGCAAACGGCGTGATGACGATCAAAAACAGATAGATAAACACCGCGTACGGCAATATCACGATGTTTGAGATGACAAAGAGAGTCTGTATCCTGCCGAAAAAGTACGCGGCTATCGGCATGGAAGTAAGGTTGGCTGCGACCGCCACCGCAGACGATTCCGCCGCATAACCGAGTGCCCTGCGCAGCACGCTTTCGCGCGCCTTGCGCACCTTTTTCTTCCGCGGAGCCGCGCCGCGGCGCGCACCGTCGCTCCCGTCCCCTTCATCAGCCGCTGCCGCAAGCGCGGCAAGCGCTTCCTCTCCGGGTATCTCGCCGGACTGTATCGCCGCCGTCCCGTGCAATGCGTTTACGGAAACCGCCGCAAGACGCGGAGGCGCGACCTTGTCCACGCCTTTCATGAGAAACTTCTTTATCGGATCGGCAAACGCCATTATGCCGAAGAGCGAAAACACCGAGAGCAGAAACCCGACGTGCATGAGGGAGAACGGGCTGAACGTCATTATCGCCGCCGCGGCGAAAGCCAGTGCGGAAAGACCGTCGCGCTTGAGTCCGAATGCGGAGCCGAAGTTGAACACGCCCGTCATCACCAGCGCTCTCACCGCGGGCGGAACGAAGCCGCACAACGCGACGTAGAAAAGACCGAGCCCGAGCACAACGACGAGCGCGATCTTCGGGTTGACGCCGAGCTTGCGGAAGAGCCAGTACACCGCGCTGGCGAGCGCGGTGATGTGCAGACCGCTGACAGAGAGCACGTGCGCGAGTCCGCTCGCCTGTATGTCGCCGTAAAGCAGGTCGTCTATACCGCGTTGGTCGCCGATCACGAGCGCACGCGCGATGACGGAAGCGTCTTTGTCCATGTGCTCGTAAAACAGTCTGCTTACCGCCAGCTGTACGGAAAGTATGAAGTCCGGCTCTCCGTCGGCGAGGAGCTCCGCGCCGTCCGCCCGAAGAGTGAAGTAAGTGCCGTTCAGCGCGTTTGAGGCAAAATAACCGTCAAACGCTTCGTGACGCTCCGCGGTAAGTCTGCCCGTAAGGGCGATCACGTCGCCCGCGCCGAAATCGGGCGCGGTGATGTCGGCGTAAACGCGGCATTCGCCTTTCAGCACTTTTCCGTCCGCGGCGAGGTCCTCGACGTAAAACTCCGCCATGCCGTCCTCGACTATGATCTCGCTCGACACTTTTGCGGTGAAAGTGCCGCTCACGTCCTCCGTCAGACGCGAATCGTACACGTCGGCGGCTCCCGAACACGCGAGAAAACCGACGAGGAAGGCGACGGCGAGATACAAAAATCCGCGCCACCTGCCGAAACATGCGAAGAAAACGCAAACCGCTGCCGTAACGAGCAGCGGAACAAGTCTGTAAAGATGCGGCAGCGGATAAAACGCTTCGGCGGCGAGTATGCCTGCCGCCAGGAAAAGCGCAAAGAAGCAGACGGGTCTGCGGTTGAAGATCCGTCTGCCGCGCACGGTCATTTCGTCTGATGCGGAGCGGGCCTGCCCGTCACCACGATGTCGGCGCCCAGCCCCAGCGTGTTCTTCTCGACGACATACCCTATGCCGGGGTCTGCCGGCGCGGTAAGCTCCCTTATCCTCCCGAGAACGTCGAACATCCTGTCTTTCGGCACGGGAGCGGACGTCTTGACGGGCAGCACTCTGCCGTCCGCGGACATCATGAGCGCGGTGAGCGTGCGCACGGGCGCGGTGTATTCGGACACGCCGTACTCCAGCCCTCTCTTGCAGGTGTAACCCCTGACGACGATCTTCCCGTCCTCTTCCGTGATGTCCAAAGGACAGCCCATGGGACAATTGATGCAGATTGTTTTCATATCTCCAGCCTCACGGTGACATCTCCGTCGATGCCGCTTTTGTCGAGCGTGATCTTCTCCATCTCGCCGGGAGCCACGATCATGCGCTTTTTGGAGTACAGCACGCGTCCGCCGCATTCGGCGACCACCTTGCAGTTTTTGTACACGTTGTCCGTGCGGAAGAATATCTCCGCATTGCCCTCTCCGCGGTGCACTCTCTGCGGCAGGGCGTATCTCACTCCGGCGCCGGCTGACACCGGGTATGTTTCGCCGTCCGCCGCCGGCGTGCCGTGCAGAGCGTACTCCGCCGCAGCCGCGCCTGCCGTCTCCGCCTCGTGCGACACGTTGTCCACAAGGTCGTGCACGTGCAGCACGTTGCCGCAGGAAAATATACCGGGGACGGAAGTCATCCTGTTCTCGTCCACTTCGGCTCCGGATGTGACGCGGTTCAGCTTCACCCCCGATCCGGTCAGAATGTCGTTTTCGGGGATAAGCCCCACGGACAGAAGCAGACAGTCGCAGGGCACGAATTTCTCCTCGGACAGCACGGGCTTCCTGTCCGCGCCGACGGGAGCGTAGTAAAGCCCCTCCATACGCGGCTTGCCCACCACGCGCGTCACCGTATGGCTGTAGCATATCGGTATGCCGAAGTCCTCAAGGCACTGCACGATGTTGCGTTTCAGCCCGCCGGAATACGGCATAAGCTCGATAACGCGTTCGACGTGCGCGCCCTCCAGCGTCATGCGCCTCGCCATGATCAGCCCGATGTCGCCGCTGCCGAGTATGACGATGCGTTTCCCCACCAGATAGCCCTCGATGTTGCACATCTTCTGCGCCATTCCGGCGGTGTAAATGCCTGCCGGACGGGTGCCCGCAAGCGCGATGGCGCCCGCCGTGCGCTCTCTGCACCCCATCGCAAGCACGGTTGCGCCTGCTTTCAGATGCACAAGCCCCTCTTCGGGCGACAGCACCGTAACATCACCGTCCGCGCCGAGAGAGAGCGCCATGGCGCCGAGCATGACCTTGACGTCCGTCTTTGCAAGTTCCTTCTCGAAGCGGTCGGCGTATTCCGGCCCGGTCAGCTCCTCGCCGAAATAATGAAGCCCGAATCCGGCATGGATGCACTGGTTGAGTATGCCGCCCAGGCGCACGTCGCGCTCGATAAGCAGCACTTTCGCGCCCTTCCGGTCCGCGGCGAGCGCCGCCGCCATACCCGCGGGTCCTCCGCCTATCACAAGCACGTCATATCTTGTCATATTCCGCCTCCCTGACGGCAAGCACCGCTATCTCGGAATGCCCCGCACCCTTCCTTATATCGCGCATCGGAATGCCGAGTTCCTCGGAAATTATCTCCATCACCCTGGTGGCGCAGAACCCTCCCTGACATCTGCCCATGCCGGCTCTCACGCGGCGTTTCACCGCGTCGACCGTGCGCGCGGGCACGGGCGAATGCACCGCGGCGACTATCTCCGCCTCGGTCACCTTCTCGCATCTGCACACGATCCTGCCCCAGCGCGGATCTTTCTTCACAAGCGCGTTCAGCTCCTCTTCCGAAAGATCGGCAAGACGGGGAGCCCGCTCCGGTCTTGCGACGTAATCCTTCTTCGGGACGAGAGGTATCCTTCCGCCGACAAGTTCCTCGACGTACTCGGCGATCGCAGGGGCGGAAGTAAGCCCCGGAGAACATATGCCGGCAGTGATAATGAGGTTTTCCACCCTCTCGGACGGGCGGACTATAAAGTCGTGTCCGACGACGGTGCGCACACCGCAGTAGACGCGTATGCACTTATTGAAAGCCGGACGCGCGTAAGCGAGGGGCACGCTGCGGCGAATTTCGTCCAGTCCTTCCGCGCCGACCGCCGTGTCGTCCTCGAACGTCTGAGTCGAAGTCGGACCGTAAATGACGTTGCCGTCCGCGGTGGGCGCGACAAGAATACCCTTGCCCGCCGCAGTGGGCAGAGGAAATATCACAGTGGAAATATTTTCCCTTTCCGTATGGTCGAGCACAAAATACTCGCCTTTTCTGAACTCGGTGTCAAAAGTTTCCGCTCCGATGAGCGCGTTCACCGCCGACGCCTGCGCGCCCGCGCAGTTGACGACGACCTTCGCGCGGAAAACGCCTTGCTCCGTCCCGACGACGAACACTCCGTCCTCTTTCTTCAAAGAGGTCACCCGCGCTTCGGTCACGACTTCGGCGCCGTTCACCACAGCCCTGTCCGCCAGCGCGATCGCCATCTGGTAGGGCGACACCACTCCCCCGTCCGGGGCGTAAAGCACCGAAACGATGCCGTCCGCAAGCGCAGGCTCTATCTCCAGAGCGCGCCCGCGCGAAAGTATCTCCGCTCTGACGCCGTTGAGGTCGGCGCGGCGTTTAAGCTCCCTCAGTCCTTCCTCTCCGCCAGCGGGCGCAGCCACCATCGAACCGCATTTGAGCGCGGGCACGCCGAGTTCGTCCGCCAGCGCCCACGTCATGGCGTTGCCGCGCACGTTGAAACGCGCCTTCAGCGTCCCCGGCTCGCAGTCGTAACCCGCGTGCACGATGCCGCTGTTGGCGCGCGTGGCTCCGACCGCAACGTCGTCGCCGGCCTCCAGAAGGCATACGGAAACATCGCTGCGCGCCAGTCTGTCAAGCACGGCGCAGCCGACTATTCCTCCGCCTATCACTATAACGTCTTTTGTCACAATCCACCCTTAACGTGCCGAAAACGGCACATGAACTTTCACTTTACGAATTTTTTCTTGTACATCTTGATGTTGTCGCGGATGATAAGCTCCGCAAAAGCGCGGTCCTTCACCTGGAACACCGTCGTATCCTTGCCTTCCAGCTGCTTGTACACGCGGAAGAAGTGCGAGATCTCGTCCATGATGTGGGGAGGGAGTTCGTCCACCTCTTTGTAAATGTTCCAGTTGGGGTCCTTGAAGGGTATCGCGATGATCTTGTAGTCCATCTCTCCGCCGTCCTGCATCATCACCACGCCGATGGGATAACACCTCACCGTCGCAAGCGGCACTATCGTTTCCGAGCACAGCACCAGCACGTCCAGAGGGTCGTTGTCCTCGGAAAACGTGCGCGGGATGAAGCCGTAGTTGGCGGGATAATGCGTGGAAGTGTAAAGCACGCGGTCCAGGATGAGCAGTCCCGTGTCCTTGTCGAGTTCGTACTTGTTCTTGCTCCCCTTCGGTATCTCGATGACTGCCACAAAATCCGTCGGCGTAATGCGCGATGGATCGATGTCATGCCATATGCTCATTGTTTCTCTCTCCTTTCTCCTCGGTAAGACCGGAACTTCCGCACGGAGCGGAAGTACGCCGCGCCTGCTCCCGCGGCTTACTTATATCCTTTGATATATGTCTTGAAGAAGTTCACTCCGCCCGTCAGCGAGGATATGTCGATATTCTCGTTTGCCGCGTGCATGGACGCAAGCTGTTCGGGGCTGAGCCTGCACGGAGTGCACCTGATCGCGCAGGGCGTAATGGTCTGCATTGTCCTGCAGTCCGTGCCGCCGAAGATGAGGTACGGCGCGGCGCCGCAGTCCGGGAACACCTTCGCCACCGTATCCGCGAAATACTTGTAATCCGCGCTGTCCACGTCCACCATCGGCGAGGCTTCACGGCATTCCATGGGATGCGTTTCTATATCGTACCTGGCGGCAAGACGGCGGAGCTTTTCTATGCACAGCTTGCTGTCGTCGCCGGGCGCGAAACGGAGATTCGCCGTCATGCTCGCCTCCTGCGGAATGACGTTGGGCGCGGCAGAGCCCTGCGCCATGGTGAACGTCATCGTCGTCCCCAGCAGCGCGGCTCCGAAAGGCGTGAGCTTCGGCAGCACTTTTACGATGAGCGGCTTGAAGAAGTCCGCATGCTTCGTCACGAAAGCGAGCGCGCCCGTAAGCCCCGACGACAGCCCTTTGAGCATGGCAAGCGCGGCGGGCGTCATGCGCGGCTTGAACACAGTGTGCGTCTCGCAGTAATGCACGAACGCGGCAAGCCTGGCGAACGGCGTGTTTTTCGGAGGCGAGGAGGAGTGCCCTCCCTTGCTTCTCGCCACGAATTTCACGTCGCAGTATCCCTTCTCGATTATACCTATCATGGCGAAAGGCTTCGTCATGCCGGGGAAGGCTTTCTCGACGATCGCACCGCCTTCGTCCACCGCAACGGCGGGTTTTACACCGTGGCTCACGAGCCAGTCGCGGCAGTACGCCGCGCCGCCGCCGGACGTTTCCTCATTGTCGGAATAGCTGAGGTAGACGTCCTGCTCGGGAGTGAAGCCCTCCGCGATAAGTTCGTCCACGCTCTTGATCGTGCAGAACAGAGTATTCTTGCAGTCCATGGCGCCGCGCCCCCACACCTTGCCGTCGGCAACGGTCGCGGAGAAAGGCGGATACTTCCAGTCGCCTTCCGCAGGCACGACGTCCTGATGCGCCATGAGTACGAGCGGACGGGAAGACGACTTCCCTTTCCACCTGAACATCAGCGCGTCGCTGCCCTCTCCTCCGGGCATGATGACTTCGCACGCGGAATACACGTGCGGAAACTCTTCCGCAAGCACCTTGCGGAATGCGGCGAAACTCTTGCGGTCCACGCCCGTAACGGTGGGCACGCGGACCAGTTTTGCGAAACTCTCGGCATAAGCCTGCGCTTTGTCTGCCATACGGCACCTCACATATACGCGCGCAACGACGTGCGCGCAAAGGTTTACAGTTAATATTATCCCACACGCGCGATAAAGTCAAACGAGTTGACGATACTCACAAATTTTACCGGCGGCAGAAGAAACCATCCGCTCCGCTTGCGCCTGCCGTAAATGCAACGCCGCACTTATACGCCCTGATCTTCCGGATAAAACACAAAAGCGCGGTGATGCCGCGCTTTTGATACGGTAAAGCTCTGTTTCGGTCACTTAATGAGTTCTTCCAGAGATTTCACGATCTCTTCGTCCGCGTCCTCGACAAGCCCTTCGTCCACAGTGCGCGCAAGGTCGGGACGTATAGGCAGGCGCACGACTTTCGGAATGCCGAACTCTTTCGCCGTTTCCTCCGCACGGCTTTTGCCGAATATCTCGGCGCGTCTGCCGCAGTCGGGACACTGATAATACGACATGTTTTCCACAAGCCCTATGACGGGGATGTCCATCATTTTCGCCATATTCACGGCTTTGGCAACTATCATGCTCACGAGCTCCTGCGGAGAAGTCACGACGATGATGCCGTCAAGCGGCAGGGACTGGAACACTGTGAGAGGCACGTCGCCCGTCCCCGGAGGCATGTCCACGAACATGCAGTCCACGTCCCCCCACACCACGTCGCTCCAGAACTGCTTTACCGTCCCGGCGAGGATAGGTCCGCGCCAGATGACGGGTTTGCTCTCGTCGTCTATGAGCAGATTGAGGGACATGATCTCGATACCCGTACGAGTCTTTACGGGCAGGATGAGTCTGCCGTCCATGCTCTCCGCTCTCTCACGGCTCACGCCGAAGGAACGCGGGATGGAAGGTCCGGTGATGTCCGCGTCGAGCACCGCTGCCTTTTTGCCGCCGCGCGCCGCGCCGACAGCAAGCAGAGAGGTCACAAGGGATTTGCCCACGCCGCCCTTTCCGCTCACTACGCCGATGACGCGTTTTATGTTGCTGAGTTCGTTCTGCGCCACGAGGAAACTTTCCTTGCCGCATTTGGAAGAACAGCTTTCGCAATCGTGATTGCAGCCTGCCATATTATATATGCCTCCGAAAAATTACTACGGCTATTATGTTACCGCGCGCCCGCGCTTGTCAACCGCAGCAAGGCAAAATTCCCCGAAAAAGGTTCTCCTCGGCGCGGTCCGCACACCGTCAAATCCCGCCGATCACACCCGCAAACATCGTTGTGTCGCAACTGTCCGTCAGCACGAAACCGAACGCTTTGTCCACGACGAAATCGAGATACACTTCTTCATAGTCTCCGGGATCGGAGGCGGTAGGTGCGTCTATAATCGTCGCCGCCGCTCCTTCTATACCCTTTCTGTCAACGGTCAGTTTCGTCACATGCCTTACCTTGGAACAGAAAGCCGTGGCATTATTGTCCGAAAGCAGAGAACCCAACTCGCATTCGCCTTTTGAAAACAGCTTATTCACGCCGAAATACTCACTGAGTATTCCCTTCACGTCATTGTCGTAAGCCGCACCGAACTCCGGAAAAACGCATCGGGTGAAATAACGGACGCGGTTTACGTTGTCCGTTCCGCCGTAATCCCCGACAGAGTTTGCGAGCGCGATATTCTCCGCGGTGAACACCTCCGCCGCAGTGTATCCGTCTTTGGGCAGAATGAATTTCATCTTGTAGCCGTACGCCGTTCTGACATAAAAGGAAGCGAATGTATCCGTTTCACAGGCTCTGCCGAGAAGATAGTCCCCTTCCAGAAATCTGCGTGTTTTCACGTTTCCGCTCTGTTCCGTAAACGATATTTCCGAATCCGTGAAAGAGAGATCGTCTCCCGAGGAATGCCAGGCGTCTTTAAGATAAAGCACATTGACCAGAGTAAAAAGCGTTTCGGGAGACAGCTCAAAATCTTTGTCGATGAGACCGCCGGTCAGCCTGCGTACGAAACTGCGCACGGCAAGGTTCGCCTGTTCGTTATCGCCCGCAAAATCAGCGGAATAGGAGTCGCAGAAATACTTTTCGGCAAGAGCATCTAGACAGCCGCTGTTGACTTCCGTCCCCTCGTTCACCCACACGGAGTTGCCGACCGCAACCTCCCCCGTCTTGAACTCACGCTCCAAAGAACGGTACAAATAAGCGAAGTCCGATTGCAGGTGCTCATACGAAACTCCGAGTGCCGAAAGCAGTTCCTCTCGTGTTTCGCCCGACGCACACTCGGCGGCAAGCGCGAGCGCCATATAAACCGACACGGGTGACACGGCAAAATTCCCGATCCCGTCGTATTCCGAATACGCCGCCTCCGCAAAACGCGTCGCAAACTCCTCCGCCGCGGCGGAAATTTCGAGATAACCTTCATTTTCTCTTTCCGTGTAGCTCAGATATTCGGCTATTGCGGATTCTCTCAAAAGCGTACATTTTCCGTCCCCTGCGTCGTTGCACGCCGTGAAAACAGCACCGCAAAGTACGGCGCACAAAACGGCGGCAACGACTTTGCCCGATTTCTTCACCTGACCTCACCCCCCGTCTGCTTGATACTATTATTTTATCATGCGATTTTATGAAAGACAATACGCCGTTTTATGATGCGCAAACAATGTTTATGATGTCCTATCCTTTTGCCGACAAGATATGTCCGTCAAATGGCGCAAACCTCGTCGAAAGCGTGAGGTTTTCGGTCGATTTTGCCCGAAAACGGCGCATGCAATGGTTTAATATCATTTTCGCACAAAAGTGCCGGGAAAAGCCGCCTTCGGAAAGATGCGCGTCATTTCGCACCGATACAAACAAAAAGCAAAAGGCGCAGCGTGCGCTGCGCCCTCTGCCGTTGTAAGGAGAGAAATACGGTTTGCCGTTCAGGCACATCCGATCAAACGGATCTGATCGAAAACTTTATGTCGGTTGCGTACGCATGAAACCCGCCGTGCCACCGCTCTTTCCGCGTCCTGCGAAGAGGCGCACATCGCACCGCAATGCGTCTCCACGGGTTTCACTTGCGTTTGTCCGTATGGAGCGAGTGCGCGCAGCCTGTACAACCGTGACAGTTGCCTGCGCAGACATGTTCCTCGCTGACCGTCATATCTTTTTCGTCGGCAGCGGACCGTTTGTTTTGCGTGCCGCGCGCGGCGGAGTGCGGAGGACATGCCGCAGTACAATGGGCACAGTCCGAGCAGGAGGACGGTTTTCCCTTTATTTTGCGGATCACCGTCCCTGCCGCCACCGCCGACACAACGACGACGCAAAGCACGATCACAAGTATATCAACGGGAGTCATATCGTCATTCCTTGTCGTTTGCGTCCGGGATGTCGTCCCCGCTGTCCGCCGCCGCCGAGTCGACGGAGATCTCCGCACCGTCCGCCGCCGCGAGTTTTGCCTTCGCGTCGCGCTTGCGGTTGAACATCACGATTCCGCACACCGCAGCCGCCGCGAGGGCGAGGAAGATGAACACCGTCCACCACCAGCTGCCGACGAGATACACCGTCATGCCGACGATATACGACGTCACCAGCCAGAATACGAGAGTGTTGTTGAACGCTTTTTTGCTGCCCAGCTCCGCTTTTGCGGTGGCGACCGCCGCGAAGCACGGTATCGTCGTCATGTTGAAGGCGATGAAGGAGATGAGCGCGGGGATAGTAATGCCTGTCTGCTCTATCATGATCGCCGCCGCGGTGATGCCTTCCGCATCCGCTTCCGCGTCGTACGCTCCGCCCGTCGCCGCCATTATTACCGCCGCCATAGTACCGAAGCCCGCGATGACGTTCTCCTTGGCGATGAGTCCCATGACCGCCGCCACGACGAACACCCATCCGTAAGCGCCGAGCTGCGAACCGAAGCCGAGGGGCGTGAACAGGGGCTGTATGAGCTGCCCTATGCCGGCAAGGATGCTGCTGCCCATTTCCTCGTCCGGGAGATAGCTCCAATTCCACGAGAAGTGGAGGAGGAACCAGATGAGTATCGTGGACGCGAGTATGATCGTGAACGCCTTTTTGACAAAGTGTTTTGTCTTATCCCAAAGGTGCAGTGCGAGCGCTTTCGCCTGGGGCGCGTGGTATGCCGGAAGCTCCATGATGAAGGGAGGAGTGTCTCCGCGCATGGTGGTGTTGCGCATGACTATGACCGCAATGACGGCGACCGCGATACCGAGAATGTACATTCCGTAAGTGATCGCATCCGAATTCCCCACGCCGAAGAACTGTACTATACCGCCTGCTATAGCCACGAGTATGGGCAGTTTGGCGCCGCAGGAGAAGAACGGGATCACCCTTATGGTCGCCATCCTTTCCTTGTCGTCGGCGAGAGTCCTGGTGTTGATCATGGCGGGGATCGAGCAACCGAATCCCATGATCATCGGCATGAAAGCTCTGCCTGAAAGCCCGAATCTGCGGAATATCCTGTCCAGGATGAACGCCACGCGCGCCATGTATCCGCTGTCTTCCATAATGGAGAAGAACATGAACAGCACGAGGATCTGAGGCAGGAATGACAGCACCGCGAAGAGTCCGCCGAATATGCCGTCCACGACAAGGCCCTGCGCCCACGCCGACGTCGTGCTTTCCATTGCTCCGGCGATCGCGTCGGATATGGAGGCCGTTATCGTGTCAAGCAGGTTGAAGAGTATCACGCCGGGCGAAGAGATGCCGTCGGAAGACCCGAATATACCCTCTCCCCACGTGCCTGCCAGCGTCACCCAGTTTTCGGGCAGCGCGCCCGCCGCGCCGAGGTAGAGGAAATCCTCCGAGAAGGTGAGGTGGAACACGAGGAAGAGAATGACCGCGAAGATCGGTATACCCCATATCCTGTGCGTCAGCACTCTGTCCGCCTTGTCGGACTTGGAGAGTCTGACGTTTTCGCCGTTCTTTCTCACGAAAGCCTTTGCGAAGTGCTTGGAGATGTACTTATACCTCTCGTCAGCTACGATAGCTTCGAAGTCGTCGCCGAACACGTCGTCCTTGATCTCGGACTTGTATCTTTCCACCAGCGCGTACGCATCGGAATGGTTCTTCACCTCGAGTTCGTCGCTCTCGACGAGTTTGATGGCATGGAAGAGAGGGTCCTTCACCCCGTTACCGTACAGCAGCGCCTTGATCTCGCTTATCGCGCCGGCGAGCTTGGAGCTGCCCAGCACGCTCACCGCTTCGCGCCTGCGCTTCGCCGCGGCGCACGCCTTGTCCATAAGCTCCTTGATGCCCTTGCCTTTGAGCGCGGATATCTCCACCACCGGGACAGCGAGTTCGTCCTCAAGCGCCTGCGCGCTCACTTTGTCGCCCGCCTTTTCCACCGCGTCCATCATGTTGAGGGCGACCACCACGGGCACTTCTATCTCAAGCAGCTGTGTGGTGAGATAAAGGTTGCGCTCCAGATTCGTGGCGTCGACGATGTTGATGACGAGATCCGGTTTTTCGTCGAGTATGTAGTTCCTCGCTATGACCTCTTCGGGAGTGTACGGAGAAAGCGAATAAATGCCGGGAAGGTCGAGTATGCTCACCTGCTCCGTTCCCTTTTTGTACACGCCCTCCTTCTTGTCCACCGTGACGCCCGGCCAGTTGCCGACGTGCGCCGTGGAGCCGGTCAGCGCGTTGAACAGCGTTGTTTTGCCGCAGTTGGGATTGCCCGCAAGCGCGAATTTCAGCATTCTTCCACCTCCAGCACAACACACGCAGCCTCGGTCTTTCTGAGCGTCAGCTCGTAACCGCGCAGAGTTACCTCGATGGGATCGCCGAGAGGTGCTCTTTTGCGCAGCACCACTTCCGCGCCGGGAGTCACACCCATGTCGAAGAGGCGGCGGCGTATCTTTCCCTCGCCGCTCACGCTCTTTATGACACCCTTCTCCCCGATGTCGAAGTTGTTTAAGGTTTTGACCATTCAAGCCTCCTTCACGGCGACGAATATCCTCGTCGCCATATCCCTGTCGAGCGCAAGCCTGCCGTCTTTGATGCGGCATATGACGCTGCCGCCGCTCTGCGACAAGACTTCCAGCTCGGAATTTACGCTTATCCCCAGATTTTCCAGGTGACGTTTGATCTTTTCGTCAACGTGCATTTTCACTACCTTCAACAGTACGTTGCACGGTGCGAACACAATCGGCATATTACTTTCTCTCCTCTCCGCCTTCGTAAAGGCGCGCTATCCTTTTGACCGTATCCTCGCTCAGCACTCCGAGCACCGCGAGCGACTCTCTCTCCGCGCGCTGCGCCGGAAGTCCGAGTTTGTCCGCGAACATCGACCTCACCAGTCTGCGCGCCGGAGCGTAGTTCTTCACCACTTCGCAGCCCTTTTCGGTGAGCCTGAGCCCGCCGCCTCCGCCGCGCACGGCGTAACCGCCCTCCGTCAGCCTGTCCATCGCCTTGCACACGCTCGCCCTTGCAACGCCGAGCGCGTCGGCAAGGTCCACCGACCTCACGCGTTCCGACTCCGCGGCAAGCGCGTCTATTGCCATGATGTAAGTGAGCAGCGATGACGTCATATCTTTACCTTATGCCTGCGGTTCGCGGGCGCGAACTCCCTGCGGCGCCGAGCGGCTGTCCGCCTCCCGGACGTGAGTTTGCGCGGATGGTTCGCCGCGCGTTTGTGGTTCGCAAGAGCGAACTCTTCTCCCGAAAGCAAGCGGCTCTCCGTCGCCTGACATTGCCCGGACAGCTCTCCGCAGAGGACTTGGCGTCTGCCGGGAGCAGGTTCGCCACTGCGAACATTTCCGCCGAGAAAAAAGAGTCTTTCGCTCTTTACGTTTGGATTATATGCCGTCCGCCGGCGTCTTGTCAACAAATTGGCGTATGCTAACAACCGATTTTTTCACTTGCGGCGGAAAGAGAAAGGGAGCCTGCCGCTCCCCTTCCCGGTTACCGCTTTTACCATGCTTTCTTTTCCTTGGAAGAGTCGTGGTGTTTCTTCCTCTCTTCCACCATCTTGACGAACCACTCGACGATGTTCGGATCGTAGTGGGAGAAGAACGCGCTCTCCTTTTTGTCCAGCGTCGCCACGCGCCGTAGTAATCCGAAAACGGCTGGTGCAGAAGCATGAGTGTCCGGTGGGAATGCCTTGCGGCATTGCCCCCTACGGGCACTCGCAAAAGCGCCTTGCGCCTGCGGCGCGGTACGTGTCTTTTTCCTATGCACGCTCGTGCAAGCACGGCGAATGCGTAAATCCGCTTGGAGCATGAGTGTCCGGTGGGAATGCCTTGCGGCATTGCCCCCTACGGGCACTCGCA